>Ga0232080_100797_pt1 | contig 9860 bp, 7 predicted proteins | sample SJ14nscriptome_FD_186098 | JGI IMG/M metagenome (GOLD analysis project Ga0232080, IMG submission 186098) | Metatranscriptome of enriched culture of PCE-dechlorinating microbial communities from Ithaca, New York, USA - SJ1.4 (Metagenome... ... | reverse complement strand
GGGGACCGGGCGCCGCAATCCCCGGCCGATCCCGCGCAGCAGCGTCACGGGATCGGCCGGGGGAGGAGTCGGAGGCGAGGCGCGGCGGGCGGGGTTCCCGGCCGTCCGCCGGCCTCGCGTCCGAGCGGTGCTGCCAAGGTTGCAGGGGGCGGCTGGGCGGGCCGCCGGGGTCGTCATGGCCGGCCTTGCCCCGGGCCGGAGGCGTGCGCGTCGCCAGGGCTTCAGGCGGCCTGGGCGACCTCCTCGGCCTGCCGGTTCTGGCGCTTCAGGACCAGGACCATGGCGGCGAACCCGGCCAGGGCCGCGAGGTTGAGCAGTATGCTGTGGTGCATGAGGCAGAGCCCCACGCCCAGCAGCACGATCCGGTTGTAGAACTTGAGCCTCTCGAACATGTAGCCTTCCAGGGCGAACACCGCGCTGACCACGCCGATGAATCCGGTGACCGCGGAGAAGGCCACGAACCACAGGGGCCCCTGCCAGAGCAGGGCCGGGTTGTAGATGCACAGGTAGGGCACGATGAAGGTCACGAAGCCCAGCCGGGAGGCGATGATGCCTGTGCGCATCACGCCTCCTCCGGAGATGGCCGCTCCGGCGTAGGCCGCCAGGGCCACCGGCGGGGTGATGGCGCTGAGCAGCGCGGAGTAGAACACGAACATGTGGGCCGCGATGGGCACCACGCCGAGCTTGATGAGCATGGGGCAGGCGATCATGGCCACCACGATGTAGGCGGGGGCCGTGGGCACGCCCATGCCCAGGACCAGGCAGGACGCCATCACCAGCAGGAGGGCCAGGAACTCGTAGCCCATGGACAGCTCGGTGACGATGGACACGAACTTGAGGCCCACGCCGGTGATGTCCAGCACGCCGACCACGATGCCGGCGCAGGCGCAGGACACGGCGATGACCGTCCCCTGCTTGGCGCCGTCCACCAGGGCGTCGAAGTACTGCCGGAGGGACATGCGGCTGGACTTGCGCAGGTTGGCCACCACGATCAGGGACACGATGGCGATGAACGCGGCCCGGAAGGCCGAGAAGCCCATCACCAGGGCCACCACCAGGATGATCAGGGGAATGAAGAAATGGGCTCCCTCGATCAGGGTCTTCTTCATGCTGGGCACGTCCTCAAGGCGGGCCTTGAGTCCCTCGCGCACCGCGGCCACGTGGCAGGAGAAGAAGAGCGCGGTGTAGTAGAGCAGGGCCGGAATGCAGGCCGCCACCGCCACGGTGAGGTATTCCGTGCCCAGCATCTCGGCCATGATGAAGGCCGCGGCGCCCATGATCGGGGGCATGAGCTGGCCGCCGGTGCTGGCCGCGGCCTCCACCGCGCCGGCGTAGTCCCGGTGGAAGCCCATGCGTTTCATGAGCGGGATGGTGATGACGCCGGTGCCGTACACGTTGGCCACGGAATGGCCGGACACCGTGCCGAACAGGCCGCTGGCGATGACCGCCACCTTGGCCGGGCCGCCGGTGCTGCGGCCCACCAGGGCCATGCTGAAGTCGATGATGAACTTGCCGGCGCCGGTCTGCTCCATGAACGCGCCGAACAGGATGAAGAGGAACACGAAGGTTGCGGACACTCCGGTGGGGATGCCGAAGATGGCCTGGGTGGTCATGAAAAGATGGTCGATGAACATGAGCGGCGTAGGCGACTTGATGGTGAAGGGATAGGGCAGCTTGCCGCCGAACATGGCGTAGGCGATGAAGCAGATGGCCACGATGGGCAGGGCCGGCCCCACCACGCGCCGGGCCGCCTCCAGCGTCAGGAGCACGGTCAGAACGCCCAGAATGATGTCCGCCTGGGTGATGGGGTCCCAGTACCACTCCCGGGTGGAGATCCGGTCGTAGTTGAGCACCATGTAGAGCCCGATGCCCAGGCTCACCAGGGCCAGGGGGACGTCGATGAGGGCGTTTTTCTGCGTGCTCCACTTGGGGAAGGTCGGCTTGATCAGGAAGCTCAGGGCCATGAGAGGGAGCACGTGGATGGTGCGCTGCAGATAGGCGTCCAGGACGCCGAACGCACCGGTATAGAGCTGGAATAGGCTTATCCCGACGCTGATGCACGCCACCAGTGCCTTGACCAGGAAGAGCACCGGGCTAGCGTCGTACATTTCTTTGAGTTTACCCATGCGCAGCCTCCGCTGATCCGCCGGGCGGCATCCCGGAGGAATGCCGCCCGGCAGAAGAGGTTATTGGATTGGAATGTTGTGCTCTTTGTAGAATTCCGCAGCGGCAGGATGCAGGGGAAGGAACATGCCCTTGCCCATGCCCTCGGTCTTGAACCGCGCCAGGCCGGGGTGGAAGGCGTTGTATTCCGTGACCCGGTCGTACATGGCCTTGAGGATGGCCTTGACCTGGTTGCCCGGGACATTGCGGTTCACCACCACCATGTTCGGGGAGTTGGGAACGGCAATGGGCTGGGTGATGAAGGGATAGGCCCCGGCCGGGAGCTCGCCGGGCTCCAGCCCGTACTTGTCCGCGGCCACCTTCATGAACTCGGGATCCCACTTGAGGACCTTGAGGCCTCGGGAGTTGGCCAGCTCCATGATCCAGCCCATCTTGGCGTCGCCCACCGCCAGGATGCCGTCGGCGTGGCCGTCCTTCACCAGGTCCACGGCGTCGGCCCAGGCCACGAAGCTGATGCCGCCGCCCCACTTGCTGGAGATGTCCTCCCAGGTCACGCCCTGGGAGGCGAAGATGCCGCGCCAGACCAGCTCGGTGGAGGTGCCCTTGTTCAGGGTGCACAGGCGCACGGGCAGCTTCTTCTTGAACAGTTCGCCCAGGCTGTTGGCTTCCAGGTCGTCGCGCACCAGGGCGAAGAAAAAGAACTGGTTCTGGATGTTCACCAGGGACATGGTGTCGTTGAGCGGTCCCTTCTCGAACGGCGGCACCTTCTGCATGGCCATGGCCGCCAGGAAGGTCGTGGTGGAGCCCAGGTCGGCCTCGCCGGTGTTGACCCGCTGCATGTTGCCCACGAAGCCTCCGGGCACCACGGTGATCTCCAGGCGGGGGTAGGACTCCTTGACCACGGTGAACATGCCGGTCAGGAGCATGAATCCGACGCCTCCCGGGGAAGCGCCCAGCGCCTTGAGCACACCGGTCACGCTGGTATCGGGCTTTTCCGCCGCCCAGGCAGAACCGGTCAGCGGCATCGCAAGCAACAGGGCAAGCAGGATTACGGTGAGCCGTGTGGTTTTGCTTCGCATGGTCCACTCCTCTCTTGCTGTTTTGAGCATTCTGGTGAAATTCTACACATTGCGCAAGGGCTTATGACTCATTGTATATTAAGCCTTGCCCGGATATGGTCCCCGAAAGTATAGAATACTATCTCCTCCTGCGTATAATAAATGTATTGTTACATATTTCACAAGGAAGATACGATCAAGAGACTCCCAGGTTCTTATAGATATCGGGAAGCCTGCGCTTGGTTTCCTCGCTGACTTCTTCGTAGAGATGGCGGCCGTGGCTATCCATGGCCACGGTGAGCGGGCCGAAGTTCTTGACCCGGAACTGGTACAGGGCCTCGGGGATGAGGTGCTCCCAGTAGACCTTCTCGACCTCCTCGATCTGCTCGGTCTCCAGGGCCGCGGCCCCGCCCACGATGGCCAGGTAGACCGCGCCGTGCTTCTGCATGGCCTGGAGGCTGTCCCGGTACAGGCCGCCCTTGCCGATGATGGCCCGCACCCCGTAGGCGCCGATGAGGTCCGGGCTGAAGCGCTCCATGCGGGTGCTGGTGGTGGTGCCCACGCAGATCTTCTCCCAGCGGTCGCCCACCTTGCGCAGGCTGGGGGCGGTGTGGATGCAGGGCGCGCCGGCCAGGCTGACCGGGGGCTCGTGGTGCTGGTCGAACATGTAGATCTGGGTCAGGTCGCGGATGCCGAAGAGCAGGCCGTCGAAGGTGACGATGTCGCCGGCGTGCAGCTGGCGGATGTCCGCTTCGGTGAAGGGCGACTGGAGATGGTAGTTGGCCATGGCGTTGGTCCTCCGACTCAGTAGCCGTATGCGACGCTGCCGTCGGGGCGGATGATTGCCCGCGACCGCCGGGCCGGCCAGCACTGGGTGTTCACGGCGACAGGGTTCTGGGTGATGTGGGTGTAGGCCATCTCGATGTGCACCCCCAGGGTGGACACGTCCCCGCCCAGGCCCATGGGACCGCGGCCGGTGGCGTTGATGGCGTCCTCCAGCTCCTGCTCCATGGCGGCGATCTGCGGGTCGGGGTTGCGCTGGCCCACCGGCCGCATGATGGCGTCCTTGGCCAGGCGCATGACCAGGTCGGCGGTGCCGCCGATGCCCACGCCGATGATTCCGGGGGGGCAGGGGTTGGCCCCGGACTCCACCACCGCGTCCAGGATGAACTTCTTGACCGCCTTGATCCCGTGCGCCGGGTAGAACATGTGCATCTTGCTCATGTTCTCGGAGCCCGAGCCCTTGGGGGCCATGAGGATGTCCAGGCAGTCGGAGTCCTCCACGAAGTCGTAGTAGACGACCGGCAGGCCGGGACCCACCGAGGTCTGGGGATTGACCCGGGTGATGGGGTGGGTGGAGCTGCTCCGGAAGGGGAACTCCTGGGTGGCCCGCTTGGCGCCCTCGTAGAGCCGGCGCTTGATCTGGTATCCGTTCCAGGGGAAGCCCGCGCCGATCTTCACCTTGTAGATGGGCAGGCCGGTGTCCTGGCACAGGAGGGTCTTCTTGGTGTCCGCGATCTCGATGGCCTTGAACATGGCCTCGAAGATGCTCCGGGCCGTGGGCTTGGTTTCCCGTTCATAGGCCTTGCGCAGGGCGGCGCGCACGTCCGGGGGCAGGTCGCACAGGGCCCGGATGTAGAGCTGTTTGGCCGCCTCTTCCACGATTGAGTAGTCGAATGCCTTCATGGGTTGGAGCCTCCGCTGGTTGCGTTCCGGTTGGCCGCGCCGCCGGAGCGGCGCGGCTGTTCGTTACGGTAGGGCCGCCTTGGCCTGGGGGGAGAGGCTCAGGGCCTGCTTCCGGGTCCAGGACACGACCGGGCCGCGCTCGAAGTCCAGGGCGAGCATGAACTCGGCCAGGGCCCGCAGGTCGGCGTCGGGCAGCTCGTACTTGGGCATGATGGACGTGGTGCTGACCTTCTGGGGGTCCTTCACGTACTTGACCAGGTAGTCGAGGCTGCGCTTCTTGCCCGGCACGTTGGCCAGGTCCGGCCCGGTGCGGTGGCCGCCCCGGCCCAGGATGTTGTGGCAGTAGGAGCACTCCCGCTCGGCGTAGAGGTACAGGCCGCGGGTCTGGGCCGCGGTCAGCTCGACCTTGGGGGTCAGGATGACCTGGCCGTAGGGCCGCGCGCCCTCGAAGCCGGTGAGGGTCAGGTAGACGATGCCGATGATGCAGCTCACGCCCACGGCCATGCCCACGGGCCGGTTGGCCAGGCCGCGCAGGCCGCCGCTCACGAAGGGCACGCAAAAGAGCAGGGCGATGCCCACGATGGGGATGGCCAGGCTGCCCACGGTCTCCCAGGCGCCGGAGAAGTAGGTGAGCATCTGGAAGAGCCACATGTAGTACCACTCGGGCCGGGGCAGGTAGGACTCGATGAGGGTGCCGGCGATCTCCTCGCGGGGTACGGTGCCCCAGGCGGCCAGGGCCAGGATGCCCAGGAACACGCCGGTGAAGACCAGGGAGCTGCGCCAGGTGTGTTCGGGGAAGAACCGGTACGGGGCGGCCTCGGCCGCGGCCGGAGCGGGCTTGGGGTCCTTGCTCGCGGCCGGGTCCTGGTGCTCGGCCAGGCCGTGCACGCGCATCAGGTAGATGTGGGCCGCGGTGAGCACCACCAGCACCGCCGGGAGCAGCAGGGTGTGGATGGCGTAGAACCGGGTCAGGGTCAGGCCGGACACCCCGTCGCCGCCCAGGGCGATGCGGGTGATGACGGGGCCGATCACCGGGATGTCGCGGGGGATGTTGGTGCTCACCACCGTGGCCCAGTAGGCCTTCATGTCCCAGGGCAGCAGGTAGCCGGTGAAGCCCAGGCCCAGGGTGACCAGGAACAGGGCCACGCCGATGATCCAGGTCAGCTCCCGGGGGGCCTTGAAGCTGCCGCTGAAGAAGTTGGTGAGCAGGTGGAGGAACACGAAGAGCACCATGGCGCCCGCGCCCCAGTGGTGGATGCCGCGCAGGAGCGAGCCCAGGGCCACGTCGTTCATGATGTAGTCGATGGACTGGTAGGCCTTGTCCGGCGAGGGGTTGTAGTACATGGCCAGGAAGATCCCGGACACGGCCATGACCCCGAAGAGCAGGGCGCACAGGGTGCCCAGGGTCGCGGACCAGCCGGTGTCCGCGGGCAGCTTCTTGAACAGGAAGGGCCGCAGGTGCGATTCCCAACCGATGCGGTCAAGCAGGGCCGATCTCGACATGTTAGCCCACCTCCACGAGCAGGGTGTCCGCTTCGACTTTGAACGGGTAGCGGTCCAGGGGGCGCGGCGGCGGGCCAGCCAGGACGTTGCCCGCGCGGTCGAAGGCGCCGCCGTGGCAGGCGCACAGGAAGCGTCCGGTCTGCTCGTCCCAGCGCACGATGCAGCCCAGGTGGGTGCAGCTGGCGTTGAAGCAGACGATCTCGCTGCCGCTGCGGGACACCAGGAGGGGCTTGGTGGTGGGCTGGGTGTAGATGCCGCTCTTCACGTCGTAGCGCAGCATCACCGTGCTGATGGCCCCCACGGGCAGCTCGGAGAGCCTGGCCGCGGGAATCCACATCTTGGGCCGGGCCTCCAGGGCGGGGCCGATGGTGGTGCCGGTGACCACGCCGCCCAGGGCCAGGGCCGCGCCCACGCCCAGGACGCCGATGCCGGCCTGGCGCAGGAAGGCCCGGCGGTCCAGGGGGGACCGGGGCGGAAGCGGCGCTGGGGTGAGGGACGCCGCCTCCGCCGCCGGCCGGGGGGCCGCCTGACGGTGCTTCAGCGCCAGGCGCTGGATGTACTTGATGGCCCGGGTGGCGCTGATTTCCTTGGGGCACACCTCGGTGCAGTTGAATTCGGTCCGGCAGTTGTAGCAGGAGTCCAGGGCGCGGGAGAGCCGCGCCTCGAACAGCCCGTCGCGGCTGTCGGCCAGCAGGGTGAAGGCCCGGTTCAGGGAGGCGGGCCCGGCGTAGTCGTCGTGGTAGTTGCACATGGTGCAACTGGACACGCAGCAGCCGCAGGAGATGCACTCCGTGGCCATGCCGATGTCCTGGCGCTCGGGGGAGTCGGGCCGGATCTTGACCGGCTCGGCGTATTCCATCTTGGGGTCGTAGAAGGGCAGGGTGGCTTCGTACTTCTTGAAGAACGGGGTCATGTCCACCACCAGATCCTTGATGATCGGGAAGTGGTTCAGGGGCCGCAGGGTGACCTCCTGGCCCTCGGGCAGGTGGGACACGTTGGTCTTGCAGGCCAGGCCCTCGCGGCCGTTGATGACCATGCCGCAGGACCCGCACATGTTGACCCGGCAGGCGTAGCGGAAGGCCACGGTGGGGTCCTGCTCCTTCTGGATGCGCAGGAGCACGTCGAGGATGGTGGTGGTGGACTCGTCGGGGATGTCCAGGCGGAAGGTGTCGAAGTGTCCCTCGCCGCCCTTTTCCGGATCGAAGCGGAACACCCGGACGGTCCGCGTGGTTCCTTGGGGCTCGCTCATGTTCTCTTCTCCTTGGATTCTGCTGGATTGCCGCGGACAGGTCGTGCGCCGCGTCAGTAGATCCAGCGCCAGACGATGAACATGACCGCCAGGCCCAAGGCCACCAGGCCCCAGATCAGGGCCTTCTGGTACTTGACGCTCACCAGGTTGAAGTCCAGGAGGATGACCCGCAGCCCGAGGGCGGCGTGGAAGGTGACGGCCAGAAGCAGGAGGAACTGGATGGCCGGCTTGTAGGTGAGGGACACGTGCAGGGCCAGCATGACGATGATGGCCAGGGCCGAGATGCGCTGCCACAGCCAGGCCCACATGCCGATGCGGGTCCGGGCGGTGCGGTGCGGATCCAGTTCGCCCCACTGCAGGGGTTTCCGGTATTCGATGGATATATTGCTATCCATGAGGTGCTCCTTTCCTTGGCGTTGGAGTTTTGCAGGTGAGGGCGGCGGCTACTTCTTGTAGCGCTGGCACTCTTCCACGGACTTGTGCTTGAAGACCACGGGCTTCTTGTGGGTCACGGGCAGCCCGTTCTCGCCCCGGACCATGAAGGTGTTGAACAGGCCGTAGTCGTCGCGCTGCTGCAGGAAATCCAGGCGGGTGTGCGCGCCGCGGGTCTCCTCGCGCAGCAGGGCCGAGGCCACCACCATGCGCGAGACGTCGATGAGGCTGCGCAGGTCCACGGCCGTGGTGTTCATCATGTTGTAGACGGGGCCGCCCACGACCTTCAGGTTCTCGGCCTCGGCGGCGATGGCCTCGATCTCGTCCACGGCGGCGGCCAGGTCCTTGCCGTTGCGGGCCACGCCGACCTTGTTCCAGTTGAGCTCCTGCAGGGCCTTGCGCACCTCGAAGGGGTTGGCGCCCTTCTGGCGGTTCAGGGGCCGGGTGAGCAGGTCCGCGATCTCCTCGGCCTGGCCGCGGCGGCTCTCCTTGATGGTCAGGTTTTCCTTGGAAGACAGGTACTTGCCCACGGACTTGCCGGCCAGCCGGCCGTAGACGCAGGACTCGCCGATGCCGTTGCCGCCCAGGCGGTTGGCCCCGTGCACGCCGCCGGCGTCCTCGCCGGCCACGAAGAGCTTCTCCAGGCTGGCGTGGCATCCGGTGTCGATGACCGCCCCGCCCATGAAGAAGTGCGCCGAGGGGGAGACCGGGACCGAGCCGCGGGCCAGGTCGTAGTTGAACTGGGCGCAGCGCGCGGCCATGCCCGGGAAGTTCTTGAGCACGAAGTCCGCGCCCAGGTGGGAGGCGTTGATGCGCACCCCGCCCTCGGGGCAGGCGCGGCCGTTCATCATCTCCAGGTAGGAGGAGCGGGAGACCACGTCGCGGGTGGCCCGCTCGGCCACCTCGGGGGCGTACTTGAGCATGAAGCGCTCGCCGTCGCCGTTGAACAGGTGCGCGCCCGCGCCGCGCAGGCCCTCCTCCAGCAGCGCCCCGGCCACCACGCTCCCCTTCACGATGAGCCCGGTGGGGTGGAACTGGACCATCTCCATGTCCTTCATGAGCACGCCGGCGCGGTAGAGCATGCCCAGGCCGTCCACGGTCTTCTCCGGGCCGGGGGCGTGGAACCGGTACTGGGTGGGCCCGCCGCCGGTGGCCACCAGGGTGGCGGCGGCCTGCACCTCCAGGAAGCGGCCGTGCCGCATGTCCAGGAGCAGGGCGCCGGTGACCGTGGTCCCGGACTCGTCCAGGAGCAGCTCCACGGCGCGGCACTCCTCCAGGACCGGGATGCGGCGCTTCATGATCTGCTCGGTGACCCGGTTGATGATCTCGATGCCGGTGAGGTCGCCCTTGTGCACCGTGCGGTCGAAGGACTGGCCGGCAAAAGGCTTCTGGTGGACCGTGCCGTCGGGGTTGCGGTCGAAGAAGCAGCCGAACTTGGTCTCCAGCTCCTTGATGGTCGGCGTGGCTTCGGTGACCAGCGCGTAGGCCAGGTCCTGGTCGTTGATGTACTGTCCGCCCTTGAGGGTATCCATGAGGTGCTTGTGGTGCGAGTCCTCCTGGTTGAGGACCACGTTGAAGCCGCCCTGGACCATGCGGCTGCATCCCCCCTTGCCCTTGAGGGCCTTGGTGGCGATGAGGATGCGCAGTTCGGGGTTGGCCTCATGGGCGTACAGGGCGCACAGTTGCGCCGCGGCTCCCATGCCAATGATCAGCAAATCGGTTGTGACTTTTTCCACTCTGACGTCCCCTTCCGTAGATTCAGATGACTCCGCCCCGGCCTGTGCCTCGGCCAGAGCCGAGCCCGGGAG
>Ga0232080_100794_pt1 | contig 9878 bp, 7 predicted proteins | sample SJ14nscriptome_FD_186098 | JGI IMG/M metagenome (GOLD analysis project Ga0232080, IMG submission 186098) | Metatranscriptome of enriched culture of PCE-dechlorinating microbial communities from Ithaca, New York, USA - SJ1.4 (Metagenome... ... | reverse complement strand
CCTCACCCGGCCGAACGCGAAAACCGGAGGAATCTGATGAAGACCCTGTATCTCGACTGTTTCGCCGGCATCGCCGGCGACATGTTTCTCGGAGCGCTGCTCGACCTCGGACTGGACAGGAAAACCTTCCTCGAAACCATGGAGAGCATCGTCCTCTTTCCCGGCGGCGGACATGACCATGACCACGATCATCACCACGATCACCACCATCACCACGGACCGGGAGCGGATGACCGGCTGAAAATCTCCATCAGCCGGGGAAGCAGGGGCGGTATAGCCGGCACGAAGGTATCGATACTCAACCTTGAGGATCACCCCCACCGGGGGCTTTCCGACGTCCTCGCCATCATCGGGGCGAGCCCCCTCTCCCCCCGGGTGAAGGAGCAGAGCGCCGCGGCCTTCCGCCTTCTGGCCGAAGCGGAGGCGAAGGTCCACGGCACCACCCCGGAGGATGTCCATTTCCACGAAGTTGGGGCCATCGACTCCATCGCCGACATCATCGGCGCCTTCGTCCTGGTGGAGATGGCGGGCATCGAAAAGACGGTCTCCTCCCCCCTCAACGTGGGGTCGGGCACCATAAAGTGCGCCCACGGCATTCTCCCCGTTCCCGCACCGGCCACCATGGAACTCCTGGAGGGGATCCCCGTCTACGCCGAAGGAGCCCCCATGGAGCGGGTCACCCCCACTGGGGCACTCCTGGTCCGGTGCCTGGCAGGTGAGTTCGGCCCCCTGCCGGCGGGAAAAGTCCTCGCATCGGGCAAGGGGCTCGGCGATCGTGACAGCGACATCCCCAACATGGTGCGGGCCGTGATCGTGGACACTCCGGGCTCCGGCGGCGGGGACGTCTTCCGGCGGGACCGGGGGGTCGTCCTCGAGACGAACATCGACGACATGAACCCCCAGTATTACGGGCCGGTGATGCAGAGGCTCTTCGCCGAGGGGGCCCTCGACGTCTGGGCGACGCCCATGATCATGAAGAAGGGGCGCCCCGCCGTGACCCTGAGCTGCCTCTGCCTTCCCGAAAAAGAGGAAGTCCTGGCGGAAATCCTCCTCCGGGAGACCACCACCCTCGGCTTACGGAAATACCCCGTGGACCGGCTGAAGACGGACCATGAGATCGTGGAGCGGGAGACCTCCTGGGGCCTGGTCAGGTTCAAGGTGGCCCGCCTCGGCGGGGAAACCCTCAGGGCAAACCCCGAGTTCGAGGACGTCCGGAGGCTGTCCGAGGAATACTCCATTCCCCTGCCGGAAATGCGGGAGCGCCTGGCGGGAGAGTTTTTTCCGCTTCCGGCTCATTTTCCCCGGGGAGCTTTCTTCGCCGCCGGGCGGCTTTTCGGCGGAGGAGCCTTTGCGGGAGCCCTCATGGAGATGGCCCTTCCGCCGCCCGTCACAATGGCGGCGTACTTTTTATACACCGCCGGAAAGTCCTTCAGGATGTCCTCCCTGAGCATGTCGAAGGGAACCACCACGTACCGCCCGAGGGGAGACCGCCGGGGATTGTACAGCAGCGTCCCGGTGACGTTCTCGAAGGATATCCGCGTCTCCCCCCTCATTTCCGTCTTGACCACGTCAAGGGAGACGAGCAGGCCCACGAGCTTGTGGAGCTCCTTCTGGGCGGAGAGAAAATTGCCGAGGGAATAGACCACGAGGGTGCTCTTCACCATGGCCACGGGCTGGACCACGTGGGGATGATGGCCGAGAACGATGGAAACTCCGAGAGAGGCGAGGTGCTCCGCGATTTTTTTCTGCTCCGCGGTGGGGGCGAACACATATTCGCTCCCCCAGTGCATGGAGACGATCACTACGTCGGCTTTTTCCTGGGCCCGGACCACGTCGGTCTTCGCCTTTTCCGGGGTGTAGAGGCTGACGTAGTGCTCTTTTCCCTTCGGGGCTTTCAGGCCGTTGGTGGCGGTGGTGTAGGCGAGGAAAGCGCAGGAAATGCCGTTCACCCGGAAAAACCGGATCTCTTTCTCCTTCTCCGCCGTCAGGCTGCTTCCGGCGGTCACCGCGTCCTTCTTGTCTTTCCAGTATTCCAGCGAGGCGAGAACGCCCTTCTCCCCCCTATCCAGGGTGTGGTTGTTCGCCAGGGACACCAGGTTGAACCCGGCGTCGAGGAAGGCGTCCCCCACCTCCCTGGGGGAATTGAACATGGGGTAGGTGGACAGGCCGAGTTCTGTGCCGCCGAGGATCGTCTCCTGGTTGTAGAAGGCCATGTCATGGGGGGCGATACGGCTCTTCACGAGGCGGAGCATGGGCCGGAAATCATACCCCCCGCCCTTGATAACCGCCGCATCGTACACCCCCTTGTGGATCAGGGCGTCCCCCACGGCGGCCAGGGAGAACCGTGCCGCCCCGGAGGCGGGTCCGGGGAGGCAGAGGATCGTGAGCAGCAAAATAGTTCGAAGACTACGGAAAATATTCATTGTACGGCTCCTCCTGTCGATCCGCGGTGGGGCTGCGGCTGCCTGCGTTGCGAAAAGAGAGAACGGGCAGTATCCTATCCCTGTCCTTCGGGACCGGAAGTATTTTTCTTTCCCGGGGAGGACATGCACTTCCCGCACCCGTGGCACCCCCGATAGCAGGGGCGGATGCGGGACGACCCCGCAAACAGGGGAATACACGCAAGGACCAGTATCACGGCAAGAGCGACATAGTTCATCCCATCCACCTCCGGAAGGAAATACCGTTCCAAGAGTATACCTTCCGGGTGTCAAAAAAGGGAACGGCGGATGAAAGAAAGATCGGCATTCCGGGGAACCGGCCTTCCCCCGGAGAAAGGACGGTAAAGAAAATGCGCTGCATCGCCACTTTCGAGGTCACCAGCATGGCGCTCCTCTTCGAACGCACCTGCAGAAAAAAGGATATTCCGGCAAAGGTGGTTCCCGTTCCGCGGAGACTGTCCTCCAGCTGCGGTCTCGCCTGCGAATTCCCCTGCGAATCCGGTGACGACGTGCGGGCCCTCTGCGAGGAGAGGAAAATCGACGTGGAATCATACCACGAGATGGAAGACGACTGGACATAATCCCCCATGAAGAATACCATATAGGGGATAGTGGTATTATCCCAAAAGGAGGGGTATGGTTCATGGAAAGAAAAAAGGTGCTCATCATCGGGGGCGTGGCCTGCGGCGCCAAGACGGCCGCCAGGCTTGCCAGGCTGGCCCCGGAGTTCGACATCACGGTGCTCGAGCGGGGGGAACACCTCAGCTTCGCCGGGTGCGGCTTCCCCTATTTCGTGGGGGACGTGGTGAAGGAGTACAAGGACCTGGTCTGCACTCCCCTCGGCATCATCCGGGACGCGAACTTCTTCCGGACGGTGAAGAACGTCACGGTCCACACAGGCTGCCTCGCCACCAGGATCGACAGGGAGAACAGGTGCGTCACCGCCTCCGACGCATCCACCGGAGAAGAAAAAAACTTTCCGTACGATAACCTCGTGCTCGCCACGGGAGCGTCCCCCATCCGCCCCCCCATACCGGGCAGCGACCTCAACAGGGTCTTCACCCTCTGGACCATGCCCGATGCTCTGGCCATGAAATCGGCCCTCTCGTCGGGAAACATAAAAACGGCGGTCATCATCGGCGCCGGGCTCATCGGCATGGAAGTCGTGGAGGCCCTTGCGGAACGGGGAGTAAAGGTTTCGGTGGTGGACGCCCTTTCCACCCCTCTCCCGGCCCTCGTGGGCGAAGATTTCGGCCTCCGGATCGCAAGGGCGGTCAAGGCGAAAGGCGTCGATTTCTTCGGCGGCGAGAAGGTCACGGAAATCACCGGCGAGGGCGGTGTCGTCACCGGAGTCAGGACGGACAGGCGCTCCCTTCCTGCGGACATGGTGCTCCTTGCGGTGGGCATCCGCCCCAACACCAGTCTTGCCCGGGACGCGGGCCTGGAGCTCGCCCCCAACGGGACCATCGTGGTGGACGAGCAGATGAGGACGAGCGACCCATCCATATACGCCGGAGGCGACTGCGTCCAGGCACGGCACCTTGTCACGAAAAAGCCCGTATGGCAGCCCATGGGCTCCACGGCTAACCGCCAGGGCAGGGTGATCGCCGACAATATCGCCGGGCTCGCCACGCCCTTCTCGGGAGTCCTTGGGACGGGCATCCTGAAGCTCTTCAACCTGACCATAGGCAAGACGGGCCTCGACGAAAAACAGGCAAAAGAGGCGGGATTCGAACCGGTGAGCATCGTGGTGGAAGAGCCTGACCGGCCCCATTTCATGCCCGGCATGGGCGCCATGACCATCCGCCTTGTGGCGGACAGGCTGAGCCGCCGCGTCCTGGGCGCCCAGATCATGGGTACAGGGGTGGTGGACAAGCGCCTTGACGCCATGGTGGCGGCCGTTTCCACGGGAATGACGGTGGACCTCCTGGCGGACGGGGACTTCGCCTACGCCCCGCCCTTCTCCACGGCCCTCGATCCGAACACCCACGCGGCCAACGCCCTGAAGAACAAGATGGACGGCCTCGTGAAAACCTACCAGGCAAAGGAACTCCGGGAGCGGATGGAGGGACCCAATCCCCCGCTGCTGCTGGACGTGAGGACGCCGGGAGAGCTGGATCTCCAGGGACGCATCCCCTACGAATTCGTGAATATCCCTCTCGGCAAGCTCCGGGAGCGGGCGGGCGAACTGCCCCGGGACAGGGAGATCGTGGCCTTCTGCAAAATCTCCGTCCGGGGCTGGGATGCACTGGCGACCCTGAAAGGCGCAGGGTTCGACGACGTGGCCCTCCTTGAGGGAGGCATCATGGCCTGGCCCTACGAACTGAAGTAACTCTTCCGGACCGCAGGACGAAAAAAGGGGCTGCCGCAAAGATCCCTGCGGCAGCCCCTTCATATTTCTCCCGTTCTATTCCCGTACCTCGGCAAGCTCCACCAGTACCTTCGCCATGATGTGGGCGTTCTTCATGATGTCCTCCACGGACCACCGCTCGTCTTCCTCGTGGATTGTGTAGTCCTGCCCTGGGAAGACGGGGCCGAAGGCCACCACGTTGGGCATGGTCTTTGCGTAGGTGCCCCCGCCGATGGCCAGCAGGGTGGCTTCCTGGCCTGTTTCTTCAGTGTAGACCTTCTGGAGGGCCTTGATGAGCCTGGATTCGGGGGGCATGTACAGGGGATTCGCCTTGGACACCTTCTCCACCGCCAGGCCGTTCTTCCTGAAGGTCTCCTCGATGGGGCCCGTGACGGCCTCTTCCTTCGCCGTGACAGGGTACCGCATGTTGATGGTGAAGGAAACCCGGTCCTTCTCGGCCTTCACCACGCCCACACAGGCCGTCAGCGGCCCGGACACTTCGTCGGCCATGGCGACGCCCAAGGATTTCCCGTCGGTCTCGAAACCCGCGAGCCGTGAGAACGCGCTGAAAAATTCCCCCTGCTCGCCCTTCAGCTTCAGCCCCGCCATGAAATCCGCCAGGCAGGCGAGGGCATTGATTCCCTTTTCGGGCGTGCTTCCGTGGGCGGGGTGGCCCTTCATCACGAGGGTGACCCTGCTGCCGTCATCGTCGGAGGAAAGGGCACTGCCTTCCGGCCCCTTCCAGGCGGACGCGGCGGCGGTGATGCGCTGCCTGCACTCGGTCCTGGAGTCCTCGATCACGGCCGTAACCTCGGCCATGACCACATTGGCGGCCACGCCTCCCTCGAGGGAGGTTATCTTCATTTCGCCCGACGGGGCGAAGGGAAGGGAGACTGTGTAGGTGACGATGCCCTTTTCGGCATGGATGATGGGATACTCGGCGTCGGGGGTGAAGCCGGCGGAAGGAAGGTCTTCCCCCAGTTCCACGTAGCGCTTCATGCACTTGCTGCCCTGCTCCTCGTTGGTGCCGAAGATGACCCGGACTCTCCTCTTCAGCTTCAGCCCGGCGTCGAAGATCGCCTTCGCGGCGAAGAGGCCGATTATGACAGGCCCCTTGTTGTCCAGGACACCCCGGCCCCAGACCATGCCGTCTTTAAGCTCACCGCCCCAGGGGTCCACCGTCCAGCCCTTTCCTTCAGGAACCACGTCCAGGTGTCCGAGGAGGGCCACCATTTCGTCCCCTTCGCCCATTTCGGCCCAGCCCGCCACGTTGTCCACGTTTTTCGTCCGGAACCCCATTTGCTCCGCGAAGGCGAGGGTCCAGTCGAGGCATTTCCTCGGTCCCTCCCCGTAGGGAGCCCCTTCAGAGGGTTCGCCTCCCACGCTCTTGATGCGCACGGCCTCCTGGATGGCGGCCACAAGTTCATCTTTCATTGCATCGATTTTTTCCGACAGCACGAAATTACCTCCTTGATGGGCGGGTCATTCCCCGCCTGTTTTTTTCAGCAGTTCCCTTCCGGCGATCTGGACCGGATCCCATGCCATGGAGAAGGGGGGAGCATATCCTAGGTCGAGCTCGAGAAGATTGTTGACCGTCATTCCTCCCGCAAGGGCCGTGGCGATGATGTCCACCCGCTTCGCCGAGCCCTGGCCTCCAACGATCTGTCCGCCGAGCAGTCTGCCGGACCCTTCCTCGCCCACGAGCTTCACGTGCATGGTCTCCGCCCCGGGGTAGTATCCCGCCCGGGTCTTGGTCCGAATGACCGAGGAGACGGACCGGAAGCCGTTTTCTTCCGCTTCCCTCTCCGTCAGCCCGGTCCGGGCCACTTCAAGGCCGCAGTGCTTGCTCATGGCCGTGCCGTAAACGCCCGGGAAAGCTGCCCGGCCGCCTCCCATGGAAATTCCGGCCACCCGTCCCATCTTGTTGGCCACTGTGCCCAGGGCGACCCAGAAAGGTTTCCCCGTCATGAGGTGGGTAGTGGAGGCGCAGTCTCCGGCGGCCCAGATCCCGGGACGGGAGGTGGCCATGGTCTCGTCGGCGAAGATGGAATCCCGGACGGACAGCTTCAGCCCCGCATCCCCGGCGAGTCCCGAGTTTGGGCGAACTCCGAGGCCCATGATCACCATTTCCGTTTCTATTTCTCCGTGTTCGGTGATGACCGACCGGATCCGGCCTCCTTCGGTGCCGAAGCCCACCAGCCCTTCGCCGAGGCGGAGGTCCGTTCCGATCCCACGGATCGCGGATGCGATCAGTTCCGCCATGTCGCCGTCAAAGGTGTTCATGACCTGGGGGGACTTGTCCAGAAGGGTGACCTTCATTCCCCTGACGCAGGCGAAGGCCTCGGCCATTTCCAGGCCGATGTAGCCGCCTCCGATGACCACGGCGTGCCGGGGCCGAAATTCGTCCACGTAGCGCCTCGCTGCGATGCCGGTTTCCAGGGTGCTGAGGGTAAAAATCCCCTCCGCTTTTGCTCCCTCAACGGGAGGCACGGCAGGGCTCGCCCCCGTGGCGATAAGCAGCCTGTCCCAGGAGTCCCGGAATTCCCTTCCCGACTCCAGGTCTCTCACCAGAACCGTGCCCCCGTCAGGATCGAGAGAAAGCACCTCGTGGCGGACCTTCACCACGATGTTCTGCTTCTGCAGAAACTCCTCCGGCGCCCGGACGACGAGCCTGGTTTCCGGCTCCACGAGTCCGGCGATGAAATAGGGTATGCCGCATGCGGAATAGGAAGAATAACCGCTCCGCTCGTAGACTGTGATCTCCGCGTCGGGAAGCAGTTTTCGGATCTGCCCTGCGGCGGACATGCCCGCCGCGTCGCCCCCCACTATGAGAACCCGTTCTTTCGCCACTTCCTTCACCTCCCGGGAATGCCTGTATCAGGTATTTTCTTCTTCCCTATTATACCCGAGGGTCCGGGCACAGGGGGCTTACAGGAGATTTTTCCGCCGGTAGACCGGCTCGGAGAGAGCCCACATGGACGGCCACGCCCGGAGGAGCAGCAGGCCGATGACGAGGCTGACTGCCCCGCCGGCGAAGAGGGTGGCGGGAGCGCCGATATGGGTGGCCAGCCACCCGGCATTGAGGCTCCCGATGGGTGTGATGCCCATGGCGCAGACGATGAAGAGGCTCATCACCCTGTTCCGCTTGTCCTCGTCCACCAGGGTCTGCACCAGGGTATTGCAGGAAACCAGGGTGGAGACCATGAAGAAGCCGAGGCAGGCCATGAGGGCCAGGGAGAGATAAAAGACCCTGGAGAGAGAGAAGGCCGCCATGGAAAAGCCGAGGAGAACGCAGGACACCGCCATGATTTTACCGAGACCCACAGGGGACTTTCTCAGGGCGAGCCGGACGGATCCCGCCAGGGCGCCGAGCCCCGTGGCTCCCATGAGGAATCCCAGGGTGCGGGGCCCCCCGCCGAGAATTTCCCGGGCGAACACCGGAAGGAGGACCATGTAGGGGAAGGCGAAGAAGCTCACCAGGGCAATGGCCCCGAGGTAATTCCGCAGGGGGAGGAAGGAGGCCACGTACCGGACGCCCTCCTTCATTCCCTCGAGGACGCTCTTGCGGACCTGGTCCGTGACGAGGGGCTTCCTGAAGCGCATCAGGAAGAGGGCGGTGAGGGTGGCCGAATAGGCCATGCCGTTCATCAGGAAGCATATCCCCTCCCCCACCACGGCGATGACCATCCCCGCGATGGACGGTCCCACGAGCCGGGTGACGTTGAAGAGGGTGGATGTGAGGGCAATTCCGTTGCCCAGGTCCTTCTCGTCCTCCACGAGGCGGATGGTGAAACCCTGCCGGGCCGGGACCTCGAAGGAGTCCGAGATGCCGATGATGGCCGCCAGAATGAGGATATGCCAGTATTCCACCGCACCGGAGAGGGTCAGGACGGCGAGGGTGAGGGCATGGAGCATGCTGATGGTCTGGCAGATCATGATGATCCTTCGCAGGTTCCGCCCCTCGAGGAAGGCCCCGGTGAAGGAGCCGAATAGCAGGACCGGGATCTGGGTCATGAAGTCCACCGTTCCGAGCAGGAGAGGGGAGCCGGTGATCCTGTAGACCAGCCAGTTCATGGCCACCCGCTGCATCCAGAGCCCTGAGAGGGAGACAATCTGGCCCATGTAGAACAGGCGGAAATTCCTGTGCCGGAAGGCACGGAAGAGGGTGCTTTTTTCCCAGTCGGGCATGACGGCGGGCTACCCTTTCCAGACCGCGCGGTACTTTTTGAGGAACCTGGCCGGGTTGTAGGATTCCTTGGCCTGCCGGACGCCTTCCTCTCCCATGTCCTGTTCCCTGTTGGCCCAGGTGAAATCCGGGCACGAATGCTCCAGGAAAGCCCGGTTGATGGCCTGGTACACTCCCTTGTAGTCGGCGAGCCCCTTTTCGAAGTGGACCACCACCATGTCCTCCGTCATGGGTTCCCCTACGGAGTAGGCCACCATGTAATCCCCCACATAGAGGGCGCCGCACAGCAGGCCGGGAAGGCGGTCCCAGTTCTTCAGAACCCTTGAGATGGCATGGTTTTCCGCCCGGAGGCCGGGGATGTCATCGCAGCTCTTCCATTCGCACCAGAGCTGCTGCATCTCGAGAATGCCGTCCACGTCTTCCCGGTAGAGTTTTTTATAGGTAGATTCATAGGATTTGTGGAACTGCTTCCAGAGATTCTTTTTTTTGTGGAACCGGTTTCCCCTGAGGTTGATCAGCTCCTCCACGGAGTAGATGTATTCCCATTCGGAACGCTGGTCCTCCAGTATCATCCGCCCGCCGAACCGTTCGGACCAGAGAGCCGCAAGTTCTTCGGGCACTCTGTGAAACTCCGCTCCGTCCGGAAAAAGGTCGGGCAGAATCCGCTCCCAGTCGGCGGTCTCCCAGTTTCCCACAGGCGCCCAGAGGACGGGTGAGGGACGGTTGATGCGGGGCCAGAACAGGCCGTGGGCACGGGCCAGTTCATACTGCCGCTCGTCGGACCAGGCCCAGATGTTGACGAAGGTATAGTCGGACGTCTTGCCGGAACAGAGATCGAACAGGGCGGAATAATCATTCCGCATATCTATGGACAAGGGGGTAAAAGTCAATGACATTTGGT
>Ga0232080_100754_pt1 | contig 10316 bp, 11 predicted proteins | sample SJ14nscriptome_FD_186098 | JGI IMG/M metagenome (GOLD analysis project Ga0232080, IMG submission 186098) | Metatranscriptome of enriched culture of PCE-dechlorinating microbial communities from Ithaca, New York, USA - SJ1.4 (Metagenome... ... | reverse complement strand
CGAACCGTCACGGATGAGGAATGGCGTGTCAGAAGAAGTTGCAAGTGCTTTGTCTGGGACGATGAGGTATACCAGAACTGGGTATCTGGTGGAGGGTGCTGGCTCGATTCCGAGGGGTCTGACCAGGATAAGCAGAGCCCTGATCATGATGACGACAGGAGTGGGAGGGCGGGAGAAAATCCGCACAGGACGGGAACTCCCACCCCTGATGATTCGGACAATTCGGGAGTGGAATCTGAAAATACCTCTTATTATAAAAATAATAATACTAAGAATACGAAAGGCCGGGAAGGTGAGGGTGCATATGAAGCACCTGCACCTGACTATCCATCACCCACTGCGGATTTTGCTCCCACCCCTCACAATACAGGATACGAAAATAAGAAAGATCCAACTGCCCTTTCCAAATCCGATACAAAAACTGAGGGGCGGGACAAACATCCTGATTCCCCCGGACCAGATGATCTCCCACCCCAGAAGAGAGAACAGGTCAGATTGACCATAGCAGCGATTGATCCTGAAGCATATACTACAGTTCACGGCATCCACTCCGGACCATGTGCTATCTGTGGAGCAAAATGGGTTCATTACACCGAAAAACAACCGCCCGGTGATAAGGGAGAAGAAAAAACTTCCCGGGTCCTCTGTCAGAAATGCTATTCAAAGGCGGTTGCCAGGGTGAGCCTGTCCTTTATCACCCTTACCGGAACGCTGAATACCGCCCGGATGGTAGAGGCAGATAAGGACTATGGCCGATGTCCTATCTGCAACCTTGGGGGGATTTTCTGGTATGATCATGAAACAAAGACCGGTATCTGTTCTACCTGTTACTCCCGGGAGCAGGCACGGAACGGGGGCGGACAGTGACATTCATCGTGACATCAGAACGAGACAAGCCACCCATCAGGTATGAAAAGGTCGGGAGGCTCCGTCCCGGAGAGGAGGGTATGATTGACGTTATCACGGATGGGAATGGGGTTATCAGATCTATCCCGACCGGAGATCTCATCCTGATGCTGAACGGGCTTACTGTTCCTGGCCTGAAACTATCGGAATCCGGGAACCGGATTATCATCTCCGATGAATACGCCGTCCTGGTCACTCAGGTCAGGGGAATGATCCGGGACTGGCCCAGGAAGAAGGCGGCTTTGTTTCTGATGGAAGAAAGAGATTGATTTGTGTAGAGAAGATCTGACATATACAGGAGATGAAGTGATCAATCAATTGCAGGATAGGACCCGTTACGACAGGAATGAGTGATGAAATCGTCTTATCCCTAAAAACACAAGGCTTTTGACCAGGTAACTAAACAACTATTCATCTCATTTCGATATCCTTAATTCGTACCATGAAGAACCTTTTCATCAGGAACAAGTGGGACTCCATGAAAAAAATGATGTGTACCGGCATATTGGTACTGATTGCTCTGCTTTCAATCTCGTTCGTATCCGCTGAAGACACCCCTTCTGATGCAGGTGCAGATTACATCTGGAATGGAACATGGGAAGGCACGAACTTCACCATATTCATTGAGCAGGATGCTACCGGGATCACCGGAGAATATGAACCGGCTGATGGTGTAATGGTAGATCCTGGAAGACTGGAAGGAACGATTTCAGACGATGGGAACACCTATTCGGGGGTCTGGATAGAGTCAGGATCGGTGGTTCAGACTCTGGCGGATGACAACATGTCCTTTACGATAAACGGAACAATCGACGCCTATGGAACTATGACAGAACAAGTCCTTCACTCTGCGATTGCAACCAGAATCGGTGAGATCGTGGATCCGGAAAATCCATGGACAGGGAACTGGACGACAGAACGGAAGATCTATTCATTCCTTCAGGACGGCACCACGATCTCCGGGACAAATCACCCGTTGAAGGGAGTAAATGACGAGTCAGGAGATCTGAATGGCACCGTATCAGAGGATGGGAGAGAATATTCCGGAAACTGGACCGAAACGGGTATCTTCATCTTTACCATCTCCGAAGATGGGTCGTCCATGGATGCCATCATTCATGAGAGTCTTAATCCTGAATCAAATGCAGACCGGGTAACCTTTACAAAGACTCTCTAACCCTTTTTTGTGAGTATGGATCTGCACGGATCTATTCACCACATCCACATTTTTATCCGAACTTTTCTGCAAGTTCCTGTAAGATTTTCCGAATGGGCAGATGTTGCGGGCAGATCTGTTCGCACTCCCCACACGCAACACAATCACTGGCTTTGCCATGACCAAACACGGCATGCTGGTAATGCACCCGGGGAAATGACCGATCTCCATACCGTTTCATATCATTGAATATCGAGATAAGAACTGGAATCGGTATATTCTGTGTGCATACGTCGATACAGTACCGGCAGGCAGTACAGGGTGCAGCAATACTCCTGCTGATAATCCGGGCAGCCTCCTGAAGTATTGCATGTTCCCTTTCTGAAAGGGGAGTCAGATTATCAAAAGTCCTGATATTATCCCTCATCTGGTCTATCGTATTCATCCCACTCAATACCATGATAACCCCGTCAAGACCTGCAGCAAACCGGAGTGCCCATGAAGCAGGAGAATCATCCGGCCTGACCTCTCTCATGAGATCTTCTGCTTCCTTCGGGATTACGGCAAGTCCTCCGCCCTTCACCGGCTCCATGACGATAATTGGTTTACCATAGATTCGTGCAATTTCATAACACCGTCGTGACTGAATAGAGATATGCTCCCAGTCAAGGTAGTTGATCTGCAGCTGCACCACGTCAACCTCCGGATGGTTTGTAAGAATCTCCTCAAGCAGGTCAGGAGTTCCATGAAAGGAAAACCCGATCTTCCGAATAAAGCCCTCCTCTTTCTTCCGGTGAATAAAATCAAAGACTCCAAATTCCAAAACCTTTGGATACCGGCTTTCCCCCAGGTTATGAATGAGATAGGAATCAAAAAATGAGACATTACATCGTCTGAGTTGTTCGGTGAAGATATTCTCCAAATCCTCAACGATATTCAGGTTATATGTTGGCATCTTATCCGCAAGAATGAAGGACTCACGTGGATATCTGTCAACAAGGGCTCTCCGTAATGCATCTTCAGCACCCATCAGATGATAGGAATACCCGGTCTCAAAGTAGGAATATCCTGCTCCCATGAACTCATCGACCAGATGGCTGAACAACTCCTGATCGATTGAGGCATTGTCATTCGGATTGGTGAGGGGAAGACGGAGCGTTCCAAATCCTAATTTTTTCATGTTCCCCCGGATTGAATTATGAACATATATGAAATTTTGAAATTTTCTTTCTCTTTTATTTCATAATGCAAGACAAAAACATTTCTGTACTGAAAAAACCTTTTTTAAAAATATCACCGAATGAATGGAAGATACATCCTTGGTTTTCACAGTAATCTGAAAACAATGAGTTAATATTAATAATGAATAATGCACTCTCTTTATTATTCAGGATAGTAATTGATGATGAATTTTTTGGATATTAAGACGTTAATCTTTACAATAGTCATTATTGAAGTTTTCCTGGCAACAATAATGATGTTATTCACAAAGCGCCAAAAAGGATATCCAGGGTTCACTCTTTGGGCTCTCCATTTATTTTTTTTAATAATATCCATGAGCAATATGATTTTCAGGGACATTATTCCTCCAATTATTTCTGTCCCCCTATCAAATGTTTTTAATATACTGGCTATTTTAATGGTCTTCGAGGCATCTCATCGGTTTTATTATAATAAACCCATTGATAAAAAATGGTACATCATTGTTCCCCTTGTTTTCATTGGTGCAGTGTATGGTATCCTATTGTATGATGATATAACGTTCCGGACAGTAATGATCAGTGGTTTTTCAGCGATTATAGCTTTTCAGGTAGCACATGTATTTTTCAAAAATATTTCCGATGATGAAAAAATTATTTCTTCACTCCTTTCTCTCTTGTATGGTTTTCTCGGGTTTACTCTGATTTTTAGGATTATTGACTTTACACTCCATTCAACGGGAAGAACTCTTTTTGAACAGACAACATCAACGAGTGCATTATATCTTGGAATTTTATTTATCTCCATAGGAGCGACACTTCTTTTCATCATTTTAAATCTGGATCGTCTGGCACGGGAACGTGACAAGTACTTTAAAGAAAAGGAAATGATTGCATCCAGATATGAACTTGCCGTTGAAACTGCCGGAATGGGACTCTGGCAGATTGACCAGGATACCCTCAAGCTCACAGGGGATAATCAAATTCTTGAGATGGCTGGGATAAAAAGTCCGGATGATGCATTTGAATTATCCCTTGAAAAATTAATTTATCCCGAGGATTTATCTCGTTTAATTACCTACATTAAAGGGGCAACAAAAGAGAATGAAAAAATATCTGCAGAATACCGAATTGTTGGGAAAGATGGAGATATTAAATATCATATCTCACATGCAAAAAGTTATCGAAAAACCGATGATTCCAGATTATATTTTATTGGTCTGACGATTGACGTTACACCATTAAGAAAGGCTCAAATTGCCCTGAAGAAAGCTTTGGAAAAATTATCAATACTTTCATCGATCACCCGGCATGACATATTAAACAGTATTACTGCAATTTCATTGACAACAGAACTTTTGAAAATGGATATAACAGATCCTTCCATTCAAAAAGAACTCAATAGTATTGCCGAAAGTACGACTGAAATAACCAGACTTATTAAATTTACCGGGGAATATCAGGATCTTGGAATTTCAGAACCTATGTGGATTGATATTACAAATATTTTAAAGAAACTTTCTTCAAGTCCCTTGTTGAAGAATATTATTTTAAAAATTCCAGAACCAGGTGTTTTACTTTATTCAGATCAGATGATTGAAAAGGTAATATACAATTTAATAGAAAATTCAGTCAGACACGGACAAACAGTCACCACAATTTCATTATCGTATGAATATGATACGCAGGATCTTCTGGTACTCTATACTGATGATGGATGTGGGATTGAGGAATCGGAAAAGAATTTAATATTTAAACGGGGTCATGGGAAAAATACGGGTTTAGGACTTGCACTCTCCCGGGACATTCTCGCAATTACGAATCTTACCATTGTGGAAAATGGAACTCCAGGAAAAGGGGTTCGTTTTGAAATCCGTGCGAAACCAGGATCATTCCATGATAACAGAAAATAAAGATTCAGAAAATGATAAGATCATTCACTTTTTTTTCAGATCAAAAGAATTTGGATTTTTAATTATAAGTAAGAATAAAATATAAAAAAAATTGGATTAGTCTCCCCATTTCATCAATCTTCTGGATTCAGCCATATAATCTTCATCATACCTGATGGAATCATACACTTGTTTTAAAAACGGACCATCTTCTGCAAAAGTAGCTGCAGGCCCATAAATTCCCCAGAGGTATGCTACAACCGTCCCAACATAGATATCATAGGTCCCAACGGTCAGATATGCAATAACCGGAACTCCGTTTATTCTGAGAGAAACCTCCATAGGTTTGACATGGATCCCACCAAAGACACTGATGCCGCTCACATCTGCATCAGGATAACCCAGAATCTGAACACTATCAGCGAACTTTCCTCCCAATGCCAGATCCTGACTGAAGTAATTCTCCACATATTGTTCAGGAGTTGTTCCAAGGGGAAGCAGGTTTGGATATTGATGCACCTGGGATAGAAACATAATCCCGTATGTCGGGTCCTGTGGGTTTGTTACACTAATACCAAGACACTGAAAATTGTCAATATTCCACCCGGCTGGTAGAAGCATCGTCAACGCACCTGGTACCTCATGTGCCCGTAGGGCCGGAACAGCAGCAGATGATCCTCCTGTTACGAATCCGAATTATATCAGCAGGAGCATGATTCCTATACATGCCTGATCTGTTATGGTCTCTCACCGAGAATATATCAGTCACTCAGTTCATCAGAGTTTCTCCAAGATGAATCATGATTCCATGAACACAATTCTTTATACTTCAAAAGTCCTACAGTCAACAATCATGAATAATCCATATAAACATCTCCTGAAAATTCGAAATGGGATGTTCATTCTTTTTATTATTCTCTCTATTGGCTTTATTATATCACCAGGAATATCTGAACCATTGACGCCCCCGGAAAATACAACCGACCCATCTCTTCCTTTTTACTTTATCGCGGTGCATAATGAACCATATCACGGGACATTTCAACAGGAACAAAAATTAAAGGCTGCATATGCTGTATTAAAAGAAATGGTAAATAAGGCTGATACCTATGGGATTTCATTAACCCTTATGTTCACTCCCCAGTGGGGAAAGATGATAGGATCTGATCCCGAAAAACTATCCGAAGTAAAATCATGGGAACAAAATGGACATGAAATTGCTCTTCATCATCACAGTATCTACCATGGGGGCTGGGATGGATATACGGATTATTCTCCGGAAGAAGCACGATTAGAGCGTTTGAAGCATACCAAAAACCCTGAACCATATCTGGGAACACTTGATGACATGATGGATGCATTAGCACCCTTAAATCCAAATATATCATCTGGTTGTGCCAATGATGAACAGGATAAAACAGTTCTCCCTTCCACCATCAGATATGATACCTGTTCAGGATTTCTCAACACAGGAGATCCTGGTATACGTTCCGATAGACAAAGTCAGGGAAAAGGAGTAAATGATTATATCATTGTTGGAACAGTAAATGGAACTGAACACCGATGGCTGAGTCACCGGATAATCGGAACCATGGAACCTGAACGAGAGGCAGAACAGGAGATGGCGAATTCAAACGTGAATAGTGTCTTTGGAGCTATCACCCATAGTACCTCTGAACAGGTAAAAGCAACATACAAATTCTTTGAGTATATCCATGCACGTGATACTACCGGAAGCCGGAGCAGAACGGTCAGTGAAATCATGGAAGAAGGAATTTTACCCGAAAAAACATTATCAGATGATATCATCAATGCCCGCTATTCATATGAACGGGTTACCTCTGATTCTGTCAAAGAGGGCCTTCCTTTAACAGAAACTCCCCGTGAAGAGAAACAATTTTCGCTTCAAAAACCAAGAAAACCATGATGAAAATGAAAAGAAATCCTATTCAAATTATTATTCTCATCACATGCATCGCACTCATGTATCCGGTTTTAACCGAAGCTACCTCCTGTCAGATTGAGATTGATCCCTCCCAGGTTACCGGAGAGATACTCCCACTTCTGGGGATAAATGCCGGCCCTTCTCCAATTGGAGATCCAAAAAATCCTGATATTACCTCCCAATACCAGAATATCGGGGTCCAATCAATCCGTAATCATGACATATATGGTGCTCATTCAATGTCGATACTCTACCCGAACAGAATGTGTGATCCACAAATCAGGGATTGTTACAATTTTTCCTCGAGTGATGATACCTTTGCAGCAATTGTGAATGGTGGATTTCAGCCATATTTTCGTATCGGAGATGGGTATGAAATTGTAAATCCACCAGCTCCCGAGGAACATGAAAACTGGTCTGATGCTGCAGTACATGTCATTCGTCATTACCATCAGGGACTGTGGGATGGCTTTCATTCAAACATCACCGGTGTAGAAATCTGGAATGAACCAGATAATATTCATTTCTGGCCGAAACCACATACCCAGGAGGAATTTTTCAGATTATATGCGATGACGGCAAAAAAACTCAAAGCAGCATTCCCAGACCTGAAGATTGGAGGACCGGGAGTTACTCCGGCATGCATAAAATCAGAGAAAGGAAGGCAATACCTTCGTTCATTTCTCACATATATGAAACAGCACCAGGTACCACTGGATTTTCTTTCCTGGCATATGTACTCCAACAATCCGGATGATTATACTGAAGGTGGATTATACATTGACTCTTTGTTGAAGGAATTTGGATATGAAAACGCAGAAAACCACCTGACTGAATATAATACAGAAGTAAAGAAAGGAAAGGCAGATGAGGGGGCTCTGGCACTTCGTGCTGGATCTCGTGGTTCAGCAATCCTTACCGCTGCCTGGATCTCACTTCAGAATTCCGGAGTGGATGCAGCATATCTCTACAGGGGAAATGATCCCTCTATTGCATTTCCAGAGTTTTATGGAATCTTCTACGCGAACGGAAAGCCAAAAAAGACTGCTCTAGCCTTCTCTCTCTGGTCTGACTTGGTGAACTATCATACAAAAATTCATCTTGATATCCCTGATTCCTATGGTTTTATGTATGGACTTACGGGTCAGGACGATAATGGGAATATCGGCATTCTGGTTAGCAATACAAATAATATGACCCAACCGGTACACTTCCATTTCAAGAACAGTACCTATACAATGGAGAGGGGGTTCATGGTATCACATCTTTCTGATTTAGTTCAGGAGATTAAAATAAAGGATAATCAGATGGTAATGCCACCAGATTCAGTTTTATTTATACAGATGAATACGATAGATCAGGTATACCATACCTCTTAATCAATTATTTATCGAATGATCTTCATATTCCATTCTTTCGATATATTCATCTCCTTTGATTTCCAAAAAGTTAGTAAATACAGTCCGTTTTTCATGAGATATGGAAAGATCATTATAGATTCACGTATTTCATTCTGGCCTTTCCTACAGGATTAATCTCATATGGACTGATATGAAAAATCTCTCTCAAATGAGAAGAGAGTGATTTTATGATATCATTTGGTTATCAGACAGGACCGATAGATCCATATCTACAATATACTATTCCATTCCTTTCATTGCCCGGAAATAATGAGATTGATAGATCTGGAATGATTCATTCCTTCATAATTTTTAGAAAACGAGCACCACGAAATGAAAGATGAGATGGTAATATTTTTAAAAACACTCTTCTACACAATTATCAATGGAAGAATACTAACATTTTTCAAAATAAAAAATACACCCAACTATACATGATACAACGGCACTCTCTCCTTATGATCCTTCTTCTTTTCATATCCGCTTCACCGGGATTTATTGTAATGTCTGATAGTGGGCAGGATGATCTTCAGGATTATCAGAATGGAATGCTCTCCGATGATGGTCTGGTTCGTATTGGAATTCTGGTCATGCAAAGTGGATTTATTAAAGATATCGGGGACGAATATATTCAGGCTTTTCAGATGGTACAGGAAGAATTTCCTGATGTAACCATTGAACCGGTTATCATGGACGGGGGAAGTGAACCTTCAGTATCTGTTTCTTCATGGAAAACCATGAAAAATCACATCCTGATATTCCCGTAGTAATTACCGTATCAAGCTGGACTACAAACGTAGTCTATCCTGATGCAGCAGATATAGGCATCGTCCATTTGGCACTTGGAAGTGCAGCAATAAACCGGTCTCACACATCTGACCGGTTAATCCGGTTTACACCCGGAGTACAGCAGGAATTACCGCTGCTTGTATCCTACCTTGAAGGATTTGAACGAATCGCAATCATTGGTGGCAATAATGACTACAGCCGGGAATATTATATCGCTCTGCATGAGGCTCTCCCGGATAGTATTGTCCTTGATTCACGGTATGATCAGAATAATGTTGCAACAACCCTGAATATTACATCAATAAACGAAGCTCATCCGGATGTTATTCTCCTGCTCAGTGTATCTGAAGGAGGAGAAGTTATCAAATTGTTGAGAACCAATAATATTCTTTCACCGATCATTGGAACCAGGGTTATTGAACGAAATACACTTACAGAAATTGATGAAACCGAGGGGCTTATCTTCACAACTCCGCATCTCAATGAATCGCATCCATTTTTCACCAGGTATTATGAAAAATATGGAGAGATACCAACATTTTACGGGGCGGAAGGATATGATGCATTAACGACCTTATTCTCTGCAATAACTGAATGTGGGAATTCTTCTGAATGTATTGCTAACTGGTATCAGAACCGGACATATGATGGAGCTCTCGGTTTCGTTCAGATAGATGACCATGGGGTCGCAACATATCCGATTGGGTTTAAAATTGTAAAAGATGGAGAGATTGAAGATTATATTCCTTCAAGTCTCTAATTATTAAATTTCATTCTTTTTATCTTGAAATTATCCCCTTTTTCATCAATTTTTTGATCTCTGCCAGGTATGCACGTATATGGTAATTATCATTTCAAAAAGTGATGAATCATACGTTAAGGTTTTTAATCGCCCCATTTCATCTATTCTGCATTCAGCAAAAAGCGAATACATACCATTATAGTGAAAGCAGGTTTTTCAGATACAGAATTGTATCATCCGCTTATTGATGGTATTGTGCTCTGTTTTTTTATTGGCTTCCTTCAGAT
>Ga0232080_100730_pt1 | contig 10556 bp, 7 predicted proteins | sample SJ14nscriptome_FD_186098 | JGI IMG/M metagenome (GOLD analysis project Ga0232080, IMG submission 186098) | Metatranscriptome of enriched culture of PCE-dechlorinating microbial communities from Ithaca, New York, USA - SJ1.4 (Metagenome... ... | reverse complement strand
TCCGTCATCGGAGCGGGAATCAGCGGAGCTGGGCTCGCACGACTGGCCAGACGACTCGGAGGGCGCGTTTTTGTTTCCGATGAAAAAATAATTTCGGACAGATCTCATCTCGAACTTTTCAAGTCTTGCGGCATTGAATGGGAAGAGAACGGGCATACGCCGAAGATCTTCGATGCCGATCTGCTGCTCGTCGGCTCGGGGATCTCTCCCAAAGCGTGGGCTGTTGTAGAAGGCGCAAGAAAAGAAATACCCATAATGGGAGAACTTGATTTCATCGCCCCTTTTTTGAGCGGAAAGATTATCGGCGTCACGGGAAGCAATGGGAAGAGCACTACAACAACCCTTACCGGCCATCTTCTACAGAAAGCAGGTTTCTCCGTGGAAGTGACCGGTAATATCGGAAAGTCGCTTGCAGACTCCGCCTTCGAACAGCGCGACTTTCTCGTGGTGGAGTTGAGCAGCTTCCAGTTGCATTGGAATACTCGCTTTTCTTGCGATCTCGCCATGGTGACCAATCTTGCCCCGGATCATATCGACTGGCATGGGAGCTTCGAGGAATACATAAAGGCGAAGGCGAAAATCCTGTCGACCCGCAAACAGGGAGGGTTTGCCATAGTCCAGGAAACCGAGCGCAGCATGCTTTGGAAAAACGAAATGAGTTCGGACTATGCAGTACTCCCGTTCTTATGGAAGGGCACGGGTTTCGTTCAAGGTGAAGCGCTTCTTGCGGATGAAAAAGGGGGCAGAGTTGTTTTCAGAGATGCACGAGGCGACGAAGAGCTTCTCTTTTCTTTTCACGATGTTCCCCTTATAGGGAAACATAATTTGGAAAATGCTGCGTTCGCTGCCGGGGCGGTTCGGCTGCTCACCGAGAAGAAATCGGGGCTGGGAAGCCTATTCTCCGGTTTCCATGGGTTGGCGCATCGCTGCGAATTCGTCGCGAAAGTCAGGGACGTAACCTTTGTTGACGATTCGAAAGGCACGAATGTCGCCGCCAGTGCAACCGCCCTTAGGTCTTTGCCGGGGCCCAAGATAGTGATTCTGGGCGGGCAAGGAAAGGGAGAGGAGTACGCTCCGCTGGCCGATGCCGTAAAAAACGAAGCGATCGCAGCCGTAATTCTCGGAGAGGAGAAAGAGCGCATCGTCGCGGCTTTACGGAGCGCGGGCTTCTCCAATTTTTTCGAAGCCGGTACGATGGAGGAGGCGGTCTATACTGCTTCTCGGCTCGCAGCTCCGGGAAGCACCGTTTTGCTTTCTCCAGCATGTACCAGCTGGGATATGTATCCGAATTACAAAAAGAGAGGAGAACACTTTCGCCGGCTCGTGCTGGATCTGAAAGAAGCGAGGGAGCGATAATGGTCGAAGCCGAACAGACACTCGAGTATCGCTATGAGAAACCGAAGCTCCGTACGACGGGTGATCCGTTCTTATGGATAATACCGCTCGTCCTCAATGCCTTCGGTATTCTGATGATCTTTTCTTTGACGTCGCACACAGCGCTCGAAGAATTCGGCTCCCCCTTTGCTCTCGGAATGCGGCAGGTTCAATGGCTTGTGATCTCTCTGTTATTTATGGTGCTTGTGTACCTCGTTCCTCTTTCAATATGGAAAGAATTTAGCGGTTTTTTCTGGGTTCTTGCGATTTTTCTCCTTATCTTGACGCTGTTACCAGGCATCGGGATAAGGGCCGGAGGCGCGAGAAGATGGCTCGGTTTCGGAAATCTTCGTTTTCAACCGATAGAGCTGCTCTCGCTTGCCGTCGCGCTCCATCTCTCCAAACTTATGACGAAATCCTCGAAGCAGGGATTGCACGCTTTTTTCAGCCTCACCGCTCCTGTTCTTGCTTTTTCCGCACTTCCTCTTATCTTTCAGCCGAACATGGGCGGCACTATTCTTATTTTCGCACTGACGATGGCGATACATGTGGAAACCAGGGGATGGAGCTGGCCTATTCTTTTCGGAGGCACCGGGTTCGCTTTTTTCTTTTTCATCATCATTCAGGCAGGATATCGACTCCGCCGGTACATGGCGTTTCTCGACCCATGGGAGGAGCCTCTTGACAGCGGTTTTCAAGTTATACAGGGTATGGTGGCCTTCGCCAATGGAAATCTGCTGGGTGTAGGTATCGGAAAAGGACTTCAAAAACTGAACTATCTTCCTGCGGCCCACACCGACTATATTTTCGCCACGATCGGAGAAGAGTTCGGCTTTATCGGTTCCTTTATGGTCATACTTCTTTTTTGTCTTTGGACATTTCGTTCGTACTCGGTATACCGGAAGGCCGAGGATCCTTTCCATGCGGCTCTCATTTGGGGCATCTCGGCTTCCATGCTCATCCCCTTGTTCATCAATCTTGGGGGTGTTTTGAAGCTGATGCCGCTTACGGGCATACCGCTTCCGTTCATAAGCTATGGAGGAAGTTCTCTGCTTTTCATGTGGATACGTATAGGATTGATAATGAGAGTATGCAGGGAGGCGAGCGCCTCATGAAACATTTGTATATTGTCGCGGGAGGAACCGGAGGACACATCTTCCCTGCAATTGCTTTCGGCGAATGGTTAAAAACACATCGAAGGGAGGTATCAGTTTCATTCGTATGCGGCTCCCGTACTCTGGAGCTGGAAATTTATGAGGCATCGGGAATCAAACCGATCGTACTTCCAATAAGCGGGTCGCCTTTCGGAATACCATCCTTATCAGGAAAGGCGAAACGTGTGCGGGATTTTTTTACGACATTTTCTATTTTTAAAGCTATCTTGAAGGAGCGCCCTGTGGATGCTTGCGTTCTGTTCGGCGGCTATGTTTCATTCGTTCCTTTGTTGCTCTGTCACCGGGCCCGTATTCCAACCGTCGCACACGAACAGAACAGTGTCGCGGGCAAAGTAACGCGCCTTTCTTCAACTCTTGGAAAGAGAGTCGCTTCCGGGTGGAGTATGTGCAGTCCGTTATCACATGAAAAATTTTCCTACACCGGAATTCCAGTACGCCGATTCGAGCTGAAAACTCCACTGGAGGCTTGGAACTCTTTGGGATTGGGAAAGACTCTTCCGGTGAAAAAAATAGTCGGAGTTCTCGGAGGTTCACTTATGAGCCAACGACTGATACAATTGTTGTGTCCTCTGCTTCATGCTCCCGGATTGGAGGAAGTAGCTTTTATAATTATCGGAGTATCCCAGTTACCTGATGCATTTCGACATCTTCAGGATACTCGGAGAAATATTTTTTTTATCGAGAAACAATGGGATATGAGCAATTTTTTCTCCGTGGTCGATGCCGTGGTAACTCGCGGAGGAGCGTCAACACTTGCAGAACTTGCAGCATTAGGCATTCCCGCGCTTATTATTCCTTGGCGGAAGGCTGCTGATAACCATCAGGAGAGTAATGCCCGCTGTTTCTTAGAACACAACGAAGGCGCGCTCTGGCAAGAGGAAGAGCCGCCGGAGATCTTGAAAGAGTGTATACTGAGAATCCTTCGAAGTACACGGCGGCCCGAAAGGGCCTTTTCGGAGGGAGATGAGTCTGAATCTATATTGCGGCTGATCTCGTCCAGTAGTGGAAGGGAGATTATTTAATTGGAGACGACTATATCGCATTTTGCCGGCATTCACAGAATTCACCTCATGGGTATCGGTGGCGCCGGTATGAGCGGGCTTGCGCTTTTGCTTGCGGAGCTTGGCTTCGAGGTAAGCGGCTGTGACATGATTCATACATCGTATATAGACAAGGTGCTCAAGGAGGATGTTGCAGTTGTCCTTGGCCATGGACGTGCGCACATGGAGAAATTCCTTCCCGATCTTTTAATATACAGCAGCGCTATCCCCGAGGACAACGAGGAGATAGTTGCCGCAAGGGCAAAAGGAGTCGCCGTAGCCAAGCGGGGAGAAGTTTTAAGCTGGATTTTCGATTCCCGCTGCGGAATAGGCGTCGCCGGAACTCATGGAAAAACAACGACATCCTCCATGATCTCGCTTATTCTTGAACAGGCCGGATTGCGCCCGACGCTTGCCATCGGGGGCGAACTGTGCGATATCGGAGTGAACGCAAAACTGGGCGAAGGCGATTTCATGGTCGCTGAACTTGACGAAAGCGACGGGTCTTTCGAAAAGTTCCACCCTGAAATCTCAGTTATTACTAATGTCGACTGGGACCATGTCAATTATTACCCAACTTTCGAAAGCGTTCTTGAAGCCTTCGTTCGTTTTATCGCCAATCTCAAAAACAACGGCCTCCTTGTATTCTGCGGAGAGGACCCCGGGCTTTCCAAGTTGCTGTCTCTCGGTTTACTTCCGGAGGGTTCAGTTTCATACGGCTGGGGGGCTTCTTGGACTTGGGGAGCCGCCGATGTGCATCATAAGCCTGGAGGCGGCGTTTCCTTCTCCCTACTTCACGAAGGGGTTCAGGTAGCTCACGTCGAGCTTTCTATTTCGGGCGAACACAATATATTGAATACGCTTGCCTCCTGCGCCGTCGCGCATCGCTTGGGCATTCCGTTGTCAGTTATCAAGAAAACGCTCCGGGCTTTCAGGGGCGCGAAGCGCCGCCTTCAACACATTGGCGTTTTCGAGGGTGTCGACGTATACGACGACTACGGACACCATCCCAGAGAGATAGCAGCTACTCTAGGCACTCTTGAACACATGTTTCCGGAACGACGTCTCCTTGTGGCTTTTCAGCCGCACAGGTACACCAGAACAAGGGCGTTGTACAAGGATTTTGCAAATGTGCTCGCCTCGGCGGACAGACTTCTCCTTCTTCCTGTGTATCAGGCCGACGAGGACCCTATCCCCGGTATCACATCGTTTCTTATCGCAGATAACCTCCCTATCGCAAAGAGGGAGGACTGTTTCATGTGTTCTTCTCTGGAGGACGCCGCTTCTCTTCTTGGCGAAATGTGCGAGGAAGGAGACGTTGTCCTTACGATAGGCGCGGGCGATGTTTCATTAATCGGAGAAAGTTTTCTTGCCAAAGCGAAGACGCACTTGGTGCGCGTTTAACCTAATAAAATATTGTTCATTGATACGGTGGAAGAGTGAACAGATTGAAGCGTTGCCCAATTTCTTTCACCAGGTTCTTTTCCGTGATGTATAATGGGTAAATGGCGTGGTATTTTTTTTCTTGCCGCCTTTTTTTCGGGCGTAGTATTGGGGAGTGAACTTTTTTTTCAGTCGTTTTCTCTTCGCAGTCTTCGTGTAGAATCCGGAGACCCTGTAGCGGAGTTGTTTTTCTGGAAGAATATCAGCTCGTCCGCGTTGCGCTTTTGGCCGTTTTTTTTTCTTGAAAAAGACGAACTGAAAAAGAAAATAGAATCGGAATCCCCGCTTTCATGTTCCATAACTCGAAGAGGTATTGCGGGAGCCGAAATTCGGATAGACCCTTTACAACCGTGGGTCACGGCGAACTGGAGCGGCCGGGATTTTTTTGTTACACGAGAAGGGATCGCTTGGGAGAGCAATCTGTTATTGAATAAAACGATCAAAGGGATCTCTCCACCCAAAACGCCGCTGATTGCATTCTCGGACGAGTTCCCGCCTCCTTCGGGAGAAGCGCCTGCCTCCGTAGTTTCCAGGGCGATTTTTCCTCTGGATGTTCTTAATGGATGGTTGGAAGGACTTGCGGCAAACAGATGGATCTCACGGGTTGAACGGATAGATGTTTCTCGTAGAGAAGGACAATATTTATTGAAACTTGTTTTTGACAAAGGCGGAGCGAATGTTCTTCTCTGGGGAGACGCTCCTCGTTGGAAAGAGCTGGATTCCGTCCTTTCGCAAATTATGCAGCAGTTACATTTTCTGGGTGACAACGTTATAATAGATACCACATATACCGACAGAATTATCGTCCGAAGCATGGTGCGCGGCGATCAGGAAGGGAGCGGGAGATAAATGTACAAAGAGCCGGAAATTTTAGTTGGGCTGGATCTTGGTACGAGTAAAATATCCGTCGTTATCGCAGAGAGGGATTCCCGTTTCCAGGAAGCTCAAATTATAGGAGTAGGATATGCGCCTTCACAAGGCATACGCAAGGGGCTTATAATCAATCTTGAACAGGCGGTACGATCCGTCCGCCAAGCCGTCAAAGACGCTGAAAATATGGTGGGGTTCGAGATCGACGAGGCTACGGTCTCTTTCAGCGGAATGGAGGTCGCCTCCGTAACTTCGAGAGGAATGATATCTCTCGGAAGAACGCCGCGTCAGGTCGCAATATCCGACGTCGAGCGGGTAATCGAGGCTGCTCAGAGCGAGCTGTCGATACCTCCCAACAGGGTTACACTCCATACAATTCCTGTAAAGTACTCAATCGACGGAAACTCCGGCATCGACGACCCCCTTGGAATGACAGGCATACGTCTCGAAATGGAGCTTCAGTCCGTTATAGTTCCGACAACGGTTGTCCAAAATATTATCAACTGTGTCGAAAGTGCCGGCATAGAAGTCAATGGGCTTGTGATCAAATCGCTTGCCAGCGCTCTAGGCTCCTTGACCGACGAAGAGACTCGCGCAGGTGTGATTTCTCTGTGCATTGGAGGAGGAACGACCGGAGTTGCTCTCTATACCGACGGTCGTCCTGTGAAGCTGTCCATTATTCCGATTGGCGGAGATCACATCACCAACGACCTTGCGTACGTGATGAAAATACCGATAAGCAAGGCCGAAGAGGTAAAAAAAATGGTCTCGCTCAACCCTGAGGAAGTCGACCAGCAGGATCTTGATGTCGATGTCAGAGGACGTATGAAAACATTTAGTATAACCGAAGCCGCCGAGGTCGTGAACTGTCGTCTTGAGGAACTTTTCGGCGAACATGTGCGCCATCAGCTTGCCGAGTTCAGCCTCCATATGTTTCCTGCTGGAATCGTTCTTTCCGGAGGCGTGGCCAAAACGCCCGGAATAGAGATATTCGCCTCTGAAATGCTCAATTTGCCAGTTCGGATAGCCGAACCTCTTGACGTCTACCAGATGCCGCCGGGAAGAAACGATTGCGAGTATACTACCGTCGCCGGTGTGGTACGATATATGACAAGCAGGGAGCGGAATCCTTACAGATATATCGAGACGCCTATCTCCGAGCTTCGATCGGGCGCTGCTCAGATAACATCTAGCCCGGTGGGAAAAATCCCTAAAAAGAGCGGCGGAGACCGGACTGAAGGTATTCGTGGATTCATGGATTATTTAAAGAAGTCTGTAAAAGAGCTTTTTTAAAGCCGCATTCCGCATTCGGGGAGGAAATGAATATGGAGCACGTATTTCAAGTGAATGATACTCCGAGACCCCACAGGGAAGAGATCAAAGTTATCGGCGTGGGGGGCGGCGGCGGAAACGCCTTGAATCATATAATTAGGAGCGGTGTTTCCGGCGTCCATTTTATCGCTGCGAATACGGATGTGGGCGCACTGCATCTTTCTCAGGCAAGCTCGAAGGTCACCTTGGGAGAAAAATTGACAAAAGGGCTGGGCGCGGGATCCGATCCTTCGGTCGGGATGAACAGCGCTAAAGAATCCATCGATAAGATCAGGGAAGTTGTCGCCGGCGCGGATATGGTGTTTATCACCGCTGGAATGGGAGGCGGCACGGGTACGGGAGCCTCGCCGGTGATTGCGGAAGTCGCCAAGGAGGCCGGAGCGCTGGTTGTCGCCGTCGTTACATTCCCTTTCTCTTTCGAGATGAACAGACGAAGAAAACAAGCGGCCGAAGGGATTGCGACGCTCAAAGAAAAAGTCGACGCTCTTCTTGTCGTTGAAAATGATCGCCTTCTCGAGCTGACCGACGAAAAAACCAAGCATTCCGAAGCCTACAAACTTGCCGACGAAGTACTGCGTCAGGCGGTTCAAGGAGTCACCGACCTCATTCTGAAACCCAGCTTGATCAATGTCGACTTCGCGGACGTCCGGACAGTAATGCAAAACGCGGGATCTGCCATTATGGGAATCGGTGCTGGAGAAGGCGAAAACCGTGCGGAAATTGCGGCGAAGAGCGCAATAAAATCCCCCCTTATGTCGATCCCTATGAAGGGCGCCAAGGGAATCCTGTTCAATATCACCGGCGGTTCCGACCTTGGTATTCACGAAATCCGCAAAGCGGCTCAGATTATCACCGAAACTGCGGATGAAGATGCGATCGTAATCTGGGGACACACAGTCTCGGAAGATATGGCGGAAAAAATCCAGATCACGGTGATTGCTACCGGCTTTAGTTCGGAAAAGGAGAAGAGAACCGTAACCAATTTTACGGCGAAACCCGCCGGTCCAAAACAGAAAACTCCGGGGGTAGTTTTAGAAGAAGCCGAGGTTCTCCCTGTACAAGATGAAGACATGTTTTCGATTAGCGGAGTACCGAAGAACCCTTATGATATTCCTTCGATCATACGAAGAAAAAAATCCGGCAAGTAAATCCTGATATCCCGAAAACAATCCTCGTGCGGGTTCCAGTTGATTGAACCGGTATCGTCCAGCGATGACCGAAGGAAGCAGGGGTCTTGAAAAGGATTCCTGCTTTTTTTGTAGAAATAGATGTTTCGCGCGATTTTTTTCTTGCCTTCTCCGGAGAAGAAATGTGCAGGATCGGACGAAACCTGCCGTAGCTCTCCGTAATGCAACTCTTAAGAAAGTAGGGGCTATGGATCGGCGTTTTCCGGAGTGAGGCAGATGGACGGGGAGGGGTAAATATGTCCATAAGAGAAAGCAGCAGACACAAGGAAAGAAAGTCCGTTATCCCTTTCGGCGATATCATGCTTCCCGTTATCGGACTTGTGGCGGTTGGGCTGCTGATTGTAGGCGTTAAACTTTTTTTTTCTTACAGGAGAAAAATATACGCCGTATACGCCGTTACCCATCCATCAAGTTGTGAAACCCGCTCCCGCTCCAGTAATCCCCGCCCCTTCGGCGCCACGAAAAGAAGCCCAAGAGTCGCCGGTGCTTGCCGTTCCGGTGAACACCGAGAAAAGTACCGGGGACCGAGTCAGAGTGGAGTCCCCTGTGGCCTCTCAGCTTGCTGTAAAACCTGCGCCTTCTCCTGCACAACCCGCCGCCCCCCGACCCGCATCTCCCCCTTCTCCGGCCAAGAGCCGCTGGGGTGTTCAAATCGGCTCCTTCACGGCGCGACAAAGTGCGGAAACGGTACGTCAGCAAGCGGAACGCGCAGGTTTCAATGCAACGATTTCTACAGGACAAGTCCGCGGAAAAACATACTTCCGGGTGGCTGTGCCTGCGGGAAATGCGCGTACTGATGCTGTGGCCCTCTCTCAAAGACTTGCGAAGGCTGGTTTTCCGGTTTTCGTTGTGACAATGCAGTGAAAAAGGATGCGATCCTACAAACGCATGACGCAAGACAACGCGGAAGGAGACAAGGTCATTGGCTGGTTTTGTGCGTGAACTGACAGACAGGTCGTTCGCTATCGAGTATGCGGTCGCCTCGCTAGATTTTCCATGGAGGATGACCAATGAAACTCTCGACCTCGCATCGGCTGAAGGACGCCTTCTCTCCGAGAGGGTAGTCTCTCCGGAGGATTTCCCCCCTTTCGATAGAAGTACTCGAGATGGGTATGCGCTCTCCAGCGAAGATAGTTACGGAGCCTCCGCTTCGAATCCTGCCTTTCTCACCGTCTGCGGAGAAGTACCTATGGGGAGTCTTCCCTCCTTTTCTGTGAAAACCGGAGAATGCGCGCTCATACACACGGGCGGCGTACTCCCCGCCGGAGCTGATGCCGTGATCATGCTCGAAAATAGCGAACGAGCGGGGAAGTGGCTTGAGATTCGAAAAGCGGTCCAAATGGGTGAAAACATAGTCTTTAGGGGCGAAGAGTTCGCTTCCGGCTCCGTCCTGCTCGAAAAAGGAGCGCCGGTCGACTTCAGATCCGCCGGAATTCTCTCCGCCGCCGGGGTTGCATCAGTTCGGGTTTTCCAGATCAAAGTCGGCATACTGAGTACCGGAGACGAGATTGTTCCCTGCGAAACTCCCGCATTGCATCCGGGACAGTTTCGAGACGCCAACGCGTACATACTTTCCTCATTGATGCGCCGTCATGGATTGCAGCCTGTGTATTACGGAATCTGCGGCGATTCCAGGAAAGCTCTTGAAGCCGCGTTGCACCATGCTCTTGAGGAGTGTTCGGTCGTCCTGATCAGCGGAGGATCTTCCGTAAGCGCGCGGGATCTTTGCTCTACGCTCCTTGAATCGCTCCCTGCACCAGGACTATTGGTTCGGGGCATCCTCATGTCGCCCGGCAAACCTACGCTGATTGCAGGAATGAAGGCAGAGCGGAAGCTTGTAATGGGACTTCCGGGGCATCCTTTTTCTTGTTATCTGGCTGCATATACAGTGCTTCTTCCTCTTGTGCACGCTATGCATACAGGGAAAACCGTCTCTCCGTGGAAAACGGTTTTTCTTCCAACTGCCGAATCTGTCTTCGGTCACTCCGGAATCGAGGAGTTTCTGCCGTGTCGTCTCTCCGAAGGGAAGGCGTTGCCTCTTCCGATGAAATCTTCGTTCGCCAAAGCCGTCGGGTCTGCGGACGGCCTTATCCGTTTGCCTGCATCCCGTGAAACGGTACGCCCCGAAGAGGAGG
>Ga0232080_100729_pt1 | contig 10571 bp, 9 predicted proteins | sample SJ14nscriptome_FD_186098 | JGI IMG/M metagenome (GOLD analysis project Ga0232080, IMG submission 186098) | Metatranscriptome of enriched culture of PCE-dechlorinating microbial communities from Ithaca, New York, USA - SJ1.4 (Metagenome... ... | reverse complement strand
TTTTTTTTTGGCGTAGGGCCTGGGGCGCGGCCCATCGCCCGAAGACAGGGGCGGCAATCGCGCCGGCCCGGCTTTTAGAGGCGGCATGGTAGAAGACAGGGAAGTCGAAGACAGGATCGGCTCGATTCTTGAAAAAGCAGGGCTTTTTCTGCTGGAATTCGGTCTTGCCCGGCATCGGGGCGGACTAAGGGTGAAGGCGGTGATCTATTCACCCCAGGGTACGGGCACCGAGGAATGCACGAAAGCCTATAGGCTTATTCTTCCCCAGATCCAAACCCTTCTGGGGGTGCAGGATCCGGATATGGAGATTTCCAGCCCGGGGATCGACCGGATACTACGCGGCGAGCGGGAATGGAAAGCCTTCGCTGGCAAAGCGATAAAGCTGCTTTTGAAGGGATCGACCGAGTGGGTCCCGGGCCGGCTGCTTTCGTATTCGGAAGGCAAGATTGAGTTTCAGCAGGGCACGGAACGCGCCCTTATCGATATTTCGTCCGTCGCCAAGGCGCGATTGGATTCTATGTCCAAGGGAGAGTAAAAGATGGCATCTGATATGGCGGAAGCCATTCGACAGTTGATTAGCGAAAAGGGGATTTCCGAAGAACTCATCGTCAACACCCTGCAGGAAGCCCTTCTCGCGGCGTATAAAAAGAAGTTCGGCACCAGCGAGAACGCCGTGGTCCGTTTTAGGGAAAACTACGAGGGCGTGGACATTTACGCAAAAAAAGTCATTGTCGAAGAAGATGATCTGGAGGACGAGGTGCTTCAGATGTCCCTGGACGAGGCGCGAGGTTACGCCGAGGACGCCGAGGTCGGGGATATCATCGAATTTCCGGTGGATCCCCAGGAATTCGACCTCCAGTCGGTAATGGTGGCCAAGCAAACCACCAGGCAGAACTTCAGGGATATATCCAGGGATACGCTCTATGCGGAGTATAAATCCAAGCAGGGCGAGTTGATAATTGGATATTACCAACGGGAACGCAACAATGTGATTTACGTGGATCTCGGCAAGGTCGAGGGGATCTTTCCCAAGAAATACCAGTCCCCCAGGGAAGTCTACCATGTCGGAGACAGGATCAAAGCGCTCATCTACGAGGTGGACAAGGGCAAGAATGGGCTGCAGATAGTCCTTTCCAGAAGTCATGCGGAATTCGTCACCAAACTTTTGGAACTCGAGATTCCGGAGATTTACGATAAGACCATAGAGATATTCAAGATTGTCCGCGAGCCTGGGTATAGAACCAAGGTGGCCGTGTACTCCAAGCGGGACGATATCGATCCCGTGGGCGCCTGCGTAGGCCCCAAGGGAATGCGCAGCCAGCTTATCAGCCAGGAACTGGAAGGGGAAAAGATCGATTTCATCAAATACGATGTGGATCCCCGGCAGTTCATCAAGAACGCCCTTTCTCCCGCCGAGGTCAAGACGGTGCATATCCTGGACGAGGCCAAGCACAGCGCCTTGGCCATTGTCGCGGACAAGGAATTGTCCATCGCCATCGGCAAGATGGGCCAAAATGTCAAACTGGCCAACCGGCTCTGCGATTGGAGCATCGACGTCAAGACCGAGGAGCAGTACCTCCAGGATGGCAGGAATATCGAGCTCAAGCGGGCCGCCGACAGCCTCTTTATGGATGCCGAGGAGACCGTGGAAGCGGTGGATGAAGGATCCGTACTGCTCTCGGACCTGCCGGGCATGAAGAATGAATGGCTAAGGGCTTTCGCGGAGGCGAACTTGACCCTGGTCGAGGATTTCCTGGCCAAGGACGACGAGGAGCTCTCCTCCATTTCGGGTTTGCCGATGGATGATATCGAATCCATCAAGAGCATAATCGAAGAGAACATCGAGATTGTCCAAGAGGAGACCGAGGAGGTCCTGGACTCCGAGGATGAAGAATATACTTGTCCTGACTGCGGGACCGCGGTTACTCCGGATATGAAGAACTGCCCATCCTGCGGCGTGGAGCTTAGTTTTGAATACGGCGACGATCAGGAAGCCCAAAGGTAGGATATGACGGATAACACCGAAAACCCCCAGAAAAAAGTCCATCTCATCAAACAGCCTAAATCGGCCCAGAGCGAAGCCGGCCCGGCCAAACCGAAGCCCGAGGAGGTGTCTCCAGTAGAGCGAAAGAAGGTTGTGGTCGTCAAGAAGAAGCTGGTGCTCAAAAAGGCTCAGGCCAAGGTTGTCGCACGACACGAGGGGGAACCTGCGGAACTTCCACCGGAAAGCGCCGCACAAGCACAGGCCCAGCAACAGGTCCTTCCGGAAGAGGATAAGGCTCAGCTCGGCCGCATTCATCCTGTTGGCCCGGAAGTCGCCCCAAACGACCGGGGGAACCTTTCTGAAACAATATCGACACCCGAGCCGGCGATCAGCGCGCCCAAGGTCGAGGCACCCAAGGAAGCCCCTCTTCCCGAGGCGGGGAAACCAGTTTCCGAACCGGCTGCGAAAAGGGATCGGCCTAAAGACGGAAAACCTGGCGAGCCTTCGTCGGGACAGCAAAAGAACAGCTTCCAGGCTGGATTTGAAAGACCCTACGGCGCGGCGGGAACCGTCGGCGGCTATCCCGCCAACCGCGGCAGGGGCGATGCCCCCCGCGGTCAGCCCTATCAAGGCCGCTCTTCTTACCAGGGCTCGAATTATCAGGGATCGAACTATCAGGGCGGTCCGGGTTCCTACAGGGGCGGATACCAGGGAAGCCAAGGCGGCTATCAAGGTTCTTCGGGCGGCCAGGGCGGCTATCAGGGTACCCAGGGCGGCCCCGGTGGCTATAGGTCCCAATCCCAGCCCTATGATCCCAACAGGCCTAGGCCCCAGGGCTATCAGGGCTCCGGCGGCTATCAGGGCCAGCGCCCCTATCAACCCCAGGGCGGCGGCTATCAGGGCCAGCGCCCCTACCAAGGGCCATCCCAGGGCGGCTACCAGGGTTCGCGACCCTATACCCCAGGCCAAGGGGGCCCCTATCCCCGAGGGCCGAGGCCCCAGGGACCGGGAGCTCCCGGCGGATATCGTCCAGGCTATCCTTCCCAGGGCCGACCCGGCGGAAGGGCGGGCAACCTTTCGGGCGGGTCACGCCCGGGAGCTTATGGGGCCCGAGGACCCCAGAGCGGCCCCGCTCCGATGGAGACCGGAAGAACCGGTCAGCGCAAGCAGAGCCCCCGAAAAAAGGGCGCCTTCGTCCGCAGGGAGGATATGGAGCTGGAGAAGGAGCTTCAGCTAAAGAAAAAAGCCGAAGCCAGGGCCATAGCGATCCCCAAATCCATCGATATCATGGAGAACATCTCGGTCAGCGATCTGGCTAAAAAAATGAACATAAAGCCGGCGGAACTGATCGCGAAGCTGATGGGCCTCGGCGTCATGGCGACGATCAATCAGAAGATCGACGCGGAGACGGCGACTATCCTCGCCAGCGAATACAACTGCGAGGTGAAAATCGTCAGCCTCTACGACGAAACGGTCATCGAAAAAGCGGCGGAAAACCCCGACGACTTGAAGCCCAGGGCTCCGATCGTCACGGTGATGGGCCACGTCGATCACGGAAAAACCAAGCTCCTGGACGCGATACGCAAGACCGACGTCGTTTCCAGCGAGTACGGCGGCATAACCCAGCATATCGGTGCCTATCAGGTGGAGACGGGAAGGGGCAAGATAACCTTCCTGGACACCCCGGGCCACGCGGCCTTCACCAAGATGCGAGCCCGGGGCTCCCAGGTGACCGATATAGTTATCCTGGTGGTGAGCGCCGTCGAGGGTGTCATGCCCCAGACCAAGGAAGCCATCGACCACGCGAAGGCCGCGGAAGTCCCCATCATAGTGGCGGTGAACAAGATCGATTTACCCGAGTCAAACCCCGACAGGGTGAAAACCCAACTTTCCGAGCTCGGACTCATTCCCGAGGAATGGGGTGGGACGACCCAGTTCTGCGAAGTGTCCGCCCTCCAGAAAAAGGGCATTCCCGAGTTGTTGGACGCCATCCTACTCCAGGCGGAGATACTCGAACTGCAAGCCAGCTACAAGTGCCTGGCCGAGGCAAAGATAATCGAGTCCCGGATCGACCAGGGCCGGGGCATCGTGGCCACCATAATCGTGGACAAGGGTACCCTGAGAATCGGCGACTCCTTTGTCGCCGGCATTTATCCCGGAAGGGTCAGGGCCATGTTCGACGACAAGGGCAACAGAGTGGAGGAGGCCGGCCCCTCGACGCCCGTGGAAGTCCTGGGTTTCGAAGGTCTTCCCAACGCCGGCGACCCCTTCGAGGTGGTGGACGAGGAAAAATACGCCCGGGCCATATCGGACAAACGGCAGGAACTCAAAAAGTACGAGGAAGGCAAGAACGTCAAGAAAGTCACCCTCGACAACCTTTACGAGACGATCTCCGCCGGAGAGGTGCAGGAACTCAAGGTGATCATCAAGGGCGACGTCCAAGGTTCCGTCGAAGCTCTCAAGGGCATGCTGGAAAAGCTTTCCACCAAGGAAATCCGCCTCAGTGTCATCCGCGCGGCCGCGGGAGCCATATCCGACGACGACGTCATGATGGCCTCGGCCTCGGACGCTATCATTATCGGTTTCAACGTGCGCCCCATAGCATCGGCCAAGATGCTGGCCGACAGGGAAAAGGTGGACATCCGAAAATACAACATCATATATCGCGCCCAGGAAGACATACAGAAGGCCATGGAAGGTCTTCTGTCGCCGGAGCTCAAAGAGCAGGAGATCGGCAAGGCCGAAGTCCGCAACATCTTCCGTGTGCCCAAGGTGGGTATCGTGGCCGGCTGCTACATGCTCGAAGGCGCGGTGCGCAGGCACTGCCAGGTGCGGGTGATCCGCGAGGATATAGAGATATTCCAGGGCAAGATAAGCTCCCTCAAGCGCTTCAAGGACGACGCCAGGGAGGTCGTGGCCGGGTACGAGTGCGGTATCGGCATCGAAAACTGCAACGATCTCAAAGAAGGGGACCTGTTGGAAATCTACGAAACCGTGGAAGTCGCCAGAACCCTGGGGAAGCCTGAGGACAATGGATCAAATAAGGCGTAACAGACTGGAAGAGCTACTGAGGGAGGAAATTTCCGCCCTCATTCTCTCCGGCGAAATCAAGGATCCCCGGGTGGCTAGTCTCGTCTCCGTCTCCAGGGTGGAAGTCAACAGGGACGGGTCCCACGCCAAGGTGTGGGTGAGTTGTTTGGAGGACGAACAGGCCAGCCTGGACTCGGCGGTCCAAGGGCTGGAGAGCGCCGCGGGTTTTATCCAATCCCGGATTGGCAGAAAGCTGCGCCTAAGGCTCACTCCGATTCTTCACTTCTTTCCCGACCTGGGGATAAAAGAAGGTTTTGAAATGGTGGGCAAGATCAAGGATTTGCTCGGGCGATGAGCGCGATAGGCTATCTCCTCTTCGACAAGCCGGCGCGGGTGACCTCGTTCACAGCTCTGAAGGCTATCCGCAAGGCATATCCCGACTCCAAAGTCGGCCATAGCGGGACCCTCGACTCTTTCGCCACCGGCCTCCTGATCGTTCTGGTGGGACAGTACAGCAGGCTGGCACCCTGGTTTTTAGGGCTCGACAAGGTATACGAAGCGAGCTTCCGGTTCGGCACAGGCACCGACACCCTCGATCCGGTGGGAAAAGAAGATTCCCGGGGCCCAATCCCCGGGGAAGATGACATCAGGAACTCCCTCGCCCGCTTTGTCGGTACCATAGAGCAAATACCACCCCGTTACTCCGCATTACATGTCAAAGGTCAGCGCGCTTCGGATCTGGCCTTGCGGGGGCAGGATTTCCAGCTCAAGGCGCGCCCTGTCACAATTCATTCCCTGGAACTCCAGCGCTATGATGCCGCGGAGGGGAAGGGGGAGTTCAGGATTCACTGCTCGTCGGGCACCTATGTTCGGGCCCTGGCCAGGGATATCGCCCGGGCCTGCGGAACATGCGCCCACGTGAGCGCCCTGCGTAGAACGAGGGTCGGTCCCTTTTCCATCGGTCAGATCGACAACGACCCGGGTTTCCCCCTTCATGCGATCGATCCCGATACGGCTTCGGCTCTCGGCCTCGGGATTCTCCGGCTTGGAAAAGACCAAATCCCCCTGTTTTCCAACGGACAAACCGCTCTTCTGGCCGAGCTGGGCGCTTCCTGTGGCATGGATCGGGATCTGGCGGTTTTTGGGCCGGATTCGAGATTTCACGGCATTGTGAGGAACAGCCAGGGCGGGCTGAGCTTCGGCCCTGTTTTAAGCCCGCGCCGGGAGGGCGAGTGACGTGAAGATCCTCGATTGGGACGAATTCATAAAAACAGGCTGCGGAAAACCGAGAGCCGCCTCCGTCGGGGTTTTCGACGGCGTTCACAGGGGGCACCAGCGATTATTAAACCTGGTAAGGGCTAAGACTCCTTCCATGGAGAGCTGTGTCGTCACTTTTCGAGAAAATCCGAAACGGATACTCCGTCCGAGTTCCTTTAAAGGAAGTATTTTCAACCTTGGGAAAAAACTTGAAATCCTGGAGTCCGAGGGCTTGGATACCTGCGTACTGATTGACTTTTCCTCGGATTTCGGTACACTTTCAGGCGCGGATTTCCTGGGTTTGCTGAAAAAGGCGGGAGTGAGCTTTCTCACTGTCGGACCGAACTTTAAATGCGGTTATAAGATGGACACGAACGCCGCGGCCCTTGTCGGGCTATGCGGAATCTTGGGAATCGAAGCCCTGGTGGCGGAGCCAGTTCTCTACTCGGGCCATCCAATCAGTTCCACCCGAATCCGCAACGCGATAGCGGAAGGAAGGCTGAGCGAAGCCTCGGATATGCTTGGCCGCTTATACGAGATCGAATATGAGGTCGATCAGGGGCTCCCGGATTCGGTGAGGGACGATCCCCGAGGAGCGGGCGGAGAGAAGGCGAGTCTTCTCCTCCGTCCCAGGCAGGGAAGCCTGCTGCCGCCCGATGGTCGTTATGAAATTTGCCTGGATTCCGACGAGAGATCCGACTGCCGGGAAGCTTCGATTACCGGGGGGCTGATAAGGATCGACGATAAGGCAGGCCGCGGGTCGGGACGCGCCGCCATCATGACAATGGTATCACGAGAGTGTAAGGAGAAATAAGAAGATGGCATTGACCAAAGAGGACAAGGCCCAGATCGTGCTCGAATACGGCAAGAACGAGAAAAACACCGGGGCTGTGGAGACGCAAATAGCCCTGCTGACCAGGAGAATCCTCGACTTGACGGAGCACGCCAAGGTGAACAAGAAGGATACTAACTCCCGCAGAGGCCTCCTGAAAATGGTGGGACAGAGGCGCAAGCTCCTGAAATATCTGCAGAGAACCGATCTGGAAGGATACAGAACCCTGGTCGAAACATTACAGATCAGGAAGTGATGAACACAGTACGTGGTGAACGAGGCCCGGCCGCAGCGCGCGCACGGGCCTTTTCCCATTTGCCGGCGAAACTTGTCGCGGTTTTTGTTCCGAAAACTCGAACACTATCGCCGGAACCAGAAAACAAGGAAAAACAATGGTACATTCAGTAAGTTGCAAAGTGGGTCAGGAGACCCTGGTGCTCGAAACCGGGCGCATGGCCAAACAGGCCGGCGGGTCGGTGTTCGCCACCTATGGCGGCTCGGCGGTCATCGCCACCGCCTGCTGCTCCGACAAGGTCACCGAGGGCCTGGATTTCGTGCCCCTCACCGTCGAATACAACGAAAAATACTATGCCGCGGGCAAGATTCCCGGTGGCTTCATCAAACGGGAGACCAGGCCCAAGGACAAGGAAATCCTGATTTCCAGGATCATCGACAGACCCATGCGCCCCCTCTTCGACAAATCCTTCGGCAGGGAGATCCAGGTCGTGCCCACCGTCATCTCCACCGACCAGATCAATCCCCCGGACATCGTGGCGGTGAACGCCGCCAGCGCCGCGGTCCATATCTCCGACATCCCCTTCGCAGGTCCCATCGCCGCGGTAAGGGTGGCGCTGGTGGACGGGAAATACCTGGTCAATCCGAGCTTTGAGCAGAGCGAGGCCGCGAGTCTGGAAATCGTGGTGGCCGGCACAAAGGCCGGGATCACCATGGTCGAGGGAGGCTCCAAAGAAGCGACCGAAGCCGAGATGATCGGCGCCATCGAGTGCGCGAGACAGCCCATAGCGGACATCTGCGCCGCCATCGAGGAGCTGCGGCACCTGGCGGGCAAGGAAAAGCTTCCTCTGGCGCCCCTGAAGGTCAGGCTGGAGAACGAAGAGGCGATCCGCGGCTTCGCCTTCGAACGCCTTTCCAAGGCTCTCTTTACCAAGATCAAGCAGGAACGGGGTCAGGCGGTTCGAGCGGCCATCGCCGAAACCGAAGCCGCCTTCGCCGCCCAGTTGGCCGACGAGACGCAAAAGCGTCTCTTCCTGGCTCTCATGGAGGATCTCCAGTACCATATTTTGAGGGACGGAATCCTGGACAAGGGCTTGAGAGTGGACGGCCGCGGGCTCGAGGATATCAGACCCATCACCTGCGAAGTGGGCATACTTCCCAGGACCCACGGTTCGGCGTTATTTACCAGGGGCGAGACCCAGGCCCTGGCCATCACCACCCTGGGCACGGTCTTCGACGAGCAGATATTCGATGACATCGAAGGCGACCGCCGCGAGCGCTTCATGCTCCACTACAACTTCCCCCCCTATTCGGTGGGCGAAGTGGGCCGCCTGGGCACCGGACGCCGGGAGATAGGCCATGGAAGCCTGGCCCGCCGCGCGGTGGAATCCATGCTTCCGCCTAAGGAAAAATTCCCCTATACCATCCGGGTTGTATCCGAGGTTCTGGAGTCCAATGGCTCCTCCTCCATGGCCACGGTCTGCGCATCATCCCTCTCCCTCATGCAGGCCGGCGTTCCCGTGAAAAAACCCGTGGCGGGCATCGCCATGGGCCTCATCACCGATGAAAAACGTTTCGCCGTCCTCTCGGACATCCTGGGCGACGAGGATCACCTGGGCGACATGGACTTCAAGGTGGCCGGAACCAAGGATGGCATAACCGGCTTCCAGATGGACATCAAGATTTCCAGCGTCAGCACCGAGATCCTGGCAAAGGCCCTGGAGCAGGCCAGAAGGGGAAGGCTCCACATCCTCGGGATCATGGAGAACACCATCGCCGTCCCCGCCGGCGATATTTCCGAATACGCCCCCAAGGTAGTCACCGCCAGGGTGGATCAGGAGAAGATCGGCGCGGTCATCGGGCCCGCGGGCAAGAACATCAAGGGTATGTGCGAAAAGTTCGACGTCCAGATCAACGTGGACGAGGAAGGCAACGTCACTATCTACGGCAAGAACCAGAAATCGGCCTACGACGCCAGGGACGCGGTTTTGAGCCTCGTGGAGGAGCCCGAGGTGGGCAGGATCTACGAGGGGCCGGTCAAGCGCATCATGGAGTTCGGCGCCTTCGTGGAAATAATGCCCGGCAAGGAAGGCCTGGTCCATATTTCCAAGCTCTCCAAGACCAGGGTGGAAAGGGTTACCGACCTGGTCAAGGAAGGGGACGTGGTCAAGGTCAAACTCATGGAGATCGACCACATGGGCAGGCTGAACCTGGCCATGCTGGACGCCCTGGACGAAAACGGCCAGCTGCCTCCCTCGAGCAGGGACGATCGTCCCAGGGACAGACCCCCCCGGGACAGGGAACCTCGTCGCTCCGATGATCGGAGGGACTCTTTCCGAAGACGATAATGGCTGTAACGATTCCGACATTGCTCGGTGATGGCGCCCGCCTGCCGGAGTACAAGACTCCAGGTTCGGCGGGCGCCGATCTTAGGGCTCGCCTGGACGCGACCCTATGGCTTAAGCCCATGGAACGGCGGGCTGTCCCCACGGGGCTGCGTATAGAACTGCCCGAGGGCTACGAAGCCCAGGTCAGACCCCGTTCAGGCCTCGCCCTGGAAAAGGGTTTGACCTGCCTCAACAGCCCTGGCACAATAGACTCCGATTACCGGGGCGAAATCAGGGTTATTCTGATCAACCTCGGCTCGGAGGCGGTTCGCATCGAAGATGGGGACAGAATCGCCCAATTGGTGATTTCCTCCTGCGTAAGAGCGGATTTCGAACCCGTGGATATCATCGCCGGAAGCGCAAGGGGGGAGGGCGGATTTGGCTCGACAGGAGTATGAGCCAATTTCAAAACCCTGTTAGAAAGGAGTTTTTCCGTGGCATCCGATAAAATCGCAGGTGGCAGCCATGGGATCCCTCTCACCGTCCTTCGCTATATAGCCGGCGAGTTTCTCCTTTCGCTGGGAATTTCCTTCCTTTTCTTCTTTGTGGTATTTTTCGTAAACCAAATACTGCTTCTGGCCGAGGACATACTGGCCAAAAACGCCCCGCTGGCCCAGACGCTCCTGCTTCTGCTGTATTCGCTGCCTTCGGTGGTCGCCATCGCCTTTCCCTTTTCGGCGCTGGCCGGAGCCCTTATGACCTCCGCGCGACTCAATAGCGACAATGAGATTCTCGCCTTTTCCTCCCTCGGCATATCCCCCAAAACCCTCTATACCCCCTTTCTGGTTCTCGGACTGGCGGTTTCCCTTCTTTCCTTCGCGGCCAACGACTACCTTCTTCCCCGGGG
>Ga0232080_100691_pt1 | contig 10942 bp, 10 predicted proteins | sample SJ14nscriptome_FD_186098 | JGI IMG/M metagenome (GOLD analysis project Ga0232080, IMG submission 186098) | Metatranscriptome of enriched culture of PCE-dechlorinating microbial communities from Ithaca, New York, USA - SJ1.4 (Metagenome... ... | reverse complement strand
TTCAAAGGGGGAATCCCAATGGCAGTCAGTTTGGAATCGGTAGAAATGTTAAGGGACCGAGCCCGGGTGAGTTATGAGGAGGCTAGAGCAGCACTGGAAAAATGCGAGGGTGACGTGGTAGAGGCTCTAATATATCTCGAGCAGCAGGGCAAGATCAACCCGGCGCAGCCAGCTACCACGCGTATATCTGGTTTTGGGGAGAAACTCAAAAAATGGTTTAAGGCCTGCAACGAAACCAAGTTTATAGTCAGCAAAAACAGCCGCATAATTATGGACCTGCCCCTGACAGTTGTCATCATTGTAACCGTCTTCGTTCCGCCACTAACCGTAATCGGTCTCCTGGTCGCTTTGTTTACCGGTCACAAAATCCGGTTGGAAAGACCTGGCTCGTCAGATATGCCGATAAATAGAACCTTCGATGATATGTCCTCTGCTGCCACGAAAATCAGCGAACAGGTGACAGCCTCGATGTCCAAAAGCTAAACCAGTCCGCTTATGGTGCAGGCCTTGTTTATAAAATCTGATTATGCAAACATTATTACTAGACCGCAACTTGTTAATCCCCGCACCAAAATCTGATCGCAAATGAGATGGTTCAGTGGCTGATGAAAGAATTCTGGTCGTAGAAGATGAGATGAAGATAGCTCGATTCATGGAACTGGAGCTCATCCATGAAGGATATCAGGTCGAAATCGCGCCTGATGGCCGCCGGGGCTTGGAGCGGGCTGGCTCTGGTGATTTCGATCTTATTATCCTCGATGTGATGCTTCCCTCCCTTAACGGAATGGAAGTGCTCAGGCGTTTGCGCCAATCAGCGCGGACGCCTGTTATCATGCTAACAGCCAAGGATGAAGTTACCGACATAGTAATGGGACTCGATATGGGCGCCGACGACTATATGGTCAAGCCGTTTGCTATTGAAGAACTGCTGGCCAGGATCCGGGTTGCTCTGAAGCGCAGTCAAGCCTTGCTTCGTACGCCTGACATTATTTCAGTCGGCGGCTTGGCCATTGACCAGGGGCAACATTCAGTAAGCTACAAGGGTGAGATTATTGAGCTGACCAAAAGGGAATATGATCTGCTCAAGTATTTGGCGGAAAACCAAAACATTGTGCTGAGCAGGGATAGGATCCTGGAAAACGTTTGGGGTTATGGCTATTATGGTGATACCAATGTGGTGGATGTATACATAAGTTACCTGCGATCCAAGCTTGATGACAGATACCACATCAAGCTTCTGCACACTGTCCGCGGAGTGGGGTATGTATTAAAGCATGTGTAAAGCAGTCAATTCGTTTAAAAATTTTCTGCGTATGTTAAAAAACTCAGCCGCAATGCTATGGGCAGTGATCCGATTTGTATCCCTGCAAATCGCTCAATTATGGAAGAGTTTTTCTGCCGCTGTCGACAAGCGCCTGCGTTTTTCGATCACTTTCAAAACCACTGTCACCTACACCCTGGTCTTTTCGTTCATCCTCATTATGTTGAGCATTTTGCTGACGATATCTTTTGCAGGCTTCTTATTATATTCAACCGACCGCGCCCTGCAAAAAGACAGTCAATACATAGCTGCCCTCATCAGTTCCGGCGATGACCTTCCTTTAGGGGAATTGGATAACTGGTCGACTATGGAAGGTGTGACCATCACTCTCTATGACCAAAGCTCCCAGCCGGTATTTACCAGTGGAGAAACAGCCGAGGCACCTTTTTATCTGCCTCGTATCCAATTGACTCCGAACAGTTCCCTGGATGAATACCTGCACTATGAAGTCCCTGTGAAGCCGACCCATGGTGTTACCCGAATCGAGTTAGCTCGAAATATAGATCAAGAAATGAGTTATCTGGCGTTACTGGCTGGATCCCTGGCTGCCACTTCTCTTTTCGCCATTCTCTTGACTATTTTCATTGGTTCCCGGGTCAGCCGCAAGATGTTGCGACCTATCGATAATATGACCAGGACTGCCCGCTCCATTTCCGCCGGAGACCTGAATACCCGTTTGGACATAGTCAATTCTCATGATGAGCTCAAGGATTTGACAGTGACCTTCAATGAAATGTTAGACCGGATTCAGAATTCCTTTGAACAGCAAAAAAGCTTTGTTGCCGATGCCTCCCATGAACTCAGGACCCCTATCGCAGTTATACAGGGTTACGCAAACCTACTCGACCGCTGGGGCAAGGAAGACAAGGCGGTACTGGAAGAATCTATTGCGGCTATTAAAAGTGAATCCGACTTTATGAAAGAATTGGTAGACAAACTTCTGTTTCTGGCCAGTGCCGACAAAAAGGGTCATGCTCTCCAGACAGTTCCTTTTGCCCTTAATGAACTTATCGATGAAGTAATACGAGAAACCAGGCTAATCGATACCGATCATAATATCCTTGGCAGTGCCAATGACAAGATAGTAGTCACAGGTGACAGGACCCTGATTAAGCAGGCCCTGCGGATCCTGGTGGACAACAGCATCAAGTACACACCTGCAACCGGTTCGGTTATTATCGACAGCCGACTGCGAAACAAAAAGGCCCTGATAACCATAGAAGATACTGGTATTGGCATAGCCGCGGAGGAATTGCCGCATATATTTGAACGTTTTTATAAAAGCGACCGAGCCAGAACCCGGGAAGATGGAGGAGCTGGTTTAGGACTTTCCATAGCCAAGCTAATTATCGAAAATAACCAGGGCAATATACAGGTGGAAAGCCATCCCGGCCAAGGCACGAAGTTCTCTGTCTGGCTGCCAATCGCCATTAAAAAACCGCCCGATGCATAGATGCCTGAACAGCGATCATTAGCAAAAATAAAAATGGTGCGGTTCATCCAGAAATGAACCGCACCATTGCTCTGCCTAAATTTTTACCGGCTACTGCTAGCGAAGCGCCGCACCCGCAATAATCATGCGTTGGGCCTCAGAAGTCCCCTCGCCGATTTCCGTGATTTTGGCGTCACGATATAGCCGCTCAACCTTGGCCCCCTTCATGTAGCCATAACCACCCTGTATCTGTACGGCTTTCGAGGTGTGGCGGGCAGCGCATTCCGAACAATACAGCTTGGCCTTGGAGGCTGCCAGGCTGAATGATTTGCCCTGGTCTTTAACAAAAGCAGCGTTCATATACAAGTAGCGGGCACAGTCGATCTCGGTTGACATATCGGCAATAAACCACTGAATGGCCTGCTGCTTGGCGATAGGCTTATTGAACTGGACCCTTTCTTTTGAATACCTGATCGATTCGTCCAAGCATCCCTGGGCAATACCGGTGGACATGGCCGCCATGCCTATGCGGCCAGCATCCAGGGCGCTCATGGCGATCTTGAATCCATCTCCCTCTTTGCCCATCAGGCAGTCAGCCGGAACCACACAATCCTTGAACACGACCTCGGAGGTCTGAGAGCCCCTTATCCCCATCTTGGTGAAATGCTGGCCGAGTATGAGGCCCGGTGTGCCTTTGGGGATCAAAAAGCAGCTCATTCCTTTGGCTCCTGCTGAGCGGTCAGTATAGGCGAAAGCCACAAAAACATCAGCTATAATAGCATTGGTGATAAAAGTTTTGGTCCCGTTGAGAATATATGTGTCTCCGCTCTTGACAGCAGTGGTGGTTGCTGCAGCCACATCAGTCCCGGCCCCGGGTTCAGTAAGGGTGAAGGCGCCTATTACTTTACCGGCAGCTAGGCCAGGCATCCATTTTTTCTTTTGTTCTTCATTGCCGAATGCAAGGATGGGATGGCCGATGAGGCCGAAGCTGTAACCATGGAGAAATCCAGTGCTGGGGCAGGAGCGGGCTAATTCTTCAGTGACGATCATGGTAGTGATAAAATCTGTTCCACCGCCGCCGTATTCAGTCGGATAAGAAATGCCCATCATCCCAAGTTCTGAGAGCTTTTCAAATATTTCGACTGGTTGGCGGCTGTTGGCGTCGATTTCAGCGGCTACAGGCTCGAGGTACTTTAAAACGAATTCCCGGATGTTCGACTTGATCAGTTCCTGTTCTTCCGTTAGCATGAAATTCATAAATACACCTCTTTCATCTCGAAATCATACCAATACTTGCCATGATAAGAAGACGACGGCGACCGGCCAAATACCGATATCTAACTTTCAGTTTATCATGCAACCTCGGTCTAAATCCACAGCCAAATTCATCAACCGGGTAAGTCCACGCTTCTCCCATTGGCTATATCTAGGTTAGCAGCATCTTGTGGTCACCACACTATTGGAAACTGTTTGTTTTCATTTACGTTCCTTAGCTCTCCCCTGATGATATACTGAGACAAAGGAATAGACTCCTGCCGCAAAAGTCGAGACATTAACATTTTACAGGGAGGGGATTAGTGGATGGATTTTAATTACACCCCGGAACAACTCATGTTGAAGGACTCGGTAAGAAGATTTTCAGAAAATGAGATTGCACCCCTGATCAAAAAGATGGAAACAGAAAAGAGGACTCCCTGGGAACTTGTCCAGAAGATCAAGGCGTTGGGCTGGTGTGGACTTCAATACCCAGAAAAATATGGCGGTACTGGGAATACATATGTTGAATACGTTATCATGCAGGAAGAAATGTCTAGGGTATATTGTTCGACTGCCTGTTGTATATCTGTCAACGGTATGTCCGGAGCCAATATTTTAAAATTCGCTACAGAAGAACAGAAAATGAGGTTTTTACCCGAGCATCTTAACGGAGATGGGATCGGCAGTTTTGCCTTCACTGAGGCAGCCACGGGCTCCGATCCTAATGCGCTGCGGACAACATGTGTCCGTGATGGTGATGAATGGGTCATCAACGGGGAAAAGGTATTTATCACCAACGCGACCTTGCCTGGATTCATGGCGGTATTCTGCAAGGATGTTGAAATGGGCGGTAAATGCACCAATATCATTCTGCGCAAAGGTACACAAGGATACTCCACGCCTAGGATTTATGAAAAAATGGGCATGCATGGGCTGGAAGTGGCTGATGTTGTGTTCGACAATGTAAGAGTCCCCTACGAAAACACCACCGGTGGCGAAGGCATGAGAGGCAAGGGATTCCAGATTTTGCTAGGTTCGACCCAGATTGGCAAACTGGCTGTCTGCGCTCAGGCGGTGGGAATGGCCCAGGCGGCCCTCGAGATAGCAGTCAAGTATTCCAAAGAAAGAGTGCAACGCGGCAAGCCCATTGCCAATTTCCCCACCATCCAGTCACTGATTGGCGAAATGGCAGCAGACGTAATGGCATCCAGACAAATTCTATATTACGCTGCTTTCAGGGCCTCAGAAGGTTATGATTTGGCCGCTGATGCCGCCAGGACAAGGCTTTTCACTTCCCAGGCAGTACACCGGGTAGCCAGCAATGCCATGCAGGTACTGGGAGCGTACAGTTATGTAAATGAGTTCCCCATCGAACGCATCTTCCGCGATGCTAAGCTGACCGAGATTTATGAAGGTGTTAACGAAATCCAGAGGCTGATAGCTGCATCAGATCTGCTGCGCTAGCATCCTTGCCCACACAGGGACTAAGCCCTTGCCTGATCAGCAAGGGCTTCCATTTAGGGTTCGACTCCAGGGAGGTGTTGAGGATGGCTTTCTGGTTACTGAAAACGGAACCGGAAGAGTATTCCTGGGAGGATCTATCCCGGGATAAAGAAGCGGTATGGGATGGAGTCAAGGCTCCCGCGGCAATAGGAAATATACGCCGAATGCAGCCCGGGGATTTGGCCTTTATCTACCACACCGGCAAAGAACGTCGTATTGTGGGGATAGGCGAGATAACCACCCTACCGTATACCGATCCCCAAAATAATGGATTAGAATTCAAAATAGTGCCCAAGCAAAAACTTCCTAATGCCATTACCCTTGCCAAAATCAAAGAAAGCGGGATGTTTGCAGAATGGGAGCTGGTTAGACTGCCGCGGCTTTCTGTAATGCCGGTCAGTGAGGCGCAGTGGGAGTCAATAGTCAGATGGGCCGCTGAATAACCCTTTGGCAACCGAGCTGACGATCCTCTCTACGTTTTCTTCAAGCATACCATCTATTCAGCCTCTTGGGTCCATTAATCACTTAGCTTATTCAAGGGCATACTTAATTATCCCATTTTCTTCATAGACAATTTTCTCAATGAAAAGGTCCTCGATGACATTCTCGATATCTTTCTTCGACATCCCGCTGAGCAGATCAGTTATATGGGACTGCAGACTGCTTCTCTTTTTGGGGCGCTTGATGGGAGTCACTTTTCTCAGGTTTTCTTTTACTTTCTTGATACCTGCCTCATCTATAGCTATGGCTTTTTTACTGGATAACTCCTGGAAACTAACAATCCTCCTGGCCTTGATCCCGCTATTGTTCAAGTGCCCAATCAATGGATCATAACCCGTGTCCTTTGAATAGATAATGAAAGATTTTTTAGGTTCCGTAGCTACATCCTTGCCCAGATAGAAGCTTATGAAAAAGTCCAGCGCATTGCGGCCTCGGCCTTTGACCCTTATCCATTCGACCGAATTGCCAAACGGCTGGGTCTTTTGCACGAGATCAATGGGCACTTTACTCTGGTCTTCACCCACTATGATCATTACTTTCATGCTTTTCTTGATCACATCTACATTTACATCCTGGACATTTTCATAATCTATGTATAGGAATTCTTCAAAAACCGACATCATCTATACCTCCCGATAGTTATTACGGTCCATATTTTTATATTCTACGAGCAGAATCCATTCCCTTTACAATACGCCCTGGTCGGTGCTCTAAATTCAAAATGTTTGCGCCTTTTCCCGAAAGGCAAGTAACTTGACAGGTCCACGGTAAAGGTCGCCAATCCAAGCAGTTTTCCTATTTAAGATCTCTAAATAGCTTGAAAAAGGAGGATTGAGAAGGTCTGTGCTGAAGATAGATGCACTCATATCATGATCAACATTTAGTTATACTCCGCTATACCAGGTCATCTCAAATCGGCTAACGCTTAGAACCCGCGAATCCAGGGCATGGATGACTTCGCGGGTCCGCAGTTTTCACCGTGCACTCAATTCCTCAACCATAATTTTGATTAATTTCGGCTGGATCCAAGAATTTGTACAGAAGCATATTTTTACATGTCGCTTATTTGGCGTACGAGTTCATCCCTGCCAATTGTGGTCCTGCCCTCGCTCAATAAATCCAAGAGCACTACGATTATTTCCTTCAAGGAAAGCTCATCCCGGTTCGCATCATCCTCACAGAGGCAAGAATAATCATCTCCAACGACTTCAATATATTGGCATTCCAGGCATTCCGTCCCCAATGTGGGTGCCTGGGTAAGCGGGCACAAATTAAAATTATTGATAATAATCGGTCTGTCCATATTAACCTCCATTTAACACCGGGGGACGGTTCTTCTGTGTCAACCTCTAAGCCTTTCGCACCATGTGGAATGGCAATCAGTTTATCCTACATATTTGGAGTTCTTTGATCGCACATTGCTCGTCTTTATGAAAAATACTTAAGATTGGACCCGAATCAGGAATTGTAGCAACACTTGGTTCGCTTTATAATATGCAGCGCAACTGCTCCATTCATCCGTCCTTCGTGTAAATCCAAGCCAACTCAAGGTTTCTCATTTAAATATATAGCGTCCAGGTTGAACCAGTAGTTATGGGTATCATTGCGGACATCAACATTTATATCGATGCTGCTGAATACCACCAGAACGGTCACTTCAGGGCTTTCCAACTTAAGGCTCATATCCTCGATATTACCAGTACGACCAGGAGTATCGGACAGCGGGTATTTGGCTATTAGACGATCGATATAGGGATTTAAATCCTGATCTAGGATGAGGCGGTTGTCCAATCTCACCTTTACCGACGGGATGCCCTGTGGGGGTTCCACTGTCCATTCCACCTGGTACGTTCCCCTGTTACCCTGGATGGCAGCTGAAGCCTGCCCCTTTTCGACGGCGGGGCCAATTACCACTGCCCAACGGTAATCACTGATATCGACACCCTGTGACGGCAAGTTCAGGTTGGTGCCCAGGTACCCCTGCGGCCCTTTGGTAGGTTCGGGCTGCGGCCAGGTCATCTCGAAACCGAATTTGCTCCTGAACACATCTGCTTGGTTAAAGTCTTTTCTGAACCAAACCGGCACTTTGGCGTCACCGATTACACTCTGGGAACTAGCTATATAAGTGACTGCATCAGTTATAGCTTCACGTACCGATTGGTCTGGAGGAGTGGGCGCTGGAATAAGTTGATCACCCTGCAGCATGCCTTCTCCTACCAGCAGAGTCTGCAGCCTATCTACCTGGGCTTTTAGGGGCAGGGCATGCACCCCTACCACCGGCAAAACCGTAATGATCGCCATGGTGCAAATCATAGCTACGATAGCCGGATAGGCGCGTTCTTTGATGAACATCAGCAGCAAAGCCGCCACCAGAGCCACAATCCAGATTACGGCGAATGAATATTCCGCTGCTTTCAGTCCGGATTTCTCCAGTTGCAGCACCAAAGCCCAGGCTTCAAACCCCAGGATTATCAAAGCCGCGACAGGATAGATACGGCGATACCATTTAGCCAGACTGCTCTGATTATGGGTAACCAGGATATACAGCCAGATGCCCCCTACAGTGTAGGAAGTGGCTATGCCAGACAGCTGAAAAAAGGATGCTCTCATTCCGTCCAAGATAGTACGGCCAGCCCAGAGAAGAAGGACTACAGTCAAGGCCAGCATAACCGGGACCAGGATATATTCAAGCAAGACCTCGATGAAGCGAGGCTGCGATTGGGCTACTTCGCGGCGCCCGTCTTCGCTGCCCATACGGAAATCGGGAAAATATCCAGCAAAGATGGTGAAGGACAGAAAACCGGTCAGAGTGGCAAGATACATATAGACCTTCTCGCTCATCCCTTCCCACAACAGGGCTTGGATGGCTCCAGCCACTCCTGAGGTACCTGCCATTAGCACTGAACCGTAGATCAGGGCGATAAAGAAGGCTTTATGGGTCATGAAGAAGGAACTGGCAAAGTCGGATTTTTCAGGGGGATAGCCCGCAAAAAATATAAAAGCCAATAAACTCAACAACAGCGCTACCATCACCCGGCCCACCGCCAGTGCGGATACGGTGACGAACCGGGCTCCAGTCACGCTGGGATCAAGGCCGCTGAACTGATAGAGTAAAAGGAAGGCAATTACCGCCGCAGCCACTCCGGCCAGGTTGCTGTACATAAAGGCGCGAGCATCGCCATAGCGGCTTTGGGCAAAGGTGACGACAGCCAAACTAAAGAGTGTGCCCACCGCCAGACCCCAATGCAGGCAATTAAACAGAAAATTGTAGGCCTCTTGCTGAGGCCAGTCCATCTCTATCCTGACCATTGTCACGATCGCAAATGCCAATGCACAGCCGATCGCTGCCGGGAAGGTCTGGAAAGCCTGGGCAGCACCCTTAAGAACCTGGGAAACCGACTTGATAAAAATATTCATTGACCCCGCCTCCTGCCCGACGGCAACCGCAATGAGAGTGGCCGTCTATCGAAATTATTGACCCTTATCAATATTATAGTCCATACGCTCTGCTTGCGCCAAAAGCCAAAAGCAGAAGCCCCGGCCAAGAAACATTTGCGGTTGTGTCGCTTCTACCTGTACTGCTGATATAGGCCGCGCCAATAGGTCAAATGGTCGGACCATGCATAGGGCAGATATTGCTTGAGTTTCTCCAACCTGACGTTGGCATCCAAAACCTGCTCTTCGCTTAAAAGTCTTAAAGCCTGATCTCTGAATACTTCAGCCGAACGGAACCTGATGGAGCTGCAGTGTACGGCCATAGCACCCCAGATATAAGCATCAGTCGGATTCTTAGGCACCCCCGTTCCGCTTAAGCAGTAGCCGGCAAGATTGCATTGTGCTCCAGCGTTGCCGTTTTCCGCAGCCTTGCGCCACCACTCTGTGGCTTTGTCAGGGTCGTAGGCGCAGGCACCATGTTTTGGAACTATTATTGCATAGAAATTGCCCACTCCACATTCCGCCGAAGGATAGCCTTCCCGAGCTGCAAGCATGTAATTTTTAAATGACTGTTTATAGTCTCTGCGGACACCTAGGTGATCAAAATAGGCCATACCCAGTTCGCAAATGGCTGGGATATATAAGCACTCCGCGAGTTTCTTCATTTTTTTTATTCCTTTTGCATAATTGCGTTCTTCCTGGGTGCCATAAAACAAAGGATACAATTCGGCAAACCCTGCTCTCTCAGTTTCCGATCCCCACATAGACTCACCCCGATTCCTAAGAATTATTTCCCGCATAACGACTGTACTATTTTAATTACAATATCCTATGCATCTTAATCCTAAAATAAGATCCTGGCATTTGGTGTTGGGGACTAAACACTTGGGCTCATTACTCTCACAACAGGCTTTCATTATCGCAGTCAGCATTTCCAATCGATTGGGGCCCGGTTGGGTTCCTTGTCAACAGCAACGGCTCGCAATGCTTCCAGCATGTGTCCACACTCTTCAGCGGCAGCTCGCTCCACCTGCTCCCAGGCAGCGTTTACACCGAGCCTGTCGTAAGCAACAGCAACCGCTCCATACAATGCCAGGCCTATACAGTGTCTGGCCGAATGGATAGTCGATGCCGCTTGACCTATTGCTCTGGCCGCTGCCTGTGCAACTGGATTCCCCTCTGCTTCTCGAGCAGCCGCGTGGCACTCAAGGATAGCAGATTTCGCCTGCGGCAGCTTGATCGTCCCTGATAGCCACTCCCGCGCAGCATGCAGTGCACTCTGCGGACGCGGGTCATGCGGAAATTGCTTGCTCCATAACGGCAATAGAACTCGCTCCGAATAATCAACCGCCCAATTCGCCAAAGTTGTCTTGCTTTGGGTCTCAATCAGTCTGGCCAGAGATTGGATATAGGGTGCGTCCCAGTTACTTAACATTTTTCTGGCTTTTGGCATACTCATCCTCCAAATAACGGCTTTGGTGCAGAAATTGATT
>Ga0232080_100658_pt1 | contig 11278 bp, 13 predicted proteins | sample SJ14nscriptome_FD_186098 | JGI IMG/M metagenome (GOLD analysis project Ga0232080, IMG submission 186098) | Metatranscriptome of enriched culture of PCE-dechlorinating microbial communities from Ithaca, New York, USA - SJ1.4 (Metagenome... ... | reverse complement strand
CTAAACATAGCAGACTTGAACCAGCAGCTCTGTTGTGTACATTGACAGTTTCATGGTCGAAGCTGAATATGAGCGATTAACTGTGATGGCAAATAAATCAAGGCGTGATAGCCTTCAAAAACCGCGGTTAAAAAGTGTCAAAGATGATCAACAATTAGCCATGTTCTGATTTTCAGTGATAGGGAGGTTAATTTAAGGTGAGTAGTTATACTGGTGCGATTTTAATGTTTGCATTAGTAATAATTTCAGTTATGCTGGGTCATCCTGTAGCTTTTACTATTGGTGGTTTATCTGCTTGGTTCGGATTGTTATGGTGGGGTGGCGGTTTTAATATTGCTGATGTTCTTGCGAAGAATGTGTTTGGGACCGTTGATAACTATATATATGCTGCAATCCCGATGTTCGTCTTCATGGGTGCGATACTTGAAAAAAGTGGCTTGGGTGAGGTTATGTATGAAGCTTTACATAGGGTTATGGGCAATTTACGAGGAGGATTGGCGCTTGTTACAATACTGATCTGTACTTTATTTGCAGCTTCTACAGGTATTATAGCGACCGGCATTGTTGTAATGGGACTTTTAGCTTTACCTCAAATGTTAGATCGAAGATATGACAAGCGATTAGCTGCGGGTTCGGTTATGGCGGGTGGCACTTTGGGCATTTTGATTCCTCCAAGTATAATGTTAGTTGTGATAGGTTCATTGGCTAACCTGTCAGTTGGTAAGCTTTTTATGGGAGCATTGCTTCCTGGTTTTTTAATGTCGTTGTTATATATAATTCTTGTGACTGGTATTTGCTATTTAAAACCGAATATGGGTCCTGGATATCAAGGCAAAGAAAAGTTAAAGTTGTTTGAGAAATTTAAAATAGTATTCACTTCAGTTGTACCTGCAATCGCCTTAATTTTGGCAGTTTTAGGCTCAATTTTCTTTGGGCTTGCGAGTCCAACAGAAGCTTCAAGCCTTGGAGCAGTTGGATCGGTAATCATAGCTGCATGTTATAAGAAGCTAAAATGGACAACAGTTAAGGAAGCATGTATAGAAAGTATGTTATCGTATGGTATGATAATCTGGCTTCTCACTACAGCAAGTTGTTATGCTTCAGTATTTCTTGGTGCAGGGGGAGGTGAGGCAATAGCAAGGTTCTTGTTGGGGTTGGGTCTGGGGCGAACCGGGATATTGGTTGTTATAATGCTAGTGATATTTCTTCTGGGCATGATAATGGAATGGATAGCCATAATTATTCTGTGCGTTCCGATATTTTTCCCTATAGTAATCTCGCTTGGGTATGATCCTCTGTGGTTTGCAATTTTGATATCGGTTTGTATGCAGACTGCTTTCTTGACGCCGCCTTACGGTACTGCCTTATTTATTCTGAAGGGAATAGCACCAAAGGAGGTGACAAGCGCAGATTTATGGCAAGGCGCATGGTTTTTTATACCTCTGCAATTGCTGACCTTATGCGCATGTATGCTATTCCCAAATATTATCTTGTATTTACCAAAATTAATGATTAAGTAAATTAATGGCAAGAAAGCTATAGTGCTGGTTTTTAGAAATTGTGTTTGTAGAAGTTGATAATGCAAACATAAGTAGAGATTCTACTACACAAGGAGGAAGGTGTGCTTCATGTTGAAGAGATTATTCGTCAGTTTGGTTTTGGTGGCCGTAGTTTTATGTTTATGTGCAAATGTGCTTGCTTTAGGTGGTAAAGCTATTGCAGCTCAAACTGAAGTATACAAATTGCGTTTGCAGTCCTGTCATGGACCTGCATTTATCACGTATAGGCTTTTAGAGAAGAAACTGCAAGAGATAAAAATCATGAGTGGAGGCAGGTTAGATATATCGCTGTATCCTGCTAATGCATTAGTACCGAATTTCCAAGTGCTCGAAGCTGTAAGCAGAGGTACACTTGACGCAACTCACGAATTTCCTGCATATTGGGGGGGCATAGATCCAGGATTGGCTGGATTCTGTCAATATCCTGGTGGTATGACGGGCGAGGACATGCTTACATTCCTTTATGAGTTTGGCGCAATTAAATTAATTCGTGATAAATATTCTGAACTTGGCGTTTATTTAGTGGGTATGTGGGGACAAGGATATGAACCGATAAATTCTACGATTCCTTTAAGAGGAGTCAGCGATGTTAAGGGAACAAAGGGTCGAATAGGAGGTTATTTTGCTGATGTGGCCAAGGAACTTGGAGCATCCACTATGATGATTGCTACACCGGAGGCTTACACGTCACTACAGACGCGCGTCATTGATTGGGCAGATGCAGGTGACATAGTTAGCAATTGGGACATGGGTCTTCAAGAAGTATGTCCATATCTTATATTAAACACGGGATTTTGCCAGCCCACTTCTATGGGTACAATTGATATTAATCTGAAGAAATGGGATCAGCTACCCGAAGATTTGAAGATTCTGTTGGATAATTCTGTAAAAGCGCTTGCTGAAGAATTGAGGAAAGCAGAAGACTATCAGTCGGCCTTAGTGTTGGAAAAACATCGAGAGAGAGGCACAGAGATAATAGTTTGGTCTGAGGAAGAAGCTTCAAAGGTGCGACAAGTTATAGAAAGATTGGAAACAGACAAATGGAGCAAGCAGTCCCCATTGGCAGCTGAGTTTATAAGATTGCATCGACAATTTGCAAGCCAAATGGCAGGATATAAAGAAGCTGTAGCAGTATTCAAGTGAAGTAAGTAATCCCATTGATACCGATTTGGCGGTGAAACAAATATATTAAATGCTGGTAAGAACTAAAAAAGTAAAGAGTTCTTACCAGCACAACCCTAAAACTTGCAAACAGAAGTGTTACGGTGCCAAAAGATTTATATTGTCTTGGAAGAGTTAAAAAAATGTAGACACCATTGAAGTGTAATATTAAATTCCAAAAGAAAGAGTGAAGAATATGAAGGGTACTATTGCTTCAGTTTTTAAAGCGATCGAAGCTTTTCATGTAAAGGTTGGTCAAATTGCAAGTTTAGGCGTGCTATTGTTGATAGCAATTGTGGTTTATGATGTGACCGCACGATATATCTTTAATGCACCGACTATTTGGGCATTTAAACTAACATCGTTTTTAGCTGGAGGAATCTATATATTAGGGGGGGCATATGTTCTTCAACAAAATAGACATGTGGTTATAGATATTCTTAGTAGTAAATTACCTCAGCGAGCTCGTATAATATTAAATTTAGTGTTGTACTTTTTATTTTTCTTCCCCTTTACCTTCCTTTTATTAAAAGGAACAATAGATCAAGCTATTTGGTCATGGCAAGTTAAGGAACGTGAATTTGAAACCGTTTTTCGTGCTCCCCTTTATCCTATTAAAATTGTAATTGCTATTGCAATAGTTATGCTTTTTATACAAGGAATGATATCCTTTATTAAAGAAGCTCAAGGTTTAAAAAAAGATGAGAAATAACGTATTAGCATTTAAAAGTGTTAAAATATATTAAAAGAAAGGTGGTATATTTTATGGTAAGCCGCAAAGTTGGATTCGTTGGTTTAGGAGTAATGGGTAAACCGATGGCCTTTAATCTGCTTAAGGCGGAATATGAGTTGGTCGTTTATGACATAAATCCTATCCCTGTTCAAGAGCTTGTTAATGCAGGAGCATCGGCTGCGGCATCCCCAAAGGAAGTTGCCAAGTCTTGCCCTATCGTTATTACCATGCTTCGTAATTCAGCAGATGTTGAAACGGCAGTATGTGGTGAAAATGGTATTTTGGAGGGTATTCAGCCAGATTCAATACTTGTTGATATGAGTACGATTGATCCCCTTGTATCTCGACATATCGCCTCGCTAATTTCAGAAAAGGGCGCTTCTATGATAGATGCTCCCGTGAGCGGAGGCGAACCTAAGGCCAAAGATGGAACTTTGACTATTATAGTAGGAGGCAATAAAGAAGTTGTAGAAAAATGTAAAGATATATTGAACGTTATGGGGAAAAACGTGATCCATGTGGGAGATATTGGCATGGGAGAAACTGTTAAACTCGCAAATCAAGTTCTTGTAGGGGTAAATGCAGTTGCAGTAGCCGAGGCTTTCCTTTTTGGGATAAGATTGGGAGCTGATCCACAAACGCTTTATCGTGTGATAACAGCCAGTACAGGCAATTCTTACGTATTGCAGAATATGGTTCCTTACCCTGGTATAACAGAAGGAAGCCCCGCTAATCGTAATTTCCAACCTGGGTTCACAACCGAGCTTATGTCGAAGGATTTAGATCTCATACTTTCTGCTGCTACCAAACTTGATACTCCTCTTTTAATTACATCTATAGCTAGTCAACTCTATCATGGTGCCAAAGCATGTGGTTTAGCTAAAAAAGATTTCACCTCAATTAGTATTTTAGTTAAAAAGCTTGTAGATTTGGATCTTTCAAGCTAAGAGTAATTAGCGACCTAACTATCGAACTAAGTAGCAATAAGAACTCAACATTATCTTTTTGACTTTGTTGAGAGGATTGCAACTTAAGAGATAACCATTATAATAATAAAATGCAAGAGATAAAGGACTTAAGAATTCTGAATGGCTTTTAGAAGTACCCTTTAAATGTAGTAATAGTAAATAACAGACAAGTTAAACGTTAGAAATTTAGATTTATTAGACAAGACAAAAGGAGTTTAAAGAATGCCAGAAGTCCAAGTTGGAGTAAAAGTAAGTGTTAAAATTATGTGGTTGCTTGCGGAGGAGGTGGGACTTCATAGTGCGATGAACGATAGAATGAGCGGCGTGGAGGGCAAGAAGGATATCGAATTTGAAGAACTGGTACCAGCGGGGACTACGCTTTCGGGTCTAATTGATTTAGTGTGCCGGAGACAGCCAAACTTGGCAAAATTGTGTAGTGCCGAAAAAGGTAGACCGCCAATGGCATTGGTTGCTTTGAATGGTAGGATCGTATCGGGTAGTGAGTATATGACCCAGCTAAAAGAAGGGGATGTCGTCTCTTTCTTGCCGATTATGATGGGAGGTTAGTTAGATGTGTCTACTTACTTCTTAAGTACCGATTAAACACAGGTAAAGATTGACTATCGATTCTTTTCTTTCGAAAAAATGTTTGTGTTGTTAAGTAAATTAAGCAACAGGGGGGAAAGGCCGTGACTGTGAGTTTTTGGGGTTCTACAGGAAGAATATTGAGAGTAGATTTGAATAACGGCAAGATGACGGTTGAAATGTTGGACGAAGGAACCGTAAGGAAGTATATGGGTGGAACTTGCCTCGGGATGAAATATCTCCTCGAAGAAGTTGCCCCCGAAGGGCAGTGGTCAGCTCCTGAAAACCGCATATTTGTAGGCTCTGGTCCGCTTGGAGGCACAGGAGTGCCTGGTTCCGGTTCTATTTCTTTTGTGGCCAAAGGCGCTATGACAAATGGGAGTGTTTCGACCCAAGCTAATGGTTTTTTCGGTGCTTTTTTTGAGGCGTGCAGGCTACGATGGAATAATGATTCAAGGCGCAGGCGATCATTGGCAATATCTATGCATCGACGGAGAGGGGAAAGCGTACCTGCGAGATGCCTCGCATTTAATAGGCCAAGACACATGGGATACGGAGGAAATGATTAAGAAAGAACTGGGGTATGGGGAACATGAAATGAGCGTGTTTAGCATTGGACCAGCCGGTGAGCATCTCGTACGTTTTGCTTGTGTTGTTGGAGATAAAGGTCACGTGGCTGCTCACAATGGTATTGGCGCTGTTATGGGGTCGAAGAAGCTGAAGGCATTGGCGGTAGCTCGCGGTAAAGGCGAAATACCCATCAAAGATAAGGATGGAGTGATAGCTGTAGCCAAAAAGATCGTTGAATCGGCTCGAGAAACTGAGAACTACAAATGGGGGACCAGCCGAACAATATCCAGAGGAGAAGCGGCAGGTTGGTTACCCGTTAGAAATTATACAACCAGCGTATTCCCCGAGCATACGTTGTTTAACGGTGAGCGAATCCGCAAACTCTATGAGATTAAACGCGCAGCGTGCTGGGCGTGTCCTTCAAATCACTGTCATCTTATGAAGGTGACAGAGGGACCTTATACTGGTTATTCTGGCGAAGAGCCTGAGTATGAGCAATGGGCTGCCTGGGGACCGCAAATTTTCAACAAAGAGCCGGGTTCTGCAGCTATGCTTGCTAATGAGGTTGACCGTTTAGGGATGGATTGCAACGAGGCAGGTTGGGTTGTGGGTTGGGTCATGGAGTGTTATGAGAAGGGCGTACTTACGAGAGATGATTTAGACGGGTTGGAGCTTACATGGGGTAATGTAGAGGCTGCGCTTGAGTTGCTAAAAAACATAGCGTACAGGCGCGGCTATGGTGATGTATTGGCCGAGGGTGTCAAGCGAGCTGCTGAGAAATTGGATGGAGAAGCAATTAACTGGGCCATTTTCACTGGTAAGGGAAATACACCGCGTGGGCACGATCACCGTGGGCGATGGGTAGAATTGTTCGATACTTGTGTATCTAATACAGGAACTGTCGAAACAAATCCTGGTTTGATTCCTGATCTGACGGTGTATGGGCTGCCTAAGACATATGACATCTTCTCTCCGATAGAAGTATCGACAGTTGCAGCAAAGACAAAGGGTTCTTACCAGATACTTGACTCCTTGGTTTTATGTGCCTTTGCAGTTAACTTAGATATACCACTTGTTGCCGAAGCTTTGAAAGCAGCTACAGGTTGGAACATCGATGCAGAAGAGGCTCTGAAATTAGGGCGTAGAGCAGTGAATATGATGCGGGTGTTTAATGTGCGCGCTGGTCTTACGCCGGATTTGGAATATCCATCTCCTAGATATGGATCGGTAGCTGTCGATGGTGCAGCGAAAGGACGTGCAATTATGCCACATTGGGAAGAGATGCTTGACAATTATTATTGTCTGATGGGTTGGGACAGGAAGACAGGTTTGCCATTGCCTGAAACGCTTCGCGAGCTAGGGTTAGAACATTTGCTAAACTAGTCTAATCTTAGTGCGTTTATTCTAACTTTATCTTAGCGCATCTTTAAACTATCACTTAAAGGTTAAAGGGGAGGGGTAATGCGGTGAGGGTCAACGAGGAGTTGTGCATAGGTTGTGGGTCTTGTGTGCCTTACTGTCCCATGGGGTGTATAAGCCTTGACGGCAAGGCCAGAATCGACCTGGACGAGTGTGTGGAATGCGGTGTCTGCTTCAGGAGCAAAGTTTGTCCGGTGGATGCCATATACGAAGGCGAGCTCGACGAGCTGCGCCTCTTTAGGAAAACCTTTAGTGACCCATGGATAGTGCATCCATCAACGAATGTGCCAGGCCGCGGCACCGAGGAGATGAAGACGAACGAAGTGACGGGTCGCTTCAAGCGCGGCTACACGGGTATAGCTATAGAGCTGGGCAGGCCTGGGACGGGGACGCGCTTCTATGACGTAGAAAAGATCGCAAAGGCATGCGCTGCCTTCGGCGTGGAGTTTGAGCCCCAAAATCCCGTGACCGCCATTATGAGTGACAAAAAAACGGGAAAGATTAACGAGCGCTTCATGAATGAGAAAACTCTCTCCGCTATCGTCGAATTTACCGCACCTAACGAAAAGGTAGTAGACATTTTGAAGAGCATAAAAGAGGCATCGAAGGAGCTTTCTACCGTGGCGAGTTTAGAAGTCTGTTGCAGGAGAGAGCCCGATGGCAGTCTTCCCATGGAAGAACTCGCCAAAAAGGCCGGCTTTACGCCTTCTTTGAATGGCAAGGTTAACGTGGGGCTTGGAAGGCCTCTCGCGAAGGAGGAATAGACGATGACGCACACATTGCACAGAAGGGGAAGCGCTGAGTCGTTGGCCGACGATTTTGTGGTCTTCGCCATAGCCGCTCAAGGGTTTAATGCCGAAGGGGCGGCAAAGAAGTTCGAGAAGTTCTTCGACATCGTGAAGAAATATAACCCCAATAACTTCGGAGACATGAGGACAGGCAACAGCTTAGTAGCTGGAGAAGAGGTCATAAGGAAATCTTTTAAGGATAATTCCATTGTCCACGCCGTATTTAACGACGAAGATACGGTGACGAAAGTCCTTAAAGAACTTAAAGATGCAGACTTGGGGTTGTCCATCGTCGTCTCTGGCCTCGTTCACAAGACCGACAAGTGCTGTAAAAAGGCGGGTCTTGAGATGCACACAGTGGAGAAATCGCTCGGTATCATAGGCAACACGCCGAGGCTCCCTGATGAGAGCGTCTTGGAGGTCACGACCATGTGCGGCCATGGCATGATCGCCTTCAATTTGGTCAAGAAGCTTGCTGATGATGTGAAGAAGGGGCGCACTTCGCCCAATAAAGCAGCTAAGGAAATAGCCAAACAGTGCGTCTGCGGCGTCGTAAATATACCGCGCGTAGAGCGTTTAATAAAAGCTATGGCGAGCTAAGGGGAGGCGGAATCGTGTTAATTGATGCTAAAAAGTGCGTAGGATGCGGTCAATGTACATACTATTGTCCAGTCAAGGCCATTTCGGTGGATGCCGAACTGAAAAAAGCAAGGGTTGACCTGGACGAGTGTGTCGAGTGCGGCGCTTGTATGAGGAGCAAGGCGTGTCCGGTGGACGCTCTGTAAGAACAGGAACTCTCGTGGCCGAGGACGGTGCGTAAGATCTTGAGCGATCCGCTCACTGTGGCTGTGGAGACAGGGATCCCCGGTCGCGGTACCGAGGAGATGAAGACGAACGACGTGACGGGGCGTTTCAAGCGCGGCTATGCGGGCGTCGCGATAGAACTGGGTAGACCACTTTTGGGAGCGCGCTTCCGCGATGTGGAGAAAGTGGCCAGAGCCATGGCGCGCTTCGGCGTGGAGTTCGAGAAGCTGAACCCCACCACCAGCCTCATAGAGGACCCAAAGACTGGCAAGTTTAAAGATGATGTATTGAACGAGAAGGTCCTCTCCGCCATAGTGGAATTTGCCATCCCCTTAGAGAAGTTGAGCGACGTCCTTTATGCTTTAGAGCGCGTGTCGCACGATGTGGAGACGGTATTTTCTGTGGACGTGTGCTCGCGGTGCAACGATGACGGTTCCATCCCCCACGAGGAGATCTTATCCAAGGGGAATTGGTGGCATTCCATAAACGTGAAGACGAACGTGGGACTCGGTCGCCCGCGAGTCTCTGATTAGGGGGGAGTCTTATGACGCATACGTTGCATCGCATAGGTCGGTGGAGTGATTTATCGCAGGACTTCGTGTTTTTGATGATGCCGGCAAAGGACATCAACGTGAAAGGTTCTGCCGAGAAGCTGCGCACGTTTTTTAAGATCGCATTAAAGCATAAACCCGTCATGATAGGAGATGCAAAGAGGGGAAACCTTCTTAACCAAGGTGGCCCCGAAAAGGTGATCGAAAACGTCGTCGATCAGGCAGTGATACATGCGGTCTTCGACAACAAAGATGCCGTCGTGGCGATGCTCAAAGACCTCGTCGAGGCGGACTTGGGGCTTTCCGTTGTGGTTTCTGGCATAGCTACCGAGGTGCACAACGCCTGCAAAAAGGTTGGCATAGAGCGCCACACCGTGGAGCACTCCCTCGGAAGGTGGGGACGTGACGACAAGCTCCCGCCGCGGGAGATATTGGAAATCACAAATATGTGCGGCCATTCCATGGTGCCGGCTCAGCTCGTGTATAAGATGATCGATGAGATAAAGAAGGGGAAAAGGAGCGCCGAGAGTGCGGCACAGGAGTTGACCAAACCGTGTGCCTGCGGCGTCTTCAATCCCGCAAGGGCTGCCAGGCTGTTAGCAGAGTTGTCGGGTAAATAAGGCTTTAAGGTGAAATATTGTTATTAGATGACAATGGCAAAATGATCATAGTAGTTATCTGCCAACCGAGCCAACAAAAGGCCGGTTTAAAATTACAAAACTGATGTAGGAGGGGAAAAGCATGAATAAGACTATAGGGTTCATCGGGTGCGGTAATATGGGTAAGGGGATGGTTAAAAATCTTCTTAAAGCTGGCAATAAAGTTAAAGTTTTTGACGTTAACGAAGAAGCTGCAAAAGCATTAGCTGCCGATGGAGCGGTACCTACAAAAAGTGTAAAAGAATGTGCTCAGGGTGCTGAGGTTGTAATGTTAAGCCTACCTTCTCCAGAGGCTGTTGAGAAAAGCATCCTAGGTCCTGAAGGGGTTCTAGAAGTCCTTCAACCTGGTAGTTATATTATTGACCTTAGCACTATCGATCCTGATACAACTAAGCGCATACATTCAATTGCTGCAGCAAAGGGGATCCGAACCTTGGATTCTCCTGTAAGCGGTGGCCCTCATGGCGCTGCCAGTGCAAGCTTGAGTGTTATGGTGGGCGGCGATAAAGAAGACTTTGAGGCCGTTAAAGACATCCTTAGTATAATTGGTGATCCCCAAAAAATAGTGTATTGTGGACCTATAGGTAGCGGTCAAGTAGTTAAGTTATGTAATAATACAGCTGCTGCTATTGAAACTATTGCATTGGCTGAGACTTTACTCATGGGAGTTAAAGCTGGAGTGGATTTAAAAGTGTTGGTGGAGAGTTTTAGGGCAAGCAGTGCTAATTGTTATACTTTAGAGGATCGCTTCCCCAAGACCGTTTTTCGCGATAACTATGAGCCGCCAATCTTTGCCCTCTATCTAATGCATAAAGATGTTAGTTTGTATATGGCTACTGCTATGTCTCTGAAGGTCCCTTCACCAATAGCAGCTCTTGCAAATGAGTATTATACTGTGGCTATGAATCATGGCAAAGAGAAGATGGATTATACGGTTGTCTGTAAGCAGCTCGAAGAAATTGCTAATAGCAAAATTGGGAAACTCTCAGATTAGTTTGAGCATAAGTTAAGATTTATTGCCAATTAGAGGGTAGTTTTGCTTACGTATTATGTTCAAAGTTGCGGGGAAGATTTAGAATAATTAATAATAGATAGAGATAATTCTTCCCCGCGGCGCAGTTCCAATCTTTTGATTTTATTGTTGTATTGTAGGATGCTTGCTTATGGAGTTAATTTACTAGTATAATCTAAGTGAAAGATGTAGATAATAGCACGATTACAAATCAATTTGATAGGCGATGCCTATGGTAGGTAGTTTTTGTTAGCAAGGCTACGAGACTTCAAAACACTTCTTGGCATGAAAGGGAAGTGACTAGTATGAGAAAAGCGCTCAAGATTATCGATTTTATCAATGAATGGGTAGGAGTTCAGACAAGATGGTTATCTGTAGCTTTAGTGTTGATTGGAGTAAGTGGTGTGATCAGGAGGTATCTTCTTCATCAATCTACAGTTTGGGAATATGAACTTATAATGATGACTGG
>Ga0232080_100651_pt1 | contig 11319 bp, 10 predicted proteins | sample SJ14nscriptome_FD_186098 | JGI IMG/M metagenome (GOLD analysis project Ga0232080, IMG submission 186098) | Metatranscriptome of enriched culture of PCE-dechlorinating microbial communities from Ithaca, New York, USA - SJ1.4 (Metagenome... ... | reverse complement strand
CGGCTGTTTTCCTCTTATTCTGGACTGTTCAGACGCCTAAGGGCTTCGAAGCTTGGCTATATTTTTCTCTCTGTACTTGTTTTTTTTCTGGGGCGGTGGGTATAATGTCCAGGGACGGGAAGTTTTTTCTTCTTCTGGTGGGTTTCGCTATCTTCTCCCTGATCGCCGTCTCGTTCGGGGCGATTCGTTCGAAGAAGGCCGCAGGCTCTTTCGAGATTCATAATATCGTTCTTTGCGACGAGGTCGACAGCGGTATGAAACCAGTCGGCATCGGTTCAGCATTTTCGTATGGCACACGTCAATTGTGTCTGTGGTTTGAATATTCCAGAGCCGGCGACGGCGAGAACGTACGGGTACGGTGGTATTATCGCGGACGGCCGATTCATTCTCAGGAGGTCCTCCTTGCTCCGGGGAGCGGCGCAAGGGCTTTTTGTCTTCTTCTCGAGGATGGGTCTCCCCTTCCCAGGGGAGCGTATTCTGTTCGGATATCCCTGTTCGACAGGGTGTTTTCGGATACATTCTTCGAAATTTCCGAGTAACCGTGGCAGTTGAAAAACGTACATAAATTGCTCCGCTACGAGGTTCCGTGCATTTTTCCGCGCATGGAAACGGTCGGCGGCGCAATTCAGGAAGGGGATGTCCAGGTTCGTGTGTTTCAATGATCATTTATCCCAAAGCGTATCCCAAAGCCCTCCGGGCGCTCGACACTCTTTCCAGGGCTGGAACGATTATGTCCGATAATATCGTGGTCAACGATACCCCGGAGAACGGCTCGGAGATCGTTGTTCAGGAGGCGGCGCTTTCCCAGGCGGAGTCGGAAGATGCGTCGAAGATTCCTCCCAAACCGAGGCATACCTACGGGCATCTGGCCGGCCTTCTCAATCCGGAACTTCGCAAGATTGCGAAAGAACTGGGCATTGTCGGTTTTTCCTCTCTCCGTAAGGACGATCTCGTCATCGCCATTCTCAAAGCTCAGGCCGAAGAACTGAACTACCGCTTCGGTGGAGGTACCCTCGAAATTCTGCAGGAGGGGTATGGTTTTCTCCGCCCCAAAGGTCTGCTGCCAAGCGATCACGACGTCTACGTTTCGGCGTCGCAGATTCGACGTTTCGGTTTGCGGAACGGAGATGTGATCTGGGGGCTTGTGCGCCCTCCTCGCGATTCGGAGCATTACGAGGCGCTGCTTCGGGTGGAGATGGTCAACTTCTCCGATCCGGAGGCTGCTCGCAGAAGGCCGCATTTCAGCGCCATCACACCGATTTTCCCGGATGAAAAACTCTCCCTTGAGACGGACCCCAAAGAGATATCCACACGCCTCGTCGACCTCTTCGCTCCTATAGGAAAGGGGCAGAGGGCATTGCTCGTCTCCCCTCCGAAGGCGGGAAAAACCACGCTGCTCAAGAAGATAGCGAACGCCGTGACGGTGAACTATCCCGATATCATCCTGATGGTGCTGCTCATCGACGAACGCCCGGAGGAAGTGACGGATATGTCCCGGTCGGTGGACGGAGAGATCATCGCGTCCACCTTCGACCGGCCTTCCGACGAACATCTTCGCGTTGCGAACCTTGCGCTCGAGAAAGCCAAGCGCCTCGTGGAGGTGGGTAAGGACGTCGTTCTTCTGCTCGACTCGATCACGCGACTTGCCCGTGCTTCCAACCTCGTCGTTCCGCCTTCGGGGCGAACTCTTTCGGGCGGTATGGATCCGGCTGCGCTCTACTTCCCCAAGCGTTTCTTCGGCGCCGCGCGCAACATCGAGGAAGGGGGCAGCCTGACCATCATCGGTACAGCCCTCGTGGACACGGGGAGCAGGATGGACGAAGTGATCTACGAAGAATTCAAGGGAACGGGGAACATGGAGCTCCATCTTTCGAGAAAGCTCTCGGAGCAGAGGATCTTCCCCGCGATCGACATCGTCAAATCGGGAACCAGGCGCGAGGAACTTCTGTTCGACGAGGATGAACTCAGCCGTCTCTGGCTGCTTCGCCGGCGCATCGTAAACGTCGACGAATCGGGGGCGCTGAACCTCATAATCGATAAACTGAAACAGTCCTCCACCAACAAGGACTTTCTGTTGACCATCAAGAAAGGGTAGCGATGGCGAGGGGACGATATTTTATACAGACAGAGGAGGTTGAGGAGATTGAAGAAACAGAACTCTCCTTCGCCCTTCGGGGTACGAAACACAAAGGCGGCACGAAAGAAGAAAGGGGCCTTCGCCTCTTTCGGAGAACCTGAAAGAGGCATGCGGCTCGGGCGTATCAGCTGTTTTCTTGTGATTATCGTTATGCTGGGTACCGCCGCCTTCTTGACGCTGAGCACCGCGGAACGAACCGTAGGAGTGGCTTGGGGCAATCTTTCCGATGCCAAGGGCGCAGGGGAGTTCATTCTTCCCTCTTCCGGCTTTATCGTTGTGGAGATGTCCAATGTCTTTCTGGACGAGGACGGTTACGAGACGGGGTTCGACCCCGACGCCTTGCTTTCTTTGAGGGGGAGAAGGGGAGAACCGGGGCTTCTTCCGCTGGGGAACGGGATGCCGCTTCCTCGAAGCGGACGATCCGAGACGCCGGAAGAGAACGTTTCGAAACCGGAACGAACTCCGAAGGCGCCGCCGAAGAGCGCGTCTCTTCCCGTCGATACGCTGCCGATGACCGATTTCAGCTGGTCGCTTTCCGGGCGCCTTGAAAGGAGCGGTTTTACGTCTTCTTCCGCCTTTTCGGAACAGGACCTCTCCGGATTGCCGCAAGGAGAGTTCAAGTTTCCGGAAAGACTCGTCGAGCGTGGCGGACAAGCCGGAGGCGCAGGCCTGTTCACGGGGTTCGGCGTATCGCGGATGACCGATTTCAAACCGAAACTCGCGCAAGGTTTCACCCTTGGAGGGAGTTCTTTTTCGACCGCGAACGGCGCGCTGTTCGCCGATTCGGGCGTCTCGCGCCTCTCGTCGTTCAGGGATTCTTCCGAGAGCGGCGGGGACGCTGGAAACCCCGACCCCGGAGCCTCCGACTTCGAGACGGTGGTTCTGAGCGCCGCCGAGGACGGTAGAAAATTAGCGCTTGAAGAGGGGGAGGAGAGCGGGGAAGAAGAAGATGTCGTGCTCGCCGAAGTCTCCGTCCTTTGGACGGAACATGTCGTCAAGGCGGGCGAGACGCTTTCGGACATCGCGGTGGCCCACGGAGTTCCGATGAGCGATATCGTCAAGGCGAACGAACTGAAGAATGCCAATCGCCTCTCGGAAAAGCAGCTTCTTCTCATCCCCAACGACAGCGCCGCCGTGGAGGCGACGCTGGAGCAGGTGCTCGTGCGAAAGGCGCGCGTCGTCGCCGCCCGCGAGAAGGTCATACCGATCAAGATCACCGCGTATGTCGTGGCGGAGGGCGACAGCCTCTGGTCGATCGCGAACTCCCAGAACCTTGAGATAGATACGCTCTATGGAAGCAACGATCTGAAGAATCCGAACATGATCCGACCCGGGGCGACTCTCAGGATTCCGAACCAGGACGGTATCTTCCACAAGATCAAGAGCGGCGATACGCTTGCGAGCATCGCGAAAAAGTACGGAATAGCCGCCGAAAGGATACGCGAAGCGAACGGCGACGCCGCGCTGAATCCTTTCATCGCGGGCAAGGAGATTTTCCTCCCCGGAGCACGCCCGGAAGCGACGGATGCGGCGGAGGCTCCGATAACATCGAGTACGACGACACGTTCGGGGGCGTCTTCGGCGAAAACAACCTCTTCGGCCAAGGTTTCCGGTTCTTCTCGAAATCACCGTTGGCCCGTGGTGGGGAAGATCAACAGTCCGTTCGGATGGAGACGTCATCCGGTGACCCGTCGTCGCGACTTCCATACGGGAATCGACATAAAAGCCTCCAGAGGCAGTACGATACGTGCCTCGAGAGCGGGGAGAGTGGAGTACTCCGGGTGGATGGGCGGCTACGGAAAGGTCGTGGTGGTAAACCACGGAGACGGCCACTCGACCCTGTACGCGCACTGCAACTCCCTGTCGGTGGGGAAGGGGCAGCAGGTTACGCAGGGGCAGGCCATAGCCACCGTCGGAACCACGGGACGGACTACGGGACCCCATCTGCACTTCGAGATCCGCAGAGGGAACAATCCGGTGAACCCACTGGGGCTGTTAAGATAGGCAATATCCTCCATGACGGATGGATGCTCTTTCGTTATTCTGGACCGGGGTTCTCCCTGGTCCATGTTTTTTTGATGCGTCGCGGTACGGATTCGTGAAAAACTTTGTTGAATACAGTGGAGGATGAGGGAAATGGCGAAGTACGTGTTTGTCACCGGCGGAGTGGTGTCGTCGTTGGGTAAGGGAATTACCGCGGCCTCTCTGGGCGTGCTGCTGAAGAAGAGGGGGCTGCGCGTCTCCATCATCAAGCTCGATCCGTATTTGAACGTGGACGCGGGGACGATGAACCCCTTCCAACACGGAGAGGTCTTCGTGACCGACGACGGCGCGGAGACCGACTTGGATCTGGGGCACTACGAGCGTTTCATCGACGAGTCGCTGAGCGCGGATAACAATGTGACGACGGGAAAGATCTATTCATCGGTCATCGCCAAGGAGCGCCGGGGGGACTATCTTGGCGGGACGGTGCAGGTCATTCCGCATATCACCAACGAAATCCAGGAGCGCATACTGCGGACCGGCGAAAAGAGCGACATCGTTATCGCGGAGATCGGAGGAACCGTGGGCGATATCGAAGGGCAACCGTTCCTCGAGGCGATTCGCCAGATGTCGTCGAGGGTCGGGCGAGAGAACGTCGTATACTGCCATGTGACGCTGGTCCCCTGGCTTGAGGCGGCCCGCGAATTGAAGACGAAACCGACGCAGCACAGCGTCCAGGAGCTTCGCAGAATCGGCATTCTTCCCCAGATTCTTGTTTGCCGCTCCCATTACGCCATCGAGGAGGATATGCGCGACAAGATGGCGCTCTTCTGCAACGTCCCGCCGAACGCCGTCATTCAGGCTCTTGACGAGCCGACGATTTATAAAGTGCCGCTCAGTCTGTACGAACAGAATTTCGATTCGCTTGTGCTTCAGGCGCTTTCGCTCGAATCCCAAAGCGAGCCCGACCTGTCCGATTGGCGAAGGGTCGTCGACGGATTCTGTTCACCCGCAGGAGAAGTGGAAATCGTCATGGTGGGGAAGTACATCAATCACAAGGACGCCTATCTGAGCGTTGTGGAGGCTCTCCATCACGCGGGCATTCACCATGACGTCAAGGTGAACATCCGTTCCGTCGAATCGGAGGAGATCGAAGAACACGGGAGTGAACGCATCCTCGCCGGCGCGCATGGTATTCTTGTCCCCGGGGGGTTCGGATCTCGGGGTATCGAAGGGAAGATCTCCGCAGCGCGCTACGCCCGTGAAAAAAAGATACCGTACCTCGGTCTCTGCCTTGGTATGCAGGTGGCGGTGGTCGAGTTCGCTCGTCACGTATGCGGACTTCCCGGGGCGCATAGTTCGGAGATGGACCCCGGATGCGCCAACCCTGTGATACACTTGATGGAGGAGCAAATACGGATCGAGGAGATGGGCGGAACCATGCGTCTGGGCGCTTACCCGTGCGATCTCGTCGGGGGAACGAAAACCGCTTCGGTGTACGGCGTTTCTCGGGTGAACGAGCGGCATCGCCACCGGTACGAGTTCAACAACGATTACAGGAAACGCCTTGAAGAAAAGGGAATGGTGATCGCCGGCCTCTACGAGGCGAAAAACCTTGTAGAGATAGTGGAGTTGCGGGATCACCCCTGGTTTGTCGGTGTTCAGTTCCATCCGGAATTCCGCTCCCGTCCCGTGAAGCCTCACCCTGTGTTCATGGGCTTCATCGGCGCGGCGGTGCAGCGAAGTCAGTCGAATTGAAGGAGGGGAAACGAATGAGACGGAGTGTTCTCGTTCTTGCGTGCGCGGCCGTTGTGCTGCTTGGTGTCGCGTTCCCGGGGGCGGCGCAGGACGATGCGTCGACGTTCCATGTGATGGGAAGAGTGGAGCAGCTCGTCTACGGAGGTGTGCGCACGGGAGGTCTTATCGACCGACTGAATTCGGTCGAGAGGGATATGTTCGGCAGGGAATTGCCCGGGAGCATCGCCGAACGCCAGACTGCGCTCCTGAATTTTATCGAGAAAGGGACCGAGTACCAGCCGTCGCTGCTGTTCAAACTCGGAGTCGCCGAATGGGCGGTCGAGAGGCGTGTGGATTCCCTCTCTCCGGTGGTGCGGAGGGTGGAATCCCTTGAAATTCAGCTCGAAGGCGCGCCTCAGGTCGAACGTCCGGTGACGATGCGGCTCGAACGGGTTCTGGGGCTTCTTCTCTCCGAACCGGTCGCTACGCTGGAAGTCGAGATTCCGGCCGCGACGGTACTGCGCTCTTCCTTGGCTCATTCGCTCTCCCCGAGGACGGCGAAAAAGGGTGATGTCGTCGATATGGTGCTGGATTCGGACCTGGTGATAGGAGTCAACCTCGTTGCACCGAGGGGGAGCAGGGTTACCGCAGTAGTGACCGATGTGACGAAGCCTCGCAGCTTCGGCCGTCCCGCCGAGGTCAAAGTCGGAGTCGAGTCGTTGTTTTCCCTCGGTTCGCAGATTATTCCTCTGACCTTCGGGGAAGAATCGAAACAGGCGGTGGAAGCGGAATCCGCACAGCTCGCCGCCGCAGGTACCAGCGTCGTCGGCGCGCTGCTCCTGGGTCCGGTGGGGCTTGTCGGCGGCTTTCTCATCAGGGGTGATTTGAAGGAGCTTCCGGCGGGAAGCGTCGTCTTCTCCCAAACCGCCGCCGCGGTCAAAATTGCCGCATACCCTGTCCCGGCCGGTTTGCAGGGGCTGTTGAAAAAAACGGATTCAACGGCGACTACCGAAAAACGAACTACAGGTTCCGACGGGAACGAAACGAATCCCTGAGCTGGAGAGGGTGGTCCGATTGCTTTTACGTTCCGGAAAAAAGAAAATCGCGTTGTGGTCGCTTCTTCTCGTTCTTTTCGCAGGGGGCGTTTCCCGAGCGTTCGATCTGGGAGATCTGGTCGGGGTTATCGGGGGAGGATTCGTCGTGTCGGCGATCGCAGGACCGGTCAACGACTTCATCAACACGATCACGTTGAACAGAGGAGTCAAGGTGGAGGGGCATACGAAAGTCGTTCCTATTGTGTCCATCGGTTCAGGCACGCATATCGGCGCGGCCCAGATCGCGGGGCCGCGAGGCGAACCCGTGGGGACGACGAAGGCCGTCGCGCAGATAGAGGCCACTTTCAGAGATCGCCTACGCGTGAAAATACTGGTCCCGGTGGATTCCGAGAATCCAGTGCAGCGCTTCCGCCGCGTGCAGGGCGTCGGCGTTTCGGCGATCATCGATTTCAAACTCTAGGGAGTCAAACGATTTCTTGGTGGAGTCCATGAAAAAAATGGTACTGGCGCTTCCGTTGCTGTTTCTTCTATCCGGCCCGTTGTACGGGAACGATTTCGTCGTGGAGGCGACGTCCATCCTCGAACGCTGGACGTCGTTTCACTGGGGACGCGACTGCCTCGTCTGGATAGTTCACTATCCGGAGGAGCTTGTGGAACCTTGGGTGGCGGCGGAAGCCTCCCGCAGCGGAATGAACGACTCGGAGCGCGAGCAGTATCGCCGCTCGTTCGTCGCCGACCTGCGCATCGCGGATACCGAACCTTTTTTGCTTACAGTGTACGTTTTCGGCCCGAAGCCGCTCAACCTCGGCCCGTTCGCGTCCGCGGTCCAGCTGGAGACGACCGAGGGAAGGAAGGTGCCTCCGTTGAGTTACGAACGGAAGTTCGACCAGCCGCTCTCCGGCATCGTACAAGGCCTTGTTTTCTTCCCGAAACAGCCGAATAAAGAGTATACCGTCGTGTTGCGTAATCTCGGCATCCGCGACGAGCAGCATTTCGCTTTCGGGGGGACGGAGGGCGCGATGGTCGCGGCGGTTCCTCCGGCGCAGGAGGTCGTCGTTGTCGAGCTACCGCCCGCGCCGAAGAAGGAACCCTCCAAACCGCGCACTCCGCAGCGAGAAACGCCGACTCCTGCTCCCGCGCCCCCTCCTCCGATCGCGACGCCTCAAGATCTCGCGGAACTCAAGCCGGAGCCGGTCATAGTCGATCTCCCAGCGCCTGAACAGAAGAAGCCGGTTCTTTATATCAGTAAGGAGAAGACCGTGGAAAATTTCATCCGGCACTGGATCGAAGGCGAGACTTCGGCGATGTACGATCTTCTTGCGGAATCTACGAAGACCGCGCTTTCCGAAGACCAGTTCGCGCGGCAGGTTGAAGCGACAGGGCTGCGTCCTTCGCTTCGCGAGGGGTTTAAAGTCCAGTGGATGGACGACAGTCGCGTCCGTATCGTCACCGCGCAACGGATGCTTCTCTTCCGGACGCTCAGGAGCAAGATCCTGACCGTCGGAAGAGAAGAGTCGATCTGGAAGGTTGCGTGGTGAGTGGCGACGTGTGCGCTTTTTCGTTGCGCCGTACCGGAACGCTGAGATGAGACGCATCGGGCTTGTCGTCTTCCTGACGGCTGTTTTTTCGATCGGCTGGTTCGCCGTACGCGATGTCTCTTTGGAACTTGATCATCTTACGGTGCAGAAGGCGAACCTTCCGGACATGTCGCTGGAAAAAGTGGAATTTCAACGGGATGTGGACGGGGTGGAGTGGACTGCAAGGGTTGAAAGGATCGAACGCCGAGGGAGCGAAATCCGTCTTCTTTCTTTGGATATTTCGGGTATCGAGGACGAAGAGCGTCGATGGACCCTATACGCTCCCTCGGGCGTCTTTCTTGAGGATCGCCGAAAGGCCGTTCTCTCCGACGTGCGCGGATCGGTGGCGAACGGAGAAACGATCGCTTTTTTCGCGGCTCCTTCAGCGGAGTGGAGCGAAGGAGATACCGATGTCGTGTTTGCGGAGGGAGCGTCGTACCGCCGCAGCGATTTATTTTTTGAAGGAAACTCGGTCCGGGTCTCGTTTTCAGGAGTGTTCTCGGCGGAGAAAGGAGCGTCGTTCACGTGGCTGCTGCCCGAAAAAACGGAGTAGTATGCGTCGTTTTGTGTCTTCTGCTGTTGCAGGAGGTTTGCTGTCCGTTCCCTGGAGAGGCGCGGGACGGCGGTGAGGATGCGGTTTTTCTTGATGCCGAAAAGGTGATCTTCGAGCAGGAGACCGGTCTCGCCGTAGCCGAGGGCAATGTCCGCGTTCGCAGAGATGCGCTCCGCGTTTTCGCGCACAGGGTCGAAATGGACTCCGCCGAGCAGGTGATGACGGCCACCTCGGCGCCGGGAAAGAAAGTGACGCTGATACAGGGGGAGCGTATCTTGACGGGAGATTCGCTTCGTTACGACATGGTTTCCCGCGAGGGCGTTCTCTCCGGCGCCGTCGGGTCGTCTCCGGCGGGCGACGGAAGGGTGTTCCTCCGCGGAAAGACGATGGAGGTGGCTCCCCTGGAAACAGCGCGCGGCAAGGGGTGGCTCTCGTCAAGGGGAAGTCGGGGCGTCCCGGAGGACGAACTTGTCGGCAAGCTGAGCGACGTCTCCTTGACGACGTGCAATGAACGCGTTCCTCACTACCGTTTGGTTTCAAGGAGTGTTGTGTATGTCCCCGGAAAACGCATCATCGCAAAGAATCCGAAAGTGTACATCGGAGAACATCTGCTCTTCACCTACCCTTTCGACTACGTGGTACCTCTGGACCCCAAAGAGCGGCGCGCGCTGCTCGCCTCCTTCTTCCCGCTTGTTTTGAGCGATTCGGACAAGGGGCAAGGAGTGGGGATAGGCGGTCCGTACGTTTGGGATACCGGCAAAGCGCTGCTCAACGTCGCCTGGTGGTCCGACACCGGGTGGGAGGGGAAAGTGACGGTGGAGCAGCGCCTGAGCGACACCCTGACGGTGTGGGGAACGGTGGAGCACACCTTTGAAAAAGCATCCGGGGAGAAGTTGTACCGCCCGTCGTGGGGTCTGCTTCACGCGGCGAACGGATGGAACGCTTCACTTCGTTGGACGCAGCGGGAGGCCGTTTCCATACAGAAAAAAGCGGGAGAGACGTACAGGGGCGTCCTCTGGAGGGAGCCGGAGTTCTCTCTGCTTGGACCGTGGGGACGAGCGCCGCTGTTGAACGCGTACGGCAGGGTCGGGGTTTCTTGGGGAGAGTACGAGGATGTACAGCCGAATTCGAGCCTCGATGTCCGCAGGCTCGGCGCCGAAGTGCATCTCTACTCGGAGGAGCGGCTCGATTCCTATAAGACGTTCATCAAGGGAGAGTACAGGCGCTTCTGGTACGACGATCCGGATTCTCTGGAGCAGGAAATTCTCGATACGGTGTTCGGAGTCCGCTACTCTTGGGGGAAAGTCGATCTCGCGACGGCCTACGTTCGACGTTGGGTTAGCGGGGAAACGCCGATGCTGTGGGATTACTACCGCGACAGGGAAGATCTGTATCAGAAGGCTGTTTTCCATCTCGGAAAGAATCTTTCTTTCGCGGTTCGCGGGGGGTACGATCTCGTCGAGTCGAGGCTTGCCGAAATGGTGTATACGGTTGCTCTGAAAGGCGGAGAGTGTACGCGATGGGAGCTGACCTACAGAAACGACCGCGTTGAAGGGGACGATTGGGTGGGGCTGGCGTTCTTCATCACCGCGTTCCCGGATACTCCTGTTTCGTTCGGACGCCGGGAGCTGTACGACCCGTTTTCCGTTCCGGAAGGTCTTTCGGAGATTCTCCGCAAGGAGGAAACGGGGGAATGATTCTCCCCCGTTCCTCCTTGCGAAGAATTGTGTTCAGCGTGTCAGGAGACTATGGAAATATCCATAACCTTGAGATGACGGACGCCTCGAGGAACCTTTACATGGACTTCGTCGCCCACGGACTTGTTCAAAAGCGCCTGCCCGACGGGGCTTGACGAGGATATCTTACTGGCCTTGGGATCGGACTCTTCCGAACCGACGATGGTGTAGATGAATTTCTGAGCATTGATGATGTCCTGAATGGTGACCGTGGTACCGAGGGTAACTCTGCTTGTATCGATGTTGGAGGAGTCGAGGATTTTCGCATTGCTGAGCTGGTATTCAAGCCGAGATATGCGCGTTTCCAGTTTTGCCTGCTCTTCTTTCGCCGCCGCGTACTCGGCGTTTTCACTCAAGTCGCCGAACGAGCGGGCCTCTTCGAGCTGCCGGGATATCTCCGCCCTCCCTGTACTGCGGAGTTCGACCAGCTCAGCCATGAGCTTTTCGTACCCTTTTCGGGTCATTGTGGATGGGCTGTCGTTATTGGTGTTGTTGTTCAAACTTGCTACCTCCCGAATATGTCCTCGTTTCGAGGGATGGG
>Ga0232080_100636_pt1 | contig 11514 bp, 11 predicted proteins | sample SJ14nscriptome_FD_186098 | JGI IMG/M metagenome (GOLD analysis project Ga0232080, IMG submission 186098) | Metatranscriptome of enriched culture of PCE-dechlorinating microbial communities from Ithaca, New York, USA - SJ1.4 (Metagenome... ... | reverse complement strand
GGAGACCGCAATGCCTATTGTAAATGTTCAAGCGCTTATCGCCCTTGTACTTTTTCTCGCTTCTCTTTTCGTAGCCAGGATAGTTGTACGAATTCAAAACGGGAGTTTGCCGGGGAGCGCCCTGTGGCTTCTTTATCTGAGGATGCTCCTGGGGTTCCTTTTCGCCGGGGCGATTATTCTGGGGTTGTATTCTTTCGCCGGAATAGACATCATCTCAAAACATCTTTAGTAATGAAGGATGCGAGGAGGTCGACATCGCTTATGAGAGTCCGTGCGTCAGCAAAAAAACAGAGTGCCTTTTTTCTCCTTTTTCTCCTTTTTCTGTGTTCGAGTCCAACGGATGCGTCCCTTCTTCCAGCCGCCGACAGAGAGGGAGCGGAGCGTTTTTTTTCAGTAGCGTACGACAACTTTCTCAATAGGGCGTACGATCCAGCGCTTGAGAATCTGGACAATGCGCTGAAGCTGAATACATACTTCGTGGATTACTACCTCATGAGGGGACTTGTGCTCCATCGTCTGGGCAGAACGGACGAGGCCGTCAAATCGATTCGATACTACCTGGAGGTTCGCCCTCGCGACAGCGCTGCTCCCAGAATTCTGGAACGCTATCGGAACGAGCAGCTTTTCGTCAACGAATTTCTGACGGGCGAACCTCTTCAATCGACGATTATCTCTTCCGAAAAGGATGTCAAGAAGGCGTTTTCACTGGGAGTCCTGCAAACTTTGGGTGTTCGGGGCCTGGGAAAAGTCGCTTCGTACGCAGATGGCGTGTTTCTTGCCGACACGTTCGGCAATCGGGTAGGCTTTCGTCTGCCCGGTGAAGATCTTTTCCAGTTTTTGGAAATTCAATCGCCTGTTGTAGCGCTTCCGGCAGGGAACAAAAGCTTTTATGTTTTATCGGAGACGGGAGATGTGTTTCATCTCCCGGAGGGTGAACGCATACCGGTTTCTTTGGGTAAGCTTCCGGTGGAGCCCTCCGACGGAGCGCTTATCACGAGTGGACTTCTTGCTGTATCAAGCGCAGTTTCCCGAGGCGTCTTCGTTTATTCCCTCCCTGAACTGAACTTCGCAGGCAAAATAGAATTTCCCGAGGGCGAGCGCCTTTTCGAGCCTGTAGCTCTTTCCGTGTACGGCGGTTGGCTTGCCGTAGCGGATCGAAGCAACGGCAAGGTGCATATACAGTCGATTCAGGACAGGAGTGTTCGCTTTTCGCTGGAGGCGGAGGCGCCAAGGGACCTTGCATGGTCATCGTTCGGCGACCTGTTTATCCTCCATGAACCCGGTGGAGTTTCCAGGGCGCGTATCTCCTTCACTCGAAGAACTGCGACCGAACTTGAAAACGTGCTTTCGGAAACACCGCAGGGGTGGAGTTTGTACCCACTTCATGATCGTATCTACTGTCTTGATATTTCCGCTTCCCGTCTTTGGGAGATGTTCCCGGTTCCTCATGGTGAAAGTTTTGCGATGCTCTCCCTCTTTTCACCCGCGATCTCCAGAGAACAGGATCGGGAGAGCTTCGTTCTTGACGGAACCGTCTCCGGTCCTTTCAGAACCTATATGTCGATGAACGCTCCCGTTGTGACGTCGGTCTGGAATGAAAGGCTTCTCGGAGGAAACTACATCCCTTCCGTTGCTGCACTGCATGGAGCGACGCTGTACTTCAAACCTCCTCAGCCCGCTCGTTCTCGGGGAGAAGGAGCCTTTTCCGCCGCTTCCGGGAAAGAGGTCGTGAATGCGCTGATGGAGGCATGGAATGCTCGGAAGGGCGATATTGCGAATATCGTTGTTGCAGCGAGCACGCCGTTCTCTTTCGAGGAAATACTCCAGCTCGCCGTTTTTTGCCTGCAAAACCGAGTGCGGATATTTGTTTACGCGGATGGGATACCTTCTTTGGAGCTTCTGCGTGCAGCCGCTTTGACTTGCGGGAGCGAGACGTTCGTTCCGAACGGTACATGGGGGCCTCTTCCGCCCTATTCGTCGGGAAATATCAGGATCGTCCTGCCTGCCGACGAGACGTCCTCCGGGTTTCCGAGCAGATCGACGCTCTCCGTCTATCTGGATATAGGAGTTGTTCCGACGAGAGACTGGGTTCCTCTCTGGCCGGATCTCTTGTGATTCTAAAAAAATGAACAGTATGCGATATCTTCCAAAGGAGGAGAGGTTGAGCATGAACAAGGAGTACACAGAAGCGAAAGCCCGTTTTGAAGCGGGGGTTATGAAGACTCTTCAAAAGAACAAAGAGCGGAAAGAGGCTTTTACGACAGGGGGAGGGATCCCGCTCGAGCGCTTGTACGGCCCTGACCTGACCGAGGGAACCGACTATATTAAGGAGATAGGCTTCCCCGGTGAATACCCGTTTACACGCGGCGTTCAGTCCACGATGTTCAGGGGCAGATTCTGGACGATGCGCCAGTACGCGGGATTCGCTTCCGCCGAGGAGTCGAACGAGAGGTACAGATACCTTCTTGCTTCCGGCACCACGGGACTCTCGGTCGCCTTCGACCTTCCCACGCAGATCGGCTACGACTCGGACGATCCGATGGCGCAGGGAGAGTGCGGGAAGGTGGGCGTCGCCATCGACAGCCTCAAGGATATGGAGATTCTCTTCGACCAGATTCCTCTCGACAAAGTGTCCACGTCGATGACGATCAATGCGCCGGCGAGCGTTCTATTGGCAATGTATATCTGCGTCGGCGAGAAACAGGGCGTCCCGATGAGCGAACTCTCCGGAACTATTCAGAACGACATCCTGAAGGAGTACATCGCCAGGGGAACCTACATCTTCCCGCCGAAGCCCTCCATGCGTCTCATCACCGATATCTTCGAGTTCTGCAGCCAGAACGTTCCGAAGTGGAACACCATCTCCATCTCCGGGTACCATATCCGCGAGGCTGGAAGCACCGCGGCCCAGGAGGTTGCGTTCACACTGGCGGACGGCGTCGCCTACGTCGAGGCTGCGCGCTCGAAAGGCCTCGATCCGAACGTCTTCGGAGAAAGACTCTCCTTCTTCTTCAATGCGCACAACGATTTCCTGGAGGAGGTCGCTAAGTTCCGCGCTGCCCGCCGCATGTGGGCCAAGATCATGAAGGACCGTTTCGGCGTCACCAATCCGAAAGCGCAGATGCTCCGCTTCCACACGCAGACGGGAGGCAGCACGCTCACCGCGCAGCAGCCGGAGAACAACATCGTGCGAGTGACCATGCAGGCGCTTGCCGCCGTTCTGGGGGGAACCCAATCCCTTCACACGAACAGTATGGACGAAGCGCTCGCGCTTCCCAGCGAGAAGAGCGTCATGATCGCGCTGAGAACCCAGCAGATCATAGCCTATGAATCGGGCGTTACCAACACCGTGGATCCGCTTGCGGGGAGTTATGTCGTGGAGACGCTTACCAACCAGATCGAGGAGAAGGCATTCGAGTACATTCAGCAGATCGACGAGATGGGCGGGATGCTCACGGCGATCGAGAAAGGGTATGTCCAAAAGCATATCCAGGACTCGGCCTACGAGTTCCAGCGCGCAGTCGAATCCAAGGAGGCCGTCGTTGTCGGAGTAAACAAGTTCCAGATTGAGGAGAAGAACAAAGATATGAAGCTTCTGACCGTCGACGCCTCCGTCGGAGAGCGTCAGATAAAGAAGCTGCACGAACTCAGAGCTACCCGAGACAACATAGCTGTTTCCAACGCTCTGGATGCTATCCGTACTGCGGCTTCGAGCGAATCGCAGAATCTGATGCCGCTTATCATAGACGCCGTCCGCGCGTATGCCACGGAGGGAGAAATATGCGGCGTGCTTCGCGGAATCTTCGGCGAGTATACCGAGAATATCGTTTTGTAGACTCCGTTTCCGGGGCTGAGTATCAGGACTATCAAAATGGAGGGATCTTCCATGGACGAGAGAAAAATAAGGGTTGTCGTGGCGAAACCGGGTCTGGACGGCCATGACAGAGGAGCGAAAGTTGTAGCGCGGGCTCTCCGGGATGCCGGGATGGAGGTTATTTACACCGGGCTTCGGCAGACTCCCGAGCAGATAGTGGACACGGTGATGCAGGAGGACGCCGACGCCGTCGGGATCAGTATCCTCTCCGGAGCGCACACCTTCTACTTCACCAAGATCATCAACATGCTCAGAGAGAGAAACGCCGGGGACGTTATCGTCTTCGGAGGAGGGGTCATCCCCGACAACGATATCCCCGGTCTTCTCGAAGCGGGTGCGGGAGCGGTTTTCGGCCCGGGTACGCCCACATCTGTCTGTGTTGAATGGCTTGAAGAGACGGTAGCGAAAAAAAGGGCGAATGAATAGTTCGGCGGCTGTAGATACTCTGCTTGAAAAGGCGCTTGCAGGAGATATTCGCTCCATCGCCAGGATTATCAGTCTGATCGAGAACGACAGCCCGGCGAAGGATGCGCTGCTCAAGCGCATATATCCGATGACGGGCAAGGCTATGGTCATCGGAATTACGGGGAGCCCCGGCGCCGGTAAGAGCACGCTTACCGACAAGGTGATAGAACACTTTCGACTTATGGGAAAGAGGGTAGGCGTCATCGCGGTCGATCCTTCCAGCCCGTTTTCGGGAGGGGCGATTCTCGCGGATAGAATACGAATGCAGCGGCACACCGGTGATACCGGGGTGTATATCCGGAGCATGGGAACGCGAGGCTCTCTCGGCGGACTCAGCAGAGGGACGAGAGAGTCGGTGATTCTCCTCGATGCCTGCGGTTACGATGTAATCATCATTGAGACGGTCGGCGTTGGGCAATCGGAAGTGGATATCATAAAAATCGCCGATACAGTCTGCCTTGTCCTTGTTCCAGGCATGGGCGACGACATCCAGATCATGAAGGCCGGAATCATGGAGATAGCCAACGTCTTCGCAGTCAACAAGGCGGATAAACCCGGAGTAGACAGGGTTGCAGCCGAGATCCGTCTCATGTTGGACCTGGTGAAGGAACGCCCGTGGGTTCCTCCTGTACATCTGACAGTAGCGGAGAACGGCTCTGGAATAGACGAACTCGTTGCCAGTCTCGTGGCGCACGGAGACTTCCTGAAGAACAACCCCGACGGTGTGCGGCGGGAATGGCGGCGACTTTCGTTCGAGGTCGAAGAAATCTTGTTGCAGCACGTTACCAGGGTTGCGGAAAGAACGTGGAATACGTACAAGACGGATAAGGTTATGGAGACGTTGCTTTCCAGAAAAAGCAATCCATATCTTGTTGCAGAGGAAATATTACAAAAAATTATTCCCGGGACCAGTGAGGTCTGAAGGGATCAAAGGGGGCAGAAAAAACAGATGTCGCAGCGAACGATAGACGAGCTATGCGAGGAGCTGCTCGGGAAGCGGGAGAAGGCGGGGCTCGGAGGCGGCGAGAAGGCGATCGCCAAGCAGAGGGAGAAGGGGAAGGGAACGGCGCGGGAGCGCATCGGGAGGCTGCTGGACGCGGGCACCTTCGTCGAGGTGGACGAGTTCGTCCGCCACCGGTGCGTGAACTTCGGACTGGAGAAGAGCGTGTACGACGGAGACGGAGTCGTCATCGGATGGGGACTGGTGGACGGTCGGAAAGTGTGCGTCTACAGCCAGGACTTCACCGTGCTCGGTGGTTCTCTGGGCGAGATGCACGCGGCGAAGATCTGCAAGATCATGGACATGGCCATGAGCACGGGCTGTCCCGTGGTGGGCATCAACGACAGCGGCGGAGCGCGGATCCAGGAGGCCGTCGACTCGCTCAACGGCTACGGCGAGATCTTTTTCCGGAACACCGCGGCGAGCGGAGTCGTGCCGCAGATCTCCATCATAGCCGGCCCCACCGCCGGAGGCGCCGTGTACAGCCCCGCGCTCACCGACTACATCTTCATGGTCGAAGGGACGGGTATCATGCACATCACCGGTCCGGCCGTCATCAAGGCCGTCACCGGAGAAGAAGTCACCAGCGAGCAGATAGGCGGGTCCATGGCGAACAACAGCAGGAGCGGGAACGCGCACTTCAGCGCGAAGAGCGAAGAGGAGTGTTTCGCGCAGGTCAGGAAGCTCCTGGGCTACCTGCCGCAGAACAACCTCGAGGACGCGCCCGCGGTGGAGAGCGGAGACGACCCTCTGCGCGAGGACATGGAGCTGCGGAACATCGTCCCCGTCAACCCCAACAAAGGGTACGACGTCAGGGAAGTCATCCGTCGGGTCGTCGACGGAGGGGAGTTCTTCGAAGTGCAGCCCCTGTGGGCCAAGAACATCCTCACCGGCTACGCCCGGATAGGAGGGAAAGTCGTCGGCATCATCGCCAACCAGGCGAACCACCTCGCGGGCTGCCTCGACATCGACGCGTCGGACAAGGCGAGCCGGTACATCCGGCACTGCGACGCCTTCAACATCCCCGTCGTCACCTTCGTCGACGTGCCCGGATACCTTCCGGGCACCGCGCAGGAATTCGGAGGCATCATCCGTCACGGGGCGAAGATGCTCTACGCGTACAGCGAAGCCACCGTCCCGCTCGTCACCGTCGTGTTGCGGAAAGCGTACGGAGGGGCGTACCTCGGCATGTGCAGCAAGGCTCTCGGAGCGGACGCCGTGCTCGCGTGGCCGCAGGCGGAGATCGCCGTCATGGGCGCCGAAGGGGCGGCGAACATCGTCTTCCGGCGGGAGATAGAGGCGTCGGAGGACGGCGTCGCCACGAGGACGAAGAAGATAGAGGAATACCGTGAAGCCTTCGCGAACCCCTACGTCGCGGCCGAGCGGGGCCTCGTCGACCGGGTGATACTGCCCGAAGCCACGCGGGGGGAGATCTGGCGGGCGCTCGCGGGCGCCGAGAACAAGCGCGACCTTCGCCCGGCGCGCAAGCACGGGGTCATGCCGCACTAGAGAAGCGGGAAACGGACGGTGCGGAAGTACGGAAGAATAAAAGAACGGTGAGGACGAAAGCATGGAAGGGCAGGAAGAAAAGGAAGGAGTGACGCAGGAATGAGCAGCGTACCCGCAGCAAGCGCGGTGGCCGTGCCGATGGACGCGTCGGCCGCGTCGGCCTCCGCGCGCATAGCGGAGGAGATGAGCGGAATCGGAGGAGCGCTCACCATGTCGATAATCGCCTTCAGCGTCGTGTTTCTGGTGCTTGGAGGTCTGAGCGGAGTGATCTACGCCATCAAGTACATGGCGCAGGGACTGGAGCGGAAGAAGAGCGCCCCGCCGAGCGGAGGAAGCGCGCCCGCGCCGTCCGCGCCCGCGTCGGTTTCGGCGTCGCCCGCGCCCGTCGCCGGAGCGGACGGTCGTCTCATGGCGGTGCTGGCGGCGGCCGTCGCCGCGTCGGGAATCGCCGGCCGTATCGTCGGAGTGTCGGCCGCCGGAGGCAGCCGGACGCGCCCCGAGCGCAGCGCGGGATGGAGAAGCGCCGCGCTCGCCGAAGGCATCCGAAGCCACTCCAAGGACTGGAAGTAGCGCCGGAGACAGGGCGGCAGGAAAACGAAGCGGAAGAAGAAAAACGAAGAAGCGAATGAAACGAAGAAACGGCGGAACGCAGCGATCCGGAGGCGCGGACGACCGCGGAAGCGGAAGGTCGCGTCGCGGAGAAGCGGAAACCCGCACACCCCATGAAGACAAGAAGGAGGCTCATCGCACAATGAGCAAAAAATACAGAATAACCGTAGACGGAACAGCGTACGCAGTGGAAGTGGAAGAACTCGGAGCGGGCGCGCCCTCTCCCGCAGCACCCTCGGCCCCTGCGGCCGTCGCCCCCGCGGCCGTCGCCGCCCCGGCTCCGGCCCCCGCGCCGGTAGCGCCGGTCGCGGCTCCGGCGCCGGCGGCCGCTCCCGCGTCCGGAGGCGCCGGAGTCCCCGTCGTCGCGCCCATGCCCGGCAAGGTGCTCAAAGTATCCGTAAGCGTCGGAGCCGCGGTCAGGAACGGAGACCTCGTCCTCGTGCTCGAAGCCATGAAGATGGAGAACGAAATCTTCTCGCCGGCCGACGGAGTCGTCAGGGAGATCCGGAGCCGCGAAGGAGACGCCGTCAACTCCGGCGACGTCATGATGGTCGTAGGGTAGAAACCGGAGAGCGAAACAGCCCCTGCAGCGACAGGAGCAAGGAGGGAGACCGAGGGCAATGGAAATCTACATGCAAGCGATAGGAGAGATCCTCGTATCGTCCGGCTTCGCCGGGCTCACCGGAGGACACCTCATGATGATCCTCGTGGCGCTGACGATGCTCTACCTCGCCATAGGGAAGGGATTCGAGCCGCTGCTGCTCGTGCCGATCGGATTCGGGTGTCTGCTGGTGAACCTGCCGTTGTCGGGGATAATGGAGGACGGAGGCTTTCTGCGGTACATCTTCTTCGGAACGGAGCACGAAATCTACCCCGTCATCATCTTCATGGGAATAGGAGCCTTGACGGACTTCGCGCCGCTGCTGGCCAACCCGATCACGTTTCTGCTCGGAGCGGCGGCGCAGTTCGGCGTGTTCATCGCGCTGTTCGGGGCGATGCTGATGGGCTTTTCGGTGAACGAAGCGGCGTCGATAGCGATCATAGGAGGAGCGGACGGTCCGACGAGCATCTACCTGACCATGAAGCTCGCGCCGCAGATCCTGGGAGCGGTGGCGGTCGCGGCGTACAGCTACATGTCGCTCGTGCCGCTCATCCAGCCGCCGGTGATCAGGCTGCTCACGACGAAGGAGGACCGGAAGATCCGTATGGACACGCTGCGCCCCGTCACGAAGCTGGAGAAGGTGCTCTTCCCGATAGTGACGACCATGGCCGCGGGGCTCATCCTGCCCGCGTCGGTGCCGCTGGTGGGGATCCTCATGTTCGGCAACCTCGTGCGCGAATGCGGGGTGACGGACAGACTGAGCCAGGCGGCGCAGAACGAGATCCTGAACACGACGACGATCTTCCTGGGACTGTCCGTGGGAGCGACGATGAACGCCGAGGAGTTTCTGACGGTGGCGACGCTGAAGATAGTGCTGCTGGGACTTGTGGCGTTCGTGTTCAGCACGGCGGGAGGAGTGCTGTTCGGTCAGCTGATGAAGAAGTGGAGCGGCGGGAAGATCAACCCGATGATAGGAGCGGCCGGAGTGTCCGCGGTGCCGATGGCCGCGCGCGTGGTGCAGCGCGTGGCGCAGAAGGAGAGCCCGGGGAACTTCCTGCTGATGCACGCGATGGGACCGAACGTCGCCGGAGTCATCGGCACCGCCGTCGCCGCGGGCGTCATGCTCACCCTCCTTATCTGAGGCGCTGTCTTTGCGGGGATCTCGTCGGGGATCCCCGCATTTATCTATTTCTTTGTTTGGGAAGAGGGGAATGAGAGGTGCGGGAAGTTTCCGTAGAGAAGATAACAGGGGCTGTTGAAAGCCTCTTCATAGAAGCGGCCTACCAGCTCCCCGGAGATATGTACCGGGTGCTCCGCAGCGCCGCCCTTTCCGAAAAGGGAGAGCTTGCCGCCTCCGTTTTGAGGACGATCGAAGAGAACGCCATCGTTGCCTCCGAGGGAGTCTACCCTCTGTGCCAGGATTGCGGCATGGCTATTGTTTTCATCGATCTGGGACAGGATGTCCGGTTGATCGGCGGCGACCTCACCGACGCTGTGAACGAGGGAGTGCGCCGAGCGTACACAAAGGGCTTTTTGCGCAACTCCATTGTCGACGACCCTCTCTTCGAGCGGAAGAACACCGGAGACAACACCCCGGCAATGATCCATCTCCGTATCGTCCCTGGAGGAGAAATACATATTACTGCGGCGCCGAAGGGCTTCGGCAGCGAGAATATGAGTGTTGTGGCTATGCTCTCTCCTGCAGCGGGAGCGCAGGGAGTAGTGGATTGTGTTGTCGGTGCGGTGAAGAAAGCCGGTCCGAATCCGTGCCCGCCTATAGTCGTCGGCGTCGGCATCGGAAGCGACTTCGAAGGGGTTGCGGAACTTGCGAAGCGGGCGCTTTTGCGATCCGTGGAAGTGCGAAACCCGCATCCCGCCTATGCCGCGCTTGAGGAGCGCCTGCTCTCCGAGATCAATGCTCTCGGCATCGGGGCGGCAGGGTACGGCGGAACCGTTACAGCGCTCGGCGTGAACATCGAGCAAGCGCCGACACACATCGCAGGGCTCCCTGTCGCAGTAAATATTTGCTGCCATGCAAACCGTCACGCGACAGGAGAAGTGTAGAGGGGGAATCTGGATGGGAACATGCAATCGTATAACGACGCCGTTCCTTGCGAACGACATTTCCGTATTGAAGGCCGGAGATGAGCTTCTCTTGTCGGGAATCATCTACACCGCACGCGACGCGGCACATAAACGAATGACCGAGGCCTTGCACAGAAACGAGACGCTCCCGTTTGATCTGAAAGGAACCGTCATTTTTTACGCGGGGCCGTCTCCAGCGCGTCCCGGAGAGCCGGTGGGGTCGATCGGGCCGACCACGAGCTACCGGATGGACCCCTACACGCCTCTTCTGTTGGAGAGAGGGGTAAAGGGAATGATCGGCAAGGGAGACAGAAGCCCCGATGTCGTGCGGAGCATGATACGCCACGGCGCAGTCTATCTGGGGGCGACGGGAGGAATCGCGGCGCTTCTCGCCCGGACCATTGTTGCCTCCAGGGTTCTCGCCTACAGCGATCTTGGACCGGAAGCGCTTCGTGAGCTGGAGGTCCGCGATATGCCTCTGGTGGTTCTCATCGACTCCTCCGGTAACTCCATCTACAAGATAGGTCCGGAAAAATTCGGCGGGAAAGCGTAGCGCCGATCTTTCAGGTAGAAGCTGTTATTATGCGTCTCTCCCCCCGGAGAGCGCTTTTTTCGTCCGTTCCTCCGCGTTTACGAGGTGCGTTGTAACCAGCCTCTCCACCTTGTCGGGGTCGTGCTCGCGGAGGGCGGAGAGGATTTTGCAGTGTTCTTTTGTAACCTCTTCCAGCACTTCTTCGCGAAAGGGGCCCTTTTCGGCAAAATAACGTATTCTTCGTGCATGAACGCTGAGGTTGTTCAAAGCATCCAGAATGAGAGGGTTTTCGGTTCTGCTGGAAAGCAGGGAGTGCAACGCGATGTCAGATTCGAGATATCGGTCGAAATCATTCGGATTCTCACGTACCCGGAGCACCTTTGCCTCCACGGAGTCAATTTCCCTGTCGGAACATAAAAGCGCGGCGTCCCGGGCGACCTTCGCTTCCAATAGGCGGCGGAACTCCCAGACGTGCCGCGAGCGTTTCTCGCTCACCTGGGTCACCACCGCCGCTTTATTGCGTTCGATGTCCACCAGTCCCAAGCCCTCCAAACGGAGCAGAGCCTCCCTTACGGGGGTCGTGCTGACGCCGAATTCCGCCGCAAGCTTGTCGATCTGGAGCAACTCCCCCGGCTGATATGTGTTGTTGACGATCATCTCCTTGATTGTTTCGAAAACCTGATCGCCCAAAGAATGAAAAATCCTGCTTACCACGGACTCCAACTCCTCTCCCGGAATGCAATAACAAGTCATTTTACCATTTTCTGCGGAAATTTTCATAGTTCCTCTTCAGCTCGAAGTAACTTTTCTTCAAATAGGCAAAAAAGCTCGTTGTTCAG
>Ga0232080_100635_pt1 | contig 11515 bp, 15 predicted proteins | sample SJ14nscriptome_FD_186098 | JGI IMG/M metagenome (GOLD analysis project Ga0232080, IMG submission 186098) | Metatranscriptome of enriched culture of PCE-dechlorinating microbial communities from Ithaca, New York, USA - SJ1.4 (Metagenome... ... | reverse complement strand
CGGATGTTCCTTCATTACGCCCATAAAAGCGGGTAGTGAAAAACTTGAGCGGATTGCGGTGAAAATCGCACGGTCCGTTCTTGGAAGGCTGGGTTAGGGTAACCTAACCTGGCTATTCGACGTATTGGGTAATACTCCGTGATCCGTATCCTGCTCCTTGACGATGAGCCGGCAGTTCTCGATATTACATCTGCATTCCTCAATCGGCAGGAAGGGTTCCGGGTCAGAACAATAGATAGTGTTAAAGGAGCTCTCATGCTCCTATCCGAGTATCCCTTCGATGTGATCGTGGCAGATTATGAATTGCCGGATCAGGACGGGATTTCTTTTTTAAAACAGGTGCGAAGTTCTCAAAGTTCTATCCCCTTTATCTTCTTCACCGGTCGCGGATCCGAAGACATTGCAATAGATGCATTGAATGAAGGTGCCGACTTTTATCTTAAGAAAGGTGATGGCAGCGTACAGGTACTGACTAAACTTGCAAGGTATATACAAAAAGCTGTCGAAAAAAGAAGAAAGCAGGATGAGATCATCCTGAATGAACACAGGTACAGGGAGCTTGCCGAGCAACAGATGGAATATGCCCAATACATTCAGGCACTCCTTGATGCAATACCGGCTCCTGTTTTCTTCCGGGACACAAACGGAGTGTATCGTGACTGTAACAAGGCGTTTGAAGACCTCATTGGTCATCGGAAATATTCGATAATCGGAAGGTCGGTGCATGACTTTTATCCAAAAGATCTTGCTGACCACTACCGGCATATGGATGAACTCATAATCAAGAACCCTTACATCCAGCAGTATGAGTATGTCATTACGGATTCACAAGGGGAAATTCATGATGTCCTATTTTCAAAATCTGCCCTTTTGTCTCATGAGGGATCGGTGACAGGTATTATCGGCGTTATCCTTGATGTCAGTGAAAGAAAAAAACTTGAACGGATCATCATTGAGAATGAAGAGAAGTATCGCACCCTTGCTGACTTCACCTATGACTGGGAATCCTGGATTAGCCCGACAGGAACCTATATTTACACGTCTCCCTCCTGTGAACGTATTACCGGATACCGTGCTGAGGAATTTTTACATAACCCGGGCCTTGTTCTGGAAATTACGCATCCTGATGACCGGCAGATGGTAGAGAGACATTACTCAAATGCACCACTCCGCCATGATGGCATTCATCACATGGACTACAGGATAATCACGAAAGACGGACAGGAGCGATGGATCAGTCATTTCTGCCAGTCAGTGTTTCGTGACGACGGTACATGGCTGGGACGGCGAGAGAGCAAACGTGATATCACGTTTAGAAAAGAAGTCACCGCAGCATATGAAAAGGCGAACATGAAACTTCACCTGCTCTCAAGTATAACACGGCATGATATCCTGAATCAACTGACGGTTTTAAGCGGATATACAGATCTCTTATCCGATTATGCTGACAATCCGGATATCCACGCTATACTGAACCGGATGAACAGGACCATTGATACTATTAACAACCAGATCTCGTTCACCAGACTCTATCAAGAGATTGGAGTGAACGCACCACAATGGCATCATGTTCCGACTCTGGTCAGGCAGGCGGGGAAAGGATCTCATATTCCCTGTATTGAGATAAGTGAGAATCTTTCAGATATTCATATCCTGGCCGATCCCCTCATGGAAAAAGTGTTCTATTGCCTGCTTGATAATTCAGAGCGACATGGGAAACGGGTATCCAGGGCACATTTTTACTGTTACCATACGGATGGTGACATGACTCTTGTGTATGAGGATGACGGATATGGAATCGCTGCTGGAATTAAGGAAAAGATCTTTGAACGGGGATTTGGAAGCAATACCGGGTACGGACTCTTTCTTGCCAGAGAGATCATAAACATTTCCGGGTATTCTATTTTTGAAACAGGAGAGTCCGGAGAGGGTGCCAGGTTTCAGATATCTATCCCGAAAGGATTATGGAGACATGAACCCCCAAAACATATGATTTAATCATTATAATACCTACTATCTGCTATGCAAAAGATGAAATGCAGTATCTGCGGCCATGTGTACGATCCGGTCATCGGAGATAAGGATGCTCCTGCCGGAACTGATTTTCAAAACCTGCCACAAGAATGGGTATGCCCTGTCTGTCTAGCGGCTAAAAGACTCTTTCGACCAGTCTGATTCAGGCGATAACCTTCACTATTTTCCCTTTTTTCATGATCGATACCTTCCCGCCGCTTTCAGACACCACAAACCCGATTGCATCGGTAACATACGTGAGCGCAGCGACGGATGAATGACGGGTCCCCATTCCTTTCGGAAGAGATATAATTGATGTATCGACGGTGATATATCGTCCTGCCGCCTCCAGAAGACCATTTCCGCTCACAACAAATGCACCGTCCAAAAGCGCATATTCTTTCAACATCTCTCTGACATCAGGAACAGAAATATTTCTCATTTCAGGAGGATGGCCGGAGAACGGATTTAATATCAACTGACGGGATCGCTTCAGTACTTCTTCTGAATCGCCGATAAGGAAGGAGGTTCCGATTGTCTTTCCTTCCCGCCCTTCTCTCCCGATTTCGATACATGCCTGAAGTACCGCATCAAACGCCTCTGGTGAGATATCCGTAAAGGAAAGGATGCGATCACGCCAGGCCCGTGTTGATATCCTCTCTTCCCCGCTGGATACCTGTTCGGTCATATCAGTGCCCACACAAATGATGCCGGTCAGGGTATTGTCAGAGTCATACAATCCCCGGCTGGTCCAGGCAACCCAAAGATGATTTCCATTCTTTTTACAATGTTCAAAAATATGCAGGGCTGATGAGGATTCGTCAGATACTTCAAGAAACAAAGATGCCGGATTTATCACATTCTGTATTGCCCTGGGTGGAAAAAGAACTCCTATACTCCTTCCTGTCAACTCATCCATCTCATATCCAAAACACCTGACCGCTGAAGGATTGATAAAGGTGATAAACCCATCCGGATCAAGTCTGATGACCAGAGTTTCTGCAAGATACAGTTGTTCCCTGCATTTATACTCAGTCTCTCTGAGTGCAGAATGAAGAGCTGCATAATCACTGTGGTCCTCAATGAACCAGATTCCGTCTATCGGGTTATCCTCATTCAAAGAATGCACCGTAATCCGACATGGCATCTCCTTTCCATCTTTTTTCCGGACAATCCCTTCAAGAGATATATGAAAGCACTGGTGACGAAAGAGTTCATCTCTTAAAGTCTGTCCATTCATCAGCCATGTATCAGGAGGACGCCCAAGAATTTCATGTTCATCATACCCAGATCGTTGAAGAAAATCCGGATTCACCCGGGTAACGGTTCCTCCCCGGACTTCCAGACAGGAGAGAGGCATCGTACTGATGATCCGGTTATGATGATCATAGTCTTCCCGAAGGGAACGCTCCACCTTTGCCCGTCCAGATACCTGCCGAATCGATGCAAAGATCTGACGGGATGCCTCAGACTCCTGAAGAGCAACTGAAAAACTCCCCTGTGATATATCAAAAAAGATGGCGTTGTTATTCTGTATTATGTAAAAGAGAAAACCGGGATGATATCCGTGTACCATACACTGACGCTGCCAGTTGACGACACGGCTCAGATCATCTCCTGCGGTGAATGGTATGAGAATTATATCAGGAGTGATAGCCTGATATTTTTCCTCTCCTTCAGCAATAGATCTGACCTCCCACAATTCAATCTGAAGATTGTCAGACAGGGAAGACTGTATGGAGGAAGCGTCCTTACTTTTGTCGTTGACAAGAAGGATTTTTGCCATAATGAACAGAACCGGAACCCGCTCTTTGTTATTACAGATATCTTGCTCCGGGATATAAGATGAGCTCTCTGGCTGAATATATATTCAAAGGATACTGAACAAATATTCTCCCATGAAACGGGTATCTATGATCGTGTCAGGGCAGGTTCAGGGAGTCGGGTTCCGGTATTATATTCAGGATATTGCAGAGGACATGAGGATTACCGGGTGGGTGAGAAACCTCCCTGACGGGACGGTAGAGATCGATGCTGAAGGGAAAACAGACGTTCTTAAGACATTTATCCGGACAATCTCCAACACCAGGCAGGGAGCTATACAGGTGAGGAATGTTCATATTCAGGAGAAAGAGGTCTGTGGATATTCGATCTTTACTATCAGAAGAGATTGATAGTTTTATTGGTTTGAAAGATGATTGATAATTATGAAGGTTCTCTTTATATTTTCAATACTGATCGTCATAACGGTCTGCCTGGTTTCACCGGTAAGTGCCGCCTGGTCGATCCCCCATGTATCACCGGACACACCGAACTGGAACGGATACTGGCAGTTTGAATATGATCCCAACAATCCGATCTCCGCTGCCATGTATTGCTGCTGGTGGGAGATGGTGCACGGCCATCTCAGCAAATACTCTGATGCATTAAATGAGGAGACGAACGGAACCAGTTCATCCAGCGGTTCATCGGTACAGACGAAAAGTTACTGTCCGGCATGTCACATTGATGATTCATTTGCCACTCTTGAAGTGGACCCTGAACTCCAGGCCCTGCATGATGAACTGATGGAGACGAAACCATGGCTGAAGGAAGGGAAAAACAAGAAAAATGGTTCAGAATCATCATCCAATAATACAACAACGGCCGTCATGTTCTTTAGTGAACCAACAAAGATCTGAATTTTCAATATTTTTCCAGATATCCATTAGCCCCTTATTTTTGCGACAGATTCATTGCTCTTTAATAGATATATTGTATTGTGTCAGATATTAATCACAATAATCAAATTTCAGATGATAAAAGGTTCTATGCTGGATTTGGGAGAAGGATCATTGCCGGGATTATTGATGGAATTATTATAACACTCATCGCTGGTTTTGCTGCATACTACCTGGGACTGACCGAAGGATGGAGAATGCTCATCATGATGATCCGACATGAGGAGGTCAGAACCATGGACGGGATTCTGGTCACATCCGCACTTCCTGGTCAGGTAGCAACCTTTCTCCTGGTCACCGTCATTGTAATCCCCTGGCTCTATTATGCAATTCTTGAGTCCTCTAAAAATCAGGCCACGTTAGGAAAGATGGCAGCACGGGCGGTTGTTACTGACCTGCATGGAAACCAGATAACCTTTGCCCGGGCATCACTGCGACACTTTTCAAAATTTATATCAATCATCACCTGTTTCGCAGGAATTTTTGCAATCGCATATACCCGTCATTCACAGGGTTTTCATGATATTATTGCAGCTTGCCTGGTGTATTACCGGCCGGAAAAAATTGAGTGATTATTTAACAGGGACCACAGGATATTCCCACGGGTTCGGGATCCTTGAATAATTTATCCCAGTTACTATTTCTGTTTTCAAGAGATAACGAAGAGTCAGGGATTTCAGAGGTTGCATTAATAGAGGATGTATACCGCTGAAGGGCAGCCCAATCCTGTGCCCTGATGATATCACCCACCGACGCATAACCGGAGAGGGGATCGTTTGTCCCGAAAGCTCTGGATGTTTTGTTTACTGTGGCATTTACAGTCGTTGTATTATTTCCAAGCCCGCTTGTTGAATTCATGACCATCCCCGCTCCAGCCAGCTCATCCAGAATATCGTTTTTTGTCTCGGTAAACAAACTGGTCGGATCTTCACCATTGAGGATTTTATCTCCTTCCCATTCAAATGATGTTGGCAGTGATCCAAAACCCAATTTTGTTCCTGCTGAGGAAGCAGCATTTACAAATCCAATGAGAAGAAAAATACCCATTATTGCGCACGCAATGAATCGATAATGAACCTGCATATCAATCCTATACATGTTCACGATCGATACTGCATATACTTTCTTATACCACCGAAAAAAGAAAAATTGACGGTTTTCGCAATTACATATGGAAAAGGTATGGCAGGGTGAATATCGCCACCATCAGAACGACCATACCGGTACTGACAAAACCGACGATATGATCCGTATATCGTGCAAGTCCCCTGCGGGTCAGGATCCGTTCCGTCCCTTCTTTAAAGATAAAACCACCATCAAGAGGGATCATGGGGAGAGCGTTGAAAAGACCGGCTGCCAGGTTAATAAATCCACTCCAGAATAGTAGGTGCATGAGCTCCCAATACCCTGGAAACGGCACCTGATAATACCCGGTATCGGTAACATCAAATCCCAGTATCTTCATATACTGCCCTTCCATGGTCGGGTTAAACGGAACGGAAAGAAGCATGAAAATTCCGACCGGGGAGAACATGCTCTGCACGGTATCGATGATCCCCTGACCGTTGTAGTAAAAGACCCCCATGAACCCGGATTCACGACTGCCGAGTGCTTCAGGCCAGGGTGATACATTGAGCGAGTAGTATTTTCGTTCTCCATTATGATCAAATCCCACGATGACCGTATCTCCCGGACGGGTTGTATTCAGAATGTCAGATACATCCTGTGTGGTTGATACTGAGACGCCATTGACTGTCCTGATAATGGAGGGTGTCGGGACATCTGCCTGTGCTGCAGAGTAATTCTGATAAAGACCCACAACCACCGGCTCTTGGATTGGCACTGCCATCCCGATCATGCTGACCATGAGACCAAAACTGATAAGGCCAATAAGGATGTTGTTGATGATTCCCGCCCCATACATCCGCATCCGTGGCCAGGGAGATGCTTTCTTTACCTCCTCATCATCAGGCTCAACAAAGGCACCGATGGGAATTATCAGGAACAACACGCCCATACTCTTTACTGCAATCTGTTCAACCCTGCAGAGAATTGCATGACCAAACTCATGAACCACTAAAGTCAGGATAAACGCAAACCAGACCGCAAAGGTTGATGGGACAAACTCATTGACACCAGGAATGAGAAAGATATTCTGAGGCTTATGAAGGGATGTCGGTTCAGGTTTTAATTCGAGGGTCAGGTTTACTGAGAGGAGGAGCATCACAACCATCGCAACGGACACGATGATCACCATAGCTACTCCAATCGTTCCATATATACGTAAAAAACCGGAGAACTTTCTGAAGTAGTCGAAAAATCCTACTTGATCTGTCTTCAGCCCGATAATCGGACCATACAGTGTGATGAAACGGGGATAGGGATTATATGTCCGGATATATGCAAGAAGGAGGACATAGCCGGCAATACAGCCGAGCAGAATTAGAAGCCAATCCATGAATGTTTACAGGTGGCCCTGACAAGAAGAAAAGGTTATGGAACGGATATTAAAAATCTAGAAGAGAACTCTGGTTTTTCTGATGAAGAAGATTCTTTACGGTCTCCCAGCTTGAACGCGCAATGACCGGGGGTTGATTATGATGCCTGATGTACTTCGTGAGATAGGTAATTGTTACCGGGTCTGATGGATAGCCACTCCCGATATCACCATATTCCTTGGAGAGTTCTTCTATGATCCGGTCCCGTTCGACTTTCGCTATGATTGATGCGGCTGATACTGGGGGAAAAAGAGAATCGGCTTTATGACGGGCGACGATGGTGCAATCAGGTGGTGAGAATGATGAAACCGTCTCTTCATACCGTTCTTCGCTCACATCACATGCATCAACATATGCGCATGTACAGTTCAGAGGAATGAGAGCCTCTGCATGAGAGCGGGCGACTATCTCATTCATGGTCATTGTCCGGCGGAGCTCATCTATGTCATGTGCAGTCCGGATAACGATTGAAAATGGATATTGGGCTTTAATATCTGCTGAAATCTTTTCTCTTGATTTCGAGGATATTTTTTTCGAGTCGGCCACTCCAAGTGCGATCAGATCATCCATATCCGTACATCCGACCGCGGCGACCACCATGGGACCCAGAACAGATCCTTTTCCAGCTTCATCAACACCACAGATCATCAATTAAAATTTGAACCGATTGATTGAAAAATCTGATGTAAGTAAAAATCTGACCGCTATTTCAAATGAAAGGAACGTGCAGTAACAGTTCAAAATGTTTAAATATGCATCATGCATACTTGTAGAGGCACAAGCATTCGCCTCAGTGGCTCAGCCGGCAGAGCGCGTCCTTGGTAAGGACGAGGTCGCGAGTTCAAATCTCGCCTGAGGCTTTAATACCCATTTTTTAAGCCCTGAATTATTGGATTTAAATAGCCTTTCATTTTCTCAAAAATTTTTCTTTATTATACCTTCTGAATTTCCCGAAGGTTCTTCATAAGAAGAAAGATAAATTATTCGTATTTTTTCGTAAATTACAGATGATGTCAGGTCACATGTTTTGAATGAAAAAATTAGTCTTCTTTGTATGCCTGATTGAAATTTTTTTGATTTTTTTAAGCGTTTCTTATTCTTACGGATATATCTCTTACTTCTAGCCCAGAGGAAGTAGAGGCAACCTTCCAGAGCATTTTCCTATCAGATCAGACTTCATGTCTTTATCCTAAGTTTTGCCATGGATTACTCAATTAAAATCAGATCACATCCGTCACAGATATAGATTTTCCAAGACTAGAACATTTGAAAAATGGAACACGAATTTTTGTTGTTCTTGTTCCAGTTACACCGTCTTTAAAAAAAAAGAAGTTCACCCCTTTACACCATACCTTTTGTATATCGTGCTTCTGTGACCTACACCATCCACAAGAAGGACTATTCTTGATTTGTCAAGAATCATGATCACCCTGTACTCTCCAACTCTCAATCGATATTGTGGGGGACTGTTCCTATCTTTCATCTTTTTAATATGCGATAAAGGATCATCTCTGATTTTATGCATTGACTGAACAATGTTACGAGAGATTTCAATTGGGAGCTTTGTGAGATCCCGATCTGCTGCCTTTCAATAATGGATTTCATAAATCATGTAATGCCATATTTACGCATTATCTCCGCTTCTGTCAGTGTTTCCCCTCTTTGAAATTCTTCAATGGCTTCTTTTGCCCTGGATGCCCACCCTTCGCAAAGGCTCTCTTCTTCCTGATGTTCTTCAAGAAGCATTGCAATAACATCTTCATATGATTCACCGGGTTTCATTATCTGATTTAACCGTATTTTTAGATCATCTGACACAGAGATAGACTCACACAAGTACGAACAATTAGGGAAGAGATCAGATGTAATTCAAAAACTACCTGTTATCTCAATACGGATATCCAAAATTCTATTACCCAAATACACATCGTGAACGATATATCCGTGCATTGATATCAGGTAATAATGAGAAATTTTCCGAAATGCTTCGTGATTTTTCCGCAATGATATTTGATCAATACCATGATGACCTTCAGAGTAACCTTGAAAGGGTTGTTATCCCTGTGAAAGATAAAACCCAAAAGCGGCTCGAGGATTTCTTTTCTGATTAAAATAATTACTTCTCAACTTCAAATACCCGAAATCCTATGTTACCAAAACAATAAATCACAAACAGCCTGATATCCACCTGTGGATATTCCTCGATAAGCCTTTTCCATATCCCTGAACCTGCTGTTCATGTTCAGGTTGGAGTTCAAAGGTTTCAGGAGTCTTATTAAACCGTGAAAATTCAGCCCCGGAATAATATTTAAACTCGATTATCCCCGGAGTCCGGCAAACCGCTCATTGAACTTCCCCACAAACTCAAGATCTGATCTTCCCTCCGGATAGGAACGCTCTACATTCCAGGTAAACCAGGGAGACAGGTACCGGCTTCATAATTCATAAAAGGTTGTCCGGTAAAAATTCTCATTAACCTGCATGAAGACGGATTCAGGAAGCTGACCAATATAAAGGCGCCAGTAATCAGAAAAAAACCAGGGGAGATCTGGATGAGAAACAAATTCTCTCATTCTCTGCTCATACTTTTCCTGCCCCAAATCCATGCGGAATATGTCATTAAAATATTCCACTCCCATCTCCTTCATGGAAAGGTCGGGAATTGTTCATGCAAACTCATCCTTCAGGGTTAGAATCCCAAGATAAAAGAGGGAAACGGGGTAAAATGCCGGTTCAAAAAAATCATGCAGAATAAATTGTGAAGATAGTGCTTTCCGACTATATGAAACGATTTCATGAACGGTAAGCCGACTGACGAACCCCTCAAGAATAATTATTTCTACCCCCCTGGACAAAAGTTGAATAATCTTTGATAACCCAATCCTCTCAATTTTTCAGAAGGGCATACGAAAACTCCGGATAAATTAAAATTATTTCCTCGCCGGCTAATGTGCTCTTCTTGTGCTAATTGAACGATGCACACTTATGGGAAGAATTTTTTTCTTCTCCTGATCTGTGACTTCACTCACAGGAACAGGAAAAAGTAAATTAGGGACAGCACGACAAGAAAACGTTAATCGGCTTGTTAACCAGGTTTTGAACGAGAAAAGTCACAAGATCCAGATCTGTTCGAAGGTTTTTATCAAAGAGATTATTTGGGATTGATTTGAGTTGTAGACCGCCGGAGTGCTGGTCTTCACAAAATGGGACCTGTTATACATATTCTTGATAACTTCATCAACCTGATTTCGCGTGGATGGATCAATGCCATAATCACGGTATACCACATCCATGAGGTTATCGACTTCCTCCTGGGTAGAACCAAGCATGTGTTCATAGACCGGATCGAGTGTGATGAACGTGGCAATATTGTATGCAGAACATACATCATCAATGGCGACAGGAAGCACTCCAGTGATGAAAATATTGGTTACAGAACGGTTTGTCTGACTGCTTTGAGAACTTTGTAATAGGTCCGGAGGAAACTATCCCCGGATGTAATTTCGTAATATAAATGATCGTGGTGTCGGGTTATGAGTTGATTGAAGAAATTGTCATACTCATCTATTATCACATAGACCGGGAGGGCACTTGAGGTTCTTACATGGCCCAGCCAGGTTGAAAGATTCAGTGAGGCGGGATCATCTATCCGGATATCAGGCATATTGGGCAGGTAATCAGAATAAAGAGTCGCAGTCCCAATCAATCGACAGTTACAATAATGGTTAAAATTTTGTTCGAGTTGGTTTTTCGTGTCAGATGAGGATAGTTCAGAGAAATCCAGTTTGAGGACTATGAAGGAGTTATGCGATGGAGTCGGGCTCTTGCCAATCCAAGTGGTTCCAAAGAGCTCTTCAAACCTTGAGGCCTCACGGATGTCATAATAATACTGGAGCCTCGAGCAGAACAGGGATTTGCCAAATCTTCTCGGACGGAGAAAAACCGGGTTTTTATTGCTTCCAGTTTTTCAATGAAATGGGTTTTGTCAATGAAATAACGGCTTTCCTGTATTAATTCAGCATAATTCATTATTCCATATGGTATCTGCCGCTGCATATTGTTCTCCGGATATACTATTCGTGTAATCTTTTTACTATCATATAATTAAAAAGGATGTCGTGTTGAATGATCAAAAAGATTCAGAGATATTTCGAACAGACATATCAGGAGATCTCCGTATTTCATTATTTGTTCAGGGACAGTGTAATTCCTATTTCCTGCTTCGGGTGTTCAGTATGTGACATCATCGATGAGAGATGTATATAGAAGAGATACCAATCGCGG
>Ga0232080_100628_pt1 | contig 11595 bp, 9 predicted proteins | sample SJ14nscriptome_FD_186098 | JGI IMG/M metagenome (GOLD analysis project Ga0232080, IMG submission 186098) | Metatranscriptome of enriched culture of PCE-dechlorinating microbial communities from Ithaca, New York, USA - SJ1.4 (Metagenome... ... | reverse complement strand
GTCTGATTTATACGAATTAAACGACCAGTATCATATAGTTCTGAAACAGGGAATTGAACAGGTCCCTACCATAGAGCTTGATGAAAGATATTATGGAAATATAAACCAAATGATGGAACATTTTAAAGATGGAGTCCCTTCTCTAATTCGTTGTAAGGAATTAAAAATTACTGGCGATATAAGTTTTGGAGAAGATGTTATCTGCGAAGGAAAAGTGAGTCTTTATGCTGACCATCCAGTTTATATTAAAAGCAAGATATTAACGGGTGAAATCGTTTTTAATTAAAAAATGATGAATTCTATACCGCATTTAGCTGACCTAAAGCTCTCTTTAATTGTAGCAATGGACCGTAATGGTTTAATTGGATATCAGAATCATATACCCTGGCGTATACCAGAAGACCTGGCATATTTCCGTGAAAAGACCTTAAATCACACCGTGATTATGGGAAAAAATACCTGGATGTCTCTGGGTAGCACCTTAGATCAAAGGGTGAACATAATTCTTACTCATGACCATAACTTTTATGTTCCAGGAGCAATAGTTTGTCATAGCGTCAGTGAATGTCTGGAACATTGCAGACCTGATGATGAAGTCTTTGTTATTGGAGGAAGTCAGATATTCAAATTATTCCTTCCCCTCATCTCAAAAATGTATGTAACCCGTATAGATGCAGAATTTGAAGGTGATACCTGGTTCCCTGAAATTAACTGGGAAGAATGGGAACTGATTTTCTTTGAACAGAAAAAAAGTAAAACTGGCTATATGCTAACCTTTTCTGAATATGTTCGTAAAAATAGGAATTGGAAACCTGAATTACCTGAGGAATAGAAATTATTTAGCATCTATGCCAAAAAACTATCTTTTCCTTTGGTATACTAATGATATTAATAAAACTTTTAGATGGATATAGGAAATGAAAATATATAGAATTTCTGCGATTTTAATACTCATAGCTATTCTCTTTGGAGGTTGCGGTCAAACCGTTCAATCCGGTAAAGTTCAAGTTAGATTCTGGCATGGTTTGGGTGGTCCCTTAGGAGATGTATTAAATGATATGATAATGGATTTCAATCACACTCATAAAGATATTGAAATCATCGCCAATCCTATCAGCAGCTATAATGCTTTATCTCAAAAACTTTCCGCTGCTCTTCAAGTTGGTAAACAGCCAGACCTGGCACAGGTCTTTGAATCTTGGGCAGCAAAATATCAGGAAGATAATGTGTTGGTCAGTATTGATAGCTTAATTGCCAATGACCCTGATATAACTGAAGAAGATTTAAATGATTTCTATCCCGTATTTATGAATTCTATCACTTATAAAGGGAAAAAATGGTCGTTCCCCTTCAATAAAAGCGTTCGTGCCTACTTTTATAATAAAGATGCTTTCTACCGTGCAGGATTAGATCCTTACTATTTTCCCGCTACCTGGCAAGAATTCAGGGAATACTGTAAAATACTCACCTCCCCTAAAGATGATATTTATGGTGCTAATTTTACCGTAAATGAATGGCAGTTTGTTAATCTCATCCATCAAGCTGGTGGCACTATAATGGATGAGAATAACCGTCCTGTGTTGAATAGTCAATACGGTTTAGAGGCTTTAAATTATATACTTGGGTTGGTTAATGTTGATAAGACCGCAAAATCTACCAAAGAGCTTGATGGACAAAATGCATTTCTCGCAGGAAAGGTCGCTATGTATGAAGGTTCCAGTGTATCTATAACTTTTATGCGACAACAACCCATAAATTTTGCTGTTGGTTATGCACCATTACCTACTTATAGAACTAAGAAAAGCGCTATTAGCGGAACTAATATTGTAATCTTTAAAAGTGGTAATCCCAAAAAAGAAAAGGCTGCCTGGGAATTCATAAAATGGTTCACTTCCACGGAAAGAACTGCAGAATGGAGTGCTCGCACCTGCTATATGCCTTTACGCAAAAGTGCTATGCAAACTCAGATAATCCAGGATTTCTTGGCTGAAAATCCTCAATTTAAAGATGTATATGCACAATTAGAAGATGCTGTTTTTGAACCTCAACATCCCGCCTGGTTCTTAGGAAGAGATGAACTTAAAAAAAGCCTGGAAAAAGCCACTGCAGGAATTCTTACTCCACAACAAGCACTGGATGAAGTAGCAGCTAAGTTAGAAAAGCTCGTCAAAGAAGAAGAGAAAAAAGGAAAATTGTAAAAATGTTAACGACCTTTCTAAAATCTTTGACTATCATCCTGCAAGAATACAGAATAAGCTTGACAATCATTTAGTAAAATTAAAGTAAGTTCTCAATATGCCGAAGTGGTGAAACAGGTAGACGCAGTGGACTCAAAATCCACCGGGCTTTTAGCCCATGCCGGTTCGATTCCGGCCTTCGGCACCATTAATAAAATGGAGTGATTAACTTCTAAAAAGTTGAGACCAATAGCATTATTTGTAGAACGAAATAGTGTAACTGTTTTTTTTGGGGGTGTTTCTTCCCCCTGAACTTATAACAAAGAAAAAAAATAACTCGGGGTTATTTATTGCTCTGAGTTAACGGATATTTTTTGGAGGTATGATGTCCAAATATACCATATTAATCCTGGCAACAATGATGATTCTATTGAGCCTGCCCTTCACAGTGGATGCAATTTCCCAGGGTGCATTGCTATTTCTCACTTTTGAACCTGGTGCTCGAGCTAATGCCCTTGGTCGTGCTTATTCAGCTGTAGCTGATGATGCTTATGCTGCCTGGTGGAATCCAGGTGCAACCGCATTTAATCGTAAAACACAATTAGCGGGAACTCATATACCCTGGCTTCAAGGAGCTGGTGGTGGTTTTGATGATATGTTCTATGAATATTTAGGTTTTAACCACTATTTCCAAGATATCGGTAATGTGAATGTGCAATTTATCCTACTTGATGCTGGAACTCAGGAACAAACGGATGAACAAGGAAATCAACTGGGAACCTTTCATAGCTTTGATTTTGCTGGAGGAGCAGGTTATAGTTATGAAGTAATACCAGAACATTTAGGTGTGGGAGGAAACTTTAAACTTATTTATAGCTATCTTGGACCTGGTACTGGTAATACTGAAGATGAAGGTAAAACTTTTACTTTTGCCTTTGATATAGGTGCCAAATATCGAGACCTGGGTGTAAAAGGTTTAGACCTTGCTCTGGCGATACAAAATATCGGACCTAACGTAACTTATGTTGATGAATCCCAATCAGACCCCTTACCTATGACTTTTCGCCTGGGTGCATCTTATCAAGTTCTGGATACACCTATGAATAAATTGATTGTTTCTGCTGAAGCCAGTAAAATACTTGCTAATGATGACCCTTTATTTAAACGTTTTATAACCGGTTGGGAACACTTTGACGAGACAATGTATGGATTTGGTGCAGAATACACCTATTTGAATCTAATTTCTCTGAGAGGTGGCTACTTTGCTGATCAGGCAGGAAGTATTGTTGGTCCAAGCTTTGGCGCTGGGATTCAATATACCTTTAGTAAAAAATATAAGCTAACCGCTGATTTTGGTATGATAACTGCCGGTGAACTGACAGATTATAACAAAGTATTTTCTTTAGGCTTTGAATTCTGATTAAGAGAACACTATTCCCTTCAGCTTCCTCAGGTATAGTCCTGAGGAAGCTTAACTTCAAACAAATTCTGAGAGCTGGTATAATATCTTTATTTCTGATAAGCTCCACTTTACTATATGCTGAAAAAATTAATCTGAGTAAGTATTATCCTACTCATCCACCTAAAGCTCATCCTTATATACAATTGCTTAATAAACAGTCAGGAAAGCTATTAGATAAGAATAAAGATAATTATAATAAGTTATTAGTAATTCTGGTTGATTTTCAAGAAGAAATACCGGATGACCCAAATACCACTGGTAATGGAAAGTTTCAGCTTGAACCTGATCCTAACTATCTATACAGTATTGGAAGTCCTCCTCATAATCGTAAATATTTTCAGGACAACCTGGAAGCCTTGCGATACTATTATCTTGCAGCAACAGCTGGATCTTTCAATTTGGAATATGATGTCTATCCTTTAAATGGAGCTTATACCTTACCCCATACTATGGGCTATTATAATCCTCCATCAGCATCCAGTGAAACTTTTGTTTCCAAAATGGAAGAATATTTCAGAGATGCCTTTACCACTGCGGATAATCTTTCGCCAGAGATAGATTTTTCTGCTTATAGTCATTTTATGATTATCCACGCAGGTTCAGATTGGCAACATGATATATTTTCGGACACACCTTCAGATCTACCTTCTTTCTTTATAAGCGTTGGAGAAGGAAAAGAAGTCCCCGTAGATGATGGTTCATTTTTTATCAGTTATGCTTGCAATGTACCCTCCACTATATCTCAAGATTTTACCGAAGAAATTTATGAGGGTACAGTTATTCATTCTGGTTATGGTGCTCTCAATTCAGTTATAGCTCATGAATTTGGTCATTCTTTAGGAATGGTTGATCTCTATAATGTCTATACTTGGCAACCTATGGTAGGTGTCTTTGATATTATGGATAGTGGTGGTTCTGGAGTTCTATTGGACATCTTAGAAGATGGGTCATATATAATGCTGGAAGGTGGATTACCCGTTCTTCCAGGAGCCTGGTCTCGCACTTTAATCTGCGAGGATTATCTTAAATCTAAAGGTTTATTATTAGATCTGGAACAGATACCACTTTTTGACCCTATTTTACTTTCTGCTAGTAGCTGGAAACAGTCTGGAAATTCATTTCATCCTCAGATTCTGCGTATTCCTCTTTCTTCCACAGAATATATCCTGGTTGAAAATAGGAATGTAGATCCTGATGGAGATGGAGCTACTGCAGTTTTTGCTAACGAAGATAAAAGAGTTATTCTCTATCCTACAGCTATTGAAGACCCGGATAATAGACCTACCTATGAATATGATTATCTTTTGCCCTCTTTTCAGAAAGCTGATGGTTCTGCTATGGGAGGAGGATTTCTGGTCTGGCACATCAATAATGATGTGATTTACAATCAAGGAGTCTGGGATAATGAAGGAAATTTCGTTTCTAACTATCAAAATAATTCTGTAAATACAAGATATTCTCGTAGAGGAGTGGAAATCATAGAAGCAGATAATCTACCTGATATCGGTTATCCCTATTCCTGGTACTGGACTGGCACACAATATGAATATTTTTATGCTCACAAACCGTTACTTGACTCTGATGGCTATTTTATTCACTGGACTCAAGAACCCTGGAAACCTGTATTAAATAGCAATACAAAACCTGCTCTAAAAGATAGTCAAAATATTGGATCACTTTACTGGCTTAATAATATGGGCAACCCTTCCAGAGATATGTCCATAACTGTATGTGCTGGTAATTTTGATACCACGCAAATCTTTGATTATTCAGATTCCAGGATAACATGCGCTCCCTTAATAAAATCAAGTTTCTGTGATTTTAATATCCCCCTTATATTGGAAGATTCCATCCATCTGCTTTCGTATTCAGATAACACCTGGTTTGACTTAATGGGCAGTTTTCCCTGGAATAGTCATACTATAGATTTCCCCATAACTACTTCAGATCAAGATGGAAATGGATTCCAGGAATTGGTACTCGTGCATAATAATACTCTTGAATTAATACAATTCTCACAAGACGATTTAGAAAGCGTCTCCTTAAACTTTTCAGAGCATATAACTACAGCTCCTATTTCTTTTGAAAATACTATTTTTGTTACCACCCAGAATACTTTATCATCTATCCATAATAAACAATTAATAAATTCTATCCCCTTACAAAATGTTAAAAGACTTGGCTTTTTTGATGACAAACTCATAGCACTGTGCCCAGATCTGTTATATATAATTGATACGAATAATCTAACTATAAGTGAAGAGATTGAATTACCAGAACCTTTTGGCAACTATGAACCCGTAACTTTTTGTGCCTTATCTGAAAATACCTCAATGCTGTTTTTAATGTCAAATAAAGGTAATATCTATAGATATGAAAAGGGATATCTCCAACAGATATATATGGCAAGACCTGGGGAACATCCCACGCAAATAGGGCTAACCTGTTACCGCACTGGTGAAACTTCAATTTCTCCTGCCATATTCTGGGGTTCTGGGAATAAAATCTATGCTGTAACCTTTGATGGTTCTTTATTAAGTGGCTATCCTTATGATATATCTCCTTTTACTATTGAACCTGAAGCTCACCTAATAGCAATGCAATTCAATTCATCACCACTTTTATATTTCCCTCTATCTGACAGAGGATTTCTGGCATTTTCTCCTAATAATGGGATTTTGTGGCAGTATTCATTATTATCAAACGGAGAAACAGGAAATTCTCATTTGATGATAATCCCTGATCATCAACTTTCTTCCCATTTATACTGGTATTATACAGATGGAAGTGGAAAAATATATATTCAAGGGAAAAATATCCTTACTTCTGAAACACAACTTTGCTGGAATGGCTTCCGCAATGGAGGAAATGGCACTCTTTATGGAGAATTCAGTATATCCATTCCTGCTCAGGCTTTTAATGCCTATATTTTCCCTAATCCAGTTAAAGGAGATAATTTTAGAGTAAGAATTGAAAACTTTAATCAAACTGTAAAACTCCATCTTTATAACATCAATGCAGATTTAATTAAAAGTGAGACTGTTCCTGCAAATGGAAATCTCCAGCGTGATATAATAATTGACAGTCACAAACTTTCTTCTGGAGTATATCTTATGAAGGTACAGTGTGGAAATAAACATAAGACCATCAAGTTTGCAGTGCAAAAGTAATTGAGAGGAAAAGAAGATGAAGAAGTTTTTATTAATTATGATTTGCCTGGGGTTATTGTCTACTCTTTTAGGACAAGGTATAGATGATTTAATCTTCCAGGAAAATAAGAAGGACACTGAGCAGGAGATAATAAAGGTTAATTTTGAAAAAAAAGATGCAAGGCTGGCGATGCTTTATTCTGCTGTTCTACCTGGAGCAGGTCAATTTTATGCTAACCCTTCTGCTGTGATTACCTATATCTTCCCTATCCTGGAAGTCGCTATGATTGGCGGAATGATTTATTATGATAAGCAAGGCGATGAAAAAACTAAAGATTATGAAAAATATGCTAATGGCGAGATAGTTACTCATACCTTCAATTATAATGTAGGGGGAGTTGATTATTCCTACACTTATACCGGAACACGCTATAGACGCGACTATCAAACTCAGGTGCAAAATGTTTTGAAGAATATAAATGCTTTTGATATCTATGACGAAACTTTCTTTCGTTTAGACCAATCCGATACCCAGCATTTTTATGAGGATATAGGTAAATATAATAAGTATATCTTTGGTTGGGCAGATTGGTATCATCGCTTTGCCACTGATCCCACTTCAGGAGACGGAACCTTTATTATGGATGACCCTGCTTATGAAGGACTCTGGGTTTTTACTGGAAGCACCGACCCTCAATTAATCCAGAATAGGCGCTGGTATCAGAATTATACCGTGGAAGACTTTATGAATGGAAATCTATCTCATCCTATATCTCCAAAGAGCCCTGAAGCTTCACCCTGGCGTCAGGAATATATTAATATGAGAAAAGATGCTAATAAACAATATGACTATTCTCATTACTTTACGCTTGGTTTAGCTGCAAATCATATCGTTTCTGCCATTGATGCCTATATTATGACTAATCAAGTTAATCGCACAGCTATCACTAAAAATGATAAAGTTAAAATGTATTATTATACTGATGTCTCCAATAACAGTCTAACCCCAACTTTAGCTTTAAGAGTAAACTTTTAAATCTATGATGAAACACCTTGTATTCCTTCTTCTGATTCTTTCAATAATGCCCTTAGCAGCATTGCCTAAAATGATTTATTCTGCTACTTCTGCTATCTTACCAGGAACAGGAGAACTGGCGCTGGGAAAAACAACTCAGGGTGCTATAATGCTTGGTGCAGATATTCTGGTCTGGAGTTCTTTTTTTGCTCTGGAAAAAGAAAAAGATAATTTGACTGATACCTATAAACAATATGCAAAAGTCTATGCGGAGCTCCAGAAAATATGCCTGCAAGTTATTATCAAAATCTACAAAATTATATAAGCAGTGACGATTTTAACCGCTATCAGGAACTTTTTGCCCGGAACTATTATTTAATTTATTCTTATAATCCAGAAGGCTATGAAGCTTATATTTTAGCCAATACCTATAGTGATGAAGAAGGTTGGAGCTGGCAAAACCAGACTTATCAAAATCATTATAAAAAGTTGCGCAGAAGAACTCAAAAAGCTAAAATCTATCAAAATCTAAGTGTGGGAGCCTTGCTCCTTAATCGGGTTGTCAGTGTCATAGATGTGTCTCTTACAAATCAAAAAGCAAAAGAGCCATTATCAATCTATTTTACTCCTACCTCCAATAACGGTTTAATGTTCAATGTCCAGCTGGAGTATTAATGCTTAATAAATTCAAAGTAACTTTCTTTTTAATCCTTTTGCTATTGTTGCTGACTTTTTCTCTTTCTGCAGAAAGTCGGGGTGTCAAAGTTTTAAAATCTCTGGTAGTGCCTGGTTTATCGCAAATACAGGATGGACATAATTATGGTTATGCAATGCTTTCAGCGGAAGCAGGAATCATATCCACTCTTTTTTATTTTAATGAGGAAGAAAAACTAAAAGCACAAAAATACTATGAATATGCCATCAAATTTGCTCATATAGAACCGGGAAAATATGACGACCAATATTATAGAAATTTGAGCCGTTATAATAGTAGTGGTTTTGAAGCTGGTGGATATAATGCTAAAATTAGAGAGGAAGCTATGCAATTATATCCTAATGACCCTGTTCAGCAACAAGCTTATATTGATGAACATTGCTATCCAGAAGAGTATGGCTGGAATTGGGATAGCTTAGAACACCGTCGTCATTACAGTCAACTTAGAATTCAAGCAAGAGATCTTCAAGATTATGGAAAATTAACTATGGGAGTGCTCATAGTGAATCACTTAATCAGTGGAATAGATGCTCTTCGTTATACCGGTAAGGAAATTAATCCTCAAGTATATCTGGATATCAAAGATAACCAACCCCTTTTAATGATTAGTTATAAGTGGTAATATAAATTATAAAATTGATTATAACTTAAATCAGTTATCTTCAATAAATATATTTTCCAATGCTTTTTCCACCATCTCTGGTGTAATCTGTTTCATACATTCAAATGTCCCTTTAGGACATTTATTTCTTCCATGCAAAGAACAGGGCTGGCAAGCTAAATCAGCTGTTAAAACGATAGCTTTATCATTCAAAGGTGCAAAACCTAAACGAGGATGAGTCCCTCCAAAGATAGCAATCTGAGTTTTTCTTAAAGCGGCTGCTAAATGCATAGGACCGGTATCACCACTTATAATTGCGTCGCAGGCATTTATTTCTGCTGTTAATTGCCTGAGATTGAGTTTCCCACAAAGATTTTTTACATCATCAAAAACTGCATTAAGACTTCGGGTTAATTCATAATCTGATTGATTTCCATAAATCCTAAATTCATATTCATTATGACAATCTTCAATAAGTTTCTTCCAGTTATCTATTTGCCAAATTTTTGTATTATGAGCTGCACCAGGGAATAAAGCGATAAGTTTTCTGTCTGGATAAATGCGAGGAGTAATCTCTATCTCTTCGGGAATTAGTTCAGGATGAAGCACGGGATAGCGTATAGAATAAGTGGAACTAAATTTATCCGGAAAGAGTTTTTCTAAAGCGGAATAATATAATCTAACCGTGGATTCTATGCTGATAGAATGATTCCCTCTCACAATTCTTTTTCTTAATTTATGCTGTTTATTATAAATTGCCTTCTTGTGAGAGCGAACCAGATTGCGAATTAACCAAGTAGAAAACTTATTATGCAAGTCTATCACTAAATCGTAGGATTGTTTGGTAAGATTTAGATGCCAGGAAAAGCTTTTAGAATAGGGAATTATTTTTAAATTTAAGCCAAAAAGTTCGGGTAAAGCTTGATATTCTGGTTTACAGAGAAAATAGATTTCAGCTTCAGGGAAAAGTTCTCGCAATTCTGCTACTACAGATTGAGTGAGAATTATATCTCCGATAGAACTTAATCTGATAACCAGGATACGCATTATAAGGTGCTTCTGATAATATCAGGAATGCGAGTCATAAGCTCCGAAAGCTTTTCTGGATTTTTTCCTCCTCCCATAGCAGAATCAGCTCTACCTCCACCTTTACCATTGAGTTCTTGAGATACAGCTTTAACAATTTTCCCGGCATTAAATTTATCAACCAAATCTCTTCCCACTACACAAAGAATAGTAATTTTATCCCCTTCTATTGTAAAAAGTAGAGAAATGGTGTCTTTGGCTCGGTCTTTAAGCAAATCTCCAAGTTCTCTTAATCTTTCCGGTTCAGTTTCAACGGTTGTGCAAAGGAGACTAAAATCGGGATATTCTACTATTTTATCCAGTAATTTATCCACATCAGCAAAACTTTGTCTCTGCTCTTTCTTTTTAAGCTCTTCTTCCAACTCTTTAATCCGATTTTGCATAGTCTCCAATTTTGTTTCCAGCATTTTCTCAGAAACATTTAGCACAGCAGCAAGATTTGCTATCCTTTCTTGAAGAGAACGCACAAATTTTTCTGCACCTCTTCCTGTAACAGCTTCTATTCTTCGGATTCCTGCTGAGGAAGAGCTTTCGGATATAATCTTAAAAAGTCCAATCTCACCTGTTGCAGAAATATGAGTACCACCACATAACTCTTTGGAAAAATCTTCTACACTAATAACTCTAACTTTTTGACCATACTTTTCGCCAAAAAGAGCCATTGCACCTTCAGAGCGTGCTTCATCAATATCTTTAATCTCAATATGGACAGGTCTGTTTTCTTTAACTATCTCATTAACTATGTCTTCCACCTTATTTATCTCATCTTGTGTTAGTGCTTGCAGTTGGGTGAAGTCAAAACGAAGATAATCCGGACCAACAAACGAACCCTTTTGTTGAACATATTCTCCTAATACCATTCTTAAAGCTTTATGCAAAAGATGGGTGGCAGTATGATTCCGAGCTATATCTTTCCTTCTTGGGAGGTCAATTTCTGCCTTAACTAAAGGTGAAGATATAGCACCTTTAATCAGATGACCAATATGAATAAACTTATCATCTATACGCTTAACATCCATTACTTGCATCTCAAAATCATCATTATAAATTCTTCCTGTGTCTGCAACCTGTCCTCCAGATTCAGCATAAAATGGAGTTTTATCAAGTTGTATATGTAAATTGCCTTCATCATCAATCCGATATCTTTGAATATGTGCTTCTATGCTAAAATTATCATATCCAACAAAATCTGTTGGAGTAGAAGGCATTAATTCTATCCAATCCATATCTTCCCATTTATAGATAAATTTAGAGCTTTTCCGAGCTCGTTCTCTTTGTTTTTTCATCTCTTCTTCAAAACCAGCATTATCAACCTTAAAACCTCTTTCTTCTGCCAGATTGATAGTCAAATCAAGCGGGAAACCATAGGTATCATAGAGTTGAAAGGCAT
>Ga0232080_100605_pt1 | contig 11867 bp, 10 predicted proteins | sample SJ14nscriptome_FD_186098 | JGI IMG/M metagenome (GOLD analysis project Ga0232080, IMG submission 186098) | Metatranscriptome of enriched culture of PCE-dechlorinating microbial communities from Ithaca, New York, USA - SJ1.4 (Metagenome... ... | reverse complement strand
TCGTTGCTTAAGAAAAATGTCCTCCACATTAAATCCAGAAGGGACAAGCGTGGTTATCAATTGATTTACGATCTCGTTTTTTCCCATGCCAAAAATTTGCAGGGCATGTTGATTTACCTCGGTAATCTTTCCGGCTGGATCAACTATTATAACCCCATCTGTAATCAAGTTCAGGATGATTTCCTGTTTCCTGATAACCTTCCGGTTTTCTTCTGAAATCTGGTTGATTTTAATTTGTCTTTCAATGGCATTAGCTATCCCCAATACCATGCCTAAAGTATGAGCATGGACGCTTTGCGAAGTACCAGTAACGTTCAAACAGCCGAGCATGTTCCCGTCTGGATCAAAAATGGGGGCTCCGGAACAATACCATACATGGTTGCCCTGAAAATAATGCTCTTCGGCCCATATCTGGATAGGTCTTTTTAATACCAAGCAGGTACCTACTCCGTTGGTGCCCATGGTTGCTTCACTGCAGTCATTGCCCAGTTCGGGTGCCGTTGTTTCCCGCATGGTTTTTGCATCTCCCAGGGCAAAGATAATCGTTCCTTCCGCATCGGACATTACAACGATGCCCTGGCTATCTAAAACTTTGGAATAGAGATCTTCCAAGTAAGCGTGGGCCGCGTTCAATAGGATCATATTGTCAGCTTGTCTCTTTATTAGCTCTTCTGGTGAACACAGTTGTTTATCCTGATATATGGCATTTACGCCATACTGCCGGCTCCGCTGCCAAGAATCAAGAATAACCGCCCGGACACGATCAGTCCCTACCGGTTCATCATTCTGAAAGTCTTGCCAGGATTTTTTGATTTCTTTTCTATTTTGCTTGTCAAACAACGCGGTCCCTCTCAATCATTGCACGTTATCAGTAATGGTAGTTAAATAGAACAATTTTGCACGGCAAGCTTATCTAATGGATGTGAGGCTGGTGCACCCCATTTACCTTTCTTCTTCCCTCATATCATCGCGCCTGATCATCCACTTGAGGAGGTAGTAGCTGATGATGCCGATGACGGCCATGGACAATAGGAAGACCGGATATGCGACGCGCCAGTTCTCAGGTCCGGTCATCATGGACCACTCGGACATGCCTCCAATACCGGCAAGTAAGGACAACGGCATGAAAATGGTGGTGATGAAGGTTAGCCGGCGAACCGACCGGTTGGTGCGGTTGGCGGCATGGGCCATCTCATTGCTGCGCAATGAAAGGTCGATCTCCATGAGACTGGTTGCCACATCGCGCAGGGTCTCGGTCAGCTCAAAGAACCTTGTGAGATGGTCGTAGACATCGCGGTAGTGGTAAATGACCTTGTCAGGGATTAAGGGAAAGTCCTTGCGGGAGATCTTCAGTAAGACTTCGCGTTCGTGGAAGAGGCACTTGCGGAGGGTTACCAGACCACGGCGGATATGTTGCAGTGATTTAGGATCGAATGCGGCAGGTCTTTCCAGCACAGCATCTTCAGCTTCGGCCAATTCGTCTTCAAGCGCTTCGATGGCAACGAACTTGCGGTCGACCACTAGATCCAGGATTGTATGCATCACAAAGGCGGAGCCATTACGGTCGACTTCGAGCTCCCTCAATACCAACTCCTTGATGCCAACGAGCAGGGGCTTCCCATTCGGATCAAGGCGATCGACGCTTACCAGGAAGTTATGCCCCAGGAATAAGTCAATCTCCTGGACACGCAACTGCTTGGCGTAGTAGGAAAATGCGTTGAACAGAACAAATATGCTAGTGGAAAAATCGTCGATCTTGGGGATCTGGTTCTCGTCGAGTGCATCTTCGATTGAAAGGGCGTGGAGCCCAAGCAAGTCGATCAGGGGGTGCAGGTCCTCGGCAGTGGGCTCGAGATAATACAGCCAGAAGAATCCTCCCTCCTGTGTGCGCTCTATAGCCTCGGCAACGGTTGCGACGCGATCCATCCTTCCAATACTCGGGATATGGTAGAAATGCGACTCTCCCATAGACGATACTCCTTCCTAGCCTTCTAAACACGGCACTGTTCAACCCGGAGAGAATTAAAGAGTCTGCAAGATGAAATTAAATATAAGTGGTTGTCTTGCTACCGCTGTTGCGGACCGACTCCATGACCTCAAACTAAAGGACCGCAAAACGGTCCTTTAGAGATATTGCTCGCGGTTACAATAGAAAATTCCCGCTAATTCTATTAATACTGCAGTGCACGCGGAAGATTAGCCGCCTGTTGGATCCAGCCTTCAACCTGTATCTGTGTAGGCATTTTTCTAACCAGTTTTTTCGACTCATTTACTTCCGCCATTTTTGCAAACAGATTTTCGGCTTTGCGTTTGCCCAATTCAGGCACAGTATCTACGCCCGCGGCTTCTAAAAGCTCCGCATACTGGCCGCCAATACCCTTTATTCTAGCCAAATCAGCGTGATTGGCCCATTTAAGTATTAGCTTTTCAGTAATTCCGGTTTTTTCAGCCAAATCACCTCTGCCTTTCTTTGATGAGCAGGCTTCCAGTAATCCTTCCACGGTATTGATCCCTGCTTCTTTTAGTTTAGTTTCATAAGACTCACCAATTCCCTCGATCATACTCAGTTTTGACATAAGATAACCCTCCTTCTTAATATTTAAATTACTATTTTTCGGGAACCCTTTCAATAGGCTGCCTATATTATCAACGATGCTTACATCGTTGGCGGACGAATCTACAAGTAATTCCCCATTATATCTTCATATCATCCGGGTTCCACTCAACCTCTGGTTTATTTGCACCGTGAGCAACATTTTTCCCGCCAGTATCTTGCTTATCAGACAGGTTTTTAAGCCCCCAATTTATATTGGTTAATCCCAACTCCACATTTTTAACATTGTCGCGGATTTCTCTGAGGAGAGAAATCATTGACCCAAACACATAAATGAATAACCCTGATATGATCATAATAATACCTGCTGCAATCCCGACAAAGGTATTATTGAAAGGAGTGTTTCCTCCACTAAAATTGGCAAACTGCGGAAATAAAGAAAAGATCGAAAGCGCCATTCCCAACAATATTATTAAAGCTGCTAGTCCCCGAACAATTATTCCCATTCTGGCTAACCCCTTTCATTAATAAATCTAATTGCACAAGTCAGCCCGTGGCGTCCAATTTCTATATCCTGGCTCATGTTTATCAGAAACCATCTTGGAACTTCACAGGGTTAGCTCATAACTCTTATATTCTGGACTGCTGCCCACTAATCCTCCATTTCTGTGGTAACTTGCCAATCCATAAAAATGGAATTCTTGGTGACCAAAAGTTACACCCAAACGGCACCTACAACCTGGAACTTCTAACAGCCTACCGCCCTTAGATTGAAATCATCGAGGCGGTATAATGTTTATCACTGAATTGAATCTGATTTAAGGCGTTTGTTTTCTTTGAGCTGGTGGTCGGTCAATGTACAAGCTTGCAGCGGCTTGCCGGCAATGACCATCTCGGTCACATATTGGTTGGGACAACCGCCGGAATTAGTCGAAGCGGATATGTTAGCCTTATAGAGAGTGCCCTGGTGGCGGGGATCGATGCATATTTTTTCGATTCGTTGTTGCAATTCCTGTGCATCAAGTTTAGCTGTTTCCTTATTATGAAGGTCGCAGAATGCGGGGGCTACATATTTAGTTAAGCTGTAATAAGTTGTCAATTGTTCTGCTGGGCAATATTCCGTGGCGCGTTTGTTTGACTCGGAACAAATAGTGACCTTCCCAATGTCACTGGGCATGGTCCAACTGCCGGGCGAACGCCCCTGGTGAGCTTTTTGCATCATAGCCTTGAACATCAAGGCTGGGTAACCTCCCCCTGCAACATTGACCATCTTATTCTGCGGATCGTCATATCCCATCCAGATTGCGCCAGCATATAGGGGTGTAATGCCGCAAAACCACACATCCGTCAAATCATCTGTCGTACCAGTTTTCCCGCCGGTAGGAACATTGGGCACTTTAGCCCTGGTTCCGGTCCCTGATTCCACCACGGTCTGCAGCATATTATTCATCGACCAGGCAGTTTGTTCCGTCATTACCCGGTGGGGGCCCGGTTGGAACTCGTACACAACCACGCCTTGACCTTCCTCTATTCTCTTTATAAGATGAGGCGGGTTAAATAAGCCAGTATTGGCGAAGGTGCTATAGGCACCGGCCATCTGCAGAGGCGTCACCCCCTTGGTCAGCCCGCCTAGGGCCAGGGCCGCCAGATTGCGATCACTATCCACCAAGCTCAAACCCAAGGACTGGCCCATGTCAAATCCTGATTGGATGCCAACTTGATCCATAAGCTGGACTGCATAGGTGTTTACGGAATATTTTACAGCGGTGCGCATGCTTATTGAACCGCGATATTGGTTATCATAGTTCTTGGGTGTCCAGGTTCCAATGGCGGTTTGGTAAGAAACAGGAGCATCTTTCAAGATTGTAAAAGGCATTTTACCTTTCTCGAGTGCGGTCGAATATACTGTTAAAGGCTTAATTGATGAACCGGGCTGGCGATAGGCACTGGTTGCCCGGTTGAAACCGCGCTGCTGGGAGTATTCCCTGCCGCCCATAATGGCCTGCACAGCACCGCTGCCATTCTCAACTATGACCATGCCTGCCTGGATTTGGGGACCGTCCTTCTTGCCGCTAGGGAAGTTACCGGTATGGCGAAAAAATTCCTCGGCATAAGCCTGCAAGGGAGCATTGAGAGTAGTGTAAATATTTAATCCGCCCTTGTAAACTGCATTCTCTGCATCCTTGTAGCCGGGAATACCTGCCAAGACCTGGATCGCTTCATCGATAACCGCATCCGCAAAATAGCCAAATTGGGTGGTTACAGCAGTTACTCTAGCGAATTGCAGCGGCACCGCGGAGTTCTGGTCGGCGGTATCCCGGTCAATAAACCCGCAATCCACCATACTGTTCAGAACCAATTTCTGACGCTCTGTAGCCCGGTCCAAATTAGTGAAAGGATTATAGCTGTTGGGGCTCTGAACAAGACCGGCGAGCAACGCCGCTTCGGATAGACTCAACTGGCTTACATCTTTTCCGAAATAAGTTTTGGCGGCGGCTTGTGCCCCATAAGCCCCCGCACCGTAGTAGACCCGATTGAGATACATCTCCATAATTTCATCTTTGGAATAATTGGCTTCTATTTGAAAGGCTAGCATTGCTTCGCGTATCTTTCTCAACCAGTTCTTGTCGGCCGATAAAAAAGAATTTCTAGCTAACTGTTGGGTGATGGTGCTGGCACCCTGGGCGGTCATATCACCGGACTGGACATTTTGAAATACCGCCCGAGCGATGCCCTGGATGTTGATCCCATGATGTTCATAAAATGCCCTGTCCTCAATAGCGATGAAAGCTTGCACCAGTTGGGGAGGGACTTGTTCCAAACTGACATCCGTGCGATTCTCACCGGCATGCAAACTGGCAAATTCTTTTTCATTTTGATCATACAAGTGGGAGTTATTAGCTCCAGATAATTGTTGGGGATCGAAAGCCGGCATTCCCAGCGCGGCATAAAGAAGCAAGGAAGCAATTGATAATAAACCGGCCACAACTGCTAGAAGCAGCACAATTTTGAGCACAGGCTTATTTTTTTTGTGCTTAGTAGAAGAGGTCTCGCATGGCTGACGTCTTGTCATATACTAGCCCCCAGTAATAAAACTCAATACAACCAATATCATCCTTGGTTAAAATCCCAGAAAATTGGCCATCTCACTAACGGGGCGGCGAAGCGAACGATACTGGTTGTGAATACTGTCCATGTCTGCATAGCCCATAGCAATACCCAATACAACCGCCTGGTCTTCCGGGATATGCAGAGTCTGGTGGATCAAATCCGGATATAAAACCAACATAACTGCCGGAGCAGTTGCTAAACCCAATTCCTGGGCTGCCAGCATAATACTCTGACTCACGGCGCCCAGATCCAACATGGAGTAGGGAGTCAAACTGCGGTCCATGCACACATAGATGACTAGCGGCGCGTCGAAGAAGCGGTAGTTGTTTGCCATGACAATCTCTCGCAGTGCATCTTTTTCGAATACTTTAGAGAGTATAGCGTAACGCTCTTTGCCCAGCAGGTCGTAGTTCCGCTTTTGCGCTTCAGGCCAATCCTGGGGAAAAGGCAGATCGGTAATCCACGCAACTTGCTGCGTTACATTGCGCTGGAATTCAGTTCGCATTCCCTCCAATACGGAGCCGGAAGCCACATAGATGTTCCACGGCTGAGTATTGCCCCAGGATGGAGCACGATTGGCAGCTTCCAGAACTTTGACTACTATTTCCTTGGCAATGGGGTCCGGCTTAAAAGCCCGGCATGTAAACCTCGAGTTGAGCGCATCAATTACGTTCATAGTTTCGCCTCCTTTATTCGTCATTTTTAATTTTCTCACATATCTTACCTGAGTATATGCCACTGGGCTCAGGTGACTGTTCTTCTGTGTCAATGTACATGCCCAGATTTGCATGGGGAACCCTAACGTATTCTGCCTGACAACCATCGATATTTTTTCTCATCACACTCCGCAATCTCTATAAAGTCTGCAGTATTTTTAGCTCGAACACCATATCTGCAGGCTGCCGATAACTTACCTTCTGCAAATAAAGCAGTAACCGACCTGAATAGGTCGGTTACACTACCAGCTCACTTAGGGGAAAGGTCCAAACGATCCCCCTCAATCGTCGCTCCCTATTGTATACTTCTTCTTATACTATTATTTTCTGCTGCTCGGGGATTCTACCGAGGTTCTATCTATTGGCTTAGTATTGTATTAGTTAGCGAGATAAAGTATTTCCGTTCCATAGTTCTTTATGATTAATCAGGTCATTCACCGCTAGTAATCTCTAAATTTTACGCTGATATGGGTTGAGTCGCAGAAGGGTTTATTGCGGGATTTTCCGCAACGACAAAGTGAAACCCTGTTGCGCACCTCATATTGGTAGCCGTCAGACGCCTCAACCGGAATCCCGCCTTTGACGAACAGCGGGCCGCTGCAATCCTGAGCAGGGTCCTCGATTAAAACTATGGCTGGATCGAATTCTGGTTCGAGGGCTTGCCCGGTCTTCTTATCGAACATTACCAGTCTCCCCGAAGGACATTTACCTGCTTCTTCAATTGCATAGGCTTTATACCTGGGATCCGCAGACCTCTTGGTAAGCCACCAGATTCCACCATGTACATCACAAAAACGGCCTGATGCACATAAATCCTCGCAATCTATTAAAACAATGTCCTCTCCCTCAACCTTTTCGGCCCGGGACATGAATGATTTCCGGCTGGCCGTCTCCGTACCGTCAAAACCAATTTTAGCGTGGTTACTATCGCAATAAGGTTTATTATTAGACTTGCCACAACGACAGAGGGCGTATTCTGCTTGCAGAGGATATTGCTGCAGTTGTTCCAGTTCCAGGGAACCGCCTTGACCGTTATCAACCAGTTTCCCTTTGGAAAGCGGCACCTCACCCGATACCATGTAAGGACCATCTTTTAGGATCTTAATTCTGGGCTTTTCTGCCATCTTCAATCTGCTCCTTTGCGCATAAGCGACAAAATCCACCTGCTTAGATTATATCATACCCCATTAGCGACCAACTCATATGCCGCGGGCCTCATGCCCGCCCGTTTAATTAGATACTCCCACAAAAGAACCGTCCCCTTTTGTCCCTCACCAAGCCAAGCAATAGGCCTGGTTACGATTGAATTTTGGAACCAGGCCGAAAAGATTGCCTAACATTTTTGGTTTTAAGTGTCTACTTGACAGGAGGCAATTCATTTTCTGGAGGGCTTCTCATAGTTATTATGCCCGCTTTAAATTAGTCCATCACTTCATCTTCTCTCTATGGTATCGGGAAGCAATGCAAAATGATTTCGATAAAACTGAAGCGCAGATATCCCTATGAGGACAGCCATGCCTACCAGGGCTACAGTCTGAAGAAGACCAAATGCTCCCTTAAAGCCTGCTGGAGCCTTCAAAAATTGATAGATCCCGAAATAAGCCCAGGCAACCGGCAGTGAAAAAGCAGCGTTTCGGATGCTTGAAATCACCCCAATAACCAAGAGGACTGCTATTATTAGGATACCGATTGCCCAGATATCATCAGCAATACCGAATCTATTCCATTGCAACTTGACCAATGCAGCGGCAATGTTGACGACAGTGGCAATGAATAACCAGCCGGTATAGATGCCAAAGGTCAAGGGCAACAGCCAGCGCTTACCGTCCTGAATTTTCAAGAGTTGCTGGCAAATCAATGCCAGGGTGACTACAAATCCCAAAATAAAAAGGACTGACAGCTCGATCTGCACATAGGAGAATGTGACAATCCAACCCATATTAAGAATACAGGAAATTATAAAGAGAGCCGTAATCCGATCTACCGCGGAGCGATAATAGGAATCATCCTTTTTTACTATCATGACAATAACCGAGATAATGAGTAATGAGTAGATGACGCTCCAAATGCTGAAAGTAGCAGGGCTGGGGGTTATTAGGGTGACGTACATATCAGAGATTTGTTTTTGCGAGAGCCCGTTGATCACGCCGGTGGCACCAAGAGCATTGACAGCCAAAGTAGCGGCCAAAAAGAATCCGTTTATCCAGGCCTTTTTGGATGTATCCATCATAATCCTCCTTCAGCTTTCTTATTACTAATTTTTATCTTAAATCAGTTTAACCTGCCTCGCAAGAACGTGGCCCCATCAGCACTTAAGGGATGACACCAAATTGCTACCGCCTTTTTCGAGTCAAGCGAAAAAATGAGGTAATCAATCCAGAACTTGGTTCCGGCGAGTCAACAGCGTCATTGTTTACTAGTCGTAACAAGATGTCTTCCAAAGTGCTCTCCTTCAAACCAAAGGACAATACTTGCGCATTATTTGCTAATGCTTCCTGCAGGATTCGCGGCCGTAATTCTTCACTCTTAATGGCATCGATATACAGACTGTCTCCATTTGCTTCTATACGGTTAATTCCAGGAAGTCTTCGCAGAGCCTCAACTACCAGTGGATCCATTTTAGCCAGGGTAAGATCGATATTGAAACTATCGCTTGCAGTGCTGCGCAAATTGCCAATAGTGTCCATGGCTACCAACTGGCCATGATCGAAAATCCCAACTATATCGCAAATCGCTTCAACTTCAGGCAGAACATGTGATGACATCAGCACTGTTAATTCCCGTTCCTTGCGCAACTTCTGAATCAATTCCCGCATGTTCTTTGCACCAAGCGGATCCAATCCCAGGGTGGGTTCATCCAGGAAGAGAACCTGGGGCTCTGAAAGCAACGCCTGGGCGAGACCTAACCTATGCCGCATTCCTCTTGAATACCCACCAACCAAGGTATTCTTTTTGTTCAATAAGCCCACGAGTCCCAACACATAATCAATGCGCCGGTTCTGGTCGTTAACGGGAACATCCAGCAGGCGGGATATATAACGCAGAGTCTCTAATGTGGTCATCCTGGAGTAGAAAGCAGGATTTTCTGCCACATAGCCTACGTGTGAGCGCACCATCATGGGATCTTTAACCACATCATATCCAGATACAATCGCGGTTCCGCTATCCGGACGGATTAGACTTACCATCATCTTAAATGTAGTTGTCTTGCCCGCCCCGTTTAGTCCCAGCAAACCGAAAGAACTGCCCTTTTTGACCTTAAAACTCACATTATCCACGGCTTTAAGATCGCCGTACCATTTGGTTAATCCTCTAGCATCAACTGCGAATTCATTCATAGCGCTTCCTCCTAATTTTTAAAAGCAACATTTTGCCGTTCGAAAATAATACTGGCTAATAGAAGCACCATAAAAGTCATAATCAACAGGGATATACAGGTAATCCTGGCATCACCAGGAAAGGAGAGCGCGAACTTCTGATACTTGGAAAAAACACTTAGAAAGAATTTTACGATAATCGGCAGTCCGGCAAAGCTGTCAATGTTCAATCGCAGCCCGACTTGTCTGAGAAATTCTCCTCCCAGAGGATGGGCTGGTGCCATAAATACTAATGCGCAAAGAGCCGTAGTTGCCGTAGTCGGTGCGAACATAGAGATCAGCATGGTGATAGCTAAGAATAATAGCGACACACAGGTGACAACAGCCACCAGAGTCATCCATTGGCTGAAGGGAGGCATGGGAAGCTGCCACCGGTGCTGAGATATACCTGAAACCTGTGCCCAAAAATAAGCTGCAATTAGTTCAGCAACCAGCAAGGGTACAATCATCACTACATAGGCCATGTATTTGCCTAATAATAAAGAACGGCGGGGTAATGGTTTTGAGAGAATAAGTTCCATCGTACCTTTCTCTTTTTCGCCCACAACGGAATCCATGGCAGTAAGAATGCCTATCATCGGGCATAGGACCGCAAACAATTCGAAAAATGGGTCTAACACACTCAGAGAATTTGCGGTAGGGCCAACTTCCGTATAAAGCGCCATTAATATGGCACCAAAGATAAACATCAGCAAAAAAGCTGTTTTATAATTGCGCAAGTTCTCCTGGAGTTCCCGGTTCATGACAGCCAGTGTCTTCAACATTTGTCATCTCCATCTCATAAGAACGATTTATTAATCTTGCCTATAAGTTACAATTGCCGTTAGATTTGAGCACCCAGGATACATTTCCACAATTTCAGACCGCTCTGGCCATGTGGAAAAGAATCTGCTACAAAGGAACAATGAGCATGCCTTAGAAAAGGCTTCTTTAGGCTAATCCCGATTGATTTCCCCTAAAGCCCCTCGTGACCCCCACTCGCATGCCACTGCATAGTCCATACATCTTTCAAATATATCGTATGTAAAAGGGGGAGCAGATACTCCGTTAGTAATGCTATAGGTGCTGCTTTGGTCAAAAATCCTATTATCAGATAGATAGGGTCGATACTGCTCGAATAACTTTTCAAACAACTCCTCAGCCGGGTTGGGATTTGCATTTTTACCAGATTGATTCCACAGTATCTGGATACCCCGGACACCCAGAAAACGCTGCGAGTACTCAGCCAGCGTGGTTATGTCCGGTGGATTGTCGCTGGTTATATGATATATATCATTGGTTCCGGAATGTTCAATAATGCCTAGGACGGTTGCAACAAAATAGTCGATGGGGATCAAATTCACAGATCCCCTGTTTGTAAGGTAGATCTTAAGCGGTAAATACAATAAGCCATCATCGTCCAGGCTGAAACCCCATTTGCTGGACCTCCCTCCTCCTTGCCGGATGTCATTTGCGAAGATATCCCGGATAAACGAGATTGATTTTACGCAGTAGTACAAAGCGTTAAACTTCAGGGATTTGCCAGTTTTCGAGTGTCCGTATACGATAGATGGACGCAAAATGGAAAGGGGTACTTTATTGTCTGCACAGCTGCGCCTGATGACCTCTTCAGCCTGGGCCTTGCTTTCCTCGTATACGTTGTTGAAGCTTTGGCCAGTGATCGGCGTCTCCATACATATGCCTTCACACTGGCCGCAGGCATAGGCTGTGCTTAGGTAGTAAAGATGTTGCGCCCGGGAATCAATCACAAGATCAAGCAGGGAGGACAAACTGTTTACGTTGGTGTTCATAACTTGCTCCCGGTTACGCTCCGCAAAGCTGGTGTCCGAAGCGCAATGGATGATCCTCCCGGCATTGGCGCATAGATCACCCCACACCTTATCATCAAGACCCAGGTGCTTTTTCGAAAGATCCGCTTCAATAGCAGTCAATTTGTCCAGGGGATCAATGCTGAACCAACGGGTAAGGCTTGCCAGTCTGTCAGACAGGCTCATGGTCTTGGAGGATCGCCCCAGAACTGTAACATGATATCCACGTTCCAGCAGGCCTGACATCAGAAAAGCCCCTAAAAAGCCCGTTGCGCCTGTCATAATAATTGAACGGCTCGAC
>Ga0232080_100585_pt1 | contig 12112 bp, 8 predicted proteins | sample SJ14nscriptome_FD_186098 | JGI IMG/M metagenome (GOLD analysis project Ga0232080, IMG submission 186098) | Metatranscriptome of enriched culture of PCE-dechlorinating microbial communities from Ithaca, New York, USA - SJ1.4 (Metagenome... ... | reverse complement strand
GCCGGGTGTACCCGGCCGTTCTGATATAGATGGAAGGATGAAGTGAGTGACCCGCAATACACCAATGATGGAACAGTACCGGGAGATCAAAGCCCAGCACCATGACGCCATTCTTTTTTTTCGCCTGGGCGACTTCTACGAGATGTTTTTTGAAGACGCCGAAGTAGCCAGCCGGGAATTGGAGATAGTCTTGACCGCTCGTGACGGCGGGAATGGCAAGATTCCCATGTGCGGCGTACCCTATCATTCGTCGGGCAACTATATTGCCCGATTGATCAATAGAGGATACAAAGTAGCGGTTTGCGAGCAAGTTGAGGACCCCAAAGAAACCAAAGGATTGGTCAAGCGAGCCGTAACCAGGATCGTGACTCCCGGAACCGTTTTAGAAGAATTCATGCTGGATGAACAGCGGAACAATTACCTGGCGGCGGTCATAAAGGATGAGGCGGGCATTGGGCTGGCCTATGCCGATATATCAACCGGCGAGTTCAAGGTTCTGGAACTGCACGGTGAACGAAGCCTCGCCTTGCTGGAAAGCGAATTGCAGCGCCTGGCCCCTTCGGAGTGCCTGGTGCCCGAGTGGTCGGACTGGACCGGGTTGTTTGACGAAGGGCAGCGCTGGGGAACGGCCTTGATAAGCGGGCAAAAGCTGCCCCGGTATTCCCTGGAGGAAGCCGGGAGGATCCTGACCGGTCATTTTAAAGTTAGCTCCCTGGAGGGGTTCGGCATACAGGAAAAACCCCTGGCCATCCGGGCCGCGGCATTGATTATCGACTACCTGCAGGACACCCAAAAAGGAAGCCTTTCGCATATGTTGAGCCTTGGCACCTATAATCCGGATGGCTTTTTGGAGATGGATAGTTCAACCCGGCGCAACCTGGAACTGGCTGTAACCATCCGGGAAGGGAAGCGTGAGGGTTCCCTGCTCTCCATTCTCGATCGATGTTCAACCGCCATGGGCAAACGCATGCTGCGCCAGTGGGTGGAGCAGCCTTTGAAGGAGCTTCAGCCCATTGAAAAACGCCTGGATGCAGTTGAAGAATTGAAAGACAACCTGGATATGCGCCAACAATTGGCCAAAACCCTGGACTCGGTGTACGATTTGGAACGCCTGGCATCGCGCATAGCCAGCCAGACCGCCAGTCCCCGGGATTTACTGGCTTTTGGCAGATCCACCTCAGTGCTGCCGGATATACAGAGACTACTTGAGTCAGGCAGCTCTGGCCTGTTGCAGGAAGCGGGGAAAATGGATACGCTGGCTGATTTACATGAACTGGTGGCTGCCTCCATCAGCGAGGAAGCCCCCTTGTCTCCCCGGGAAGGAGATGTGATTAAAAGCGGCTTCAACCCCGAGATCGATGAACTGCGTAGCTTGTCCCGCCAGGGTTCGGCCTGGCTGGTGGATTTTGAAGGCCGGGAAAAACAGCGCACCGGCATCAAGTATTTAAAGGTAGGATTCAACAAGGTTTTTGGGTACTTTATTGAAGTAAGCAAATCCAATCTGGGGATGGTACCCCCTGATTACCACCGCAAGCAGACCCTGGTCAATACGGAGCGCTTTATCAATGAGGAATTAAAAAACTACGAGGAAAAGATCCTCGGGGCCCGCGATCGTCTATATGCCCTGGAATATGAAGAATTCGACCGCCTAAGGCGCCATCTGGGGGAGCATATAGCCCGGATTTTAACCAGCGCCAGGATGATCGCCTCCCTGGACGCCCTGTGTTCGCTGGCCCAGGTGGCTTTTTACAACGATTATGTCAGACCCCGGGTGGATGAAAGCGGGGTAATTTCCATACAGGGAGGGCGCCACCCGGTGGTTGAGAAGTCGTTGGGAGCCCTGCGCTTTATTCCCAACGATCTATATATGGACGGAAGCGGACACTGCTTTGCTTTTATCACCGGACCCAATATGGGGGGAAAGAGCACCTTTATGCGCCAGACCGCTCTCCTGGTTTTGATGGCCCAGATGGGCAGCTTCGTGCCGGCCGACCAGGCCGGCATCGGCCTGGTTGATCGGGTATTTACCAGGGTGGGAGCGGCCGACGATCTGGCCGCCGGGCAGAGCACCTTCATGGTTGAGATGCTGGAAGTGGCCAATATACTGAACAACGCCCGGGACAACAGCCTGATCATCCTGGACGAAATCGGCCGGGGAACCAGCACCTATGACGGTTTGAGCGTGGCCCAGGCGGTCAGTGAATACATAGCTCAAAACATCAAGGCCAAAACGCTGTTTGCCACCCATTATCATGAACTGACCGATCTGGAGGAACGTTTACCGGGGATATTTAATCTTTGCGTTTCAGTTAAAGAAACCGGTGATAATGTAGTATTCTTAAAGAAAGTGCTGTCCGGCCGGGCTGATAAAAGCTACGGTTTGCACGTGGCACAGCTGGCCGGTATACCGGCCAGGGTCATACTCCGGGCCGCAGAAATACTGCAGGGCTTGGAAAAGGCGGATCAGGCTGTTAAGAAGCCAGCCGTTTTGGAGCAGCCGCTTCTTTTTGGCGTGGACAGCGTGGTGGAAACAGAACTGCGCGGTTTGGATCTGGATTCGCTAAGCCCTCGCGAGGCTCTGGGTATACTATACAAATGGAAGGAACTGATCTAACTTATTTGTTCGGAATGTCCGTTTAACATGTCTGACAGCTGGCATCGAACCTATATTTAGGTGAAATACGGTATAGGTCATTTGTGGAGGTGATATTAATGTTAATTGGCATTGATGTGGGCGGTACTTTTACGGATGGAGTACTTTTTTCGGGAAGTTCGGTCTTGCGCAGCGTGAAGCAGATCACCGACGAAACCAACCTGCAGAAGACCCTGTTGGAGGTTTTGGACGAATTATTGGCCCATGCAGCTAAACCGGTCAGGCGAATCGTGCTGAGCACCACCCTGGTAACCAACGCCCTGGCTACCGGCCAGGGTGAGAGAACCGCCCTTCTTTTGATACCGGGCAGCGGGCTGCCTTATTCGGCCTACCGGATCAGCCCCGACACCTGGATCTTGAAGGGCGGCATCGATTTTCGCGGCCGGGAGATTGAACGTCCGGATAAAAAAGAAGTCGATCAGGCTCTGGCTGAGATTGACGCCCTGGGGATAAAACGGGTGGCCGTGGCCGGCAAGTTTTCCAACCGCAACGATCTTCACGAAAGGATGGTCAGGGATATCATCAACAACCGGTATCCTGATATGCAGGTTTGTATAAGCAATGAAATATCGGGACGCTTGAATTTCCCGCGCCGGGCGGTAACCTGTTATTATACGGCCATGACCTTGAGCGAGTGGAACCGCTTTGCTGATGAAATCGAAAAGGCGGTCAAGGACCGGGCTCCGGGCAGTGAACTGCACATCTTGAAAGCCGATGGAGGAACCATGACCCTGGAGGCCAGCCGGAAACAACCCTGTGAAACGGTCTTTTCCGGCCCGGCTGCCAGCACCATGGGAGCGGTCGCCCTGACCCGGGAAAAGGCCAATTCAGTGGTCGTGGACATCGGTGGAACTACCACTGATATATCCTTGCTCATTGAAGGCGAACCGCTCTATGCTTCCCGGGGAGCGTTGATCAGGGGACATCTCACCCACGTGAATTCATTTGCCATCGACTCTATTCCCCTGGGTGGAGACAGCACGATTTGGGTGGAGAACCAGGAGCTTAAAATCGGGCCCATGCGCCGGGATGTGGCGGCCTGTTTCGGGGGTGTAAGCCCCACCGTAACCGACGCCTTCAGCGTGCTTTTAGAACTCGGCCTGGGTGATGCACAGGCTTCCCGGGCCGGTTTGCAGGAGGTGGCCGGGCAGTTGGGCACGGAAATCGGCGAGCTTTGCCAGCGCATCGTCAATAATGTGATCCAGCAGCTTACCCGCAGCATCGTGTACATGTTCACCCAGTGGGAGAATGAACCGGCCTACAAGGTCTGGGAAGTCATCAATAAAAAGTCTTTTGTCCTGCACCGGGTCATCGGCATAGGTGCGGCGGCACCAGCCATCATTCCTCTTTTGGCCCGGGAGCTTGATGTAGGGCACTTCCTGCACCGCTACTCACCGGTGGCCAATGCGGTGGGAGCGGCTCTGGTCAGACCGACCCTGGCGGTCGAGGTGCATGTTGACACCCAAAACGGTGTATATACCGTGTCGCCGGGAGGACTTCGGGGAGAAGTGACCCAGCGCAATTTCCAGCTGCAGGATGCCAAGGAGCTGGCCAGCAAGTACCTGGCGGAAATCGGAAAAAAGCGGGGCATGAAAGGCTACGCGGATCAAGGCCAGTTCTATCTGGAAGAGCAGTTTAACGTAATTCGCGGCTGGGATAGAGCCGGCCGGCTGTTTGATGTGGGAATTCAGATCGCTCCCGGCTTTATACCCGAATACGAGGGGGTGACGGAATGAAACCGACCGGAGTGCTTTTTTTCCCGGCCTTTGACTGGGCGATAAGCCCGACCCACCCGGAAAGGGAGGAGCGGCTGCTTTATACCCGGGATCAGATATTTGAAGAAGGGATTATGGATCTGCCGCAGATCAGGGAATATCATCCCCGTCTGGCCACCGCCAAGGAGATATCCCGGGTGCATTTTTGTGTTCCCGACGTGGAGACCAGGGTCACCCAGGCCCATTTGGTATCGGCCGGTTCAGCCCTGGTCATGGCGGATGCCTTCATGAACGGGGAAGTGCAAAACGCCTTTGCCATCATAAGGCCGCCCGGGCATCATGCCATGACCGTATGCCATGGCAACCGGGGCTTCTGTGACATAAACAATGAAGCGGTTATGGTGGAATACCTGCGCCAGAAGCACGGCTTGAAAAGAATAGCGATTGTGGACACCGATGTCCATCACGGGGATGGCACTCAGGAGATATTCTGGCACGATCCGGACGTCCTTTTTATTTCCTTTCACCAGGACGGACGCACCCTCTATCCCGGTTCGGGATTTACCGATGAACTGGGCGGGCCGCTGGCCTATGGAACCACTATAAACATTCCCATGGCTCCCCGTACCACCGATGAGGGCATTCATTATATACTGGATAATCTGGTACTGCCCATCCTGGAAGAATTCAAACCGGATTTGGTTATAAACTCGGCCGGTCAGGACAATCATTACAGCGATCCCCTGGCCAATATGAGCTTTACCGCTCAGGGCTACGCCGTACTCAACCAGAAACTGCGCCCCGACATAGCGGTTTTGGAAGGCGGTTATTCGGTGGAGACGGCTTTACCCTACATTAACATGGGGATTATTATGGCCATGGCCGGCATTGACTTCTCCAACCTCCGGGAGCCTGATTACAACCCGGCCCGGTTTAAGGAGTCTCCCAATAATATGCAGTACATTAAATCGTTGGTAAACAAGCAATTGGAAAACTTCCGCACCCGTGGGGAAAGGGTGGAAAAAAACCGCAGTCAGGGCAAAGAATTCGAGACCATCATGAAGAATGTCTTCTACGATACCGATTACCTGCATGAGGAGCAGAGGCTGGACTTAAGGCTCTGTAAAGACTGCTGCGGATTCCGCCGCATATCCTCTTCGGCCACCCAGAAAAACGGCCGCTATTATTCGGTGTTCTGCGTATCCCTGCCGGCGGCCTGCTGCCCGAGCTGCGCTGAACAGGCCCGGAAATCCTACCAGGATATGAAGGATAAGCCGATCTACAATTATATATACCTTCAGGACCGGATCAAAGACGAGTTTCGCTGCTTGGACACGACCACCGGTGAGGAGACGATCCTTTAAAAATGAGCATCAAGCTTTTAGATGAGAGCCTAATAAACAAGATCGCGGCTGGTGAAGTTGTTGAACGCCCGGCTTCAGTGATCAAGGAACTCCTGGAAAATTCCCTGGATGCAGGTGCTTCCCGCATTGATGTCCGCATATCAGGCGGCGGCATAGAGTCTATAGAGGTAAGCGACGACGGGGTGGGGATCAGTGAAGCGGACCTGCCCCTGGCTTTTCTCCGCCATGCCACCAGTAAAATCAGTGGGGAAGAGGACCTGTTCCAGATAAGCACTATGGGCTTCCGGGGGGAAGCCCTGCCCAGCATCGCTTCGGTTTCCCGGATGGAAGTTTTTACCCGCAGCGGAGAAGAAGCGGGGCTCTATATGTGCCTGGTTGGGGGAAAGGTTGCCGAAAGCAAGCATCAGCCCGGTCCGCCCGGCACCAAAATCATTGTCAAGGATCTGTTTTTCAACACCCCGGCCCGGAAGAACTTCCTGCGCAGCGCGGTAAGCGAGGGCAACCAGGTCTATGATCTGCTCTGCCGCTATGCCCTGGCCCGGCCCGATGTCTCTTTCGGTTTCAGCAACGACAAACGGACTTTTTTCAAGACTCCGGGCAACGGAAGTCTCTCTGACGCGGTTTTAACGGTTTGGAGCAGGGAGTTGAGGCAGCACCTGCTGGAGGTGGATAGCAGCTTTGGCAGTTACGGCCTGCGGGGATTGATCTCTTCCGCCGAACTACACCGCCAGAGCCGTAAAAACCAGCTGTTTTTTGTGAACCGGCGGCCGGTAAGAAGTCCGCTGGTATTTAAAGCCCTGGATCTGGCCTACCAGGGAATGCTGCTGGCCCGAGAACAGCCCCTGGCCATCCTTCATCTAAATCTGCCCGAAGATGAAGTGGATGTAAACGTACACCCCCAGAAGAATGAAGTGCGTTTCCGCGATGAAAAAAGGGTTTTTACTACCCTGGTCGACGGGCTGCGCGAGACCCTGGGGGAGATGAGGGTAGGCACGATTTTGCCGTCCCGGGATAGGCAGCCGGCTGATTATAGGCCGGCGGCGCCGGAAAGACCGGCTGTGGAAAAGACTCAGCCGGGTATACCTTTTCTCTGGAAGGATACCATTATTAAAGAAAGGCTGGTTCCGGATCTGGCAGCCGTTGACGAGAGTCAGGCCGGGATGCCGCCTGACCAGGAATTCAGGATTATCGGCCAGTGCCTGGACTCCTATATTATATTGGAGAAGGAACAGGCCCTCTGGATGGTGGATCAACACGCCGCCCATGAACGCGTAATGTACCAACGCTTGAAAAGCGCCATGGGAGAGAGGCCCGGACAAATACTGGCCATACCCCTGGCGATTGAGTTTAGCCGGGCGCAGATGAATGCCATGGAAAACCGGTTTGATAAACTGGAGCAGCTTGGTTTCAGGTTGGAGCCGCTGGGCCCCAATTCCATGCTTATCCGCGAGGCGCCTTCCTTGTTGGCAGGCCGGGAAATAGAAGTTCTGCTGGAATTGGCCGATCTGCCGGAAAAAGACCGCGAGGATTATGAGCATGCCGCGCTGAGCACTATGGCCTGCAAGAAGGCGGTTAAGAACGGTACCTCTTTGCTGGCCGCCGAGATGACCAATATCGTGCAAGAGTTATTTAAGGTGCCGGATTATCGCTTCTGCCCGCATGGAAGGCCTACTATGATCAAGCTTTCCAAATACGAGCTGGATAGAATGTTTAAGAGGTGAAGATGAATATCATAGTCAGCACTTCCCACCGGGATGCGGGAGCCGATCCCCGGCTGGAGGAATTTCTGGAGGACAGCGGTTTTGCTTTTTATCCCCGGGAGCGGCGCAGTTTAGATAAACTGGCCCGTGCTTACGCAGCCGATGCGGTTATCATATGGGAGGAACAGGGGCCGGTGCTTTACCGGGAAGGAGAAAAATTCTTTTTTCATCCCAGCGTGGCCAGGGTTCGCCTGGGGGCCTTCCGCAAATTGCAAACGCCTGATCCGCTGGTCCGGGCCTGTCAATTGCAGTCCGATTTTGGCTTTCTGGACTGCACCGTGGGCCTGGGAGCTGACAGTATCGTGGCATCGTATTTTCTGCCCCGGGGACGGGTGGTGGGACTGGAATCCGCTCCGGGCATCGCCCAGGTCGTAAAATGGGGGATGAAAATGTATCGGGCCAATTCAGACTGGCTGCAGGAAGCCATCCAGCGCGTGCAGGTGATAAACTGCGACCATTATACATATCTGAAGGACCTCCCCGATGATGCTTTTGATGTGGTCTATTTTGACCCCATGTTTCGCCGGCCGGTTTTAGAAAGCGCAGCTATCTCACCTCTGCGTTCACTGGCCAACCATGAACCGCTCCGCCTTGAGGTGATTGCTGAGGCCCGCCGGGTTGCCCGCCGCCGGGTGGTCGTAAAAGAGCGGCATGGCAGCCAGGAGTTTGAGCGGCTGGGCATTGACGAAATAGTCGGCGGCCACCACAGTACGCTGGCCTATGGGGTAATAATAACCGGTCCGGATGGGCCGGAAAGGGGGCCGGCCTGATGGGCCGAATGAAATTGGCTGCCCTTGTGGGGCCTACGGCAGTAGGGAAATCGGCCTTATCCATTGAAGTAGCCTCTCGCCTGGGAGGGGAAATCTTATCCTGCGATTCCATGCAGGTATACCGGGGAATGGATATCGGGACGGCCAAGGTGAGCCGCCGGGAGCAGGCTATGACGCCCCACCACCTTATAGATATAGCTGACGTGAATGAGGATTTCAACGTAGCCCGCTATCAGGCCCTGGCTCGAAGAATTATCGAAGAGGTTCAGGCCCGGGGGAAAATACCGGTTCTGGTCGGTGGAACCGGCCTTTACTACCAGGCGGTGGTGGATGATTACCAGTTTTATCCTATCGTGTCCAAGCAAAAGGTTCGGCAAAAGTGGCATAATATGATAGAAGCAGAAGGTCTGGAAGCGGTTTATTTGCACCTGACGGCCATAGACCCGGACTATGCCCGGAAAATAAACCTCAATGATGAAAAGAGAATAGTGAGAGCCCTGGAAGTTTACGAACTTACCGGAGTGCCATTTTCCAGGCAGCAGCAGCGTAAAAGCGACACCTATCGGCTGGCTGCGGTTGGCTTGGAGATGGAGCGGAAAGAATTGTACCAAAGGATTGAACAACGCGTCGAACAGATGCTTGATAGGGGCCTCATTAAAGAGGTGGAGGGTCTGATGGCCAGCGGATGTGATTATCGTGCCAATGCTATGCAGGCTCTGGGCTATAAACAGGTAATATGCTACTTAAACGGCTTTTTAAGTTACGAGGAGATGGTGGCGGAAATAAAACTGGAAACCCGGCGTTTTGCCAAGCGCCAGTTGACCTGGTTTAAACGCGACCGCCGTATCCACTGGATTAAGGTGAAAAACGAGGACAGCCTGGAAATACTGATCGAAAATATTTTAAACAACCTGGAAGGACAATTTATCGGGGCGTAGAATTCATTAAAGATGCAAGTAGTAGAAATGGGGGTCAAATATATGAGTAAAGGTCAATTCAATCTGCAGGATGCATTCCTTAATCAGGTCAGGAAGGAAAAGATGCCGGTCACCATCTTCCTGGTAAATGGTTTTCAAATAAAAGGTGCAGTCAAAGGATTTGACAATTTTACCGTAGTAGTTGAACTCGATAATAAACAACAGCTGGTTTATAAACATGCAATCTCCACGGTTGCTCCTTTGAAGCCAGTCAACATCGCCAATCTCGACGCCAATAAAAACGAGGAAGCCTAAACCTATTAACGACCAGGGTTTGTCGGGAGGGGGGATTATGCCGCCTCCCGTTTTGAACCGGTTGTCCTTTGGCCATCATATAAGTCCGCCATTATTACATATCAAACCTCACTTTTTTCCCATGCCAGATCCGTGTGTGGAAGACCTGAATAGTGTAGAAGCAGTAGAATTTCGGATTATTCGGTTTTCAAACAGCGCATTTTATATTATGGAATATGCTTAAAAATTACAGGGATTACGGGTATAATTTAACTTGAGATAATAAAAGACAAATTGGGGGTTTATTTGCTTACGGAAACATGTCCGTAGGGGGGGAAAGTGTGAAAATATGTAACTTTATGTCGACGGAGCTTGAGGTTTTGACTCCTGAGGTGAGTTTGGCCCGGGCGGCGGCCGTTTTGATGGACAAAAAGCTGGAAGGCGCTCCGGTAATGGAAGATGGAGAGCTGTTGGGCGTTTTCAGCCGTACTCACGTGGTCCAGGCTATTGCCGACAACGCGGATCTCACCAGGCCGATCAGAGATTTCATGGCCAGCCATTTTACCAGCGTTGCCCCGGACACCGACATCATGGAATTGGATGCGTCTTACACCGGCTGCTACCCGGTTATGGAAGATGGTCAATTAGTGGGTTTTGTGACCCGAAACGATTTTATGACCGGCCTCAACACCAAGATTTCTGAGATCTCCAGCCAAATGGAAACTCTCATCAATTCAACCTATAATCCCATAATAGCTATTGACTGTTCCGGGGCTATCATAACCTGGAATAAAGCGGCTGAAAACATGACCGGGCGGAAACGCGAGGATGTTTTGGGCATGCTTATCAATGAGATCATACCCGAAAGCGAAATCCTCAAAGTGGTTGCCACCGGGAAGACCGAGCTGGGGGTCAAAATCAAGCTGGGCGACAAAAGCACGATTACCAACCGGGCCCCCATCATTGAAGATGGGAAAATAATCGGCGCCGTGGCCGTAGTTTACGATGAATCGGATATTGAAGTGATAGCCCGGGAACTGGAATATGTAAAAGCCCTCAACAAGGAAATGGACGCCATCATCGATTCTTCTTTTGACGGACTCTATATAACGGACAACAAGGGTCTGACCCTGCGCATAAACCAGGCGGTGGAGAGAATGACCGGCCTGGGGGAAAAGGACCTGGTCAACAAGACCATGCGCGAGCTGGTCGACACCGGCATACTGTCCCGTTCGGCCTCCATAATGGTTATCGATCAGAAAAAACCCATTACTACTACCTTGAAAACCATAACCGGTACTGATTTGCTGGTAAGCGCTACCCCGGTTTTCGACGAGCACGGCGAGATCTATAGGATCGTGACCAGCGTCCGCGATGTCAGCGAATTGAATGTGCTGAAACAGAAGGTGGAGCAGCTGGAGGGGCTGCGCCATCACTTTGAATTCCAGATGAACGAAATGCGGATGCGCCTTTCCCAGGATTTTATATTCAAGAACAAAGACATGGAGAAAATTGTCTACCAGGCCATGAAGGTCGGCGAGGTTGATTCCACGGTTTTGATTTCCGGCGAATCCGGAGTAGGCAAAGAGGTTATCGGTGAAATAATCCAGCGCAACAGCGCCCGGCGCAACGGACCGTTCGTAAAATTAAACTGTGGGGCTATACCTGAAAACCTTCTTGAATCAGAACTCTTCGGCTACGAAGCGGGGGCCTTTACCGGGGCCAGCAAACAGGGCAAACCGGGGCTCTTTGAGGTTGCCAACGGCGGAACCCTGCTGCTCGACGAGATAGGGGACATCCCGCTGCACCTGCAGGTCAAGCTCTTAAGAGCCCTGCAGCAGCGGGAAATAATCCGGGTGGGCGGAACCCAGACCATTAAAATAGATGTGAGAATCATTTCGATCAGCAATAAAGAACTTAGCCAACTGGTAAAGAACGGCTCATTTAGAGAAGACCTCTATTACCGCCTCAATGTTGTGCCTATCCATGTTCCGGCCCTGCGCGAAAGAAGAGAGGATATTCCCCATCTGGTGAGGCACTTTATGGGCGTCTTCAACGAGCGCTACAATATGAAAAAAACCATCGACTCAGAAGCGATTGAAGCCCTGACCATGTATGAATGGCCGGGGAATATCCGGGAGCTGGAGAACCTGGTGGAGCGACTGATCGTAACCAGCAACAACGATGAAATCGGGCGCGCCAATCTGCCCGGTTATATATTCCGGGTGGAGGAAAATGCCCATTATGATGCGGGTCAACCGGTGAGTGTAAACCGTATTGTTCCTTTGAAATCAGCAGTGGAGAGCGTGGAGAAGATCCTCTTGGAAAAAACCTTTGCTATTGCCGATTCCTGCCACAAGGTGGCCTCTATTCTGGAAGTTGACGCCTCAACCATATCCCGCAAAGCCAATAAGTATGGAATAAGACAGCAGCAGTAATCCGACAGTCGACTAAATAATAAGGAAAGTTAAATAAAGGGGCTGGCTCAGACGAGCCAGCCCTCAGCTTGTAGACAGAGTCGACAAGCTGCCAGAGCGAGCGACGGAAGCGAAGAGCAAGGCGCGAAATAGGCCCGCGATTGAGGCGTACCTGAGTACGTTGATTGAGCGGGCCTATTGAGCAACGCAGCTATTCGCTTT
>Ga0232080_100580_pt1 | contig 12134 bp, 23 predicted proteins | sample SJ14nscriptome_FD_186098 | JGI IMG/M metagenome (GOLD analysis project Ga0232080, IMG submission 186098) | Metatranscriptome of enriched culture of PCE-dechlorinating microbial communities from Ithaca, New York, USA - SJ1.4 (Metagenome... ... | reverse complement strand
TCCCGGCTCCAACTTCACCCCCCTGCCCGGGCTGCCATAGTTGGGCACCTGGGGGTCTTCGTGCAGGGCGCGGCCGATACCATGCCCCACAAACTGGCGAACCACCGAAAAGCCGGCGGATTCGGCCACTTTTTGCACCGCGGCCGAAACGTCGCCCAGCCGGAGCCCGGGGCGCATCATCTCGATGCCGGCCTGCAGGGCGGCCTGGGTGGCCTCCATCAGGGCCTGGGCCTGGGGCTTGACCTGCCCCACGGCCACCGTGGTGGCGGCGTCGCCATAAAACCCGTCCAGGATGGCCCCGAAATCCATGGACAGGATGTCGCCCTCCTGGAGAGCGCGCTGGCCGGGGAACCCGTGCACCACCTGCTCGTTACACCGAGCAGCACAGGGAATAGGGATATCCCCGGTAGCCCTTGAAGGCCGGCTGGGCGCCCAATTGGCCGCACATCTGCTCGGCCTTATGGTCCAGGTGGTCGGTGGTAATCCCCGGCTTGATCTCCCGGGCCACTTCGGCCAGGACCTGGGCCACCACCCGGCCGGCCTTGCGCATGGACTCCAACTCGGCCGGGGTCTTCAACATGATCATTAGCTAAGCCTTGTCAACCGAGTACGGCCTTTACCCGCCCGAAGATTTCGTCGATGCTGCCCAGGCCGTTGATGGGCCGCAAGAGCTTCTGGTTCTGATAGTAGTCGATCAAAGGCTTGGTGGAACTCTCGTAAACCTTCAAGCGATTGCTCACCGTAGCCTCGTTGTCATCGTCGCGCTGGAAGAGCTCGCCCTGGCACTTATCGCACTTGCCCTCCGTCTTGGGGGGGTCGAACATCACGTGGAAGCCCTGACCGCAGTTCTTGCAGGTGCGGCGGCCGGTCAGCCGGCCCAAGAGCTCTTGGCTGGGGACCTCGATGGACACCACGTGGTCGATGCGCTTGCTCATCCCGGCCAGCACCTTGTCTAGGGCCTGGGCCTGGGGCACGGTGCGGGGAAATCCGTCCAGCATGAAACCCTTGGCGCAGTCGGGCCGGGAGATGCGCTCCTGGACCAGACCGATAACCACCTCGTCGGGCACTAGTTGGCCGGCGTCCATGAACTTCTTGGCTTCCAAACCCAGTTGGGTTTTGTTTTTGACCGCCTCGCGCAACATGTCGCCCGTGGAAATCTGGGGGATGCCGTAAGCATCGATCAGCTTCTTGGCTTGGGTGCCCTTGCCCGCCCCCGGAGGTCCCAACAAAATGATGTTCATATCCCCGCTCCCTTCTCCCGAAAACCAATTATCTCCAACTCCCCTCCCAGCAAGGGGAGCCCCCTCATTCTGGAGTTCATCGGCCCTTGATCACGCCCCGTTTCATGAAGCCCTCGTAATGGCGTTGCAGCATGTGGCTCTCGATCTGGGACATGGTATCCATGGCCACGCCCACCACGATCAAAAGAGCGGTTCCGCCGAAATAGAAGGGCACATTGAACTGGCCGACCAAGACCGTGGGCAACACGCAGACGGCGGCCAGATAGGTGGCTCCGCCCAGGGTGATGCGGGTTAGCACCCGGTCGATGTAGGTGGCCGTGTTCTTGCCGGGGCGGATGCCCGGGATAAAGCCGCCGTATTTCTTCATGTTGTCGGCCACGTCGGCCGGGTTGAAGGTGACGGCGGTGTAGAAGTAAGCGAAGAAGTAGATGAAAGCCACGTAGAGCAGGCTGTAGATCCAGCCGCCGGGAGTCACCGACTGGGCCATGCTCTGCACCCAGGGCACGGGGATGAACTGAGCCACCGTGGCCGGGAACATGATGATGGAGCTGGCGAAGATGGGCGGGATCACGCCGCTGATGTTGATCTTCAGGGGCAGGTGGGTGCTCTGGCCGCCGTACATGCGCCGGCCCACCACCCGTTTGGCGTACTGCACCGGCAGGCGCCGCTGGCCCTGCTCCACAAAGCAGATGCAGCCGATCACCACCACCATCATGACCAGCAGGCCCAAGAGCACGAAGATGCTCATCTCGTTCAAGCGCACCATGGTGATGGTGCTGCCGATGGCGCTGGGCATGCGGGCCACGATGCCGGCAAAGATGATCAGGCTGATGCCGTTGCCGATGCCGCGCTCGGTGATCTGTTCGCCCAGCCACATGATGAACACGGTGCCCGAGGCCAAGGTGACCATGGTCAGGAGCCGGAAGGCCCAGCCGGGGTTGGGCACCACCATGGCTCCGCCGGGGCTGGTCATGGACTCCAGGCCCACGGCAATGCCGAAGCCCTGGACCAAAGACAGCACCACGGTGCCGTAACGGGCGTACTGGGTGATCTTTTTGCGCCCGGCCTGGCCTTCTTTTTTAAGCTGGGCCAGGGTGGGGACGACCACGGTCAACAGCTCCAGGATGATGCTGGCGCTGATATAGGGCATGATCCCCAGGGCGAAAATGCTCATGCGCTCCAGGGCCCCGCCGGAAAACATATCGAACAGGCCCAGCAGGGTGCCCTTGTAGCGGGCGAAAAAGGCGGCCAGGGCGTCGGCGTTGATGCCCGGGGTGGGTATGGCGCAGCCCACGCGGTAAACCGCCAGCATGGCCAGCGAGAAGAATACCCGGCGCTTGAGCTCGGGGATCTGCGCAATATTGGCGAGGCCCTGAACTGCCACCTAGATCAGCTCCACGGTGCCGCCGGCGGCCTCGACCTTGGCCTTGGCCCCGGCGCTGACCCGGTCCACCTTGATGGTCAGGGCCCGGTCCAGATCGCCCTGGCCCAACAATTTGATGGCGTCGAAGGCGCCCTTGACCAGACCGGCCTCGGCCAGGGTCTGGGCGTCCACCACGCTGCCCGGCGCGAAGCGGTTGAGGTCGCGCAGGTTGATCTCGGCCACCTTGGGGGCGAAGATGTTGTTGAAGCCGCGCTTGGGCAGCCGGCGCTGCAAGGGCATCTGGCCACCCTCGAAGCCCACCCGTACCCCACCGCCGCTGCGGGAGTTCTGGCCCTTGTGCCCCTTGCCGGCCGTGCCGCCGGTGCCCGACCCTTGGCCGCGTCCGATGCGCTTGTTGTTCTTGCGCGAGCCGGGGGACGGCGATAGCTCGTTCAGCTTCATGGATGCACCTATCCTAGTCTTCCAACACCCTGACCAGGTGCTCGACCTTTTTGATCATGCCCCGGATGGCAGGGGTGTCCTGCAGAGTGACGACCTTATTTAACTTGGTCAGGCCCAGACCCCGCAAGGTGTCCTTGTGGCGCTGGGGGCGGCCGATGCCGCTCTTGATCAGCTTTACGCTCACCGTGTCAGCCATGACGAATCCTCGACGGGCCCCGCGGCCGTTAAGTGGTTACCTCGGCCGCGGACAGATCACGTTTCTTGGCCACATCCTGCACGCTCTTCAAGCTTCGCAGACCCTGCAGGGTGGCTTTGATGACGTTGTGCGGGTTATGGGTGCCCAGGCATTTGGTGAGGATGTCGCGCACCCCCGCCGCCTCCAGCACCGCGCGTACGGCGCCGCCGGCGATGACCCCGGTGCCGGGGCGGGCCGGTTTGAGCATCACCTGGCCCGAGCCGAACTGGCCCAAAATCTGATGGGGGATGGTCCCTTCCACCAGGGGAACGGCCTGCATGTCGCGCTTGGCCTTCTCAATGCCCTTGCGGATGGCCTCGGGCACCTCGTTGGCCTTGCCTAAGCCTGCGCCCACGCTGCCCTGGCCGTCACCGACCACCACCATGGCCGAGAAGGAGAAGCGGCGGCCGCCCTTGACCACTTTGGCCACTCGATTGATGTGGACAACCTTGTCGATGAGTTGGAGATCGTCATCGATCCCTTCTCTTTTTCTGCGTCGTTCCAGCAAGTCCTTACCCCTTCAACCAGGCGGCGGCGCCTGTCCTAGAACTCCAGGCCGCCCTCGCGGGCTGCCTCGGCCAGGGCCTTGACCCGTCCGTGGTATAGATAGCCGTTGCGATCGAAGACCACCTTCTTCACCCCGGCGGCTTGACAGGCCTGGGCAATGGCCGCGCCCACCTTTTTGGCGGTGTTCACGTTGCCCTTGTGCCCTTCCTGTTGGCGGATGGTCTGGGAGACGCTGCTGGCCGCGGCCAGGGTCGCCCCCCGTTCGTCATCCACCACCTGGGCGTAGATGTGATTCAGAGACCGGTAGACCGTAAGCCTGGGGCGCTCGGCGGTCCCGTGCACCCTGCGGCCCACGCGAGCCTTGCGTTTGGCCCAGGCGACTTTTTTTGCGCTGGTCTTTGCCATTGCCTTCAAACCTCAATCGTCATGAACCGGCCAACGGCCCGTGCTTATTTAACTCCCGCCTTGCCCACTTTGCGGCGCAGGACCTCCTCGGCGTACTTGACGCCCTTGCCCTTGTAAGGCTCGGGCGGCCGGAAGGCCCTGATGGTGGCGGCGGTTTGCCCCAGAAGCTCTTTGTCGATGCCGGTCAGGGTGATGATCGTATTCTTCTCCACCTGGCCTGTCACGCCCGTGGGCAGTTCGAAGAGGACCGGATGGCTGTAGCCCAGGGCCAGCTTGAGGGTGGAGCCGGAGATCTCCGCGCGGTAGCCCACGCCGTTGATCTCCAAAACCCGCTTGAAGCCCTGGCTGACCCCCATCACCATGTTGTTCAACAGACTGCGGCTCAGGCCCCATAGGGCGCGGGCCTGCTGGCTCTCTTCGCGAGGCTTGACCCTGAGTTCCCCTTCACCGGGGATTACCTCCACCAGGGAGTGGAACTCCCGGGAGAGCGTACCCTTGGGTCCTTTGACCTCCACTGCCTGCCCGGCGATGCTGACCTGCACCTCCTTGGGCACGACGACCGGCTGTTTTCCTACCCGACTCATTTCTCGCTGCTCCTCGCGCCCCTACCAGACCTCACACAGGATCTCGCCGCCCACCTTCATTTCCCGGGCGCGGCGGTCGCTCATGATCCCGCGGGGCGTGGAGAGTATGCATATCCCCAGGCCGCTCATGACCTTGGGAATCTCGTCATGGGAGACGTAGACCCGGCAGCTGGGCTTGCTCACCCGCCGCATCCCGTCAATCACCGGGCGATTTTGCTGGTACTTGAGCTGAATGTGCAAAACGCCCTGCTTGTTGTCGGAGTCCACCCGCCATTGACCCAGATAGCCTTCGGTGAAGAGCACGTCGGCGATGGCGGCCTTCATCTTGGAGGAGGGCAGTTCGACCTCTTCGTGACGGGCCATCAGCGCGTTACGTACGCGGGTGAGCATGTCGGCAATGGGATCCTGCAAAGACATGGTTATCTCTCTACCAGCTGGACTTGATCACGCCGGGGATATCCCCGCGCAAGGCCATATTGCGGAAGCAGATGCGGCAGATGCCGAACTTGCGGATGAAGGCCCGCGGACGACCGCAGATGGGACAGCGGTTGTAACGACGAACCTTGAACTTTAGCTCCCGTTGGGCTTTGTTCATGAGGGCGGTCTTGGCCAAAGCTAGCCTCCCTAGCTGCTACTGGGACCGGAAAGGCATGCCCAACAGGGTCAACAGGGCCCGGCCTTCCTCGTCCGTCTTGGCGGTGGTAACTATGGTAATATTCATTCCCTTGACCTTGTCGATTTTGTCGTACTCGATCTCCGGGAAGATAATGTGTTCCTTGATCCCCAGGGTGTAGTTGCCCCGCCCGTCGAAGGCCTTGGGGCTGACCCCGCGGAAGTCGCGCACGCGGGGCAGGGCGATATGGAAAAGCTTATCCAGGAAGTGCCACATGCGCTCCGCCCGCAGAGTCACCGAGGTGCCGATGGGCATGCCTTCCCTTAGCTTGAAGGCGGCGATAGAGCGTTTGGCCCGGTTGATCACCGCTTTCTGACCGGCGATCAGGGTCAGCTCCTCGGCCGCGTTCTCCAGCACCTTGATGTTCTGGATGGCCTCGCCCACCCCCAGGTTGAGGGTGGTCTTGACCAGCCGGGGCACCTGCTGGATGTTGCGGTAGGAGAAGCGCTCCACCAATTGGGGCACGCACTCCTGAAAATAGAATTCCTTAAGTCGAGACATGTTTCCTTGCCTGCCTTACTCCGTTGTTGAAGCCGGCCCTGGTTGGCCTGGCTCGTCCCACGGGGCCCATCGCTCGATCAGCTATCGAGCTGCTCGCCGCACTTCTTACAGACCCGCACCCGCCGGCCGTCCTCCAGGACTTTCCTGCCCACGCGCACCGGCTGGCTGCATTTGCCGCACATCAGGGCCAGATTGCTGAGGTCCAGAGCGGCTTCCTTTTCCATGACGCCGCCCTGGCCCTTTTGATTGGGGCGGGAGTGGCGCTTGACCAGGTTGACCTTTTCCACCAGGGCCCGGTTCTTGGCCGGGATGACCTGGAGGACCTTGCCCACCTTGCCTTTTTCGCGCCCGGCGATAACCATCACCCGGTCGTTCTTCTTTATGTTCGATCTTTCGTTCATGGTCATAACCTAACTACAGGACCTCGGGGGCCAAGGACACGATCTTCATGAAGTTGCGCGCCCTGAGCTCGCGGGCCACCGGTCCGAAAATGCGGGTCCCTATGGGCTCCCCGGCGGGATTGATCAAGACCGCCGAGTTGTCGTCGAACTTGATGAAGGTGCCGTCGGGGCGGTTTACTTCCTTCTTGGTCCGGACCACCACCGCCTTCATGACATCGCCCTTCTTCACCTTGGAGTTGGGCAGGGCCTCCTTGACCGAGACCACTATGATGTCCCCCAGGCTGGCATAGCGGCGCTTGCTGCCGCCTAGCACCTTTATGCAATACAACCGCTTGGCGCCCGAGTTGTCTGCCGCCAGCAGGTTGGTCTCCGGCTGGATCATGGTGAACGCTCCTTAACCCGCCATGTGTAACTACGCGGGGCTCCTCCCTGGCCGGCCCGGGCAGCCGATCGACTTGGCCCCGGGCGCGCAGGATCAGGACCCCTGCTCTAGGCCACCCGCTCCAGAACTTTGCTGATCCGCCAGCGCTTGCGGCGGCTTAGCGGGCGGCACTGCCGGATCAAGACTGTATCGCCAACCCGGCACTGGTTTTCTTCATCGTGGGCCGCGAAGCGCTTGCGGCGGCGCACGTATTTTTGATAGACGGGGTGCTTCACCAGGCGTTCCACCTGCACCACCACCGTCTTGTCCATTTTGTCGCTCACCACCACCCCCGTGAGCGTCTTGACATTGCGGTCGTTAGTCTTTTCCATAACCATTTTCCCGCTGCCCCGCCCCTAGGCCTGGGACATTTCCTTTTGACGCATCACGGTCTGAACCCGCGCGATATCCTTCTTGGTCACCACCAGACGCATGGGATTTTCCAACTGGCCGGTGGCGTTCTGGAACTTGAGGTTGAAAAGCTCCTCGCGGAGGTCGACCAGCTTGGCGGTCAGCTCCTCCAGGGAAAGCTCCCTGAGTTCGGCGCCGGTCATGGCTAGCTCCTCTCCAGCACGCGGGTGGCGAAGGGCAGCTTGTGCCCGGCCAGCCGCAAGGCCTCGCGGGCCACTTCCGGAGTCACCCCTTCGATCTCGTAGATCACGCGGCCGGGCCGCACCACGGCCACCCAGCCTTCGGGGGCGCCCTTGCCTTTGCCCATGCGGGTTTCCGCCGGCTTCTTGGTGAAGGGCTTGTCCGGGAACACGCGGATGAACACCTTGCCGCCACGCTTGATGTGGCGGGTGATGGCGATACGGGCGGCTTCGATCTGATGGTTGGTCATCCAGCCGCGGCCCAAGGCCTGCAGGCCGTACTGGCCGAAGGCCAGGGTGTTGCCCGCCAGGGCCTTGCCCCGCATGCGCCCCTTCATTTGCTTGCGATGTCTTACTCTTTTAGGTGCCAGCATGATTCTCTGCCGCCCTTTCCAAACATTGCGCTAAGAGGCTTGGGACTGCTGCTCCTGGGCTTCGTCCAACACTTCGCCTTTGAATATCCACACCTGCACGCCGATGATGCCGTAGGTCGTCTTGGCCTCGGCAAAGCCGTAGTCGATGTCGGCCCGCAGGGTGTGCAGGGGCACCCGCCCCTCGCGGTACCACTCACGGCGGGCCATCTCGGCCCCGCCCAGACGGCCGGCGCACTGGATGCGGATGCCCAAGGCGCCAAACTTGATGGCGCTGGTCACCGCGCGTTTCATGGCCCGCCTGAAGGCTATGCGCCGGACCAACTGACCCACCACGTTTTCGGCCACCAGCTGAGCGTCCACCTCGGGCTTGCGCACCTCGTGGATGTCCACCATGACCTCGCGGCGGATTTTCTTCTCCAACACTTTCTTGACGGCCTCGATCTCGGCGCCCTTTTTGCCGATCACGATTCCCGGCCGCGCGGTGTGGATGCGGACCTTGGCCTTGTCGGCCGCCCGCTCTATCTCCACCTTGGCGATGCCGGCGTGACCCAGCTTTTTCTTCATGAACTGCCGGATGACGTGGTCTTCATGCACCAGCGCTGCGTAGTCCCGACCGGCGAACCAGCGGGAGTTCCAGGTGCGGATCACGCCCAGCCTGAAGCCAATGGGGTGCGTCTTCTGTCCCAAACCAGGTCTCCTTACTAACTTTCAGTCACCACCACCGTGATGTGGCTGGTCCGCTTCCTGATGATGTAGGCGCGGCCCATGGCCCGGGCGCGCCAGCGTTTCATGGTGGGGCCCGCGTCCACGAAGGCCTGCTTGACGATCAGCCTGTCCACGTCCACGCCGGGACGTTGGGAGGCGTTGGCCACCGCCGAGCTTACCACCTTGCTGAACATGCCCGCCGCCTTCTTGGGCGTGAACTTGAGCTTGTTCAGGGCTTCTCCCACCTTCATGCCCCGGATGGCGTCGGCCACCAGCCGGGCCTTGCGGGGCGAGATGTGCACGAATTTTGCCTTGGCAACCGCTTCCATGACGCTCTCTACTTCTTGCTCTTACCTTTGCCCTTCTTGTCGCCGGCATGGCCGAAGAAGGTGCGGGTGGGAGCGAACTCGCCCAGTTTGTGGCCCACCATGTTCTCGGTGACGAACACGGGGATGAATTTTTTTGCCGTTGTGCACGGCGAAGGTGAGCCCCACGAAATCAGGCATGATGGTTGAGCGCCGGCTCCAGGTCTTGATGACCTTGCGGCTGCCCGTTTCCTGGGCCGCATGCACCTTCTGGCCCAGAGGCTCGTCCACAAAGGGTCCTTTGCTGAGACTACGCGGCATCTTCTACAGCTCCTAATCCTTGTAGCGGCGACGCACGATGAAGCGGTCGGAAGGTTTCTTGCGCCGCGTGCGGAATCCTTTGGTGGGCATGCCCCAGGGGCTGACCGGATGCCGGCCGCCGCTGGACTTGCCCTCGCCACCGCCCATGGGGTGATCCACCGGGTTCATGGCCACACCGCGCACCTGGGGGCGCTTGCCGAACCAGCGGGTGCGGCCGGCCTTGCCTATGCTGCGGTTCTCGTGTTGTTCGTTGCCCACTTCGCCCACCGTGGCCCGGCAGCGCAGGTTAACCCGGCGCATCTCCCCGCTGGGCAGCTTCAAGGTGGCGTAGCCGCTTTCCTTGGCCATCAGCTGGGCATAGGTGCCGGCCGAACGCACGATCTGGCCGCCGCCTCCGATCTTGAGCTCCACGTTGTGCACGTGGGTGCCCAGGGGCATGTTCTCCAGGGGCATGGTGTTGCCCGGCCGGATGTCGGCCCTGGCCGCACTGACCACCTCGTCGCCCACCCGCAGGCCCTTGGGGGCCAGGATGTAGCGCTTCTCGCCGTCTACATAGTGCAGAAGGGCGATGTTGGCGCTGCGGTTGGGATCGTACTCGATGCCCGCTACCTTGGCCGGCACATCGGCCTTGTCGCGCTTGAAGTCGATGAGCCGGTACTGGCGCTTGTGCCCGCCGCCCCGATGACGGGCGGTCACCCGGCCCAGGTTGTTGCGGCCGCCGGACTTCTTGAGGGGCTCCAGCAGGCTCTTCTCGGGTTCGCTTTTGGTCACCTGCTCGTTCACCAGGAAAGTGGCGAAGCGGCGGCCCGGCGAAGTCGGTTTGAATTTCTTTATGGGCATGGGATTTCTCTCTTGCCTGTATCTCTAGCGGGCCTAGGCCCCCTCGAAGAACTCTACCGAGTGGCCGGGGGCCAAGGTCACGTAGGCCTTTTTCCAGTCACTCCTCTTACCCATGATGCGCCCCAGACGCCGGGTCCCGCCCACGAAGTTGGCGGTGCGCACCTTGAGCACCTTGACTTTAAAGATGTGTTCCACCGCCTGGCGGATCTCCACCTTGTTGGCCCGGCGATCCACCTCGAACACCAACTGGTTGTCGGTTTCCTTGGCCAGCGTGCCCTTCTCGGTGATCAGCGGGCGCCGGATGACCTGTCTTAAGTCCTTCACGACAGCGCCTCCTCGATGGTGCCCACCGCCTGTTCCGTCAGCAGAAGATGCTCGTGCTTGAGGATGTCGTAGACGTTGAGTCCCTCCGCCCGCAGCACCTTCACCCGGGGCACGTTGCGCGAGCTTTTTTCCAGAATGTCGTCCGGGCCCGCGGTGATGATCAAGGTGTTGGCTGCGGCCAAGCGGCTCAGGACCTCCACGAAGTCCTTGGTCTTGATCTGGCTCAGGCCGAAGCCGCGCAGGACCATCAACTTTTCCTCGCGGAGCTTGTCCGACAAAGCCACCCTGAGGGCCGCCTTGCGCACCTTCTTGGGCACGGTGTAGCTGTAGTCGCGGGGCTGGGGACCGAAGGTGGTGCCGCCACCGCGCCACAGCGGGCTGCGTCGGCTGCCCGACCGGGCCCGCCCGGTGCCCTTTTGGCGCCAGGGCTTGCGGCCGCCGCCGCGCACTTCGCCCCGGGTCTTGGTCTTGGCCGTGCCCGCCCTGCGGCAGGCCAACTGCCAGACCACCACCTCGTGCAAAAGGTGAGGCTTGGGCTCGGCGGCGAAAACAGCCTCCGAGAGGTCCATCTGGCCCACCTTCTCGCGCATGGAGTCGTATATATCTACCGTTGGCATCTCGCTCACCCGTGGGATTTGCGCCCGTTTCAGGCCTTCTGCAAAAACACTATGCCGCCGTTGGGTCCGGGCACCGCCCCCTTGACCACCACCAGGTTATGCTCCGGCCGCACGTCGATGATCTTGAGGTTGCGCATCTGGCAGCGCGCGTCACCATCGTGCCCTGGCATTTTTTTGCCCTTCATGACCCGGGAGGGGTAGGCGCTGGCGCCGATGGAACCCGGTGCATCGTGGGTGGTGCAGCCGTGGGTCTTGCGTCCGCCGGCGAAGTTGTGGCGCTTGACCACACCGGTGAAACCGCGGCCCTTACTGCGACCGGTCACGTGAACCTTCTCCCCAGGGCTGAAAAGCTCGGCGGTGACGGTCTGGCCTACTTCATACTGGCCCGCGTCCTCCACCAAAAACTCTTTTAGCACCGCGGCCGCCTCTTCCAGCCCGGCTTTCTTGAAATGGCCGGCCAGAGGCTTGTTAACCCGTTTCTTCTTCCGGGCCCCGAAGCCAAGCTGCACCGCGTGGTAGGAATCGCTCTGGGGATTCTTGACCTGGACCACCGTGCAGGGCCCCACCTCCAGAAGGGTCACCGGAATCGCCCGGCCCTCATCCAGAAACAGGCGGGTCATGCCCACTTTTTTGCCGATCAAACCCTTTAACATAGCATCACCATATCACCGGCAGGCTTGCGCCGTGCCAGGAGCTACAGCTTTATCTCCACGTCCACTCCGGCCGACAAGTCCAGCTTCATCAGGGCGTCCACCGTCTGCTGGGTGGGCTCCAGGATGTCAAGCAGCCGCTTGTGGGTGCGGATCTCAAACTGCTCGCGGCTCTTCTTGTCGATGTGCGGCGAGCGCAAGACGCAGAATTTGTTTATGACCGTGGGCAAGGGAATAGGTCCGGCCACCTTGGCCCCGGTGCGGCGCGCGGTCTCCACGATCTCGGCGGCGGACTGGTCCAGCAGCTTATGATCGTACGCCTTTAGCCGAATGCGAATTTTTTGGTTCGTCAACATGGGAAAACTCCCGCGCTCCTCTGACAGGCCAGGGCGGCCTGGTTAGCCTGATCCTTACTCTATGACTTCGCTAATGACGCCTGCGCCGACGGTGCGTCCGCCCTCGCGGATAGCGAAGCGCAGCTCCTTCTCCATGGCGATGGGGGTGATCAGGTTCACATCAATGCTGATGTTGTCCCCCGGCATCACCATCTCCACCCCCTCGGGCAGAGTCACCACCCCGGTCACGTCCGTGGTCCGGAAATAAAACTGCGGCCGG
>Ga0232080_100535_pt1 | contig 12848 bp, 13 predicted proteins | sample SJ14nscriptome_FD_186098 | JGI IMG/M metagenome (GOLD analysis project Ga0232080, IMG submission 186098) | Metatranscriptome of enriched culture of PCE-dechlorinating microbial communities from Ithaca, New York, USA - SJ1.4 (Metagenome... ... | reverse complement strand
GTTTTATCCCCTTTCCTGAATCTACTTTCGTGCCACGTGTGCGCCATCCCGCTGGCATGGCTGAAGGAGTTGCAGGCAAAATAGGCGAAGCCGAACGTGAATGAGGGGACGCTGGTCCCAGGGTCCCCCGTGGGGAACCCGGGGTGCCGGTTGATCGTCACGCCGATTCATAAACTGCGGCGGCGGCAGGATAAATACGCCCTGGTTTCGCTTTGCACAGGCGGTTGCATGGTACCGGCGACGATCTCCGTGCGGGCCTGATAGCACGCAACGCGAATCGCAGACGGAGACGCAAGAGAAGAGACGTTCCGTTACAGACCCGTAGACCTTTGCAATATTGTGAAGAACCCACCGGTGGAGGATAAACGAAAAAATTTGTTGACAGCAATGTAAGTAAGTGATACTGACCCAACGTCAATCAGCTTTTAACTCAACAATATCGATGTAAGTTTACTTTACATTACGGAGAATATATGCACGAAGACACAGTCCCTGAGAATGTCGAGACCCGCCCTCACCCACCCGGTCGGATCAAACTTGCCAATGCGCTTCGCGTCCTTCTAAAGGAGAAGGAGTTCGATGCCATCACCACAGCCGAGATTGCAAGGACCGCGGGAGTCAACGAAGCTCTGATCTATCGATATTTCGGCGACAAACGCGGCCTTCTTCACCAGATACTGAGCGAATTCCTGGATGCCTACATCGGGGAAATCGAACTGGGCCTTTGTGGGGTGAAGGGGGCTTTGAATCGCCTGAGAAAACTCATCTGGCACCACATCCACATGTTCGAGTCCAACCGCGTGTTTGCAAAATTGTTTCTGCTGGAGGTGCGGAGTTTCCCCGGCTACTTCGGTGGGCATTGCTACGGCCAAGTAAAACGATACAGCAACATCCTGCTGGGGATCTTGGAAGACGGAAGGAAGAGCGGAGAGATCCGTGAAGATATTCCTCTCCGTTCTCTGCGCCAGATTGTGATCGGAGGGCTCGAGCATCTTTGCCTACCGGAGATCATTTTCGATCGGGATTATTCGTCAGACCAATTGACGGAAGATCTTTGCAGTGTCCTGTTTAACGGGATCGAGAGAAACGTGAAAAGCAGTCAGGAAGAGTGAGGGCGGACAGGCCCTCCCGAATACATTCCGGTTTTACCGAGAGACAGGAGGAGAAGCGATGAAACGAAAAGACTCCATTGCAATCGTGACAGGCGGAGCATCTGGTCTGGGTGAGGCTTGTGTCCGCAACATCCTGGCTGGTGGTGGAAAAGCGGCGATATTCGATATGCAGGGGGAACGTGCGGAAAAACTCGTCGCAGAGCTGGGACCGAGTGTCATCTTTGTGAATACCGACGTGACCAGTGAGCAGAGTGTTCAGGCGGCAGTCGATGAAACGCTGGCAGCGTTCGGCATGATCAACGTGGTCATCAATTGCGCCGGCGTCGGCGATCCGGCAAAGGTGTTGGGCAAGAAGGGGCCGATGCCTCTGACCTTCTTCATGAGGATCGTCCAGATCAACCTGGTCGGAACGTTCAATGTCATCCGTCTTGCCGTTGAGAAAATGAACCAGAACACCCCGTACGAGGACGGCGAGAAGGGCGTCATCGTCAACACCGCCTCTGCAGCGGCTTTCGACGGTCAGATCGGCCAGGCAGCCTACAGTGCTTCCAAGGCGGGGGTTGTGGGGATGACCCTTCCCCTGGCCAGGGAGTGTGCCGACTACGGGATCCGGGTGATGACCATCGCCCCGGGGCTCTTCAACACGCCTATGCTGGCGCAGTTGCCCGATGCCGCCCGGGAGGCCCTCGGGAAGATGATCCCCTTCCCGTCCCGATTGGGGAAACCTTCTGAGTACGCGGAACTGGTGCAGCAGATCATCGAGAATCCAATGCTCAACGGCGAGGTGATCCGACTGGACGGAGCAATCCGAATGGCGGCCCGCTGAGGGGTATCCGAACCACATTTCATCGAGGTCAGGCAGGAGACAACGACTCATGAAAAAAAGGAGATATCGTTATCGTCAGTGCCGTCCGGACGCCCTTCAGCAAGTTCGACACCGCCGTAACCGGTTTTCATGGGATAACCGATTGAGCAGTAAGTTCAGGGGAGGACGGGACGGCATCGAGGGGAGCCGCTCCGCCTGTTAGAGGGACTCGATTACATTTATTTCGATGCAATGCCGCAGAAAGGAGGAGCGAAATGGATTGGAGAGAGGATTACAAGAAGAAGTGCGTGTCCGTGGAAAAGATGGCAAAGCAGATCAAGTCCGGCGACTTCATCATGAACGGCTTGGCGTTGGGCGCCCCCACACCGCGGGTCGTGCATGCCATCCTGGACCGGGCGGAAGAATTGAGGGATGTTGTCATCTGCGACGCCGTTCCGGTCTATCCCTCGAAACTGTTGAGCCCCGATTTCATGAAGACCATCGATGGCCACATCAACCATGTCTCGGGCTTTTTTTCACCGGGTGGCCGCGCCCAGGGACAGCCGGGACTTTCGCCGTACTTCCCAGTATCGAGTTCCGATGCCGCGCAGAAAGTAGCCCCCGTGGCGGATGTCTTTATCTGCCAGGTCACCCCGCCCAACAAACAGGGTTTCGTGAATCTTGGCCTGGCCAATTTTTACCAGATGGACCTGATTCGCCTGGGCCGGGAGAACGGAAAACAGCGGCTCACCATCGGTGAAGTAAACGACCAGATGCCCATCGTGTATGGTGACAACTGGATTCATGTTTCCGAATTTGACCTGTTCGTCGAAACGTCCATGAAGATGCCGGCCATCACAAGGACGGCGCCGGGTGAGCGGGAAGCGACCATCGGCCGGTACGTGCTTGAATTGATCAAAGACGGGTACACGATCCAGATGGGATTTGGAGGCATCCCGGAAGCCGTTGTTGCCGGCCTGGAGGGAAAGCACGATCTCGGGGTCCTCACCGAGATGTTCCCCGTCGGCTTGAACGACCTGGTCGCGAAGGGCGTCGTGACAAACCGGAAGAAGCCCTTCCACAAGGGGAAGACGGTCGCTACTTTCTGCATGGCCGACCAGTCCTTGTATGATTTTATCGAGGAGAACCCCAACTGCGAGTTCTTTCCCGCTTCTTACACGAACAACCCGGCCTTTATCTCCCAGCATCCCAATATGGTGGCCATAAACATGGCGCTGATGGTCGACTTCACAGGGCAGATTGCCTCGGAAGCCCTAGGGTTCCGGCAGATCAGCGGTACCGGCGGGCAGCTCGACTTCATGATGGGTGCAAACTATTCCCAGGGAGGGAAGGGTATCACCCTGTTGACGTCTGCCCGGACGCTGAAGGACGGATCGCTCGCTTCTTCGATCGTTCCAGAACTACCCCCAGGAATGCCTGTGACCGTGCCCCGGATCCTGGCGGATTACGTTGTCACGGAGTATGGGATTGCCCACATCCGGCACAAGACGACCACCCAGCGTGCCGAGGCCCTTATCAACATCGCTCACCCCGACTTGAGGGGGGAATTGCGGAACAGCATGAAGGGTCGTTTCTACATGAGATGACAGCCGGTGAAGTGCGGGCTCGACCGGGTCGAGCGGCCGCAGTCGCCGTGAAGCGGAGCGCCAGCTCGCCTGCGGCGGCTGCGGCGTCGGCATCCGCCGAAGGCTGATGGCCGCATCGCCGGAATCCGGCAGGGAGGATCTGTCCGATCACGGATCCGTTCGTTGAAGGAATGATGCACCTTATCTCATGGGGAGGAAACGACGGTGGAATACACATCGATTCTTTACGAAAAAAGCGGGGGGGTCGGCACGATAACCCTGAACCGTCCCAAAAGCATGAATGCCCTGAGCCGGACTCTTCTTGAAGAACTGGGACACGCGCTCCAGCAGATGGCGCTGGATGATGATACGAAATGCGTCATTCTTGCCGGTCACGAGAAATTTTTTGCCGCTGGCGCGGACATCACCGAGGTGGTCAACATCATCTCTCCCGCCGATGCCTACCAATTCTCCAAGTCTGTGGATTTCATCCGCCGGATGGAGGATTTCGACAAGCCGGTCATTGCAGCTGTGAGCGGCATGGCCTTGGGCGGTGGGTGCGAACTGGCCCTGGCGTGCGACCTCCGGATCGCGGCAGAGAATGCGCAGTTCGGTCTGCCGGAGATCAAGATCGGGGTCATGCCGGGTGCGGGAGGGACCCAGCGGTTGCCCCGCCTGATCGGAGCGGGGAAGGCGAAGGAACTCTTGTACACGGGAGATTTCGTCGATGCGGCGGAGGCGTATCGTCTCGGCCTGGTGAACAGGGTGGTGCCTGTGGATTCCCTGATGGATGAGGCACGGGCCTTGGCAAAGAAGATCGCAGCCCGGCCCGGGATCGCCGTGCGTATGATCAAACTGGCCGTAGAAGGGGGGCTCAGCATGGACGTCAAGTCGGCCATCGCTTATGAGGCCCGCTGCTTTGAAACCCTTTTTTCCACGGAAGACCGGGTGGAGGGGATGAAGGCGTTCGTGGAAAAGAGAAAGCCCGTATTCAAACATCAATAATCCGTCAACCCGATTGTGGGTTTTACCTGAGGGGGCATTCATGGAGATCATCAACTACACGGAAGAACACCGAATCTTCCGCGATGCGCTGCGGAAGTTCGTGGAGAAGGAACTGATTCCCCACGTGGATGAATGGGAAGAAGCGGGCATCGTGCCCAAGAGCGTCTGGCAGAAGATGGGAAACCAGGGATTCCTCGGTACGGGCGTTCCCGAGGAATACGGGGGACCGGGTGCGGATTTCCTCTACTCCGTCATTATCATAGAAGAGATGGCCCGGGCCAATTTCACTGGTCTCACGGCGTCGATGCACAGCGACATTATCGTTCCCTACATCATTGCCTTCGGCTCGGAAGAACAGAAACGGAAGTATCTGCCCGGCTGTGTGACGGGCGACATCATCACGGCGGTTGCCATGACGGAACCCAACACCGGAAGCGACCTCGCTTCCATCCGGACGACAGCGGTGGAGGACGGGGATTCCGTTGTCCTGAACGGACAGAAGACCTTCATCAGCAACGGTATCAACTGTGGCATCTGCATTGTCGTGGCCAAGGACCCTTCTGTAGTGAACCCCCACCAGGCAATAGACCTTTATATCGTCGAAGATGGAACACCCGGATTCGAAAAGGGAAAAAAGATCAAGAAGGTCGGCTGGCACAGCCAGGACACAGCGGAGTTGTATTTCGAAAATTGCCGGATCCCACTGTCAAACCGGCTCGGTGATAAGGGCACGGGCTTCATGAAACTCATGCAGAAGCTGCAGCCGGAACGCCTTGTCTGTGCCATCGGCGCCATCACCGCCGCGGAATACATGCTCGATGTCACGATCAAGTATTGCCAGGAGCGGACCGTGTTCGGCAAGCCCATTTCCAAGTTCCAGCACTCCCAGTTCGAGCTCGTGGAGATGGCCACGGAAATTAAAATTGGACGTACTTTTATAGACAAACTGATCGTGGACCACATGGAGGGCCGGCAGATCATCATCGAAACGTCCATGGCCAAGTACTGGCTCACCGACATGGCCAACCGGATCGCGGACCGTTGCGTCCAATTGCACGGGGGGTATGGATATTGTGACGAATATCCGATATCCAGGGCCTGGCGGGACGTCCGTGTAATGAAGATCTTTGCCGGGACGAATGAGATCATGAAGATAATCATAGCCCGCTTCATGGGGTTGTAAAGGCAAGCTGTCGTAAAAAAAGTGCTCTGGACGTGCCGTGAGGGCTTTGCGTGGGGGCGTGTTTTGTTTGCGGAACCTCCGGCGGCCAAGGATTAAAAAGGAGGACAGAAATGGATTTCCGGTTTTCAGAAGAGCAGCAGATGATCCGGGATATGGCCCGGAAGTTCGTGGACGAAGTCGTTGCCCCCCGGGCTGAGGAACTGGAGGCCTCGGGCGAGTATCCCTATGACATCATGGCGCGGATGGCCGACCTCGGCATGATGGGCATCCCTTTCCCGGCGGAGTATGGCGGAAGCGGCGGGGACTGGGTGGGCATGCACCTGTGCATCGAGGAGATGTCCCGGGGGGACACGACCCTGGGGGGACTGCTGGACGTGACGACGAGCGTCGTGGCGCAGGAGCTGTATGTGTTCGGGACGGAGGAGCAGAAGCGGGAATGGCTCGTGCCTATGGCGCAGGGCAAGACCATCGGCGCTTTCGGTCTCACGGAGCCCCAGGCAGGGTCCGACGCGGGCGCCACTCGGACAACGGCCGTCCGCGTCGGTGACTCCTGGGTCATCAACGGGACCAAGCAGTTCATCACGAACATCGGCCTCGACACCGCCTCCCTGGTCATCATCACGGCCCGGACGAAGGCTCAAAAATCGGGGGAAAAGGAGCAGATCAACACCTTCATCGTCCCGAAGGGAACGCCAGGGTTCACCCTCGGCAAGAAGTACGACAAGATGGCCTGGCGCCACTCGGCCACCCATGAGTGCATTTTCGAGGACTGCCGGATTCCGGCTTCGAACTTTCTCGGGAAGGAAGGGAGGGGTTTTGCCCAGCATCTGGCGGTCCTGGAAACGGGTAGGATCAGTGTTGCCGCTGTCGCCGTCGGTCTGATGCAGGCCTGCCTGGACGTCTCCTTGCGGTATGCAAAGGAAAGGGTCCAGTTCGGGCAGCCCATCATCAGCTTCCAGGGGGTCTCTTTCAAACTCGCGGACATGGCCATGGCGACGGAGCTCGGCCGCAACATGTATCTCAAGGCGGCCTGGCTGAAGGACAACGGCCTTCCCCATACGTTGGAGGCCGCCTACGCGAAGCTTTACGCCTCGGAGATGTGCGAAAAGGTAGCCAGCGACGCATACCAGATCCACGGGGGCTACGGTTTCATGAACGAGTACGCTGTCTCGCGGTACTACCGGCACACCAAGATCCTGCAAATCGTCGAGGGGACCAACGAGGTCCAGCGGATGGTCATTGCCCGAAACCTGAAATAGACCTGGAGGCCGATCATGAGCAAACAAGCAATCTTTCACCCCGGCGCCCTGGAAGAAAGGGATGGCGTTCTTGTGCAAATGGGGAACCAATGTGTGGGGTGCGGCAGGACGTCTTACCCCGCCGTTGAACTGTGTCCGTTCTGTTCCTCGGAACAGCTTAAAAAAGTGCCTCTCAGCGCGACGGGCAAGCTGTTTTCGTTCTGCGTGACCCGCGTCCCCGTCGGTCCGTACAAACCACCCATCATCGGCGGTTATATCGATCTCCATGAAGGGACACGCGTTTTTGGGCAGATCCATGCCCGCGTGGAGGATGTGAAAACCGGCATGAAGCTGAAGAGGGAAACGGGCGTGATCTGGACGGAGAAGGACGGCACGGAGGTTCTCGGCTATTTTTACGTGCCCTGTGGAGGTGAGCAATGAGGAACTCAGTCTATGTCCTCGGCATTGGCCAGACGATTTTTGGCAGACACGACAGCCTGACCGTCAACGATTTGGGAGCCACCGCCGTCTTGGCCGCCGTGAAGGATGCTCAGATTGCTCCCAAGGCCCTGGAGGTTGGATATTGCGGAACGATCAACAGTCCTCCCACGCCGGCCCAGTCGATTCTGCACCGGATCGGGGTGGACCGGATTCCGATGTATACCGTGGAAAACGCGTGTGCCAGCGGTTCCTCCGCCGTGCACTTGCTGCATGAAAACATCGCTCTGGGCGCCTGCGAAATCGGCATCGCCTTCGGCGTCGAGTCGCTGTCCGCCTTCAACAGGAAATTCGGAAAAGGATTGCTTGTGATCGAGGGGGATCTCCAGGGAAAACTCGCCCTCACCATGCCGTCCTTCTTCGCCATGATTTGCAACCGGCTGATGGAAGAGCGCGGTGCGACAATCGAGGACATCTGCTATCCATCGGTGAAAAACCACCGGGCCGGCCTGACGAATCCCTTTTCCCAGTACAAAAAGGCCGTGACAGTCGAGGAAATCATGGCCTCCCCCATGATCGCCGACCCCATCACTGTGCTTCAGTGCTGTCCCCAAAGTGACGGAGCGGCGGCCATCGTCCTCTGCTCGGAAGCCTTCTTCAAGAAGCACAACCGGAAAGGGCATCGTGCGCCCGTCCGGATCGCCGGGTCCGTCATCTCGGTCAGCGGGGCCGAGGACGCCTCCTTTGATCCCCTTGCCCTGAAAGCCATGATCGACGGAGCGCGGGAGGCCTGCGAGATGGCAAGCGTGGACGCTGCGAAGGACATCAACGTCGTCGAAATGCACGATGCGTTCTCCGGCGAGGAACTGGCAGCATACGAAATGCTGGGCCTCTGCCGGCCTGGCGAGGGCATCGCGCTGGCCCGTTCCGGCGCAGTGGAACTGGGAGGCCGCTGCCCCGTCAATCCCAGCGGCGGCCTGCTCTCCATGGGCCATCCCCTGGGAGCTTCCGGGGTTCGCGTGGTCAACGACGTTGTGCGCCAGCTCTGGGGTGAGGCAGGGGCAAACCAGGTCGAGGGCGCGAAGGTGGGCATGGCCCAGATGCTAGGCGGTGTATTGACTGGTGTCGAATCCCCGGTCGTGGCGGGCATCCAGATTCTCACCCGGTAGGGTGGTGGCGACGAGGTTTGGAGTTGTTCCATGCAGGATGTGTTCATCATTGGCATCGGGATGAACCGGTTTGGAAAATCCAGCGACGGGACTGTCCGCACAATGGCGGAAAAGGTTATCCTGGAAGCCCTGGAGGATGCGGGCCTGGCGAAAGAGGACCTCCAGGCGGGCTTCTTTGCCAACACATTCTGGGGGATGTTCGACCATCAGCACTCGATCCGTGGCCAAGTGGTCTTCCGGGGGATGGGCATCGACCGGATCCCGGTGACCAACGTGGAAAACGCCTGCGCAGGTGCTTCCACGGCACTTCACCTGGCCTGCACCGGCATCCGGGCCGGGATGTTCGAAGTGGCCCTCGCCGTTGGCTCCGAGAAGCTGACGAACCCCGACAAGGAAAAGTCGCTGGCGGCCTATTCCAGCTGCATGGATGTTGAGCATTTCGAACGCCAGATCGGAGTGCTAATGGAATATGGCAGGAACCTCCGCATTCAGTTGCCGCCGGACGAATCGGCTCCCGGGGCGGGACGCAGTATCTTCATGGACGCCTATGCCATGATGGCCCGCTGGCACATGAACCGACACGGCTCAACCCAGCGCCAACTGGCCGTTATTGCCTCCAAGAACCACTTCCATGCCTCCCTCAATCCGCTCGCCCAGTACCAGAACCCGATGAGCGTGGAGGAAGTGCTGGCGGACGCTCCGGTCACCTATCCGCTAACGCGGGGCATGTGCGCCCCCGTGGGCGATGGAGCGGCCGCGGCGATCGTCTGTTCTGGGGCGTATCGGAAGAAGAGGGGTGGCGGGCGGGCCGTGAGGATCCTGGCGTCTGTCCTTGGGCAGGGATCAGACCGGGAACTGGACGGGGAGGACATCGGGAAGCGCCTTTCCCGAAGGGCCTACCAGGATGCCGGACTGGGCCCCGGGGACATTGATGTGGCGGAATTGCACGATGCGACCGCCTTTGGAGAACTGCATCAGACAGAGGCGATGGGATTCTGTGCTCCCGGTGAGGGCGGATCATTTGCCGAGTCCGGTGCGACAGCCCTGGGCGGAGCGAAGCCGGTGAACACGAGCGGCGGTCTGGAAGGGAGAGGACATCCCATCGGGGCGTCCGGGCTTGCCCAGATCCACGAACTGGTCCTGCAGCTTCGGGGTGAAGCCGGCAGGAGGCAGGTGCCGGGGGCAAGGATCGGCCTGGCCGAAAACGGCGGCGGGAACATCGGCGTCGAAGAGGCAGCCATGTGCATCCACATTCTGGAACAGCCCTGAACCGGCTGCCGATTCGGGGAGCAAAGAAAATCTAATCTCTTTTTCCAAAAGGTTTTCTGGGGCAGAAAGTCCATGACCTGAGTGAAGACGGGGGTCCTGAGAACATGAGTGCTCCTCGCCGGCGATATTTGCCGGGAAGAGTGACAGGATTCCTGTTTGAAATTCAAGTCGAGGACACCCCTGATACGTTGTTTATTTATGTCTTTTAGATGGTTACGTATGATGATGGACAATTATCCCGGACAGTAGTGGAAATCCATAACCATTGAAAAATCGAAGATGCAGATCGTCGCCACCCTCAAGAATATCATCCCGATCGTGGGGAAAATGGGAGTGAAAATCGAGCGATTCGATCCGGGATCCATGAAGGTCCGCCTCCCTCCGGTTCCCTCTTCTCTCTGGCGGACTACACAGGGGGCGTTCTGTTCAGCTCGTGCTTCGACATGAAGAAATACATTCCCATCCTGAAGGATGCGTCGATCGTCTACAGGCGCCCCGCCATGAGTGACATGTCCATCGAGGCTGTTTTAGCCGCGGGCAAGATCGAGGAATTCAGAGGAAGGACGACTGTATCGGGAAGGCGGATTTCATCAAGGAGTTCGAATTGAAGGGTGAAAACGGCAACCTGTGCTACACGGCCAAGGGCAGTTTTCAGATCAGGAAGGTGTTGGGGAATCTGTCGCTGATCCCGCTTGAACGCCTTGGCGTCGGTGAGGCCTTACTTTGGTCCCGGCGCAAACCGCGGCGGGATAACATCCAGAAAGGTCGAGGACATGTTTGAGTGTCTCTTCAGCCCCGGACGCATTGGAAACCTGGAAATCCGGAATCGCATCGTCATGCTGCCCATGACCATGGGCTAATCCGAGGCCTGCGGGACCGTCGGGGATCGCTTCCTCACCTACTTCGCCCATCGGGCGAAGGGGGGAGTCGGGCTCATCATCGTTCCCTTTTCGCCCCTCGACGTCGGTTCGTTCTTCGTGCCGGCCGTGTTCGACGATCGGTATCTCCCGGGAATCCGGCGGCTCACGGCGGCCCTGCATGCGGAAGGGGCCAAGACGGCCTGCCAGCTCATTGTTTCCTACCACGTGGCCTTCGGTGGCGGACCGGCCGAGCACGTCGGCCCCTCCCCGGTTTTGAACCAGATGCTCAGGGAGACTCCCCGGGCTCTCGAGGTCGACGAGATCCGCTGGATCGTGGAGGAGTGCCCGCCGGGCCCGCGAGGGCGGTTTTGACGCCGTCGAATTCATTGTGGGCGGCGGTTACCTCCTGAGCCGCTTCCTCTCCCCCGTCACAAACGAGCGGGCGGATGCGTACGGGGGGAGTCTCGAAAACCGTATGCGGATCCTTCTGGAGATCGTCGCGTCGATCCGCCGGCATGCGGGGGACGACTTCCCGATCGGTGTCCGCCTCAATGTAGAAGAACAGATGCAGGGCGGGCACACGATCGAAATCTCGAAAGGTGTGGCCCGGGCGCTGGAGAAGGCCGGTGTCGGCTTCATCAACACCTATACAGGCTGGCACGAATCTCCCGTGCCCACTGTGGCGCCCCTGGTGCCGAAAGGGGCCTTCGCGCATCTCGCCGGTGCAATTCGGGAGGTTGTCGGGATCCCCGTTATTGCAGCTAATCGTATCAACGATCCGGCTACGGCGGAGCGGATTCTGGCGGAGGGCCTGGCAGACTTCATCGGCATGGGCCGGGCCCTGATCGCCGATCCTGAACTCCCCAACAAAGCAAAGGAGGGGCGTGTCGAGGAGATTGTTCCCTGCCTGGCCTGCGGCAACTGCCTTTCTGATATTTTGGCCATCTACAAGGATCTTCGCGGTCGTGTCTCGGCCTCCTGCACGGTCAATCCATTTGCCGGTCGGGAACTCAAGTTTGTTCCCACCGCCGCAGGCAAGCTCCGGAAGGTCTTCGTCGCCGGCGGTGGTCCCGCAGGTCTGGAGGCGGCCCTTACTGCGGCAGAGCGGGGTCACCGGGTCACCCTGTTCGAGAAAGGGAGCAAGCTGGGAGGATGGCTTCGGGTGGGGTGTCTTCCTCCCCACAAGGAGGACATCCAGAACTTTGCGCGGAGCCTGGAAGCGCGGGCCCGTAAGGCGGGTGTCAACATCCGTCTTGGCAAGGTCCTCGATCCTCCAACCTTGGAACGGGAAAAGCCCGATGTCCTTGTGGTAGCGGTCGGGGCTGTGCCCATTGTTCCGAATATCCCAGGTATCCGCTTGGGCCAAGTGGTCTCCGCGGAGGACGTCCTGACGGGGAAAAAGACCGTTCGAGGGAAGGTTGTCATCCTGGGTGGCGGCCTGGTGGGCTGCGAGACGGCGGAGTTTCTGGCGGCCCGGGGCGGGGGCGTCGAGAGCGTCACCGTTCTGGAAATGCTGGACCGCCTGGCGCCGACGGTTTCGACAAGCTACCGCCCGTTTTTCCTCGGCATGCTGAAGATGCTGGGCATCCGCCTCGAAAACCGGACAACCGTAGAGGAGATCAACGGATCTGGCGTCAAGGTCAACCGGCAGGGCAGCGCGGAATTCATCGAGGCTGACGCTGTTGTCCTTGCCGCGGGTCTCCGGGTCGATCAGAAGACGGTGGAGGATTTTCTGGACAAGGCCCCGGAAGTATACGTTGTCGGCGACTGCGTCCAACCCCGTATGATCAAGGAGGCCATGGAGGAGGGACTGGCTGTCGGTCTGAAGATCTAATTCCATGATGTTTCGGAGGAATTTAGAGGCTTTTCCCAGCTTCTGGCATTCCTGCTCGCTGTAATCGATCGTTTTGGAATGGTCTGTCGATTGGTCCACCACGACGTTGCCGTCCTTGTCCTGGATCTCCCGGACTCCCATCGCATCGCCCGGTTTCTCTCCACCCTCCCGCTCCCGCTCGATCATGAGCTGGATCTTCTGGTCGCTCACGCTGGACTCTCTCAGTTCCTTCGATGTTCTCCCGGATCTTTTCCTTCGTGCTCCTTGTCCGAGCCAGGAATATTGCCATAGCGGTAGCCTGCGCCCCCTTGGTACACTCTGGGTGGTTGTGGGTCACGATCGTGTAATC
>Ga0232080_100510_pt1 | contig 13098 bp, 11 predicted proteins | sample SJ14nscriptome_FD_186098 | JGI IMG/M metagenome (GOLD analysis project Ga0232080, IMG submission 186098) | Metatranscriptome of enriched culture of PCE-dechlorinating microbial communities from Ithaca, New York, USA - SJ1.4 (Metagenome... ... | reverse complement strand
TAGAACCGGCCGGCCTCAGCCCAGAAGCTGGCTGGCCAGGCGGCAGTAAAGCTCCATCCCCAGGGTCAGGACATCCTCGTTGAAGTCGAACTTAGGGCTGTGCAAGGGCGCGCACCCCGGACGGCCCACCCCCAGGAAGACAAAGCAGCCCGGGGCCTTTTCCAGGAAAAAGGCCATGTCCTCGCCGCCCATGGTGGGCTCCGGCTCCATCACCCGCTCGGAGCCCACCACCTCCCGGGCAGCGCGGCGCACCAGCTCGGCCACATGCGGGTCGTTGACCAAGGGAGGATAGCCCTGAGCATAATCGAGTTCGTATTGGGCCCCCATGGACTGGCAGACCCCGCCCACGATCTTATCCAGCCTCTCGGGCCAGGAGAGCCATATCTGGCGGTCAAAGGTGCGGGTGGTGCCGCACATCTCGGCTTGACCGGGAATCACGTTGAAGGTGCTGCCGGAATGGAAGCTGCCCACGGTCACCACCGACGGGCTCAAGGGATTCATCTGGCGGCTGACGATCCTTTGCAGGGCGTTGACCACCTGGCAGCCCACCTCCAGGGCGTCCAGGCACATATGGGGCATGGCCCCGTGCCCGCCCCGGCCGATGATCTTGAGGTCAAAGCGGTCCATGGCCGCCATGAGGGCGCCGTCGCGCACCCCCACCTGGCCTTCGAGTACGGTGTGCCACAGATGGCAGCCCAGGGCGTAGTCCACCCGGGGATTGTCCATGACCCCCTCTTCGATCATGGGCTTGGCCCCGCCGGGCCCTTCCTCGGCGGGCTGGAAGACAAACTTTATGTTGCCGCTGAGCTGGTCCCTGACCTGGTTGAGGGCGCTGGCCGCGGTCAGGAGCATGGCCATATGCCCGTCATGCCCGCAGGCGTGCATGGCACCGGGATGGGTGGAGGCGAAGGACAGGCCGGTGTCCTCCTGGACCGGCAGGGCGTCCATGTCCGAGCGCAACATCAACGTCTTGCCCGGCCGGCCGGTCTCCAGCAGGCCCACCACCCCATAGCGGGCGATGCCGGTCTTAACCGCCAATCCCTCCCGCCGCAGATAATCGGCCACATAGGCCGAGGTCTTCTCTTCGGTGTAGGCCGGCTCGGGGATGCGGTGCAGATCGCGGCGGATGCTTACCGTCAGATCCTTGTGCGCCAGGGCCAGCTTCTTGAAATCGGTCATGGCCAGACCTCCCAGGATGCCGGGAATGGTGCCCCGGTGCCGCGCCTGCGGTGGCCCGCCTCCGCGGCGACCGCTGCCGGCAGCGGGTTCCCAGCCGCTTGATTATTTCTCCCGGCCGGCCGCATGGGCAGCTGGCCGTTCGCCGGGCAGGCCTCGGCCGCGGGGCCTCAGTCCTTGTCCTGCTCCATCTTTTCCAAAATCATCTGTACCACAATGCGGGTGGCGGTGCCCACCACGTCGGGGCAGTGGGTTTCATGCCCGCCCACGCCCTCGAACTGGTCCCAGTCCTTGGGATCGAGCAGGTTGAAGGAGCGGCCCATCTTGCTCTTCTGGATCTCTCCGCAAATGGGGGAGCCCAGCGCGGCCACGAAGCGTTTCAGATACTCGGCCGCCAACTGGTAGACCTGGAAGCGGTTACCCTGGGGATCGGCGATATCCCCCAGCTGCCGCCCGTAGAGCTTGCTGAGCAATGATCCGGCCACCACCGAGGCCCCGCACTGCCCATGGGAGGTCAGCCCGAATCCGCCTCCCTGGGCGTTGGCCGCGCGGAAGATGTCCTCGCTGCGCATCTGGGGGAATAGCTGGTAGACCGCGGCGATCACGCATTGGGCGCAGCCATGGTACTTCTTTTCAAAATCAAAACCCAGCTGATAGGCCTTGTCCAGCATGCTGTTGTTCATTTTTGCCTGTCTCCCTTCCTGTGGGCTCATGAAAAACGGGGGCCGCGCCTCCGAGAAGGGCGGGGGAAGCTAGAAAAGCCGATAGCAGGCCTGGTAGGTCCCCGGCCGCCGGTCCTTGAGAATGGTGGCCTCGGAGGACTGGCGCGACCGGGCCAGGGCCTCCAGATCCACCTCGCCCTGCAGGACCAATTCGTTCTCGCCGCTGTCCGCCTCGTAAAGCACTCCGTCGTTGGTTCCGCAATGTTCGTCGATGGGAGCCAGGATGGACGAACGGCCATAGCCTGTGAAGGGATGATCCACCGGCACGCTTAAGCCCCCCACCAGATGGCATTCCACCACGTAAACTTGGTTTTCCACCGCCCGCGCCGCGCAGCAGCGCCGCACCCGGTAGAAGCCCCGCTCAGTATAGGTGTCCGAGGGACACAAGAGGATCTGTGCGCCGGAGAGCATAAAATGGCGCCCTACCTCGGGGAACTCGGAGTCGTAGCAGGTCATCACCCCTACCGTGGCCGGGCCCACCTTGAAGGTCTCCAGGCCGTCGAAGGTGGCGGTTCCCCAATCGGTCTCCCCGGGGAAAAGATGGTTCTTGCGCTGCCTTTGGATGCTGCCGTCGGGGAAGAAAATGTGGGCGGTGTTGTATCCCATGCCCTGGGTGGAGTCCCAAACCCAGTGCGACCCCCCCACCACCACTGCGCCCGATTCCCGGGCCAGCCGGGTGAACAGCGCCTCGTAGATGGGGGTGAACTCGGCCAGGTATTTTTTCATGGCCGGTTCCAGGTCGGCATAGCACAGGGCGGCGCCGGCCATGCCCAGCAAGCCGAAGCAGGAGAACTCCGGCAGCAGAACCAGATGCGGCTTGCCCCGCAGGGCCAGCCGGCATTGCTCCTCCAGGTGTTGCTCCATCTCCTGGAAGCTGTGGGTGTCGCGTAGCCCCAGTTGGCAGACCGCTATCTTGATCTTGTCCATACTTGCCCTTTCCCGATGCGCGGCGGGCGAGGGTGGCCCGCTCCGGGGGCTCCAGTCGGAGCCCGGAGTTATGATGCAGGCCTCCCTGAGTTGCGTAGCTGGGCCCCGCGCCCCGCCTTTTGAGCGCGGCAGGCCATGATGGCTATCCGCCGTGCCCCGCTGCCGTTACTATGATGAAAGAGCGCAGGGCCCAGCCTTTGTTCGAAGAAATGCGCCCGGCGTTGGCACCCCGGACAGGATGCACAAGCCCGGATGATGAATCAGCCGGAGCGACAGCGCCGGGCGCAGAATACATACCTTTGTTGATCAGCGGCAAGCCGCGGTGCACCCAGCCGGCGTTGGCCGCCGTCTTGTCCCTGGGTCATCCGCACCGCCACCTCCGCCTGTATTCGCTTTCACTCCCGCGGGGGCGGGCTTGCGCCCGCCCCGGTACGGGGCTACTTGCCGTAATCGTAGAATCCCTTGCCAGTTTTCCTTCCCAGATGCCCGGCGCGCACCATCTTGCGCAGCAGGGTGCAGGGACGGTACTTGGAATCGCCGAACTCCTGGTACAGGTTGTCCTGCACGCTCAAGAGGGTGTCCAGACCGATCAGGTCGGCCAGGGCCAGGGGTCCTATGGGGTGGTTGGCCCCCAGGGTCATGCCCTTGTCGATGTCCTCGGCCGAGGCGATGCCCTCCTGCAGGACGAAGATGCCCTCGTTGATCATGGGCACCAGGATGCGGTTGACCGCAAAGCCGGGCGCTTCCTTGATGGCGATGGGGGTCTTGCCCATCTTCTCGGCCAGCGCGGTGACGGTCTGCGCGGTCTCTGCGGAAGTGGCCTGGCCCTGGATGATCTCCACCAGCTTCATCACCGGCACCGGGTTGAAGAAGTGCATGCCCACCACCTTGTCCGGACGCTTGGTGGCCGCGCCGATCTCGGTGATGGAGAGCCCCGAGGTGTTGGAAGCCAGAATGGCCTCAGGCTTGGCCACGCCGTCCAACTCCTTATAGAGCTGTTTCTTCAACTGCATGTTCTCGATAACGGCCTCGATGACGATGTCCGCATCTTTGACCGCCGCCGCCAAGTCCACCACGCCGGTTATCCGGCCGAGCAGCTCGTCGGCCTGCGCCTGGGTCATCTTGCTCTTGCTGACAGCCCGCTCGTAATTCTTGCGGATGCCGGCCAGACCCTTTTGCACGAAGCGGTCCTCGATATCGCGCATGGCGACCTGTAAGCCGGCCTCGGCCGCCACCTGGGCTATACCGGAGCCCATCAGGCCCGCGCCCAATACGCATACTTTTTTGATGCTCATGGCTAGCTCCTCTCTCAGACTCTCTCTACGATCATGGCCATGCCCATACCGCCGCCGATGCAAAGACTGGCCAGGCCGATCTTCAGGTTGCGGCGGGCCATCTCGTAAAGCAGGCTGACCACGATGCGGGCGCCGGTGGAGCCCACCGGGTGGCCCAGGGCGATGCCGCTGCCGTTGACGTTGGTGATGTCCCGGTTCAGCTTGAGGGCCTTTTCGCAGGCCATATACTGGCCGGCAAAGGCCTCGTTGAGCTCGATGAGTTCAATGTCCTGCAGGGTGAGGTTGGCTCTCTTCAGGGCCTTCTGGATGGCCGGCACCGGGCCGTAGCCGAACAGGACCGGATCCACACCCGCCCAGGCGTAGGACACGATGCGGCCCAGGGGCTTGACCCCCAGTTTCCCTAGCTTGTCCTCGGAGGTCAGGACCACTGCGGTGGCGCCGTCGTTTATGCCCGAGGCGTTGCCCGCGGTCACCGAACCGCCCTTCTTGAAGGCGGCGGGCAGTTTGGCCAGACTCTCCATGGAAATATCCCGGCGCACGTGCTCATCGATTTCGAACGGCTTGGGGTCGCCCTTGCGCTGGGGCACCGGAACCGGGACGATCTCGTCCTTGAATCTGCCCGCGTCGATGGCCGCTGCCGCCAACTTGTGGCTGCGCGCCGCGACCTCGTCCTGCTCCTCGCGGGTGATCTTGTATTTTTCCACCAGGGTCTCGGTGGCCAGACCCATGATCATGCCGCTGGTGGGCTCAGTCAAAACGTCCAGCACCGAGTCCTGGAACTTACCATGCGCCAGGCGCTGGCCCCAGCGGATGGTCTTCATGGTGAAGGGAGCCGAGGACATGGTCTCCACGCCGCCGGCCAGGATCATGTCCGCCTCGCGTAATTGGATCATCTGGGCGCCGCAGACCATGGCCTGCATGGCCGAGCTGCACTGGCGCTGAACGGTGAAGGCGGTCACGGTGTCGGGAATACCGATGCTCAGGCTGGCGGTGCGGGCGGTGTTGGCCTCGTCCATACACTGGATGCAGTGTCCCAGGATGACCTCGTCCAACATGTCCTTTCCCACCTTGGCCCGCTTCAGCGCCTCCTCCATGGGGACCGCGACCAATTTGGCGGCCGAGAAGTCCTTGAGAGAACCGCCGAAATCTCCTATGGCGGTGCGCGCTCCGCTAACTATGTATACATTGCTGGTCTGCATTGTTTTCTCCTTGCAATGCCTGCTTCTGTAGAAATCAAGCTGAGGAAAATGCGCCCCTCGGCGGCGGCGTGCTGGGCCAATCCGGCGCAGGCTGTTGACTGCGCCGAGCCTGGGGACAGATCTTCTGTCGCGCTCTGACGATTGGTCCGACGAAAGCCGTCGATCGGCTGGTCAGGAGTGGGGGGCCCGGCCTGCGCCGGAGCCCCTGCACTCCACCCTATGGCCTCTTCACCGGAGGCAACCCATTCCTCCGCAGGGGACTCCCCTGAAAAATCACGGGGTGTCCCCGAGCGGAGTGGTGGGCGCGGTGAAGGTGCCGCCATTTCAATTACAAGTAGCTTTAGTGTTTACTAGAGCCAGTCTTAAAGCTTCCTCTCGGTTTTCAAGCCATCGCCGAAGGTGGGCTGACGCGCGATCTCCTTGGAGTCGTCCATTTCCGCCTCGATGCCCGCCAGGTATCTGGCCAGCTTCAGCCTGGATTTGTAATCGTACTCGATGCCCAGGGCGATGGTCTCCATGATGGGCGAACCGCCGCCGTGCACGCCGGCGATCTCGTACCAGGAGGTCATGGACGAAGCGCCCACGTTTTCCACCAGCTTCCAGATCTTGAGCGACTCTTCCGCCGACAGGTTGGGGTTGCGCTTGATGAAGCGCATCAGGGCGTCGGCGTAGGCGTCCTTGGTCTCGAAGTCCTCGGCAAAGGGCAGGGTAACCGAGATGCCACCGGCGATCTCGGTCAACAGGTTGTACTCGTGATAGATCAGCTCGCCGGTGTGGCGACGGCCCACGTTGGCGTAGATGTTGTTGGGGAAGTACACGCCCGCCTCGGTCTTCTCACCGAACATGGCGGAGGCGATGCCGGCGGCAAAGGCCAGCTCGGCGGTGCCGGCGAACTGGGTGAGCTTCTCGCGCACCTGGGTGGCCTTCGCGATGCCGTTGGCCTCGGCGGCCAGGGCGGTGACGCCGCACAGGATGTCGGACACGCCCGGCTTGCAGCCGCAGTAGCTGTGACGGTGCGAATCGGCGAAGAGCAGGGCCATGCGGCGGCCGAACTCCCACTCACGGCACATGAACACGCGCTCTTTGGGCACGAACACTTTGTCAAAGAAAATGACCGAGTCCGACACGCCGTAGCGGCAGAAGGGCGCCGCTTGGGGATCGTCCTTATCCCGCAGCCAGACCGGCCGGGTGATCAGGGTCATGCCCTCCCAGTCGGCGGGCAGAGCGAAGGCCACCGCGTAGTCCCGGTCGTCTTCCATCAGGGCCCGGGTGGGCAGCACGAAGATCTCGTCGGCGTAGGCGGCCTGGGTGATGGACATCTTGAAGCCGCTCACCACGATACCGTCCTTGCGCTCCTCCACCACGTGCACGTAGGCGTCGGGGTCAGCCTGCTGGCTGGGCCGCTTCATACGGTCGCCCTTGCTGTCGGTCTGGGCGCAGCAACCGTCCCAGTCGTTCTTCTGGTAGATCTTCAGGTAGTCCATGAAGCGCTTGTGGTAGTCGGTGCCCTTGGCCATGTCCATCTCTTTGGTGCAGATGGCCAGGGCGTTGATGGCATCGTGACCCATGCAGCGCTGGATACAGCCACCCACCCGACGGGCGGTCAGGCGGATCAGCTTCTGCTTCTGCATAAGGTCATAGGGGCTCTGCGGCAGGTGACCCCAGCGGTTGACCTCTTCGCCGGTGTAGGGCGAAACTGCGGTGGCCAGGCCCTTCCACTTGGGGTCCTGTGCCACGTCATAGGTGAGTTCCAGCACGTTGACGCCCGGAATAAGTCTATGGTCATCGCGGCCCACCATCTTGCCGCCGATGCAGATGTTGGGCTTCATGCCGAACAGTCTTTCGCGGTATTGCTCTTTCGTACGCAGCATTTTGAACCTCTCAATTCATCGGTTGTGAGTTATGTCCGTATCTATGTTGAGCTAGGGTACGATGTGCCCACCATCAATAACGATCTCGGTCCCGGTCAAAAAGGCCGGGGCGGTGGCCAGATAAAGCGCCGTGGAGCGCATCTCCTCCAGATTCCCCACGCGGTTCATGGGGATCATCTTCTTGATCAGGCCCTTGCCGGCATCGGACTCAAAAAAGTCCTTGTTGAACTCGGTCAGGAAATAACCGGGGCAAAGGGTGTTGACCTGCACGTTGTCGCGCATGAGCTCCAGAGCCATGACCTTGGTCAGCTGGATCACCGCGCCCTTGCTGGTGCAGTAGCCGGACATGCCGCGGGCGGCGACCTTGCCCAGAATGGAAGAAATGTTGATTATCTTGCCGCTCTTGTTCTTGGCCATGTGGGCGGCCACCGCCCGGCAGGCCAGAAACAATCCGCGGAAGTCGACGCTCATCACGTCGTCGATGTCCTCGTCGGTCATCTGCACCACCGGCTTCTGCACACCGGGGACACCCGCGCTGTTGACCAGAATGTCGATCTTGCCCAGCTCGGCGGCGATTTCCTCCACCACCTTGTTGACTACCTCGGTGTGATGGACGTCCATGGCCTTGCCGATGGCCTTGACCCCGAATTTCTCTTCAATCGCCTTGGCCGCCTTCTTGCAGCCTTCCAGGTTTCTGGCCACCAGGGCTATGTTAGCCCCGGCTTCAGCGTAGGTCTCGGCGAAAAGCAGGCCGATGCCCTTGTAGCCGCCAGTGATCATGGCGGTCTTTCCCTTTAAGGAGAACAATCTCTCGCATATTCCCGCTGCCATTACTTTTACCTTTCTCCTTCACGTCTGGATCTTGCTAAGCAAATGGTCCCCGAACGGTGGGGGGACTATTTTGCCTGCATCTTCTTCAATTCCTCGGGAAGCCTTTCCACCGCTTCCTCGTGGTGGAGAACATCACCTTGATAGAGGGCGTCGACCTGTGCGTCGGACAGTCCCAGCACCTCTTTCATGACTTCGCGATTGTGCTCGCCCAACAGGGGCGCATAACCCTTGATTTCACCCGGCGTCTCCGAGAGCTTCATGGGGCTGCCGTACATCTTCATGGGCCCGATGAAGGGCTGGTACACGGTGGGCATCATCTCCCGCGCCTTGATCTGCGGGTCCACGGTAGCCAGTTCGACCAGGCCTCTCACTCGCAGACAGGGCACTCCGGCCTTCTCCAGCTTGCGCTCGGCCTCTTCCACCGAAGGCTCGGACATCACCCACTTCTCTATGGCCTCGTGGATAATGGGCGCTATGTCGGTGGTGCAACGCATAGAGACGCTGTCAAACTTCGGATCGTTGCGCAGCCAGTTGAACTCCTCGCCCATGACATCCAGCAGGGGCTTCCACCGGGTGTCGGTCAACAGGGCGATGACGATGGAGCCATTCTTGCCCTGATAGATGCCGTAGGGCGAATACCCGGGATGCTTGGCGCCGATCTTCATGGGCTTCTTGGGCTGCCCGATGGCCTCGCTGATCATGTACCAGGGCAGGGTGTTTTCATGCAGAGTGAACAGGCAATCCGACATGGAAATGTCTATGTTCTGCCCCTTGCCGGTATTTTCCCGGTGGAGCAGGGCGGCCAGGATACCGGTGCAGGCGTGCATGGCGGCGTTGGTGTCGCCGATGGACACCGGGGCGATGATCTCGGGGTCACTCTGTGCCGTCCACCCGCTGGCCCCCTGGGCGATGATGTCGTAGCCCGGCTTCTGGCTATAGGGTCCCCAGTGCCCGAAACAGGAAATGGAGCAATAGATGATGTCCGGCTTGATCTTCTTTGCCGACTCGTAATCCAGCTTCAGCCGGTCCATCACTCCCGGAGCGAAGTTTTCGATGATCACATCGCTCTTCTTGATCAGCTCGGTGATGACCTCCATGCCCTTGGGGTTCTTGAGGTTGACGCAGATGCTCCTCTTGCCCCGGTTGTTGTTCACCGAGTAAGAACTCTGGGTCACGCCGTCGTGGGTAATCCGCAAGGGCAGCCACCTCTCATTGGCGCCCGCCTTGTACTGCTCGACCTTTATGACATTGGCGCCCAGATCGGTCAGCGTCTTGGTGGCGTGCGGCCCGGCCAAAACCCAGGTGAAATCTAGAATCGTATATTTCGCCAGCGCTCCCGGCTTTTTCTGCTTCATGGTAGCCTCCCTTTGGCTATACAGTGCTGAAATCTTTCCTCGATGCCTAGTTGCCGTTCACTCAGTTGCCATCGTGTGCTAAACAGGAGTGTTCACCTTTGCCGCAAACAAACTAGACCTTGCTGTTAAATTGCTGTTGTTTCCCGCCATCTTTTATATTTATTAGGGCGCACTACTCCTGTCCTCTCATCACCATGGAGGCTTTGTTCGTGGCAGGGCCCAAAGGCCCTGCCACGAAACAGACGATTTAGTTAGGCTTAACGTCCGGCCAGCGCGAACATCTCCTTGTACTTCTTGACCACCGGCCCGCAGTATTTGGGGTCCTTCTTGGCGTACTCGTCGAGCACCTCGTCGGAGTACTTCTTGAGCGCCTCGATGGTCTTGGGCTCCAGTCGGCAGATCGCTCCACCCTCATTCTTCACAAACTTCTGCATGTCCACCTTGCTCATGTAGTCGCAATAGGCGAACAGGCCGTAGTTGTTGGCCATGGCGCAGTCTTCCAGGATTTTCTTGATGTCACTGGGCAGACTCTTCCACAGCTTCATGTTGACGGTGATCTCGACGTTGCTCACCCGGGCCAGGTCCGGCTGAACGATGTACTTGGTGACCTCGTTGAACTTCATCTCGTAGCCGGTGTAGGTCGCGCCCCAGAAGGCGGCGTCGCACACGCCGGTCTGCAGGGCCTGGTAGAGCTCCGAACCCGGGAAGAACACCGGGGTGCAGCCGGCCTTCTTCAAGGTGTCGGCCGGGGTACCGGTGGCGCGCACCTTCAGGCCTTTGAAGTCCTCCAGCTTTTCGATGGGCCGCTTGGACCACATGGTGATGCCGTCCACGCCCTGGGCGCACAGCAGATGCACATCATGCTCGGCATAGGCCGCCTGGTAGATGGGGAAGGTCTCCTGCATGTAGGAGTTCCAGTACATCTGGGAGAAATTCTCCCACACAAAGGTGTGGCCGCACAGCAGTGCGGACACCGGCATCTTGCCCTGCCAGTAGGACGCCCAGCACCAGTTCAGGTCGATCAGGCCGGAACCGCAGGCATCCAGGGTGTCAGCCGTGGGCACAATGGTGTCCGGAGCGAAGGGGGTGATGTCCACTTCGCCATCGGTCGCTTCGCGCACCCGGTTGCAAAAGCCCTGGTAGTACAGCTTGTAGTACTCCACGCCCACCGGCCAGTGAGCCTGCATACGCCATTTGTATTTGGCCTTCTTTTTGGTCTCGGCCGAGGACTTGGAGGCGCCCAGCAGGCTCCCGGCGGCAGCGGTTACGCCGGCAGCGGCTCCGATCTTCAGGACGTCTCTTCTGCTAACCTTCTTCTGATCCATTTAATACCTCCCTGATGGTCGTGGGATTATGCCCCGCGGGGTTACCCGCTTTGCGGCTTCTCCGTGTTTGACTAAACACCAGTGCCCATGGATTTGGGCAGCCAAGTGATGATATCGGGTAAATAGACCATTACGAACATGGAGGCGATCATAATGGCCACAAAGGGAAACACGCTCTTGTAGATGACCCCGATGGGGGTTTCAGGACTCAAGGTCTTGATGTAGAAGATGTTGTAGCCAAAAGGCGGCGTGATGTACCCCATGCACAGGTTGAGCTGGAAGATAACGCCGTACCAAATGGGGTCAAAGCCCAGCTTCTTGATCACCGGATAGAAAATGGGCATCACCAACAAGATGATACCCACCGGGTCCAGGAACATACCCAGGATGAAGACCGTGCCCATGGTCACCCAGAACACGCCCCAGGGGCCGATGTCCATGCTCATCAAGCTCTGCTGGATAAAGGCCGCGCCGCCGCCGCCGCAGTACACGCAGATGAAGCCGGCCGCACCGAACATGATCCACAGCACCATGCCGCTGACGGTGGCCGTATTATAGATAACGTCCTTGATGAAGAACCAGGTGACCTCGCGGCGAATCAGCACGCACAAGAACACCGCCACGCAGCCCAGCGAGGCGGCCTCGGTGGGGGTGGCCACGCCGAAGAAGATGGAGCCCAGCACGGCAATCACCACCAGACCGGGCAGGACCACCGACTTGGAAGCCTCGAGCTTCTCCTTGAAACTGGCCTTCTCCTCCCGGGCCGGAGCGATGTGGGGCTGCAGCCACGCCCGGATCAATATGTAGGCCATGAAACAAAACGCCACGAAAAGCCCGGCCGTCAAGCCGCCGGCAAAGAGCTTGCCGATGGACTCGCCGGTCATCATGCCGATGATGATCAGGGTGATGCTGGGGGGGATGAGGATGCCCAGGGTGCCCGAGGAGCACACGGTTCCGAAGATCAGGTCAGGCTGGTAGCCGCGCGCGCGCATGGGGGGGATGCCCACCAGGCCGGCGGTGACCGTGGCCGCCGAACAGTTGCCGGTCATGGCCGAAAGCGCGGCCGCGAACCCGCAGGAGCCAACGGCCAAGCCGCCGCGCAAGGCGCCGGACCACAGATAAAAGGCATCATACATGTCTCTGGCCACCCCGCTTTTGGACAGGGCGACCCCCATAAAGACGAAGAGCGGCACCGCCGCCAGCTCGATCATCCACATGTACTTGAAGATGCCGCTCACCAGGGGGAAGAACCCGGCCGTGCCCCACATGATATAGGCGGTGACCACCGCCACGCCGCCCATGGCAAACCCCAGGGAGACGCCGCACATGATGGCCGCGATCAACGCAGAAAACATTCCTATAGTTAAAATCAGCTCGGGACTCATATCTAGTTACTCTCTCCCTGCCCCTGGGAGGCGGTATCAAAGTTGACGATTTCCATTATCTTCTTCACCAGCTCGCTTATCCCCTGCAGGCAAATAAGCACCATGCCCACGAACAGAAGGCCCTTCACCCACCATATGGGATGAGCCAGCACCATCTCGTCTTTCTCGCCAATTTGGTAAGCCTTCCAGAAGAATCTCCACAGGCTCGGCATCAAAAGTCCACTCCACATCACCAGGAAGCCGGCGTTGATAACGTCGAACACTATCGCGCCCCTGCCTGAGAATTTGCCCTGGATCAGGTCGATTCTGACGTGGCCCTTGTGGATGAAGGTGTAGGCGCCGATCAGAATAAAGTAGCTGCCGAAGAGGCGCTGGGTGTAGCCATGGGCCCACACAGTGGGGCTGTTGAAGAAATAACGTGCAAAGACCTCGAACGTGAGCATGATGATGCCCACGTAGATTATCCAGGCAGACCATCTGCCCGAATATTCACTGATGGTTTCTACTGCTTTAACGAAGGATCGCATGCGAACTCCCCTCTTAAGAAAGGAATGGGCTGGGGGCCTGACGCGGACTCAAGTACTTTATCGTGCATACGCAAAGCCGGTGCCATCTGCCCCCTCATTGCGGACGGGACCCGAAAACAAAGGCCATTTCAATTGATTAGGGTGAAAAGCCATCACCGGGGAACCCGCGGGCCTCTGCCCGTCTACGTTGCAAAAAAACAATACTGGGCATACCTTAAACACTCCGATCATTCTTAACTGTTTGAATCATTCCATTTTTGCGATTCAAATCCTAAATTTTGCGGTTTCGCAATAAATGCCATTTCTGCAAAATCCTACTGCAGATTTTTGCCCCTCCCACCCAGCTTGCGACTCAGGGTGGAGGGATTGACCTTTAGATGCCGGGCCGCCCGCCGGGCATTGCCATATTTCTGCACCGCCTGGCCGATGATCTCCGACTCAATGAGCTTGAGCTGCTCCTTCAGGGAAAGGCCGGCATGTTCGCC
>Ga0232080_100494_pt1 | contig 13271 bp, 10 predicted proteins | sample SJ14nscriptome_FD_186098 | JGI IMG/M metagenome (GOLD analysis project Ga0232080, IMG submission 186098) | Metatranscriptome of enriched culture of PCE-dechlorinating microbial communities from Ithaca, New York, USA - SJ1.4 (Metagenome... ... | reverse complement strand
GATCGATGCCCTGATCGCCAACATCCGGAAGGTCTTCGTCGGCGACCCGGAGGTCGTCCGTCTGGTCGTCACCGCCCTCCTGGCCCGCGGGCACCTGCTGATCGAGGATGTTCCCGGTATCGGTAAAACGCTCCTGGGCGTGGCCTTGGCCCGATCGATCGAATCCTCCTTCCGCCGGATCCAGTTCACCAACGATCTCCTGCCATCCGACCTCCTGGGGATGTCGATTTTCAACCCCCGGGAGAGCACGTTTTCCTTCAAGCCGGGTCCGATCTTCAGCCACATCATCCTGGCCGACGAGATCAACCGGACGACCCCCAAGACCCAAAGCGCCCTCCTGGAGGCGATGAACGACCTCCAAGTCACCGTCGACGGCGGAACCTATCCCCTGCCCGATCCGTTCATGATTATCGCCACCCAGAATCCCATCGAATACCACGGGACCTTCCCCCTCCCCGAAGCCCAGCTCGACCGTTTTCTCCTCCGGGTGAAGATCGGGTACCCTTCGGCCGAAAACGAAAAAGAGATCATCCGCGGCCGCGACCTCTACCACCTGGCGGCCCGGCTCGAGCCGGTTCTCAACCCGGCCGAGGTCCTCGCCCTCCAGGACCAGGTCGACGGCATCCGGGTCGACGAGTCCCTGCTCGGCTATATCGTCTCCCTGGCTTCGGAAACGCGCAAAACCAAAGGCATCAAGCTCGGCGTCAGCCCCCGCGGCTCTCTCCTCCTCCGGCGGGCCGCCCAAGCCCACGCCCTGACCTACGGCCGAGATCACATCCTGCCCGACGACGTCAAGCGCGTCGCCGCGCCCGTCCTCACCCACCGCATCGTCATCGAGTCCCAGTCCTTCGGGTTGCTGCGCATCCACGAATCCGACACGATCATCCAGGGCGTCCTCGAGCGCGTGCCCATCCCTCTCTAGGCGGCCGCGGCTCATGCTGACGCGTCTCGGCGTCCGTTTCCTCGCCGCCGCCGTCCTGGCCCTGGTCGGCGCGGCCACCAGCGGCGCCAACCTTCTTTACCTGATCGACGGCATGCTCTGGTCGATCCTGGCGGTCTCCTGGTGGTGGAGCGGCCGGAACCTGCGCGGAATCGGCGCCCGGGCCGTTTTTCCCGAGCAGATGTTCGTCGACACGGAATTCCCCCTGGCCGTCTTCCTGAGAAAAGAGATAGGCGGACGCTCCCATTTCCTGAAGCTCCGGTCGCCCTCCCGGGAAGCCTCGCTCGCCCTGCTCAAGCGGGGGAAGGAAAGCGCCGTGACCATCCCGGCGGCGTTCCCCCGCCGCGGCCTCAACGAAATCGGGGACATCTGGTTGGAAAGCGACTACCCGTTCGGCCTGTTCCGGAGAAAGCGGCGGGTCACCGGACTCGTCGGACTTGTCTTTCCCCCGGTTTTCGAAATCTACGGCCGCCGGGCCTCCCCGGCCGTCCGGGGCGAGGATGTCTCGATCCCGAAGCGGGGCGCGGGCGGGGAATTCTTCGGCCTCCGGGAATACGACGAGGGCGAGGACGCCCGCCTCATCAACTGGAAGCTGACGGCCAAGACAGGCAAGCCCCTCGTCAAGGAATACGCCGAGCAGGTCGGCAACCGGATCATGATCACGGTCGCCGACGCCGAGGGGCCGGACGCGGAGCGCCAAATCTCGGAGGCCGCCTCCCTGGCCAAGTATTTCATCGACGCCGGGTCCGACGTCCGGCTCCGAACGCCCGAGGCGACGGTCGCCTTCGGCCACGGGCTCATCCATCTCGGCCTGATCTTTAAAACCCTGGCTCTTCTCGGCCGGGGCAAGATCGTCGAGCGATTCGAAAAGCCGCTGCCGAAAACAAAATCCCCGGCCTTTCCGGGAGAAGATCCCCTCTCTCCTTTCGCCTATTCAACCGTTCTGACCGCCTTCGCCTCGCTCTTCCTGATCGAGGAGCTCAATCCCTTGGTCCTGGCTTCTTACGCCCTCCTGTTCCCCCTCGCCTGGCTGGGCGACCGGAAAAAGCGGTATCTTCTCCCCCGGCCGGCTTGCGACGCCCTCGCCGCCTTGTACCTGCTGTTCTTCCTCTTCGTCGACCTGCCTCGGGCCGGATCCCTGGGGGCGGTGACCCGCCTGGTCCTTTTCATCCTGGGCTACCTCCTGTTCAATCCGAAAACGGGCCGGGCCCCGGCCCAGCTCCTGACCGCCTCATTCCTCGTTTTCTTTCTCGCCTCCGGGCAAGCCTTGAGTCTTTGGTACTTCGCCTTTTTTCTGGCTTTTTTCCTTTCCGCCGGGGCTTGGCTGATCGACCGGCGCGATCCCCGCCCCCGCCCCCGGGAACGGACCTGGGGCCGGTCCCTGCTAGCGGTCACGGGAATAGCCGTGATCCTGGCCGCCGCCGCTTTCGTCGTCCTTCCCCGGCCCTACAGCGCCCGGATGAGGCAGCTTTTAGCCGTTACGGGACTGACCCGCTTCCAGCAGTCGCTCCGAACTTTTTCGGGCATGTCTGAACAGGTCGAGCTGGGATACCTCGGCCCGATTCACAAGAACTCGTCCCGGGTCATGCGGGTGATGCCCGGCCTCCCGGACGGCTCCCCCGTTCCCGAGTTCATCCACGTCCGCGGCGCGGCATTCGATTTCTTCGACGGCCGCCGCTGGCGGAAATCCCCCGTCTCCTTACCTCGGAAATCTCCGGGCGGTTGGTTTCCTCCCGGCGGACGATGGCTTGGATCCGGCGGGAAAGGGGATGGATCTCCGCTCCAGGCTACGATCCTCAAAAGCCGTTCCGCGAGGAAACCTACGTTCTCTCCCCCTTCCTCAACACCAGCCTCGTCTTTTTCGCCGGCCCGCCCGGGGCGATCGAGGCGAATTATCAAGGCATCTTTTTCGACTTCACGGACACGGCCTACTTCCCCGGCGCTTATCTCGAGGGAATCTCCTACCGGGTTCGGACCCAAGGCCGGGAACCCTCCTTCTCCCGGTCGATCCGGGACTACGGCGGGCTGCTCCAATCCCATTTTCTCCAACAGCCCGGGCCGAACGAGCGCCTGCGCCGCTTGGCCGTCCAATTCGCCGGGCGGGCCGGAGACGCGCGCAGCCGGGCGGCCGCCGTCGAGGCCCGCCTCCGCGGCGGCTATTCCTACTCCCTGGCCGCCGATCTCGGCCGCCAAGACATCGACGGTTTTCTTTTCGAATCGAAGGCCGGCAACTGCGAATACTTCGCCACGGCCATGTGCCTGTTGCTCCGGCATTTGGACATCCCCTCGCGCTTGGCCGTCGGCTTTCTCGGCAGCGAGTAGAACGAATACGGGAAATTCTTCGACATCCGCCAGAGCGACGCCCACGCTTGGGTTGAGGCGTACCTGCCCGAGTCCGGCTGGACGACGTTCGATCCGACGCCGCCCGATTTCACGGAGAGCGGGGCGGGCTCCCTTTTCTCCCGCCTCTGGAGCGCTCTGAACGACAAGTTCGAAGACCTCCAATTCCGCTGGTACCGCTATGTCGTGGGCTACGACACGTTCACCCAGAGGAATTTCCTTTACAACATCGTCCGAAAAGCCTCCGAGGCGGCGGTTCCTCTTCTCTTCGGGCTGGCCGGGTTTTCGGCCGCTCTGTTTCTCCTCCTACGGCGGAAATCCCGGGGAACGCTTCCGGCCTGGAAGCCCTCCCGAAAAAAGCCGGAGGATTTTTATGAAACGCTGCTCGTCCGCCTCGGCCGGGCCGGTTTTCCCCGCCGGCCTTCCCAGACGGCCGCCGAATACGCCGGGGAGACCGGGTCCGCCCATCCGGAATTGGGCGGATTGACCGGGCTGGCCCGCCGCCATTACGAGCTCCGTTACGCCGGCCGGGTCTTGGAGGAATCCGAGCGGGCGGAGATCGCCCGGACATCAAACGACATCGCGGCCGCCGCCCGCCGCCTCAAGCGGCGCCGCCGGCGGGACGTCAAGGGAGGAAACGCATGAAGTCTTACCGCCGGGAGCTTTTTTTCGAAATCCCCAACCGCCGGGGATTCGTCAACATCACCCCGCAGGTCGAGTCCTGTCTCCGGGAAAGCGGCATCCGCGAAGGGCTGTGCCTGGTGAACTCCATGCACATCACCTCGTCGGTTTTCATCAACGACGACGAAAGCGGCCTGCACCACGACTTCGAAGTCTGGCTGGAAAAACTCGCTCCCCACGAGCCGGTTTCTTCCTACCGCCACAACGGATTCGAGGACAACGCCGACGCCCACCTCAAGCGCCAGGTGATGGGCCGGGAAGCCGTCGTCGCGGTGACGAGCGGAAAGCTCGATTTCGGCACCTGGGAACAGATCTTTTACGGCGAATTCGACGGACGACGTCGAAAAAGAGTTCTAGTCAAGATTATCGGCGAATAAGAGGAATCGGCGAGGAGGTTAAGTACTCCCCTCCTTAAGCGAAGATCCCGGCAAGAGGCCGAGGGGCAATCCCGTCCTTCAATGCCGACGAGACCCTGAAGGCGGAGGAAATTAAAAGGAAGCGGTTCCCGGCCGGCTTGGCCGGCCGCGGGTTTAAGCTTTCGTCCGGGTCTTGCGAAGGACACGGCCGGCCAGGGCGCCGGTGTGCTCTCCGTCCCGGACGGTGACGGCGCCGTTGACGACGACCAAGTCGATGCCCGCCGGGAACTGGTGGGGATCGCTCCAGGTCGCCCGGTCGGCGACGGTTTCCGGGTTGATGACGACCAGGTCGGCGAACGCTTCTTCCCGGACGGCCCCCCGCCCGGCCAAGCCGAACATCCCGGCCGGGGCGGAGGTGATCTTCTGGATCATCTCCCGGAGCGAAACCAGGTGCTCCGCCCGGACATATTTATTCAGGACGCGAGGGAACGTTCCGTACACGCGCGGATGGGGCTTTCCCGAGGCGAGGATTCCATAGGGAGCCCGGATCGAACTGTCCGAGCCGATCCCCACTTGGGGATGGGCCAAAATCCGGCGGAGGTTGTCCTCCGACATCATGAACAGGACGGCGTCGACCCGGTCCCGCTCCTCGATGATCAGGTCCCGCATGAATTCATACGGCGGCTTGCCGGCTCTGCCGGCGGCGGCCAGGACATCCAGGCCCTCGACCCGCTTGTTTTTCTCCGAGGAGACGCCGGCGATGACGACCTTGTCCCAAGATCCGAACTTTTTCTCCCGGCCGGCGGCGTATTCCCGGAGCCGGCCGTCCAAGGCCGGATCCTTGAGCCGGGACAGGAAATCGCCGGTGGTCCCCTCGCGGGCCCAGGCCGGAAAATTGATGCTCAAGCCGGTCGAGCCGGCGATATAAGGATAACGGTCGGCCCGGACGACCAAGCCGTCCTTCCCGGCTTGGCCGAGAAGGCCGAGGACCTCGTCGATCTTGGACCAATTGCGGGGAAAAGCCGTCTTGAGGTGTGAAATCTGGAGACGGACGCCGGCTCGCCGGGCCGTCTCGATCGCCTCCCGGAGCGCCTCGATCAAGGCATCCCCCTCGTCCCGCATGTGGGTGGCGTGGACCCCGTCCCGCTCGGCCACGATCCGGCACAAGGCGGCGATTTCGTCGGAATCGGCGAAGCTTCCCGGCGTGTATTCCAAGCCGGTGGACAATCCGAACGCCCCGGCGTCCATGTTTTCGGCGACAAGCTCCCGCATCCGGTCAAGCTCCGCGGGAGCGGGCGGCCGGTCGCTGAAGCCCATGGCCGCCCCGCGGACCGCTCCGTGGCCGACGAGGGTGGCGTAATTGACGGCCGTTTTTCCCTTTTCCAGGCGGGTGAAAAAACCGCGGAGATCCCGCCAGTCCATCTCGACGTCGAATTCGGATCGGGCGACGGATTTCAATTCCTCAAGCATTTCCTCGGCCACGGGAAACGGCGAGGACCCGCAATTGCCGCTGATGAGAGTAGTCACGCCTTGGCGGACGGCGCTTTCCGCCCGGGGATCGGCGAGAAGACCCAGGTCGGAATGGTCGTGAACGTCGATGAATCCGGGAGTGACGATTCGGCCCGCCGCCTCGACGACGATCCGGCCGCTCCGGCCGGGGATCGGGCCGACGGTCTTGATCCGCTCGCCGGAGACGCCGATGTCGGCCTCGAAGGGGTCCCCGCCCAGGCCGTCATAAACCAGACCGCCCTTGATCACAAGATCGTAGTCCTTGCCGGCCGCGCAGCCCTGGAGGATCAGGCCGGCGCCGCCGAGCGAGGCGGCCGCCGCGGCCGTCCCCACCGATTTCAGGAATTCCCGCCGATCGATCTCCCGGCTCATCGATCCCTCCTCATTAAATCGCGATCCGCGCCGCCTCCCCCTCCATCCGTTCGTTTTTCAAGCCCCTTTGCCGACCGCGTCCTTGCGGAGGGCGCTGTTTCCGCCCTCGTTGGTGAAGCGGACGAAGGGCCGGCCGCGGTCGAAGAGATACCGGTACGTGACATGGGTCTTTTTATGGACGCCGCCGATCTGCTCGTAGATCTTGCGCATCCGGGGATTGTAATCCCCGACCCAGGACAGCTCGATCTCCCGGTAATGCGGCCGGGCTTCCACGGCCCGGACGAAATGGAGGAAGAGCGGGCCGATGACGTTGGAATTCTGAAACTCGGGGATGACGCCGGCCAGGAAGACCCGGTTGCGGGTGATCGTCTTTCCCTTCAGGAGACGGAGAAACCGGAAGGTCTTCCAGAGGTTCAGGCGGCCGTCGAACCGGGCCAGGACCTGGTTGACGTCCGGGAAGGTCACGACGACCCCGATCGGTCGGCCGTCTTTATAGGCGAACCAGACGAATTCCTCCTCGATGACCGGCTCGGCGGATTTGATGATCCGCCCAATCTCCTCGGGCGTCACCGGCTGGTAATCCTCCATGTAATCGGCCCAGGTCCGGTTGAGGACCTCGACGAGATCGGCGATGTAGCGGTTCGCCCGCTTCTTCTCGTAATGACGGAATTCGTAGGTTCTTTTCTTGATGGTATGCTCGGCGAACTTGACCATTCGCTCGGGAAACGGCTCGGCCAGGTTCTTGTGATAGGAGAATTGGCGGAAATATTCCCGGAATCCGTAGCCTTCGAACAGCCCGGCGTAATAGGGCTTGTTGTAGGGCATGCCGTAGCCCTGGGGCATGAATCCCTCGACCAGGACGCCCCAGTGGTTGAAATTGGCTCCGAAGTTGACGCTTCCGTCCATCGCCTCGACGCCGCGGGCGGCCAGCCATTCCTTGGCCGCGTCGAACATCAAGGCGGCGGCGGCCGGATCGTCGGGGCACTCGAAGAACCCGATTCCGCCCTCGGCCGGATCCTTCCGCTTGGCCTTCTCGAGATCGACGAACGCCGCGATCCGCCCCGCGGCTCGCCCGGCATCGTCCCGAAGAACCCAGCGGATCGCCTCGCCTTGCTTGAAGGCGCCGTTTTTCCCCGGGTCGAAGACCGCTTCCACGTCCATATCCAGCGGGGCGATCCAATTCGGATCGCCGGCGTACACGCCGCGGGCGACTTCGTGGAAGACGCGGGACCCCGTCGCCGGGGTGATTTCCTGAAGCTTCATCATTCGCTCATCCTTTCCCGAAATCAATCTCGTCGGAAAGCTCGTTCACGTCGGTCGCCCGGTTGTAAGGGAAATGGGCGGCCAGGATTTCGCCGGCGGTCCGGATGCCGGCGGCCAATCCCTCCGTGAATTCCCCCTTGCGGAACCGGCCTGACAGGGCCGCGGCCGTCTCCGTCCAAAACGACGGTCCGGCCTGGGCGTGGATCCCCTCGTCGCCCAGGATGACGAAACGGCGGCGGGAGGGCACGAGAAAGAACAGAGTCCCGTTGCGATTCCGGGTTTCGGCCATCCGGAGCCGGCGGAAAGCCCGTTCGGCCACCGGCCGGACGGGTCCCCAGAAATACCGGGAAATCGACACCCGGATCTCGCCGGACGTGCGCCGCTCGGCCTCGGCGATCGCCCGGCGGATCGTGTCCTCATTGATCCGGACCAGCCATTTTGGACGAAAGGGATTTTTCATGGCCTTGCTCCGTCACCATCTCCCCGAAGCGCCGCCCCCGCCGGAGCGGCCTCCGCCGCCGCGGAATCCGCCTCCGCCGCCGCCTCCCCGGCCTCCGCCGCCCGAAAGCAGGGTGTAGAGGAGGAAGAGGGCCAAGCGGGGATTGGTGATCAGGAGGATCAGAAACAGGACCCCGGCGATGATCAGGAAAACGGCGGGGATTTCGCCTTCGGCGGGCTTGTCCGCGCTTTCGGTTTCTCCCGGTTCCGCGGCGGGCTTCCCGGAGATGGTCTCCAGGAGGGCCGTCACGGCCGCCCGGACGGCGCCGTCAGGATCGCCCCGGCGGATGCCGGGAATCAGGATGTTCTGGATCACCCGGCCGGCGATCGCGTCGGTAACCACGCCTTCCAAGCCGTAGCCGACTTCGATCCGGACGGCGCGGTCGTCGGCAAAGAGGAAAAGGACCAGCCCGTCCTCCATGCCTTTCCGGCCGACTTTCCAGGCCCCGAACGCCCGGGCCGCGAAATCCTCCAGCGGGACATCCCCCGTCGTCCGGGAAATGTAGAGCAGGACTTGGCGGCCCGTCTCCCGCTCGAACGACTCGAGCCGGAAATCGATCTCGGCCCGGACGGCCGGGGAAATGAATCCGGCCTCATCGGTGGCCCAACGGGCGGGAGGCGGAGGGATCCGGGCGCCCTGGACGGCTTGGACGGCCGCCGGGAAAAAGCCGCAGGCCAGGCACAGCGCGGACGCGAGAAAAACGCCTCGCCCGGAACGCGGGCTGAACCGTCGCCTCATCGGACCGTTCCGATTCGGACGCTCCTCAGAATTTCACCGCCGGGGCGGTTTCCGCGCCCGGCTGGGCCTTGAAATAGGATTTCTCGGCGAACCGGTTGCCGAAAAATCCGGCGACCAAGTTGGTCGGGAAGCTCATCCGCTTGGTGTTGAAAGCCTGGGCCGACTCGTTGAACACCCGCCGCTCCTGGGCGATTCGGTTTTCCGTTCCCTCGAGCTGAACCTGGAGGTCGCGGAAATTCTGGGTCGCCTTGAGCTCGGGGTAGGCCTCCACGGCCACAAGCAGGCGGGAGATGGCCGATCCCAGCTCGCCCTGGGCCTGTTCGAACTTGGCGAAGGCTTCGGGGTCGTTGACCACGTCCGCGTCGAGCCGGATCTGGCCGACCTTGGCCCGGGCCTCGGTGACGGCGGTATACGTTTCCTTCTCGAAATTGGCCGCCCCTTTGACCGTTTCCACCAGGTTCGGGATCAGGTCCGCCCGCCGCTGGTAGACGTTTTCAACTTGGCCCCATTTCGCCCGAACGTCCTGATCGAGCCGGTTGAGGCCGTTGTAAACGCCGGCGATCCAAAGCCCGATGATGACCGCCAGAACGACGATGACGCCCAGGACGCCGAGGGCGCCGAAGCGGCGCTTCGGACGCGGGGAAGCCGGGATTTGAGGTGTTTCGTTTGACATGATTCGTCTCTCCCTTCCTGAATATATACGAGAAAAGCTCCTCGCCGGTTATTGTATCGGTCCGCCGGAGAAGATTCAACATCGCCCGAAGGAATCCCGGCCCGCCGGGGACCGGGCCGCGCCGCTTAAGCGGGCGCGGCCCCGGGCCTCCGGCGGTCCGCGGAAAATAAGGGAAGAGGACGTCCCCCGAAAAAGGCCGCCGTCCGGGTTATTGATTCCCGGACGGGATTTTCTCCTTGTTCCACTCGGGCGGCTCGACGCCGAGCAGGTGCCTGACGAAGAAGTCGTAGCGCTTCCGATCGCCGTAGGTCCCCCCCGTCGTATGCCCCTGGCCGGGCAAGACGATCAGATCGAAGACCTTATTCGCCTTGATCAGGGCGTTGACGACCTGCATCGTCGAGGCCGGGTCGACGTTCGTATCCAGCTCCCCGACGGAAAGCAGAAGGTTCCCCTGGAGCCGCCAGGCGTTGTCGACATTCGAGGAGGCGGCGTACTCGGGGCCGATCGGCCAGCCCATCCATTGTTCATTCCAGGAAATCTTGTCCATCCGGTTATCGTGGCAGCCGCAGGAGGAGACGCCGGCCTTGTAGAAATCCGGGTGGAAAAGAAGCGCGGTGAGGGTGTTCTGGCCTCCCGCGGAATGCCCGTAGATTCCGACCCGCGAGATGTCGCAGGAGGGATCCTTGGCGGCCAGGGCCTTGATCCAGGGAATTCGGTCCGGGAAGCCGCCGTCGGCGATATCCTTCCAGCAGACATCATGAAAAGCCTTGGACCGGTTCGAGGTTCCCATCCCGTCGCATTGGACGACGATGAAGCCCAGCTCGGCCAACGCTTGCATGGAATGGAAGGGGCTGAACGATTTCGGAACGAACGAGTCGTGGGGCCCGGCGTAAATGTACTCGATCACCGGATATTTCCGCGAAGGATCGAATGACCTCGGCCGGAAGACGACTCCCCAAATGTCCGTTTGGCCGTCCCGTCCCTTGGCCGAAAAAACCTCGGGCATCCGATACCCCATTTTCAGAAGCTCCTGGATGTCCGCCCGCTCGACGTCCATCAGCAGCCGCCTGTCCGCCGTGCGGCGCAGCTCGACGACGGGGGGAAGATCGATCCGCGACCAGGTGTCGACGAAATATTTCAGGTCCGGCGAGAAGACGACCGTGTGATTTCCATCCGTCTCGGTCAACGGCGTCAGACCGGTGCCGTCGAAATTGATCCGGTAGGAATGCAGGAGATAGGGATCTTTTCCCGGAACCATCCCGCCCGCCCGGAAAAAGATCCGGCGGTTCTCTTCGTCGACGCGATCCACGCCGCGGACCACCCACTCCCCGCGGGTGATCTGGTTTTTCACTTGGCCGGTCGCGCCGTCGTAAAGATAGAGATGGTTCCAGCCGTCCCTCTCGGACATCCAGATGATTTCTCTTCCATCCTGGACATCGTAGCGGTACAGCTTGCCGTAGTACGAGAAGAACGTCCGGCATTCCTCGTCGACGAGGGCGCGCGCTTGACCGGACCGGCCGTCGACCTCGATCACCCGGTAAACCTGGTGGCCGCGCTGGTTATACTCGAAGGTGAACGCCCGGCTGTCCTTCCGCCAGGCCAGATACGCCTTGGAATACCGCATGTTGAAGTTCGTGTTCGGGAAATAGGGGTTGGGAAAGAGGCTCTTGTCGACGATGAATTGTTTTTTCGTGTCGACGTGAAAGAGGACCGGTTGAAATTCGTCCAGGGGATCCCCCGGCTTCAGGTATTCGATGGCGTGGTATTTGGGCTGGAGCTGGTCGGCCGGCGACGATTCCACGTACTGGATTTTCCGACGCGCGCCGGGACGGATCCGAAAAGCGGCCAGCTTGTTCGAATCGGGAGCCCAGACGAGGGATTCCCAGTTGTATTCATCGCCCGCGATCCCCTCAAGGCTCATTGGAAATTCGTCTTTCCGGTCCGCGGATCTCACGTAGACGTTATGATCCCGGATAAAGGCTTCCCACTTGCCGTCGGGAGAGGGAATCGGGTTCCAGGAGGGAGGCGGCGCCGGAGCGAAAGGGGACGGCCGCGCGCGGGACGACGGGCCGATTTTCACGCAAGCGTAGGCGGCCAGATCGCATTTCCATTTCCCGTCTCCGAATTCGAATTCAACGGCCCGTTCCTTGTCCACGAAAACGACGCGGTCGAACGGAAGATTCCGGGCGTCATGCTTTTCCCCGGTCGCCCGGGAGAGCGAGGCGGCGAGCTTTTCATGATCGAACGCCGGCCGCTTGACGATGTGATCCGCGTCCACCAAAATGAATTCAAATCCTCCCCGGACCGTTTTCCGATAACAGAACCGGTTCGTTCCTTCCGTCCAAACGACGGGACCCGTGATGTTCAAGGCGGCCGCCCGGCTTTTTTCCTGAAGCTGGAACGCCCGCTCATAGTCCGCCTGAGTCCCCTGCGCCGAAAGCACGCCGGAAAGAAGGGCCAAGACGCCCCCAAAAACCAAACACCTTGTGAATTCTCGCGATTTCATAGTTCCTCCTTGGAGAAATTGACGAAGACGAGCTTGGTTTCCGCGGATCCTCGGGGAGCGCGGGCCGTCCCGGAAAGGACGGCGCGGGAAAAACCCTCCCTCGACTCGACGCCATCAACGAACCGGCAAGCCCAAACGGGGCGCCGTGTTTCTCGTCGAGGGGAAAGCGTCATTCTCTCGATTCGCCCGATTTTTCGACGAGGGGGACATAGCCTTCTTGTTTTTGAAAAAGCTTTTTCAGGAATTTCTCTTGAATCTTGAACGACCAATGGACGTCCCGGATGAAGGCGGCCGCCTCCTCTTTCTTCCCCTCCTCGATGAGCCGGGTCAGCTCCACGTGCTCCCGGATGGAGGATTCCTCCCATTGTTTTAAATATCCTTCCCGGCGGGGAAAATGGTAGAGCCTTCTTTTGAGGTTATCGGTGATTTTCGCCAAGTTTTTGTTTTTGCAGAGGCCGAGAAAAATGTCATGATATTCGAGGTTTTTTTGAAAGTACAAAGTGAAGTTGTTCGCCCCGATCGCCTCGATCATCTCGGAGTTGAGATTCTTCATTTTCTGGACGATCGTCGCGTTGATTTTGTCATAACCGGAGAGAAACGCCGTGCTTTCCAAGGCCCCGATGATCTCGTAATACTCCTTGATGTCCTCGATCGTAAGCTGCCGGACAAGCACGCCTTTTCTCGGCAGAATCGTCACGAACCCCTCCATCTCGAGTTGGAGCAGGGCGTCTTTCAGCGGCGTCCGGCTGACCCCCAATTGCTTGCTCGTTTCTTCGATATTGATGTGGGATCCGGGACGCAATTCGCCGATTTTGATTTGATTCCGCAGATACTCATAAACCTGGTCTTTCAACGACGCGAGATTGATGATGCTCGGTTCTTTCACATCCCCCCCTCCAGATTAAAAATATCTCATATTTAATTTATATGAGATTTTAAAACCAAATGTCAAGTCTTGAAAGAGACGAGTGAATGGTTAATCCCTGATCAGGGCTGAAAAAAGAATCATCGATTGATTTCCGCCGCGGCTTCCCCATCCCCCGGAAACCGCCTTACTTTTTCTCTTTCAAGACATTCACATTCTTTTGGATCTGGGGCTGATTTGCGTTGATTTCAAGCGATTTTTCCCAAGCCCTCAAGGCTTCCCGATGGTCGCCCATCTGGAAATAACATGTCCCCAAGACATTGAGAAGGTTGGGATTGACCCCGTAATGGGTTACCGCTTGATTGAAATAATCAACGGCCTGGTCCCATTTTCCCATGTTTTTACAGGCCGTCCCCAATAAAAACAAGACGTCATATTCGGGAGGAGTCCGGAGACTCAGAAACGGCTTCAACACCTCTTCGATCTTCCGATCATCGGCCAGCCGCAGGCAGGCCTTGGCCAGATTGAT
>Ga0232080_100479_pt1 | contig 13617 bp, 8 predicted proteins | sample SJ14nscriptome_FD_186098 | JGI IMG/M metagenome (GOLD analysis project Ga0232080, IMG submission 186098) | Metatranscriptome of enriched culture of PCE-dechlorinating microbial communities from Ithaca, New York, USA - SJ1.4 (Metagenome... ... | reverse complement strand
CCTGCATCTCAATATCAACATGAACTTTGGAATCTGCTAATGCCTTGATGTCCAGGATGCACTCCTTTTTTGTATCAGGTAAGAGCAGATGTGGATCGGTGCACACGACACTCTGAAAATGATCCGGAAGGATAGCATTCAGGAGATCAAGGAGGATGTCAGAGTTATTCGGATCTCCAAAGAGTAACCGGAAAGGAAATCAATCGGGGTGACATGAGGAATTCGCCGGAATATGTAATGATCTCATTGAAATACCGAATCGGTCATAGAGAGGAACAGGGAATATTTATCTCCCTGAAGGAGAGAGTTCAGACAATCGTAGGAAGGTGACGTGATGGCTGATAACAAGAAATCCCCTGAAACTGGCGGGATAACCATGCAGATACCCGGCAAAGGGAGAACAAACCGTGACTGGTGGCCGGACCAGCTGAACCTGAAGATCCTCTCCCAGAACTCTCCACTCTCTAATCCACTTGGCCAGAAATTCAATTATCGCGTAGAATTTAGTAAGTTGGACCTTGCAGCGGTGAAACAAGACCTGAGGGATCTGATGACCAGTTCCCAGGATTGGTGGCCGGCTGACTTTGGGCATTACGGGCCTTTGTTTATCCGAATGGCATGGCATAGTGCCGGTACTTACCGGACCTTTGATGGCCGGGGTGGCGCTAGTGGCGGAGAACAGCGGTTTCCCCCGCTCAACAGCTGGCCGGACAATGTGAATCTAGACAAAGCCAGACGCCTTCTTTGGCCGATAAAGCAGAAATATGGTCAGAAGATCTCATGGGCAGACCTTATGATTCTTGCCGGAAATGTCGCCCTTGAGTCGATGGGATTTAAAACATTCGGCTTTGGAGGAGGACGTGAGGATGTCTGGGAACCTCAGGAAGATACATACTGGGGATCTGAAGATACGTGGCTTGGAGATAAGCGGTATTCAGGGGACCGTGAACTTGAAAAGCCTCTGGCTGCCGTTCAGATGGGGCTTATTTATGTCAACCCTGAAGGTCCGGATGGCAACCCGGATCCTGTTGCAGCAGCCAGGGATATCCGTGAGGTTTTCGCCCGGATGGCCATGAATGATGAAGAGACGGTTGCACTCATCGCCGGTGGCCATGCCTTTGGAAAAACCCATGGTGCCGGTCCTGCATCTCATCTGGGACCTGAACCAGAAGCTGCCGGAATTGAGGAGCAGGGGCTTGGATGGAAGAATAGTTTTGGTACCGGGAAGGGGAACGACACCATCACGAGTGGCATTGAGATCACCTGGACTCCCACACCAACGAAATGGAGTAATAATTTCTTCAGGGTTCTCTTTAGTTACGAATGGGAGTTGACAAAGAGCCCGGCCGGAGCATATCAGTGGAAACCAAAGGGAGAGGCAGGAGCCGGGACTGTTCCTGATCCCCATGACCCGAAGAAACGACATGCTCCGGGAATGCTGACGACCGATCTGGCTCTCAGGTTTGATCCCATATATGAGAAGATATCAAGACGATTTTACGAGAATCCGGAGTTATTTGCAGATGCTTTTGCCCGGGCCTGGTTCAAACTGACACACCGGGATATGGGCCCGAAGACCCGATATCTTGGCCCGGAGGTCCCTGATGAAGATCTCATCTGGCAGGATCCCATCCCGGCAGTCAACCACCCGCTGATTGATGACCAGGATATCGCTCATCTCAAGAACAGGATTCTTGCATCAGGTCTTTCTATCTCCCGGCTGGTATATACCGCCTGGGCCGCTGCATCGACGTTCCGTGGATCTGATAAACGCGGAGGTGCAAACGGTGCACGAATCAGGCTTGATCCACAGAAGAACTGGGAAGTGAACGAACCTGAAGAATTGGCAAACGTGCTGAAGATACTCGAGGGGATCCAGCATGAATTTAACCAGAATGCTCCCGGCGGAAAGAGAGTCTCTCTTGCTGATCTCATCGTTCTGGGAGGCTGTGCTGGTATTGAGCAGGCTGCAAAGAATGCCGGATATTCTGTTACAGTTCCATTCACTCCCGGACGGATGGATGCCGTGCAGGAACAGACCGATGCAGCATCATTTGCTGTGCTTGAACCGATGGCAGACGGGTTCAGGAACTATGCAAAACGTCATCTTCCCATGAAACCCGAGGCCATGCTGATCGACAAAGCCCAGCTGCTGATGCTTACTGCTCCCGAGATGACCGTGCTTATTGGAGGTATGCGGGTTTTGAATACCAATTTCGGGCAGACAAAACACGGGATTTTTACCGATAAGCCTGAAACTCTGACGAATGATTATTTCGTACATCTCCTTGATATGGGAACGGAATGGACTCCGATTTCAGAGACAGAAGACCTCTATGAAGGACGGGACCGCAGAACCGGAGAAATTAGGTGGACCGGAACACGAGTCGATCTCATCTTTGGATCGAACTCTCAGCTTCGGGCTCTTGCTGAGGTATATGCATGTTCAGATGGAAAAGATAAGTTTATTCAGGACTTTGTTGCGGCATGGGCCAAGGTGATGAACCTGGATCGGTTTGATCGTATTCATTGATCACCACCACCATGAGAATGATGGTGGATCACTATCCAATATCTTCCAAGTTCATATTAAAATGAAAAGCAGGGAACAGATGAAAGGGGATCCCGGAAGCCCCTGGAAGTAGCTCAAACTCTCCATGATGTTGGATATATTGAAGATGTCCCGGGTATGGAAACAAAGGCAAGGCAGACCGGGAACCATGTGATCATGGTGAAACATGGCTTGGATGTCACGCTGTCCATCACCTGCTATCGCTTGGCGAGCCTGAACTCGTCAGACCTTAAGAAAGTGAATATGAGCACTTAAAAAATCTTTTTCTACCTGAAAATGATGAATATTCAAACCATCTGACCGGAGAAAGAGGTATATGCGGGGAAAGGGAGTCGAACCCCTGAACTCCTACGAGAAACGCTCTTGAGGCGTTCGCCTTTGACCACTTGGCTATCCCCGCACAATAAGAAGAAGAGATGGTATGGAAGAGATCCACACCAAGCTGACGTACTTAGGTTGGTGAGGATCCTATTTGTATATTTTTGATATGATTTCACATCCGGACACCCACATATAAACCTTCTATAAATTACTGACCGGCCATCATAGATCGATACTTACTTTAGTCCAAACATAATAGGTTCAAGAGAATGGACAGGTCCCTCACCATCCACACAATACTCCGGCTTTTCGCACTGCTGGTCATGGCTCTTCTTCTTTCAACAAGCATTGGAGCCGCATCCAATCAGGACAACGGGCAGTTCATCCTGGTCCTGCATTCCTATAACCCAACTCTGACCTGGACGGCAAATATATCCCAGGGTATCCTGGCAGGACTGGGGCCATTGCCGGCTAATACCTCCATCTCATTTGAATACCTGAACTGGAAGAACTACCCAACTGAAGAGAACCTGAACCTTGTCGAAGACCTACTACGATACCGATACAAAAACCTACCGGTGGATCTCCTCATAACCACCGACGATGCCGCACTCATCTTTGGGCTGAAGCACCGTACCGAAATCTTTTCAGATGCACCGATAATCTTCACCGCGCTGAATGGATTTGATGAGATACGGCCAGACACATACCCAAAAACTACCGGTGTTATCGAAGCAATAAACCCGGAAGATACCATTGACAGCATTTTCCGCCTTTTTCCAGATACAAAGCATATCCTGGTACTCTGTGAATATACAGAATCCGGAAAAGGAATTGCAGAGATCATCAGGAAAGCCAGCCGAAACTATCAGAATCGGGCATTGTTCACCTACATCGGTGATATCACAACCGGGGAAGTATATGAGGAGGTCCGAAACCAGACACCAGGAACGGCCATCCTGATTGGTTCATGGTCGGTGGATAAAACCGGTGCTATCGTAGACATCGGTCAGTTTGCAGAGAAAGTAGCAGCAATAAGCCCGGTTCCGGTTTTCAACCTCTATGATTTTAATACCGGACGGGGAACCGTTGGAGGGAGTATCCTTTCCGGATACAGGCAGGGATATATTGCCGGTCAGATGGCCTCGGAGATACTGTCAGGAAAAGAGATATCTCAAATTCCAATTGTGGGAACTGATGCAACACAGTTGATATTTGATTATGCCGTTCTGGAACGATTTAAGGTGCCAAAGGAGCGTATCCCTCCGGGAAGCATCCTCCTGCATACGCCACCGGCATTCATTGAGCAGTATTATGGGTTTATCATGGCTGCCCTGCTTGTTATCATAATCCTGGCTGCTGCTCTTATTACCCTCCTTTCCATTATACTTGTTCGGAGAAGAACTGAAAAGTTAATGATGACCCTTCTTGATGCACTTCCCGGATATGCTTTTTTGAAAGACAGGAATGGAGTATACCAGTATGCAAACCAGACCTTGTGTGATACGATAGGTGTGAGGGCAGATGAGATAAAAGGAAAGACAGATTATGACCTGTTCCCTCATGAAATCGCAACCAGATACCAGGAGCAGGATGACACTGTCATTGCATCAGGAAAGCCGCTCTTTATCCCGGAAGAGACTATCCCTGAAAAATCTGGAACAAAGATTCCACTCACCGTGAGAAAAGTGCCTATTACCGATGCAAAAGGATCTGTCACCGGAGTAATCGGGCTTGCATTTGACATCACCGAGCAGAAGGCAGCACGGGAAGAACTTCTGGAGAGCCACGAGAAATACTATAACCTCTTTGAACTTGGAAAAGAGGCAATTTTCCTCATTGATCAAAGCACCGGAGAGATACTAGAAGCAAACCTCTTTGCCGTCGAGATGTATGGATACCAGAAGAGTGAACTCATCGGGATGAATATCACCTCATTATCTGCAGAGCCAGATACTACCAGAATACTTTCATCAGAAGTCCGGACCGGAACATTTGCCATTCCCCTGCGATATCATCAGAAGAAATCAGGTGTACGGTTTCCAGTGGAGATTATCGGCCGGTTCTTTGATTGGAAAGGGAAGATATGGATTGTTGCTGCCATTCGGGATATATCAGAACGGCTGCGGACTGAGAATGCAATCAGAAAAGCCACGGAGAAACTCAATCTCTTCAATTATCTCACCCGTATCACCATGAACAACCAGCTCTTCATTCTTCGGGGGTATCTTGACTTTGCTGCTGACATCGTCCGGGATTCTGATGCTGAAAAATACCTTGAACGGAGCCGGAGTGCTGTCCGATCTATCGACCGTCTCGTCCTCTTTTTGAAAAATTACCAGGATATGGGATTAAAACCGGCAGTCTGGCAGAATGTTGAGGAAGTATTCATCTATGCCATATCTCACCTGAGTATGGGAGGAATTTCCAGGGAGATTTTCGTGAAAGGGCTCTTCATCTATGCTGATCCATTCCTGGAAAAGGTGTTTCTGCACCTTGTCGAAAACTCCATCACACATGGTGAACGGGTAACAATAATCGGCATCAGGACAGAACAGGACGGAGAGGATCTGCTGCTCATATACGAAGATAACGGGATTGGGGTTCCTTCAGACTACAAGGAGCAGATCTTATCCCTGAACCTTGAAGGAAAAGCAGGAATAGGGCTCATACTGGTCAGGGAGATCCTCGCAATAACCGGAATTTCCATAACCGAAACAGGAGAGTATGGAACCGGTGCCAGGTTTGTGATGCGGGTTCCCAAAGGAAATTACCGGTTTGAGAGCGGCATTACATGAAATCTGCAAGGCCCATCTGTTCAACCTTTTCTTCTCCGAATGTGGACTCGATATTCATGTCTATTACTTCTATCCGCTGACGGGTATATTCGGTAATATTGTACTCTTCACATATCTGCCTGGACATCTGCAGATATTTCTTCACCGACCCTTCATGCACAGTTGGAATAATATTTCCGCCGCATTTGCATTTTCCGGCAAGAGGCATCCGGCGGTAACTGGTATTACACTTGGTGCACCGGAATTTCTGTTTTGAAAAGGCAGAGAGGTTTCCCTGCAGATCGCGAATAAAATGGGTCTTCAGGACACGTTCTGCAACATCGTGTTCATCTACGGCTCGAATCCGCTTTGCAAGGGAGAGTTCACAGTCAAGCTTGTCCAGCATCGACTGAAGCTGGGTATACATCGTCTCCAGGGGGCCGGCAGAAATATCTGATGTGTCATGAGTAAAGAAGAATCCCTCGATCTGTGCAGGAGTATTCAGCCGGCGCTCAACCCGGTCAACCAGACTCTCCACATCCTTGGCATTCCCGTACCGGAGAGCGGTCTCATACACCTCAATCGGGTACGTCGCACAGACATCCAGATTATGACTCTCCTTGTCAATCTCAGTCGGATCAATTCTGCTCGTCAGGACCAGAGGAGCATCCATCGAGCCACCCCGTGTTACCGGGAGAAATGAACGGGAGAAGTTAATCAGACCATCCAGCAGCAGCATGACACAGTCCTCATCACCGTCACACTGGCCGGTGAAGATCCCGTTTCCAACTACATTATGATCCCTATCAACCGTAAGGCAGTACACCCGCTCATCCTCACAGGGAACATAATCGATGGATACAATCCGGTCACTGATTACCACACCAGATTCCCATACAGGAACTGCATCGCCTATTTTCACCTCAAGAGCCCTTATTTTCCGTAAATATGAGACGTCCCAGACAAGCATGGCATGGTCAGGGGTTACCAGGAGATTCTTTCCCCGTGAGGTTGAGAACTGAATCAGGTTTGCTGGTGCCTTGTGCACGGAGACCGATGTTATCTTTCGGAGATGCGGGATTCCACCAGTGTCAACACTTCTGACATGGGCCGGCCGAACCGGGTCGGCATAGAATGTCCCCAGAGCGTCCACTCCAGCCTGTGAGAGATCCAAGTGTTCCAGAACAAAACGTCTGATCGGAATCTCCTCCAGGATCCCGTCCGCATAAATCTCGATAAGGGTGTCTCCATGAAAACAGTTCCTCCGTTTCGCAGCATGGAAGAACGGATGTCCATATCCCACATTTGCTTTTGAAAATCCGATGATCCGGGCAAGGACACCGGCACTGGTGTGGGGAGCAAGACCGATGACCAGGTGGCCGACGAGATCACTCCGCGTTTCAAGGTTGTAAAAGGGAGGAAGGCCATAGACCTTCTCGAGCAGTGTGTCAATAAACCGGGTGCAGGAGAAGAGGTAGTCCCCACAGCCCTCCGGTACAAGAATATCCTGGGGGGGCAGTTCAAGAACCTGGTCAGGATTCTGCAGGGGAACTCCATATATATCCTGCAGATACCCTAATTCCCGCAGTCTCTCAACCGAAACACCAATCTCTCTGGGCCTGAAGTGGGTGAGCGGCATATCAATGATATCAAACCTGACTGTCCCGTCTTTGAAGACAAAGAGCTTGTTTGCAGCCCGGATCACCCCTTTTTCTATGAGCTCGACCGGCTTATTACGTGATACAAGTCCTTTGACACCTTTCACCAGTTCAACATCCCGATCCCGCATGCCAAGGTCAGCAAAAGCCTGCTGCAACATCTGCCGGACATTGACGGTGTACTGCCTGACTGATGTGGGCTCCATGCCACACTGAGGGCATACCGGTCCCTGGACCTCAATTCCGCATCGTGAACATGACAAGACCGGTTCAGTATGGGTTCCACATGAGCACCGGTTTTTGTATGACTCACTCCCACAGGCAGGACATCGCCTGACACCCATCTCAAGCTGCAGGTTCCCCCCTTCGGTATTTGCCTGGTAGGAGAATTTGGAGGCTTCCTGCACTGACCGCCGGGACCCTCCTGCTTCTCCGACCGGAAAGAGTACATGGGGGGCAGGTTTCATCTCCCGGGGCTTTGATTTCCCTGGTCTTCCCATTCGTCCCCCGATCCTGGTCCCTGCCTTTGATCTCATCTTCATTCCGGAGAGAAACTGCACGAGATCCAACGCGGACTCAGGGAGTTCCTTCTCCCAGGAATCGGAGAGAGCAAGGGAGCTGTCAAGCCCCAGACATTTGAGAACTATCCTGCATGGGGTGATACGGATCATACCTTCCCTCACCTGGTGTTCACAGAGCACACGCTCCAGATACTCCTTTATCGTGGGATCAAGCGGGAGAATGAGGGTTTTATCAGCGAGCGTGCCATGCTTGTGAATAAACTCAGCAAGGCTCCTAATCTCGGCAGGTTTGAGATCATCCCAGAGGTAGAGGTAATCAGGATGGAGGTATAATCCGGACTCACATTGGAGAATAGCCTCATCTTCATCTGCCGGACGGGTGGTGCCTCCTTCAAGACGCCACCAGGACTCACAGTACGCAGACGGGACAAGCACATGATTGTTCTCCATGAACTCGCCATAACTGATGAGTATTTCACCAACATCGATGATATGACTGACCTGGGATGAGAGTTCCCTGGCTCGTTTTGCATCATGGATCCTGACCACATCACCATTGATGAGTCTGACCGTCGGGCCCTGAATGCTGTCAACCGGGGAGATTCCGGCAGCTTTTCCCGGCCTTTCTATCTTCATCTGGGTTCCGACGGCGAGAAAATCCCCAAGAATATGCAGGGTTGCAGGATTCAGACCCGCTGCAGCAAGGCCGGTATTCCGTGAGCGGCCATATACCAGCCTGAATCCCCCCTCCCGCATCGGGTATGAAAAGACGGGTCTTCCTCCGATTAAATCCCTGAGAAATTTATCTTTCGGGTGAATGCCCACCTCCTTTTCTTCTGATGATGAGCTTCCGGCAGTGGCCTGGATCATCTCTTCAAGCCAGTCCCAGCCGTCCATCTTCATTTTTCTGACGTTTTTTAGGACTTTTGGTGCTTTTAAGGCAAGACCTTCGGCGATGACAAGGGCCATTCCTCCCCGGACGGTGTTTGTCTCAACCCGTTCCAGATTCCGATGACCTGATACCTCTTCCTTTTCAGTCGGTTCACCATCAATACAGACTGGACAGTTACTGATGATAAGCCGGATCTCCCGTTCGGATGGGAGATACTGCAGACTCATGATGGAGTTATACTGCCTGATCTCCTCGATATACCGTTCAATCTCCTCTTCCCGTGGCATGTATCGTGACATGCCCAGAATTCTCCGGACATAATCACCGACCAGGACGGAGAGAGCCTGTGCCGTTCCTCCGGCACTCCGGATGGGACCTGCATAGTAAATAGCAAGGTATTCAGATCCGTCATCATTTTTCTTCACCGCAACCTTGGCAATTCCTTCTATGGGTGCAGAAACGACCCCTTCGGTGAGGAGAGCCATGGCAGTCCGGATTGCATGATCCAGGATCTCTTCTTTTGTCGTCTCTCCAAACTTCTTTTCTGCAAAATAATCGCCAATATGAAGGGACGCCTCTTCTCGGGACATGACCGCTTCAAGTTCACGGATCATCTGGGCCACACCGGGGATACCCACCTGGGCCTCAACCCGGTCTGCCAGATCATTTGCAATTGGGATCTCGACAACCGTCTCAGGGTCGAGTCCAGTCTTCCTGGCGGTCTTCGCAACCTCCATCGCCTGTGCAAGACCTGCATTCAGCCGGTCATAATATTCCTGCATCCGGGGTGATATGTCTGCCATGATGAGATGTGAGTAGTATGTTTGTCGTATGAGTGGATAATGTGCTGATTCTCTGAAAAAAACGGGAGTGATGAGATTCATGCTCCCTTCAGTCCGCCTTTCAACCGGGCCTGATCAAGGAGGGTCTGAATGGCAGAATCACCTGGTCGCATCTCCAATGATTTCTTCAGATAGGGAACTGATTCTTCTGTTCTTCCAAGGGCAAAGAGTGATTTGCCAATCCCTGACAGAACCTGAACATCTTCAGGGAAAGAAGGATATGCCTGGTTGAATGATCGGATCGCGGACTGATAATAAGGTTCAGCCTGGGTCCCGAATCCTCTGTCAGACAACTCCTCGGCCTTCCTTATCTCTGCAAGACCCTTGGCCCGCCAGGCATCTGAAAACCCGGGGAGCCTTTCGACCGCACTCCCATAACTCTCAATCGCTTTCTGATACTCCTCTTCATTCATCCACCGGTTCCCGGCCTCAAATAGTGATCTCGCTTCAGATGCTGCTATTCCGTTCATCCAGGGAAGGAGGAAGAGCTGGACCAGAATGATAATGGCCATAAACAGGGTTGCATAAAAGAGAACAACCTGCAGGATTCGGGGGATAGATGATCTCCGGGCTTTAGGGGTTTCCTGATCAGGTGATGAGCGGGGCGGATGATAGGACTGGTGAAGATGGGCATAGTACCAGGTCCGGGGATCCCGGTACCGCCTCCCTCCGCTGTAATACCGCCCATAGTCTGATCCTTCCGCTTCCAGGAGGGAGATATCATATGCTTCCCGTTTCTTCTGATCTTTTAAGACCTGGTACGCCTCATTCACGACCTTGAATAACTCTTCAGCCTCAGGACTACCGCATACATCAGGATGAAGCACCTTTGCCAGCTTTCTATACGATGCCGTAATCTCTTCGGGTGAGGCATCCCGCCTGACATTTAATAGCTCGTAATATGACTCCCCGGGATCAGGCATCAGTTGCTTCTCAGTATCAGGATACAACTACGTTAAACTATCCTGCCATCCATGATCATCATCACTCAGGGGTGCAGGCTACCCGGATACAATCCTCCGTTGACCCGATGACCGCCCCGGCTCCACACATGGTCGGAACATAGGAGAGTGCCTTCCCGCTGTTTACCATGATCCGATCATACCGTTCAAGGGCTGGGGAGACGACCATACAGGTATCGGCATACACTCTGGCTCCGGAACGCTCTATCCTTCTGATCTGCTCACTCTCACGTTCGATGACATCCCGTGCAGCAAAGATGTATACCGGTTTTGTAACCGAACATCCTTCCAGGAGGGATGCAAGGTATATGAGTTCATCAGGAGAGCAATGTGGACATCCGATAGCCACTGCATCCACCTGCTCGCCGGTAAAGAGGGATGCCACCTCATCAGCGTTGATGACGAACTGCTCTAGCCCTTCGGTACTATAGGAGAAGACCCGTGCTTCAGGGGTGATACCCTGCACATGATACAGGGCAACAGCCCCGGTTGCCGCCATCGCTGCCCCGAGATTTTTCAGCTGATCCCTGCCCGGTCGGATTCCTGAAAAGAGTGGAATCCGATTCCCGCTGATTTTACCGGCCAGATACCCGAGTGCCCCGTACCAGGATGCATCGGCTTGCTTTGGTTCACCTTCAACCTGAATATGAATACTGGGTTTTCTGTTCTCCACCAGGTGAAGTCCGTATTTTGGTGTTTTCCCGATTATCGCTGCTGCAAGAGCTGACGGGCCACCCTCCCGGTTGGTTCTGGCACCGATGACCGAGTTTGCATAACTGACCGCTGAGGACTCTGACCATGCCAGATGGTCCCCATACTCGGTGATGTTCAGGTAGTACGGAGTACATGTGCATTCAAGCCTGATGCCAAGACGCTCATAAGCTGAGATGACCTCAAGTTGTTTTTTTGCAAATCCGGGATCTATGCCCATCTCCTCCCACCTGATCCGATCCATCCCGACCGGGTTGAGGACTGCCGGAACCGCAGCATGGGCATCAAGACTTGCCAGCCATTTCAGCCCCCATTCACCGATGGTCTTGTATGACGCTCCGGAGACCTGGGCACTCCTGATCGGTACCATCTCCTCAGCACCAAAGACCTTTCCGACTCCGACCAGGATCTCCAGGAGCTGCTGTTTTGTCTCCCCTTCCTCTCCATTGAGGATGGCCTCTTCCTCTGCAGTCAGGTGCATATGATCAGTCCTCCCAGACCGCTCTGACAAACTCCTCTTCCTTTCCTAACTCCATGGTTGCATCAATACCCATCTTGACATTGAGCCCGTCCCCGATCCTGGATGGATCAAGCGATGAACCACGGACACCGGGAATAATGAGGGTGTCACGGTCTGCACGAACCCGTGTTGCAATGGCAAACTCTACGTCAGATGGATTGCAGGGATTGATATCACCATCAACAATGACCACATGCTTAAGTGACGTATGTGCAGCAAATGCAGCCATGATGGCATTTTTCCCATCTCCCTCGGTTCGTTTTTTAATCTGGACAACGCCATGCAGGTACCCGCATCCGCCCTTGGTCAGGACCACATCGGTAACCCCGGTCACTCCGGCAACTGACCGGTAGATGAGCGGCTCATAGGGTGCTCCCATCAGGAGTTTATGCTCATCCCCTGCATTTACAAGTCCGTGGTAGATAAAGTCAGGTTTCGTATACATCCCGGTCAGCTCAATCACCGGTTGGACCCGTTCAGGATCATAGGTCCTGGTGATATCCACATATGGGCCTTCCACAGCCGTCTCATTTCCGATGTACCCTTCAAGGATGATCTCAGCGTCAGGAACCCTGACCCCGTTCGAAAGGGTATATACCGGCATCTCACCACCAAGGAGTTCAGCGGCAAAGGGCAGTTCCATGCTCTCCGGGACTCTGCTGCAACTGGCAAAGAGGACAAGTGGGTGCATACCGATGACGATTGCAACCGGGAGTCGCTCTCCATTGGCCAGAGCTTTCTTATGAAGGGTATGCGTATGTCTGCCTTCCACCAGACGGGCAACAAGTCTGTCTTTTCCCGCTTTGAGCATCCGGTGAACAGAGGCATTCTCAACCCCTTCGTACCGGGAGAACACTACACCAGAGTTCAGATATCTTCCGGCCTCTCCGGGATAATTTTCCATGATGGGAATTTCATCAAGGTTTACCGGCCTCATGGGAAGGGATCCTGCATCGAGGAGTTTTCCGTCATACCGGCAGGAAGCAAGCCGGGGAACCAGAATTTCGGGAGCAACACCGAGGGCCACAGCCAGGGATTCCCTGGTTGCGACAAGGTTCATAACCGCTTTTCTGCCATCAAGATTATGAAAGAACAAAAGCCGGTCTGTACTGAATGCACGCTTTGGTGCGTCATGTCGTGAGGAAACCGGATCATGCACATCAGTGACAAGACCCCTGGTTCTCATCTGTTCAATAAATGTCCTCATGGATATCCACTCCATCTTCCGCCTATTGAGTGTGTGATATTCAGATGATCCAGTATCCGTGCAATAACCGCATCCACAAGCCCGGTGATATCATCAGGCCGGTGATAAAAGGGAGGGCTCGCCGTCATGATGAGTGCTCCGGCATCATGGGCACGAAGCATATTTTCAATATGAATACGTGAGAGGGGGTTTTCACGAAGGAGCAGAATACAGGGTCTTCGTTCCTTTAATGTCACATCCGCAGCTCTGGTCAGCAGATTTGGCGTAAAGCCATGAGCGACTGCAGACAGGGTCTTCATGCTACAGGGTGCAATGACCATACCCTGATGAAGAAATGAGCCACTCGCAACCGGAGATGCAAGATTATCAGGTGAATGAACAATAAGATCAGAATCCTCAAAGGATACCTTTTCATGACGGGCAATCTCACATGCCACCTGAGTCAGAATGATATGAACCTCAGCCTTTCCAGCCAGGTGGTCAAGCAGCCTTCTGGCATAGAGCATCCCTGATGCTCCCGATACCCCAACAATTATCCTCGGATTCATAATTCACACCTCATATTCGCTCCTGCATTAACACTCTGCTGCGGGACGGATACCGGTATCAGTCATGTGATTCACAGAGCTATCTT
>Ga0232080_100437_pt1 | contig 14298 bp, 10 predicted proteins | sample SJ14nscriptome_FD_186098 | JGI IMG/M metagenome (GOLD analysis project Ga0232080, IMG submission 186098) | Metatranscriptome of enriched culture of PCE-dechlorinating microbial communities from Ithaca, New York, USA - SJ1.4 (Metagenome... ... | reverse complement strand
GAGGTTCAATACCGCTTGATCAAAGCCTGGGCCAAAAACAGCGAGAGTGTTTTTATCATCGGCGACCCGGACCAGTCGATTTATGGTTTCCGCGGTTCGGATCAGCGCTATTTTGCAAGCTTCAAAGAGGATTTTCCGGATTTCCGGCAGGTCCGGCTGACCCGGAATTATCGCTCTACCCCCGAGATCCTCTCTTGCGCCCAATCCCTCATCTCCCGGAAAAATACCGGAAGCCGCCAGGGTTTCCTGGAGGCCAGCCGGGCCCGGGGCAGCCGGGTGCGCCTGGTCGAGGCCCGGGATGAATTTTCCGAAGCCCTGTTCGTGGTCAAGGAGATCAACCGGATGGTGGGCGGGATCGATATGCTGGACAGCCAGGCCCTGGCGGCTTCTCGTAAAAGAAGAGCGGAAGCCCGGGGCTTTTCCGACCTGGCCCTCTTATACCGCACCAACCATCAGGCGCGCATTCTGGAGCAATGCCTGGCCAAAGAGGGGATCCCCTATGTGGTGGCCGGGCGGGAGGATTTCCTGGCCGATCAGCCGGTGCGCCAGGCCCTGGCTTTTTTCAAATTTTTACTCAACCCCGGTGACACCGCCTCCCTGCGGCTATGCCTGCAAGGCGAAAAGAGCCGTTCAGCCGACCTGAACCAAAAAATCCTGGCAAGTTACGGGGCCGGGAAGAAAAGCCTGGCCTCCCTGGTCAGCATCATAGAAGGCATCGAGCCGCCTCCCCCGGAGCAGCCGGACCGGCCCGGGAATTTCCCGGAGATGCTGAGAAAGTATGCCGCCCTCATCCGGAAGGAAAAGCCCCGGTCGATTATCGAGGCCTGGATGGACGACCATCACCTGTCCGACAGCCATTCCATGGCATTGCTGGCCAATACCGCCCTCATGTATGAGAAGATGCCTGCTCTGATGCACAACCTGGTCCTGGGCCGGGAGAGCGACGTGGTCCGCAGCGGCGGCAAGGTCTATGCGCCGGAGGCGGTTTCCTTGATGACCATCCACGCCGCCAAAGGCCTGGAATTTCCGGTGGTGTTCATCTGCGGGGTCAACGAGGGCCGGATTCCTTTGAGGACCAGCCGCCCTGACGCCAATATCGAGGAGGAGCGGCGGCTGTTATATGTGGGGATGACCCGGGCCCGGGATGAGCTCATCCTGCTGAGCTACCGCAATCCTTCGCATTTTATTGGCGACCTGCCCGACGGGCAAATGAGCAAAGAGCCTGCTTTTACGCCCCAACCAGCGCCCCAATACCGGCAGGCCCTGCTTTTTGAATAATGGACATGGAGCAGAATGTGAGGCACGGGTGAGGCAGGGGGACGGTTTTTTTGCCTTGCCAGGAAGCAAAAGAACCGTCTCCCCCGTCTCCTGCTATTACTTTTCCCATACAAATATCATCTAAAAAAATTCCCAAGGACCTGCGGCATTATGCCGTGGAGACTTTCGCCTCTTTTCCAAAGTTATTTTTACTTCCATTAAACTGGTAACGGTGAATATTCTTGGAGCTCAAAGATAAGTAAAGATCTCGCATTTTGGCCCGATTTTTTATAGATGACATCGAGTGTTTTGATGATAACAGGTGTAAATGTATGATAGTGGTATGATTTATTTTAAATCTGTTCTTGAAGGAAGTAGGTAAATGGAAAATTTTCTAATTATTTTAATTATGCTAGCAGTCATCGGGCTTTCAAATGTTATGAATCACATTGTGCCGTTTATACCTGTACCGCTGATCCAGATCGCTCTTGGCGTTTTGATAGCGATCGTTCCCGGGGGAGTCAATATTCCGCTGGAGCCGGAGTTGTTTTTTGTGCTGTTTATTGCTCCTATCCTTTTTAATGATGGGAAAAATGTATCAAGAAGAGCCTTATGGAATTTGCGTAAACAGATATTATTGCTGGCTCTTGGTCTGGTTTTTTTAACGGTATTGGTGATTGGCTTTTTAATCCATTGGCTGATTCCGTCCATCCCGTTGTCGGCAGCCTTTGCCCTGGCAGCTATATTATCACCGACAGATATTGTGGCTGTCAGTGCCCTGTCAAGCAGGGTCAGGATACCGAGAGACGTTATGCATCTTCTTGAAGGAGAGGGGCTCATGAATGACGCCTCGGGCCTGGTTGCCTTTAATTTTGCGGTTGCCGCGACCGTAACTGGCACTTTTTCTTTAGTGGATGCAAGTGTAAGCTTTTTAGAGATTGCTATTGGCGGTTTGGCGGGCGGAGCCATTTTGGCCTATCTCATTATTCGGCTGAGGATATTTATCCGCCGTTTGGGGATGGAGGATGTGACGTTTCACATGCTCATTAAAATTCTCACCCCGTTTGTGATCTTCTTAATCATTGAACATTTTCATTTATCGGGAATTTTAGCTGTCGTGGCAGCCGGCGTTATTCATGCGGTGGAACGTGATCATGAAGAATCACCGGCAATCAATCTTCAAATTGTCTCCAAAAGCACCTGGACCGTTCTGTTGTATGTTTTGAACGGCTTGGTCTTTTTACTGCTCGGATTGCAAATCCCGGATATCCTCAATGAAATTTTCAAAGACCCGAATTTCAATAATATGAAAGTCATTGCTTATGCTTTAATCATTTCCGCTTCCCTTTTTGCTCTCCGTTTTGTTTGGATGTATCTGTTGGAGTGGAGCCCCTGGAGGTTGAAAAGGGCAGATTCCGCCAAGCCCGGGATTAGAATGACTGCGATAGCTGCAATATCAGGCGTTAGAGGGTCGATAACCTTAGCCGGAGCCTTTTCCATACCCTTTGTGTTAGCCGACGGCAGCCTGTTCCCGGAACGTTCGTTAATTATATTTATTGCCGCGAGTGTTATTTTAGTAACGCTCGTCACTGCGAGTATTCTTCTGCCGATTATCACCAAGCCTGAAAACGCTGAGGCGGAAAACAACCGAGAAGAAATGGAAAAGAAGGCCTTGCTCCGAACCCATGAAGCCGCCATTCGCGCTATCCAGGAAGTGTTGAATGAGGATAATAGAGATGCGGCTTTATCGGTTATCGCGGGATACAATCATACGCTGCAGCAGCTCAAATTAAAAGAAAATGGAGTAAATACTTTGGCGGTCAAACAAATGGAAACTGAAATCCGTATGAAGGTTCTTGAAGCGGAGTACCGATATCTTGCGAAATTAATTGAGGAAAAACAGATCGATAAGGAAACGGCATTGCTGGCGCAAGCGCATATCCGTAGGATGGAAGTCGCCGTTACCAATCGGTTTAAATTTAGGTTCTTGATGATTTGGACATTATTAAAGAGAATCCTCTATCACGGAAGCCAGATATTTATGCCGAAAAATCATGCCTTACGCAGAAAACAAAGCGAGAAAAGAATAAAGATGAACCGGATAAGAAAAGACTTGAGCAAAAGGGCTATTCAAGTGATCAGAAAAGGATTGACGCCGGAGAATAAAGAAATTTCTTATTTGATCATGGGGGAATATGTTGACCTGATTACCAAGATAAAGTCGAGAAAAAGTGAAAATTATTCCCGTGTCTTTGCCAAATTGGAACGAGAGTTAAAAGAAAAAGCCTTTCAAGCCGAACGGGATGAGATTCAGAAGCTATATGAGAATGGTAAAATTACCAAAGATGTGACGCAAAAAATCCGCCAGCAAATCAATATCCGGGAAGCTTATTTTATAGAGCAGGAAGAATTCTAACTTTTTGGCAACGTATCACAACAGATAGAAAAAGGACAAGGAAAGCGCAATGCAAAATGTAAAAAGCAATATAAAAAGGACCGTATCAGAATTATCTTTGGAATCAAGAATACTGATTATTACTTCATTGGTAGGAATGGTCTTTTCTTTTACTTCTGCAATAGGTAATTATCTTTTAGATGCGGGGATTGTCCCAATACTAGCTACTTTGCTTATGGGATTACTGACCCTTTACTTTTTTTATTTGGCTTACTTTAAGAAAAAGTATATTTTACCGGCATATGGTGCGTTATTGTTGCTTACTTTAATTTTTATCCCTCTACTATGGATATATAATGGAGGGCTGTCTAGCTCCATTCCATTTTTCTATCTTTTTATTATCGGCTTATCTGCGATTTTGCTGAACAAGCTTAGATATAAATTAATATTGGTTATTCAAATAGTTGTATTAATCGCCTTGTTAAGCGTTGAGTTCTATTATCCGGATTTGATAATTAAATATAATTCAGAAACCGCGGTATTTATTGATCAAGCGGTCGCTTTGGTTGTAATTAGCTTTACCATGTTCATCATGATCATTAAAATCATGACGGAGTATCACCGGACTATTGACAAACTACGGTTTGCTCAGGAAAAGCTTAAAAAATCAAATGATGTTTTATATCAAGCTTCAATAACCGATGATTTAACAGGGTTATATAACAGGAGACATATTATTGAGTTGCTGTCAGGTCTCATAGAAAGTTGCAGTCCACAAAAAAGAATATCTATCGTCATGATGGATATTGATCACTTCAAAAAAATCAACGATACGTATGGACATAAAGTAGGAGATTGGGTTCTAGCTAAAATAAGCGCATCAATTAGAGAGCATTTTCGCAAAACTGATTTTATCGGCAGAATAGGTGGAGAGGAATTTTTGATTCTTATGCCGGATACCGAACTTGAAACCGCATTTAATCGAGCTGAAGATATACGAAAATATATTGAAGGCCTAAAATGGGATTATGAGCAATTGCACGTTACTATTAGCGGAGGAATTTACGATTTCAGTGAATATGAAAGCTGCGATACTGCTTTAAACAAGGCAGACATTGCATTGTATCAAGCAAAAAGCAGTGGCAGAAATTTGATTAAGTCGTACCGTTAGAAGCATGGACTGATACAATAAAAGCGCATACCCCTGACCAAAGTAGAATTAAGGAGATGATACGAAAATGGGAAGCAATTTTATAGAGATAGCTATTTATCAAGTAAAGCCAACAAAAGTTGAAGAATTTGAAAACTTGCTAAAAGAGGTAGTCATTACTCAAAAAGAACAAGAGGGACTCATAGATTTAAAATATGTTAAAAGAGAATATAATATTGACTACGAACAGATTAAAGAAGGACTTCCACCTCATAAACTCACGAAAATTGTAAAATGTGTTAAGTACATTTTAATTTGGGAATTTGAAACGAAAGAGGACTATGGAAAAGCCTTGCAGAGTCTTTACCAAAAGTATGATAAACAGGTCAATCGTTGCTTAATTGTTCCGCACGATAAGCTGATTGGAGAACGTATTTACTAAAGGATTGGAGGAAATGTAAATATAATGACCCAAACAGCCTCATACCGCATATACCTCGTTGAAGACGATGCCATGCTGGCTGAAGAAATTTCCAAGCTGCTGGTGAAGTGGGGCTATGAGGTAAATACTGCGCAAATGTTTGACAACATCCTGGATGAGTTCCTGATCATACAGCCGCACATTGTTCTAATGGATGTCAATATTCCCCGCTTTGACGGTTTCCATTGGTGTAGGAAAATCAGAGAAATTTCCACTGTCCCGATCATTTATATTTCCTCCCGGGACAGTAATATGGACATCATCATGGGAATGAATAACGGCGGTGACGACTATCTGGCCAAGCCGTTTGACAATGCGGTTTTAGTGGCCAAGCTTCAGGCGCTTATCCGCAGAACCTATGAATATGGCTTCCAGGAATCGCAGCTTCTTTGCCATAGGGGACTGACCCTTCAACTGGAGGAAGCGACGGCGGAGTATGATAATAAAAAATGCGAGTTGACCAAAAACGAACTGAAGATTTTAAGACTCCTGATGGAAAACCAAGGAAAAATAGTTGCGCGAGAAGCCTTGATGAGGAGTCTATGGGATGATGAAATCTATGTCAATGAAAATACTCTGACGGTTAATGTCAATCGCGTCCGGCTTAAATTAGAGGAACTGGGACTTCATTCATTTATCACAACCAAAAAAGGAATGGGGTATATGGTTTTATGAAGACGATAGCCTATATCAAGGGACAATGGGAATGGATTGCCAGTCAGGCGGGGATCATTATCCTGATCAATCTGATTTTATTGACAAGCACTCCTCTGGAAAAGACTCTGGGGGAGATTTTTTATCTGGATTTACTGGTAATATTCGTAGCGGCTGCGGGGTATTACTTTCATTATCGGCGGCTGAATACAGCCTATACGAAAATCAGGCAGACAATGGCCGAAGACCGGGACATCGACTGGCTCTTCCGCGAGCCTTCAGCTTTAGCCGAGCAGGGTGTTCCGGGAATCAGTCTTATGAAAGAACTGATGGAATATAAAGATACCGGCTTCAGCCGGAAAGAGAACGACTACCGGCAGCGGATGAACGATTTAAAAGATTATCTGACCCAGACGGTCCATGACCTGAAAGTAAATCTTTCCGTCTGTGAGATGCTGGTCCAGCGTTTGGAAAATGAAACGGATATCGCCAACAAATGGTTATTTCAAGTTGAACAGATGAAATTCCGGATCAATCAAGCCTTGTCGATCACCAGAGCCAATCATTACAGCGAGGATATTATCTCGGAAAATGTCGACCTGGAACAGCTTGTTAAAGAGGCGATCAGGGATAACGCCGAATTTTTTATCAATAAAGGCATCAGTATTCAGAACCATATAAAACCGTATCATTTTATCAGCGACAAAAAATGGATCCATTATATCGTCTCGCAAATCCTGAATAACAGCAGCAAGTATACGGAGAAAAACGGTGCAATTACGATCCGCGGCCAGGAAGATGAATGGGGATACCATCTGCATCTGAAAGATAACGGGATGGGCATTCCGAAGGAGGAACTGGGCCGTGTCTTTGATAAAGGATTTACCGGCAGCAACGGCCGAAGCAGTACCAAGTCTACCGGAATGGGTATGCACTATGCTAAAAAAATGGCCGACACCCTGGGAATCGGCCTGAGAGTACAGAGTGAGCCAGGGGTGTATACCGAATTCGTTCTATCTTTTTATAAGTTGTCCGATTACATGGAGCGCCAGCGAAACTAAAGTGACAGAAAAGTCACATTTAACTTCTAAAATGTCATCCAAACCGATGGAACCGGTGCGGAATGAATCCTACAATTAAACCATCTGTTACGCCGGTTGAATGATGGAATGACAGGGAGGAAGTGTATGGCCTCAATCATTGAAGTGAAGAACCTGAGCAAGCTGTATGGCCAGCAGGGCGCTGTTTGCCGGGCTTTGCACGAGGTCAGCTTGGAGATTGAGGCCGGGGCGTTTGTCGCGGTCATGGGCCCGTCCGGTTCCGGAAAAACGACCTTGCTGAATATTATTTCTACCATTGATAAACCGACCCAAGGCCGGGTAATCATCGGCGGCAGAGAAACCGAAACGCTAAAAGAAAAGGAATTGGCCCTGTTTCGCCGGGAGTTCATCGGGTTTGTCTTTCAGGAATTCAATTTACTGGATAATATGACCATCCGGGATAATATTGCCTTGCCCCTTACCCTGAATAATATCAAAGCGGAAGAAATCTTGCGCAAAGTCCAAGAGTTGACTGAGCTGTTAGGCATCGACAACCAGTTGGACAAATATCCCTATCAGCTGTCCGGCGGGCAAAAACAAAGAGCGGCGGTCTGCCGGGCTCTGGTCAACGCACCCCGGATACTGTTTGCCGACGAGCCTACCGGCGCGCTGGACTCCAAAGCGGCGTCCGAACTTTTGGCCTGTTTCCGAGATGTCAGAAACCGGTACGGAACGACGGTGGTAATGGTAACCCATGATGCGGCTGCCGCCAGTTACTGTGACCGGGTAATGTTTTTAAAAGACGGGATGCTCAGCGGTAAATTGGAGACCAACGGCAACGCCGAAGCGTTCTTCAAAAGGATTTTGAATATGGTGGCCTTGTTGGGAGGTGAAAGGAATGAACGCCTTTAAAATCTCCTGGCTGCTCTTTAAGAACAACCTGAAACTATACCGGTTTTATCTTACGGTCCTCATCCTGACGACGGCCATTTATTATAATTTTCTGGCGATAAACTTTAACCCTTATCTGCAGGTACTCAATGAACAGTACGTCTTTGCGCGAACAGCGAGTTCTTTGTGCAGTATCATCCTGTTTTTGACCATATTGTCTTTTATGTTCCATGCCAATCATTTCTTCTACAAGCTGCGTTATAAAGAAATCGGCACCTATATGCTGATGGGCATTCCCGGCGGCAAAATCGGTAGGGTCTTTGCCCTGGAAAGTATCCTGCTCGGGGGAACGGCCGTCATCATCGGCCTGCCTGTCGGCCTGCTGTTTTCCAAGCTTTTTTTTATGCTGCTGAGCAAAGCGATGATCCTGGATACCCAGATCCCGTTTTATATCCCACCCAAGGCGATCGGCACGCTGCTCTTGATCTTAGCCTTGATTATTCTTGTGATGGGTTTAAGGAATTACCGGCTGGTCCGCAGCAGCAAGCTGATCGAAATCCTGAATGCAGCCAAGCAGGAGCAAAGGCTGCCGAAGATTCGATGGATTCGCGGCATCGCGGGGGTGGTATGCATTGCGGCGGCTTATTATCTGGCCTTGCATATACTTGACTTACCGTTTAATTTACCGATGGATTTTATGCAGACCACGGTTTTAATCCTGATCCTGACCTGCAGCGGCACCTATTTTTTCTTTGGCAGCTTTTTGGCGATTGTCCTTAACGCGTTGATTCAGAAGAAAAAAGTCATCTATAAAAGGTCCAGGCTGGTGAGCTTCAGCAATACCTTATTCCGGCTGGGCACGCATTACCGGAGCCTGTCGATGACGGCGATCTTATGTGCAGCTACTTTGGCCGCCTTCAGCGGGAGCCTGGCCCTGAAATATTTTGCCGACACCAATACGGCTATCGAAGCGCCTTACAGCATTACTTGTTATAACCAGGACGAGGTTACTAAACAAAAGATTAGAGCTGTGATTCAAGCTTCTCCGCATCAGATTCTGGCTGAACATGAGTCCCGTTTCCTGACCGGCCAGGTTTCCTATAATAATGGCTACGGCGAGCGTACGGAAACGTGTTTGATAACCAGTTTTTCCGAAGTTAAAAAGTCATTAATGATAACCCGGCCCGAGGATTATCAGCAAATCTTAAAGATCATTGAACCCCGTGATAGTGAAACGGTAAGTATCTTACACGCCAATCTGGTCTTTTCGGGCAGCAGTCATGCCGGACAAGATTTCATTATCCAGGGGAGACCCTATATCTTAAAAAAAGAGGTCAAGATCCCGTTTATCGGTGAACTGGAGGGTATCGGCCAATATCAGACCTATATCGTTACGGATAAGCAGTACGATGAATTAAAAGAAAACCGCCCAGAGATGAACTTGTACGGGATCAACCTTACCGATCCGCAAGACAGCCTGCCCCTGGTGAAAAAAATTGCCGGGGTGATAAAAAACCCCGGGGAGAATCTCAACAGTTATGCCGGGCAATATCAATATAAGTACTATCTGATCGGGGCCTTTTATTTCATGGGCCTGGTGATGGCCGTTGTTTTTATGATCTCTACCTTCAGCACCATGTATTTTAAGATTTTAAGCGACGCCATCCTGGACCGGGAACAGTACAAGATCCTGATGAAAATCGGGATGACGGAACCGGAAATCGCCCAAAGCATTTATACCCAGGTGGGCATCGCCTTTATCCTGCCGGTCTTATTGGGAATCCTGCATGGAATTATGGCGATTAAAGCCTTGGAGTCGTTTATTCATTATCAATTCACCGCCAGTATTCTGATGGGGGGCGGTGTTTTGCTCCTGGTTATGGCAAGTTTCTATCTTTTTATGAGCAAGAAATATCGGGATATGGTGGTAAAGGGGTGGGAGAATCATGCAACAGCCTGATGGGAGAAGAGGGGGGCGGTCCGGCCGTCGCTTGGCAAGCGTCCGCTTGTTGGTTCTGGTCTTTTTGCTGATCGTTACGCTCCTGGTTTCGCTGACAGGCTGCGGCGGCGTACCTTCAACCAGGCCTTACCTGGCCGAAGACCGGGATACCGGTTGGATGAACGACCTCAGCTATCTGGAAAAAACGCTGCCCAAAGTCCATAAGAATTTGTATTTCCATCTCTCTGAGCAAGAGTTCCATCAGCAGCTGGAAGAACTTAAGAAAAAGGTTCCCGCTTATTCGGACGAACAGATGGAGATCGCCTTAAGCGTCATTCTGGCCGGTATCAACGATACCCATACCGGATCGAATATCGGCTCGGAATACCGGTACCCGCTGGAACTCTATTGGTTTGCCGAGGGCATCTATATCACGGGTACCAGCAAAGAATATCCGGAATTATTGGATGCCAGAATCATAACCCTGAACGGCAGGAAAATCGAAGAGGCGGCCGATACGCTCAGACCCCTGCTGGCAGGGGCCAATGAAAGCTGGTTTAGGACCCAAATCGTCTATTATCTGCCCCTGCCGGGTATCCTGAAATACTTTGGCTTAAGCAAGGAGGATGAGATTGAGCTGGGTGTGGAGATGGAAAACGGTCAAAGGCAGACCGTGAAACTGAAGCCGGTGAGCTATAAAGACTATGTGGCGGCCGAACATCCGGCCGTATCTGTCCCGCTGTACCGGAGCCGTCCGGATGAAAATTATTGGTACCAATATTTAAAAGACGAGAAAGTCATTTATCTGAACTATAGCAGTTGCAGTCAAATGAGAGAAAAACCTTTTGAAATCTTCGACAAGGAATTCTGGAATTTTGTCCAAAGCCATGAGGTAAACAAGCTGGTTTTGGATATTAGGAAAAATCGCGGCGGGAGCTCGACTATTCTGGATCCTTTTATCAAAGAAGTGAAAAACAGCGGCTTCAACCAGCCGGGCAAGTTTTATGTGATCATAGGAAAAGATACGTTTTCTTCCGCCGTTCTGAATGCGATCGGCTTAAAGAAAGAAACCAGGGCCTATTTTGTAGGAGAAGCTACGGGCGGTGAACCGAACCATTACGGAGAGGTCAAGCAATTTAAGCTGCCGAACAGTGAAATAACGATCCGCTATTCGACGAAGTATTTCCATTGGCTGGATGAAGATGTAAATACGCTTGCGCCGGATACGGTGATTGAAGAAACTTTTGCCGCTTACCGGGCAGGGACTGATCCGGTGCTGGAGTGGATAGCGAAACAGGATTAAGTGCTTGCAATGATCAATGGGAGGAACTTTTCTATAGATTATTCGCATAAGTTCATCCGGCTTATAGCAACAAGCATATCCAAAGTTCAGATTACAATTCCTAAAAATTCAATCTGAAAGACGATTATAAAGTAATTTTTATTGAAAATGATGATAAGATTATTTTTAGGGATAAATTAACAGGTAGAAAACTCATTGAAATCAGGGAAGGGGGTAGTCTTTGAGCCGAATAATCAGATTCTGTGGGAACGGGTAAAGAGAAGCATCGAGAGTTTTCTGACTGGGGTATGGAGAAACGGGGCGTTGGCCGGAGCATCGCCGGAAGAGGCGTTTTTTGTGGATATCGGTCCGCAGACATGACTCAGGACGACATCGACAACGGCCGCTTAATATGTATCATAGGCGCAGCACCTGTGAAACCTGCCGAATTTGTCATTTTCAGAATTATGCAGAAGACCGGTGAACCGTGATAATTTGAAGGGAGGAGAGAGTATGTCATTCCAGACTGAGTATCATTTTGAACTGCCGCGGGGTTATGTGGATAAAGAGGGAAACCTCCATAAGCGCGGTGTTATGCGTTTGGCGACGGCGGCAGATGAGATATTGCCGATGAGAGATATACGGGTACAGGAAAACCAGAAATATTTGAGTGTGCTGATTTTGGCGAGGGTTGTCACCAAACTGGGTAACTTACATACGGTCGATGCGTCCGTTATTGAGAACTTATTTACTGCCGATCTGGCCTATTTGCAGGATTTTTATCAGCATATCAACCAGTCAGAACCGCCCAAGTATAAATTTATCTGCTCTCAATGCGGTCAGGAAAATGAAGTGGATTTGCTCTAATCGGGGTTATACTAAAGCTTATCGTCCCATCAGTGACATTTACAAGTTGCATAGTTATTGTGTCCGGAATCACAGGCCTCCAGACGCTACAGATATCGCTTCGGTTACCATGGGTGAGTACATCATGATCGCTTGATTGGCGCAAATAGCCTCGTCCCCGATCTCATGGCCATTGAGGTCATAAGTCTTGCGGCCTATGACGTTATTGCGGGTATAACCGCCCCACCACTCCGCCTGAATGATGTGTTCCCTCTCGTAGACTTGGTATCGCACCTCAAGCGGGTGGCTGCTGCGCCACTCCCCATAAAGATTCTCATCATCCAGTTCGATAAGCAGTTGATAAGCGGATTGCGTGTGATTGTTTATCTGCAGATCAATGTAATTATAGACCACCGTAGCCCCGCTGCCGAATGGCTGGGTGCGGCTGCTGTCAGGAAATACATCGTAATTGTGCCTCCAGCGCTCGGTGACTGTCAGCGGGGTATAAAGGGTCATCCAGTAGATCAGGTTGGACAACTGGCACAGTCCCCCGCCGGTTCCTGAACAAACCAGGCCATTGCTTAGGACCATGCCATCCAGATATCCTTTGCGGCGGGTGGGCTTACCTACCGATCTCCAGAACGAGAAGGTCTCCCCGGGCTGCAGAATCAGCCCGTTCAAGCGCGAAGCAGCCAGGCGCAGATTGGTTATCTTATTATACTGCAGCTGCATATCAACCTGGGTCAAGTTTCTCAGCAACGGGGTTTGGTGGCCTGCGATTTTATGCGCCAGCGGGCAGTTGGCATCCATGGCACTGGCATAGCGCTTATTCAGGAACAGCCACTGCATGTATCTTCGCCCGGTGAAAAACGCCCGGCCCAGGGCCAGACGCAGCGGCGATCTTTGCGTGGGAACCATTGACTTGGCAATTGATTTGTTCATCTTTGTACCTTTTTGCCCCGGGTCTAACTCTGTCGACTGCTAAATACGATAACTGCTATATCTACGCCACTGTCTTCAGCCGCTCTGCCAAAGCTCGATAGGATGTATTACCGAGCTGGTGAAGCTGTATATTGTACGATGTTAACCATATATTCTTTCACTTATGCTAGTAGTTCCCAGACGGTTCTACCTTTTTATGGGCAACAGGGGCTGGTCTTTTTTAGCCCGCAAAAATGGGCTGAAAAAAAGGGATCTTTATCGAAGGCCTTATCAAAATGCTCAGGCTGCGGAGCAGGAGTCACGGCAATATAATAAGCAGTAAACCCTTGTTTGCCCAATGGCTCTAAATCGTTTCTAGGCTTAGAAAGCCCTTAAGTTAGCCTGTGCACTGACCATACCAGGCCGGTTCCTCCACCCCCTAAACTGATATTGATGGTTACCCCGGCCGACACATAAAACAGACCTAAGACATCACCCTCGTTTAGTTCTACATCACCGGCTAATGTAACTGTCCCATTACCGATCAGAGTTCTTAAGTTTAGAACAAGCGCTACATTCACATTTATCAATGGCATCAAACCGTTGACCAAAGTAGTTGCCGTCGGCGATGTTCTCTGAATGGCGAAAGCGGGATTTTGCCCGCTGGGAATGGTAACCGTCACAGTTGCGACGGTTGCATAGCTGATCGTCGCCTTTAGCGAATATGTCCCGGCAGCGGGGGCTGTGAAATTTCCTGTCGTTGGATTAAAGGAAGCGCTTCCATAGTAAGGGGCGGCTACCGACCAATTGGTAATCTGCGTGTCCCCTGTCACTGAAAATGACGATCGGAAAGCGGAAAATCCTGCATCTGCAAAATTCGGCCCGGTTGCGCCGGTTGCCCCGGTATTTCCGATAGAACCAGTAGCGCCGGTTAGTCCGGTAGCGCCGGTGGTTCCAGTTCCAGTAGCTCCGGTTGCTCCGGTAGTGCCGGAAGCCCCGGTTATACCCGGGGTGCCCGTTGCTCCAGTTACACCAGTTGCGCCGGTTGCCCCTCCTGCGATTTCTTCCAGTTGGCCCAAAACCAAATGGGCCTTTTCCGCCATCAAAGTAGTATAAGCTACAGGGCTGGCCGTTTTATTCACCAAGCTCAATGTTACTGGCGCGGTATCGGCCTGGATAAGTGCAAACCCGGCAACCTCGCCTGTTTTCAAAGGTGTATTTCCTGGTATATCTTCATCCTGCGATGTTACGATGGAAAAAATTACAGCGTTGTCTCCCAGCGCCGACTGAGTCGCCACCCACCAGTTGATAAAATACCTTCCCGGTTGGCCGATGGTGATTACCCCAGTTCCTGAATCATAGCTTACGTCTCCGAAGTTGCTCAGGACCGTTTCAAATAGAACATTGTCATCTGTATTGATTACGCCGCCAATACTTTTTTG
>Ga0232080_100401_pt1 | contig 15013 bp, 7 predicted proteins | sample SJ14nscriptome_FD_186098 | JGI IMG/M metagenome (GOLD analysis project Ga0232080, IMG submission 186098) | Metatranscriptome of enriched culture of PCE-dechlorinating microbial communities from Ithaca, New York, USA - SJ1.4 (Metagenome... ... | reverse complement strand
GTATTTTCAGGATGTCAGAGGGCTGGTCAATGTCGAATAAAGACGAGTTTTTTTCTCTGTTTTTGAAGCATAATAACCAGTTGTTTGCGTTTATTTTAACACTGGTGCCAAATTATGCCGACGCGGAAGATCTCTTCCAGGATACCGCCTCCATCCTGTGGTCCAAATTCGACCAATTTGATCCAGAACGGAGTTTCATCTCCTGGGCACGACAAATTGCCAAAAATCGCATCCTGAATTATTATACTCGAAAAAAATCCGTTTTCCAGCTTGATGAAACGCTCATTGAAAAACTGGCATCGCATACGGTTCATGCGTCCGATGCCTGCGAGCAGAAGAAAGCGGCTTTGAAAGACTGCATCAAAAAAATGAATCGCCAGGATGCGGCGATTATCCAGCTGCGATATCATCAGGGAGTCAGCATGCTGGACATTGCCAGTCGGCGTCAGCAATCGGTTAATACACTCTATAAACGGATGGCATTTCTGCTGACCCTGCTGCATTCCTGCATCCAGAAGACTCTGCTGGAGTCGGGAGCGGCTCATGAATAATCTGAACATGCGTCATTTGCATGAGTTAATTGTGCTTTCCATGGAGGCCGCGATAACCGATCAGCAGGCGGTGGAACTGAAGCAATTACTGGAAAGCAGCGAAGCGGCACGTCGTGAATATGTCAACTTCATTACAACCCTGAGCGTATTGCGAGACCATGATTTCAGCTACCCGGAAACGATTCTGCCGGCGGTCACTGATTTATCCGACTGTTCTCTCAATCTGGCGCTGTGGAATGCCCTGCTGGAACAGGAACAAAAGGCCCCCCAGGTGGAAATTCAGAAGCCTGTGAATGTTTCCGCGGCAGTGCAGGAGGCCAGGCCTGCCGCCCGTTCCCTGATCCGATACAACAAAATTTCCGCCCTGATTGCATTTGCATCCGTGGCGGCGCTGTTTTTCATGATCGGGTACGTCAACCGGATTCTGCCTGATCCCAAAACCTCGGCAGCGGTGGTGACGGATTTAATCGATGCACAGTGGGGTGAGAGCGGTTCCCTGCAGCAGGGGGCGGTGATGTATATTTCGAGACAGCCCTATGAGCTGAAGGACGGACTGGCTAAATTCCAACTCAACAGCGGCGCAGAAATCATCGTCGAGTCCCCGGCCCGATTTCGGTTCCTGTCGGAAAACCGGATGTATGCCGACAGCGGCAGGTTTTATGCCAAAGTATCCGACAGGGCCATTGGTTTTACCATCGAAACGCCGTCCTCTTCCGTGATTGATCTGGGTACCGAATTTGGGGTTCACATTCTGCCCAGCGGAGATTCGGAGGTCTATCTGTATCGCGGCAAGGCGTCTTTAATAGCCGGGCGGCAGGATCAGTCCAAATCCAGTCATATTCTGGAATCCTCAAATGCCCGATTTGTCTCGATGTCCGGCCGGGTTAACCATGTGGAATTTCGCCCGATGCAGTTCGTACAGCAGATTGATTCGGCGAAAAACTGGGTCTGGAAAGGCCAGAATATGGACCTGACCAGTTTAATTACCGGCGGAAACGGTTTTGATGCCCCCCAGGATTCGCAGGGCATCGATCTGTTGACCGGCCAGATGAACTGGACAACGGCTGAAAAAGGGCAGCAGGGTGCCCGTGACTATCTTTCGGTTCCTTATAATCCGTATGTGGATGGCGTGTTTGTCCCAAATGGGGAGAATGGGCCTTCTCAGATCAGTTCGGCCGGTCATGTATATTCTTTCCCGGCAACTTCCAACGCCTATTATGTTCCCATCGGTCCTCGCACCGAGGTGGCGATGGTCAAACCGAACAATGTTCGCGCCCTGAAATTAAAAGACTATCAGGCTCAATCGATATTGTGTCTGCACACCAATGCGGGAATCACCTTTGATCTGGATGCCATCCGAAAAACACTGCCTGAAAATGTGGTGATCAAAAGTTTTACCGCCGCCTATGGAATATCGGACACAGCGATTGTCGATTCCGGCAACGATCCGGACGCGGATTTCTTTGTGCTGCTGGATGGGCAGCCCAAACTCTGCAGGAAAAATTATCGCAAGACCGAAGGCGCGGTGGCCGTGGAGATTCCGATCCAGGGTCATGACCGTTTCCTGACTTTGGCCTGTACGGAGGCGACAGCGAATGCGGCAGACTGGACGCTGTTTGCCGATCCGGCCCTGGTTCTGGAAAGACAATAATGCGGATATTGTGTTGCGTATAACACAAATGAATACATTGTGTGTAATTTATTAACGTTTTTTGTGGAGGATTAATTATGTGTAGGTTGAAATGGCAACTTGTGGTGATGGTTCTTTTATTGGCAATCGGAGGGATTGCCTCGGCGGCCGTGATTGACCGGACGGTATCGGGAAAGATTACCGGCAGTTCTCAGTTCGGCAATCATGAAGCGCCTCGCTGGGTGTTTGACAACCGAAGCGACACCAAGTGGCTGGCCAATGGCCCCACCGGCTGGGTACAGTTCGAATTTCTGAACAACCAGGCCTTCCCGATCAATTCTTATGCGATCACCTCGGCCAACGATGCCGCAGACCGTGATCCGAAAGATTGGACGCTTCTGGGTTCCAACGATGGAACCACGTGGACGGTGGTCGATAGCCGCACCGGTCAGACCTTTGCAGCCCGATTCCTGCGTCGGGTGTTCAAATGCACCAATACCACGCCGTATCGCATTTATAAGCTGGATGTCACCAAGAACAACGGCAGCAGCAATCTGATGCAGTTTTCGGAACTGGAACTGATTGAAAACGGTATTTCCAGAACGGCGTATTATCAGTTCTCCTGGAGCAGTCAGCTTAAAAATGAAGAAAGTGCAAAACTGGTTCTGGATAAGCTGACTGGCAGCAAATGGCTGACCGCCAGCGGAAATGTCACTGCCTGGCTGCAGTATCAATTCCTCGGCAAGGGTGCCTATTCGATTAATGGGTACAGGATTGCCTCGGCCAATGATGCTCCGGGTCGCGATCCGAAAGACTGGACACTCCAGGGATCCCATGATGGAATTCTCTGGACCACGATTGACACCCGAACCGGCGAAAGCTGGCCGGAGCGTTATCAGTATCGTGAATTCACATTTAACAATGCGATAGCCTATTCTTATTACAAACTGAATATCACTGCCAATAATGGTGATGCAGGTCTGACAGGTTTTTCCGAATTGGAATTGCTGGAACGGGAATTGCCGGGTTCAGCCAGGTATGTCAGCCCTGCTGAGAGTGCATTGGAAGTTCCGCTGAATGCTCAATTAGACTGGGAAGCCGGTTTAGATCCCAACAGCGGCATAGGCACATGGAATGCCATTGGCGGCCATTATGTCTATCTGGGAACCCACCCCGGCCAGATGGTTCTGCAGACCCCCACCCCTCTTCCGGTTGCAACGACGGCATACAGCCCGACGCTGGAAGCCAATACCACCTATTACTGGATGGTTGAGGAAGCCATTAAGAAAAACGGCGGCGGTGTTTATCCGGCCGGTGATCCCAACAACGTGGCCGGCCGCGTCTGGCGGTTCAACACCAAGACGACCCTGGTTCTGGTCAATCCGGAATCTCCGGTGGATGCGTTCGCCTATCCCGGCGGCAGTGCTACCTTTAGTGTTGAAGCCACCGACCCGCTGAATGGCATCATTACCTATCAGTGGTATTATGATCCGGATACGACGGTTGACAATAATGAGGTTCAATTGACCGAAGGCAGCAAGTATGAGGGCGTCACCACGGCCACACTGAAAGTAAACAACGTGGGTGATGCGGATAAGGGTGCCTATCTGTGCGGTGTCGCCAACAGCACGCAGTTTGTTGTCTATTCCAAGACGGCCAATCTGTATATCAAGAAGACCATGGCCCACTGGACCCTGGATGCTGCCAGCTACAATGGCACCACCTATGCCGATGCGTCCGGGCAGGGACATCATGCCGTTGTGGATGGTACACCGATCTTTGCCAATGGTATTGTCAACGGCGATAACAATGCAGGCGATGCCGTAGTCAATGGTGCGATTAACACCTCCGATCCAAATAGTTGTGCCAACGCCGGCACCTTTAATCCGAGCGAAGAGACCGGTGCGTTCTCGATTTCGGCCTGGGTCAAGTTTGTCAACGTCGCGGGCAATCCTTTTGGTATGATTGCCGCCAAATGCGATGGCTGGGCTTCTGCGGATGAAAGCTACTGGCAATTCCTGGTGGTTCAGGGTACCGGAGCGCTTCGGATGCAGTCGTATGGCGGGACATCCTTCGATACGCCGGCCAATTTGATCAAGCAGGGTGAATGGCACCATGCCGTGGTCACCTATGATCGCACTATCGCACGGATATATGTCGATGGTTTACAGAGGGCCTTCACTGGTTATACCTTAGCCAATAAACCGGCAGCGACCTTCTATATTGGTCGCAACGACAGCATTGGCGAACGGCTTGATGGTTTGCTGGACGATGTGAAGGCGTTCAATTATGCCTTGACTGCCGAAGAAGTGGTTGACCTGTTCTACAAGGAAACCGGCACGAATGTCTGTATCTATGGCAATCCGACGGCTGACCTGAGCGGTGACTGCAAAGTAACCCTCGAAGACTTCTCCATCATGGCAGGCAACTGGCTTACTCATGGATTCTATCCTGAGATGACTATTGAATAAACAGAGTATTGCAGTTTGATATGTGAACATTGCAGGCAAGCCGGGGGAAACCCCGGCTTGTCTGCTCTTATCACGGATGATGATGCAGGGAGACGGCAAAAATGAAAAAAAGGGCGTTTACGCTGATTGAATTGCTGGTTGTAATAGCAATCATCGCATTATTGCTGGCGATTGTTGTTCCGGCGCTGGGAAGGGTCAAGGAACAGGCAAAAACCGTTCTTTGTCAGGCCCGTCTCAAGCAATGGCATCCGATTGTGACGACCTTTACGCTGAATAATAAAGGCAAATTCCCGGATGCTGATTTTAATAACGACGGGGCTGCCGATGGCCATGGTCACTGGTGGATTCAGGCGCTGCGTCCTTACTATGACGATCCGGAAATTCGGTTATGTTCCAAGGCCACTTTGCCGCCTCCGTCCCCGTTATGGACAGATTTACGCAAGCCCAATGAAGCCTGGGCTTCGCCGAATCCGGTACCGGGGGACGAACCGAGTATTATGGTGAATAAGACGGCCTGCATCCTCGGCAGCATTGGCCCGAATGGATGGCTGATTGACTCCAGCGATGGAACTTTTGGCAACAGCGGCGATGAGCGGTTCTGGAACAAAATCGAAAACTTGCGTCAGCCTTCAACCGTGCCGTTATTTCTGGATTGCTTCTGGGTGGACGGCTGGCCGAAAGATACGGATTCTCCACAGCCTGCGGTCGATTCTGTTGCAACATGGAATATTGATCAGAATCCCATGCAGCGTTTCTGTATCAACCGGCACAATGGCTATGTGAATGGTGTGTTTATGGATGGCACCGTCAAACGGATTGGTCTCAAGGGCCTGTGGCAATTAAAATGGCACAGGACATTCAATACCGGAAATACATGGACTCGTTCGACGGCCCCGTGGCCGGATTGGATGAAATCCATGAATGACAGTCATTAAGAAAACGAAAATAAAACAACGTAGAGGTCTGGCTTGATGTGGCATAATTAACTCTATCGTTGTATTCTATACCCAACGGGTATGATTATTCCGCGAGCAAAAGAAGCAAGTGGTTGATGCTACTGTACTTAGCCGCGACGAAATGGAAAATTTTAACTGAACTTTTGCAAATTTTAGGATAAAGCCAATTGCAGCTTAATACGTTCAAAATCCTGCTTTTCATCCATTATTTGTTTGACTACCCACTCGATAGTCTGGCTGAGAGTCTGCCTCATGACCGCCATACAGGCCTGGCCGATGGTTGTCAGACGCTGAAATGCCCACGCACTCGAACGACTTCCTTGCATTTGTCGCATCAAAACGCTGTACGCCAGGAAGACCATATACTGGTGTCTGGTCTGACCCACGCCGCTCCTGAGCTGACAATCGCCCATGCCCAAATACTGTTTGCCGTCCCGATGGAAGCATTCTGTTCCCGTCCAACGCCCACGATAAGCCCCGACGATCCGATTCACTTCCCAGTTCGTTCGGTTGGTAATCACGATTTTCCTTGCACTGATCGCATTCTTTCTGTCCCACAAGATCACGATTCGCACAGGATGATCGACATCCGGCACCTTGACGCTTCTGGTGAAATACCACTGCGGATTGCCATCGATGACAACCGGCTTGCGATCCTCTGGGCCAATCAATGCCGCCACTTCTTCGGCTTTCATTTCTTTGCCGCAGAAAAGAACCTTGCGATTGAATTTCAAATCGCCCACATAATCCCTTTTCAGGGCATTGATATGATTGAGGTTGTCGGCATGGGTGAACCAGCTATCAAACGTAAATACGCCTTTAATCGCATGGCTGACGACCCATTCGACCAAATCCCGGAACAGGTCATTATGATCAACAAAAGGGATACCCTTTGCCTGGCACTGTTCACGTTTGACAAATTGACGAAACTCCAGGGGGTAATGCTTGTCGGACGGACAGACATAGTTGACGATAAGGTAATCCGCCGCGATCTTATATCGCTGTTCGGCGTGATCCCAGAAGTAGCCGACGTCTTCGATCTGCTTGCCGCTGTGATCCACAAGCACGTTATCGATGGGGATTACGCCTTTATGATGAAAACGGGTCGAGGCATCACTTTGAAGCCATTCGATACGAGCCTCATTGAGCTTTTCGACATCCCATTGGGCCTCGGTAAGCCAGCGATTCAGACACGACTGGTCGGTCGTGTTGGCAAATTCGCTGTTGATTCCCGATACCGTCTTGTTTTGGGCGACAATCAGGCCGGTCAGATATTCGGCGAAATGCTTGCGTTCCGGCTCATTGCGGAACATCGGGCCGAAGTGATCGACGGCCTCTTGAACGACAGTCGGAAATTGGACGATAGCCGGCATCGTAATATCCTCCATGATATTATCGGACACTTTACTACCTGTATTTGTCGTCAAAAAGCCCATTCGGACTCCAATTTTTCAATTTTGCAAAAGTTTAGTTTTAAGTAAGATCAGTATATAAGTCATGTAATTGTAATAGTATTTTAAGTTTGGTTGAATCACTTACTTCTGGGGTGGATCATGGCATTAAGCAGCACGGCAACAGTGTGGAACAAACGGGCATTCTTTTGTTTTTTGTATGTTTTGGCAGGCATGATCGTGTCGGATATTATTCCGACAGGATGTATGAAATTGGCAATGGTATGCGCCGATATTCCCGCCGCGGATATCACGCGGCCCGGCGATACGATTATCGGTGTTCCGAATGATAACGACTGGCCTTCTGCGGAAGCGCCCAGATATGCCATCGATGATAATGTCAATACAAAATACCTCCACATGAAAGGTGAAACCCAGACGACGGGTTTTTGTGTTACGCCAACGGAATCCCATACCGTCGTGGTGGGTCTGACATTTACAACGGCCAATGATGCCGAAAGCCGTGACCCCGTTAAGTATGAACTTTACGGCTCCAATACGACCATTACCGGGCCATATACCTTGATAGCCGCAGGCGATATCGTGGATTTTAACCAGGCAAAGGCCTGGCCTCGCTACACAAAAAACACAACGCCTATTCTGTTTTCAAATTCCACGTCTTACAAACATTATAAACTCGTCTTTCCGGCCGTTCGCAATCCATCCGGCGCCAACAGTATGCAGATTGCCGAGGTGGAACTGCTGGGCCAGCCGGGCGGGGAATGGCCTCCGGTCGTTGATGCCGGGGATGATCAGGTTCTGGTACAGCCCCAGACTCGAACGCAGCTTGCAGGTGATGTTCAGATTTATGGGATGGTATCGGACCCTTATCAGTATCAATGGACGCTGACTGATGCCCCGGACGGAGTTTCGATTGACGACCTGACTTTCGAACCGAATCGAAGTGTCCTGGATCCGATTGTGCAGTTTCCTGCTGTTGCAGGCATGTACCAGGTGTCGCTGACGGTGTCCAATTCGAGTTACTCTGTTTCTGACTCGGTCTTTATTGTGATTTCAGATTCGCTATGTCCTGTTGGGGATATGACCGGCGATTGTGCCGTCGATGTGGCGGATTTTTTGATCCTGGCACAGTCCTGGCTGGATGCGGATATTCTGGCCGGGCGGCTGCCGGATTTGGACGGGAATGATGGAGTAACCCTGTCCGATATGGCGATGCTGGCACAGTCATGGGACAAGCAGGGGCCGTCTGTGGTCATCAGTGAATTTATGGCAATGAATACGGCTAAATTACCGCTTCAAACCGGACAAATCCTCGATGAAGATAATGATTCTTCCGACTGGATTGAATTATGCAACACCACGCCCTCGGCGATTCATCTGGGCGGCTGGTATTTGACCGATGACCCGGCCAATCTGACCCGCTGGGAAATCCCGGATTTAGTCCTGGACTCGGGAGCGTTTACAGTCATTTTTGCATCCGGCAAAGACAGACGAACCCCGGGCGAAAACCTGCATACCAATTTTTCACTGTCGTCCGGGTCGGGCTTTCTGGCGTTAGTCCTTCCGGACGGCAAAACCGTTGTTCACCAGTATATGTATCCGGCTCAGTTTGGCAGTATCTCCTATGGATTGGCCAGTCCCTCGGGTCTGACCTCGCAGGCCGTTGAGCTGATTGCGCCGGGTGCTGCGGCATACGCCAAAATCCCGACTGTCAATGACGCCGGGATCCCCTGGACGGACAGTGATTATGTTCCGGACGGCTGGAAAACGGGAACTACGGGTGTCGGGTATGAAACGCAATCCGGGTATGAATCCTTAATCGGACTCAATCTTCGACAGGAGATGTATGGGAAAAATGCATCTGCTTATATACGCATTCCCTTCTGGGTGGACGACCTGACGGGCCTGCAGGACTTAAACCTGGAGATCATGTACGACGATGGATTTGTCGCTTATTTGAATACGGGCGCGGCGGTTGCTTCCGACAATGCGCCTGCGGTTCCAGTCTGGAATTCCCAGGCGAATGCGGACCGTAATGATACGCTGGCCGTGCGGTATGCGTCATTTGCGTTGTCAGACGAAGCCCTTGGGCGATTGCGCAAGGGCTGGAATGTGCTGTCCATTCAGGGGCTGAATAAAGGTGTCGGCAGTTCTGATTTTCTGATATTGCCCAAATTGTCTGCGGTGCGAGTGCAGACTATATCCATTACATCCCTGCTGGAATCGTATTTTCAAATTCCCAGTCCCGGGAGCAAAAACAATCCCGGTCAATTTAATCTTGGGCCGGCGATTCGTGACGTGACGCGCAATCCCGTTCCGCCGCTGGAATCGGAAAACCTGGTTATTTCAGCCGCGGTTACTGCGACTGCAAAGCCCATCCATCAGGTCGAGTTGATGTACTGCATCGGATTCGGCAGCGAGATGACTGTGGCCATGAATGATGCCGGTCAGGGCGGAGATGCCCTTGCCGGCGACGGCATCTTTTCCGGAACCATCCCCGCATCGGCGTACCGTGCAGGCGATATGGTGCGATGGGCCGTCCGGGCGACCGATACCGCCGCTGTCCGGACACAGGAACCGGCGACGCTGTTTACCAATGATGCACCGCGGTACTTTGGTACGGTGATTGCGGACCCGTCCGTGCAGACTAATCTGCCTGTGTTCCGGTATTTTGTTCAGGACACGGCCGCCGAAGCGACCGAAACCGGCACCCGCTGCTCGGTCTTTTTCCGTAACGAATTTTATGACAATGTGCGTATTGAGCTGCGCGGGGGCAACTATACCAAAGGCCGCAAAATTCATTTCAATGACGGTTATCATTTTCTGTTTGATCCGAACTATGAACGGGTGGATGAGATTAATCTGAATGAGCAGGGGGCGGACCCAACCTATCTTCGTCCTTCCCTGGCGTTTAATACATTTGCCGCGGCGGGTTTGCCGTGCAGCATCGTATTTCCCATGCGTGTGATCCGCAATAACGGCGAACCGTTTGTTCGTGTGTTTGTCGAACAGCCGGACCGGCACCTGCTTCGACGGACCGGGCTGGATGACAATGGGGCCTTTTATAAAGTGTATTCCGATTTAAATGCAAGTCTGTCCGGCGAGCAGGTGGAACGGAAAATTACACGGCTGCATGAGGACAACAGCGATTTGAAGGCTCTGGCGGTCGGGATCGACCCGGGAAGCCCCACACGCGGCACATTTCTGTTTGATCATGTCAATCTCCCCGCGGTTATTACCTATCTGGCGGTCTGTACCCTGGTTCACGAAAATGACCATACTCACAAGAATTATTTTCTCTATCGCGACACAGAAGGTTCCGGAGAATGGATGTTTATCCCGTGGGACAAGGACTTGACATTCGGGCTGAACCACGGTGTTTCCGGTATCACAGCCGCCCAGGATTGGCCCGGCGATGTTCGTTCGCCCAGCCACCCCTTCTTCGGCAGCCAGAATCATCAGAAAGTCGATTATAAATGGAATCGTCTTTTCGATGCGGTGTATGCCGATTCTGTTGCTCGGCAAATGTACCTGCGGCATCTGCGGACACTGATGGATACGTATCTGCAGCCTGCAGGAACACCCGCCCAGCAGCAGTATTACGAAAAGCAAATGAATGAACTGGCGTCTCAGATGGCATACGAGGGATTGCCCAGCCTGGCCTCCGATTTGAATGCGATTCGGAACACCTATCTGCCCGGACGTCGGACGCATTTGTATGTCAATCACCTGCAGGGTTCATCCTGGCCGGATGAGCCTGCCGGAATTCCCGCTGCCCAGCCTCAGCAGGTTGATCTGCAAATCGGTGACATTGATTATAATCCGGCCTCGTGGAATCAGGATGAAGAATACATCCAGATTCTCAACCCCAATACCTTTGCGGCCGATATCAGCGGCTGGACGGTATCCGGCGGGGTCACACACACCTTTGCTCCCGGCACGGTCGTTCCCGCCGGCGGTGCGATGTATCTGTCGCCCAACGCCAAAGCCTTCAGGGCGCGAGCCCTGTCTCCCAAAGGCGGACAGCACCTGTTTGTGCAGGGCGGGTACAAGGGCCATCTGTCCAGTTGGGGCGAAACTCTCGAAATCCGCGACACCGCCCGGCGTCTGGCCGCATCCAAAACCTATATCGGCAATCCGAGCGATGCCCAGCGCTATTTGCGTATTACGGAGCTGATGTATCATCCCGCCGACAATACATCTTTGAACTATACCGCCGAAGACTATGAGTATATTGAACTCACCAATATTGGGACACAGCCTCTGCTGCTCAACGGCGTCAAATTTACCAAGGGGATTACTTATCAATTCCCGGATAATATGACACTGGAAGCGGGGCACTATCTGCTGCTGGCAAAAAATCCGGCGGCGTTTGCAGCCGGCTATACGGTCCCGGGAAATACACTGATTCTTGGCGGCTATGTGGGATCCCTGGCTAACAGCGGGGAGACAATCAGCCTGGATGACCAGACCAACAGCACGATTCTTGAGTTCACGTATGATGACAAGTGGTATGACATTACCGATGGCAAGGGATTTTCGCTGGTCTTCAGCGGTGATTTGAACGGCCTTCCGGGGACGTGGGACAAAAAATCTTCGTGGCGGGCAAGCACTGTCATGGGAGGCTCCCCCGGCCAGGCCGAGCAGGGGCTGGCCGCTGACAGTATCGTATTCAATGAAATTCTGGCTCACTCCCATGCCAGCCAGCCCGACTGGATTGAACTGTATAATAAAACCGACCAGGATATCAACATCGGCGGCTGGTTCCTTACTGATGACAGTACGGACCTGAATACCATCCGCAAATATGAGATTCCAACCGGTACCATCCTTCATGGCGGCAGCTATCTGGTTTTCTATCAGGATACCTCGTTTGGCAGCCCTTCGCAGCCGACTGAAAAACGCTTTGCACTGAGCGAAGCCGGTGAAACGGTTTATCTGTATTCCGGTGAAAACGGCGAAGTGACAGGCTACTATCAAACCCGGCAGAAATTCGATGCATCCGAAACGGGGATTTCTTTTGGCCGATATGAAAAAGCCTCTCTGACCAACGGATATGATTTTGTCCGGATGCAGACGCCTACCCCGCAGCAGCCCAACAGCAGCCCGCTGGTCGCTCCTCTGGTTATTACCGAGATTATGTATAATCCGGTGCAGGGGGCTGATTATGAGTATCTTGAGATATATAACCGCTCCCCTGAGGCGGTGTCTCTGATGGCTACTGTTTCGACGGAAAACCCCCAGGGAGTTTTTACTTCGCAGGATTTGCCCTGGACTATTGATGGTATTGGGTATGTATTCCCATCCGGTATTACGGTTATGCCAGGCGAATATGTCATTGTTGCCAAAAATCCTTCGTTGTTCAGCAGTGTCTATGGTTCTATCCTGCCCGCCGGGACTCGCGTGTTTGGTCCCTATGCCGGAAAGCTGGATAATAATGGGGAAGAAATCGCCATACAAATTCCGGGCGACCAGGAATGGAATAAGGCACGGATTTATATCCCTGTCGAAACCATTGATTATATGGATTCTGCGCCCTGGCCGACAGGTCCTAACGGCGGTGGGCAATCTCTACAGCGGGCCGATAAAAATGCGTATTCCAGCGACCCTGAAATCTGGATCGGACTTGCCCCTCAGCCGGGAAAATAAATAAATTTCATTTCGAATTCATCTGGACTGCCAACGGATGCCTCAAAATCGATTGTTTGAGAAATCATGCGTTGACAGATAATTCGCGTGTTTTTACAGGACAAATGACGTAAAATAGGAGCCGATATCTATCTAAATAGACCATGTATGTCTTGATATGGACGAGATGCTATTGAAAATGCGTTGAATTAAAATCCCCAATTTGGTATAATCCGCTTCTGGATATTTCATTTATTTTGGGGATAACTTATGAGCAAAAGAAATCGAATCTCAAACCGTGGTCATTGTTGGCGTGATTGCCGGGCAATTGTTTCCATTGCTCACGACAATAGGAATGACGAAAAAACAAATAAAACATTATTGTTGAAGGGAGGTTTTATGAACAAGTTGTTTTTAGCACTCGTGATTGGAATGGTGGCCTTTTTATCCACTACATCGCAGGCTGCGGCATATAGCGGCGGCAGTGGCACGGAAGGGGATCCCTATCAGATTATGACTGCTGGTGATATGAATACCATCGGCCTTAATTCCGCCGACTGGGATAAGTATTTCATCCTGATGGCCGATATTGATATGTCCGCTTACACGGGCACGCAATATAACATTATCGGCAATGCGGCGACAAAGTTCACCGGCGTATTTAATGGAAACGGCCATATCATCCGGAATCTGACTTATTCCACAAACAGCGGGGTGCTGTATGTGGGTCTGTTTGGTTATACAGATGATGCCAGAATTACCAATCTTGGCCTGGAAAACATCTCTATTGCAGTTCCCCATGCAACCAGCAGTTATGTCGGAGGTCTGGTGGGATGGAATGAGATTGGAACGATCATTATCGGTTGCTATACAACCGGTTCCATTCAGGGCGCATACAATGTCGGCGGTCTGGTCGGTTACAACTTTGGCGGTTCGCTGGTAGCCTGCTATTCCAGTTGTTCAGTCAATGGTCTGGAAAATATCGGCGGCCTGGTGGGCTATAACACTGGTGTAATCACCACCTGTTATGCAAGAGGTGCAGTCAGCGGAATGACATCTGCCGGCGGTCTGGTGGGCGGTCAAGCCGGAAGTACGGTCAATAGTGGTTTTTGGGATACGCAGGCCTCGGGTCAGGCAGTCAGCGCCGGCGGTATGGGCAAGACGTCGATTGAGATGAAATCTCGCGCTATGTTTATTGCTGCCAACTGGGACTTTGTCGGTGAAACAGCCAATGGCACCAATGATTTCTGGAAGATGTCGCCTTCGACGCATTATCCTGTCCTGAACTGGCAGAAAGTGGTTGTATATCCTGACTTTAACGGTGACGGTAAAACCGACATGTTATGGCGTAATGTAAATACGGGCGTATTTCTGTTTACCCTGATGGATGGTCTGACCATAGGAGTAACCCGAAATCTTGGCGGCAGCAGCACGACACTTGAAATTGCCGGACTGGCTGATTTCAATGGCGACGGCAAGTCGGATATCCTGTGGCGAAACGTAAATACGGGCGCATATTTGGGTGCTCTTATGAATGGCAACACGACCCTGGAACTGAAAGGTCTCAGCGGCAGCTTTACAACCATTCAGATTGTCGGCCTGGTGGATTTCAACGGTGACGGCAAGACCGACCTGGTATGGCGCAATGTGAATACCGGCGCCTACCTGGGTACGCTGATGAATGGTCTGACCATGACGCAGACCAAAGGTCTGGGCGGCAGCAGCACCACCCTTCAGATTGCCGATTTTGGAGACTTCAATGCCGACGGCAAAGCGGATATTCTGTGGCGTAATGTGAATACCGGGGCCTTTATTGGTACCCTGATGAATGGCCTGGATATTACCCTGACCCGCAATCTCAGCGGCAGCAGCACGACACTGCAGGTTGTGGAATTGGCGGATATGAATGCCGACGGCATGGATGATCTCATCTGGCGGAATGTCAATACCGGCTCTTATGTTGTGACGCAGATGAATGGCCTGAATATGGTCCAGACCAAGGCTCTGGGCGGTAGCAGCACCACGCTGCAGATTGCAGATATTGCAGATTTTAATGGCGACAATACGGCGGATATCCTGTGGCGGAATGTCAATACCGGCGTGTTCATGGGTACCCTGATCAATGCCTTCAATCTGGGGCAGAACAAGAGTTTCGGCGGCAGCACCACGACGCTGCAGATTGTGGATATAGCCGACTTTAACGGTGACGGCATGGCCGATCTGGTCTGGCAGAATGTGAACACCGGTTCTTATCTCGGAACGCGTATGGACGGACTGAATATGATGCAAAATCAGGGCCTGGGAGGCAGCTTTACCACCCTGCAGATGGTTGAAAACTAATCTATCTGTGAACTAAAACAGTGCG
>Ga0232080_100376_pt1 | contig 15501 bp, 14 predicted proteins | sample SJ14nscriptome_FD_186098 | JGI IMG/M metagenome (GOLD analysis project Ga0232080, IMG submission 186098) | Metatranscriptome of enriched culture of PCE-dechlorinating microbial communities from Ithaca, New York, USA - SJ1.4 (Metagenome... ... | reverse complement strand
TGTAGATGATACAATTACATATTATACCATTTATGCACGATTATATATACAAGGGTGATATTTAAAAAATCATCCTTCTCTTAGAAAAGGACTAATCCGTTGTCTAATATATTTAGCAAATTACGTTCATTTTTATTTAAGGCGGGTATGGGAATTGTAGCATCAGAAGCTTAATAATTGTGCATTTTTGACTTAAGCTGCGGGTTAGCTCTTTCTAATCCTAATTCACATATAGAATTTGAAACTTTAAGGTGTCGGTAAGGCCAATTTCCGCTTCTCGGCCCAGATAGACTGTATATAATCCCTGTTCGGGAAGATTGAGTTTATAATGTACTACTCCCTCATTGTTAGTCAAATAAGAAAAATCAATTATTTTCGGCTTGATATTAGTATTGTAGCAGGCACCTACTGGAACAAAATGTTCCTTTCCTTTTAATGCCAGAGGGGCTGTAAATATAATATCCGGGGTATTAGTAATTATCGTATTGATCTGTTCAGGTCGGGGTCCTACCGGCAAACATAAAGGCTGTCCCTGATAATCGATAAGCGCTGCCTCTATTCGTTGCACATCAAAATAGTTCTCATCACCTTTGCTGAGCAAATCATCTACCAAGCTACGATAGGCTTTTATGGGCTTGTCGTCAAACGGATCAGGCAGGTCATCATGAAATCTCCTGCCCTGTCGTCCCAAAGATGATCCATAGGCCATTCTAAAACACTCTGCAAATTTTTCATCTGTTTTTTGTGTATAACTACCGAACTTATGGTATTCTGTTTCTCCCATAAGATTGATAAAGCGCTCCCAAGCGCCCGGATTCGAGTCATAGGTGCCCATAAACTGGTAATGAATAATGTGCCCGAGTTCGTGACTTACAAGCACGGCTAGCTTGGTCGCATTGGGATTGGAGGAAGCCGACAGGTATACGGCTTCATCACGCCCGGGTGTGTTCATAGTATAGGCTGCTCCTTCATAACCTGAAATGCGGAATGGTAGAAGGTAGAAAACAACGCCTTTAAAAGGACTTCCTGATATATCAATGTCATGGATTACAGTCACAGTCTCTGTGACTGTATAGGGCTGCAACTCATCTCCTTGAGTGAATCCTTCCCTGCTCAAGCTGGGAATGCCTTCCGGCAATCCTCCCTGCAAGTAGCCCGGATACTCTAATGGCATGATTTTTCCCGCTAAAGCTTCCTTTAAGATAAGTTCACGGTAATAACGAGCCAGGGCCAGTACATGAATTTTACCTGTGTTATTGGCGGAATAAACGGAGAACAATCCCTGGGGATCCTGGTAAGCCGAACTAAAAGCGTAAGCTGTTTCACGTGCCAACTCCTGCCATTCCATCAGTAAGGTCATATTAATTCTGTCAGGGTCCAAGGCTAAAAGCCTCGCCGTATCTTGGGCATAAGCTCGATCGTGTTCATACCATTCCCGGTATGAAAGCGGCGAGTCCACCAGAGAAGTAATATTGGGACTATCTTCGTAAGCTTCAACATCCCAAGGAATTACAGATAAATACATTACTATTATAATTGTAGTAAAAATACCAGTTCGGTATCTCAATAAGGACACCTCAATTCGCCCCTGGGAGCTGCAATTCAGTAAGATAAGTTAATATTGATTTTACGGGCAGGTACCAGGCAGGCGATATTACCAAGAACAAACCTGATTGTACATACCAGTGTAGTTCTGAACCATGCGCATTATTTAAGAACTAACTAGCTATTAAAATACCGGTAGCCCAATATATATAATTTTATTCTGAATTTTTACATTCAATCCTGATCATTTTTCCGTCTCAAGATAATCCCGATTCCTCCCAGAGCAAGTCCGGTTCCGGTAAACAATGCAATATTTCCGCCTGTGTAAGGCAGCTCGGCTGGTATAAGGGGAAGCTCAACGACTTCCAGGGGTGGGGCAATGCCTTCCGGAGTTTCAACCGTGTCAATAGCCGGATTCCTGACCCCCGGTTGGCCCGGCACCAAAACCGATTCTTCCTGTAGCCCGGCGCTATTGCCGCCCGGATCGCCGCCATCACCAACGCCTGTAGTCTCTTGCTGGGCATAAATGGCCACGGAAAAAGTATATTTACTGCTCTGTTCTGCAGTGTCCAGGATTCGGCAGATAAGGCGCACCGACACTCCGCTATTGACCGGAATAACCTGCCCTTTGAGATCGTTCCCGGTTTGTTGGTCAATCAGTTTTACCAGGATCACTCCTTTGAGGTCGTCATTGAGCACCTGGGGATCGGATATCCTTACCGGAACCTTTGATATATTGAAAATGCGACCTTCAACATATTCCTGATAACCGGGATAGCCATTGGTGATGACAATATTCAATGTTTTGTCAGCAGCCAGTTCACATTCCATCATGCCTACATCAAGTTTTCCCTCCAAATTATTGGGGTTTCCCAAATCCATTCCATCCTTGTGCCCGGCCGGATCGCTGGACACCAGAGGATTATTGCTGTCCCAGTTGATCAGCTCTTCGGCCAAAGCAACGCCCGGCCGGGACAACGCTATGATCGCTGCCAGCAGCAGGCTGCTTAGGACTCTCATCATTTTTATCACATCCTCTTTAGCTACTTGTTATCAGAGCAAGGTCATGTGCACCTTCATCTAAACAACAATAATGAAAACCGGTTTAGCCGGGTTGATTGCCCCGGGAATTATAAAGACTCTTTTTCAACATCCAGCGAAGTGTTGGAGCTGTCCCATTCAGCGACCGAAAAAGCATCCAGCGCATAAGAAAAGAGATACGGTTCGTTTATTACATAGAATTTGTATACAGCCTTCCCAGTATCTTCAAAAAGAATGGGCCTGGCCACTTCGCTGGCAACCTTCACCAGATCATCAAAGGAATTTAATTCTACGCGGTTTTCATGAGCAACCCGCGGGGCCGCTCCACCTACTTCCACAATCCGTTCACCAAATTTATTAATAATCCGTCGCAATTCTTTCTCCAGTGGATCCTCAAGCTCTACATCGGTCCCGAATATCGTTGCCAGAAGCAGCAGGCCAGCCACAAGGGCCAATCCTCCGTATACCATACGGCCGGTTTGGGCTCCAGGCACTTCCACCATCTTTTTTTGCGTGATTGCATTGTCTTTCTTATCTGCCAAAGCCCCCCCCACAATAAAAGTATTGCCCTTGATAGGGATGACCAACTGGGGGCTTACCTTGCTGTCCGATTTCCCCTGGTCAGTAGAGATATGGGCCGAAACACCGTAAATTAAAACCAGTTCCACCAGTTCCGCCGGGCTCTTGAATTCAGCATTTACCTGATCGGCAAATTTTTTATACTGGTTTAGATCGACCCGAACCACTTTGGTCAATTCGGTTTTAACGCTATTGCCGTTATAGGGGGTGGTCTCCAAAAGAGGAGTGGTCTTTGACCAAACCACAATTTTCTCCTTTTCACCTGACTGACTGCCCGCTTTATCCCGGTAAATATATCCGGTAAGAACCGCCGCCACCTCGACTTCTCCTTTAACATCAGCCGGCCGTTCACCGCTTATCTGGTAGTCCAACCGGGTTTCGATAAAATCGGTCAGGGAAGTTATATAAGCCCGCCCAGGACCGGCGCTTTTTTCCGGAAAGAAGTTGTTGGGGAGAAAGTGAACCTGGTAATTTACTTGAGCCTGCTGAGTGTATTGGTAGAGGGGCACATCTTTCTCAGCCTGCCGGGGTTGAAGAAAATTCCACCCCGCCATTCCCAGCAATGCTAGAAAAAGAACCGACAACCCGGCTATAATTCGCTTTCGGATGTGCGTTTTTAGTTCTTTCTTCATTCCTTCTCCCCTTTTCCTGGACTGCCCTGGCCAAATGGTTTTACGCTGAGGATAGCTTTATATATCCCCCCGCAACAGCATGGTTATTTTTCCCAGTTTAGGAATTACCTGAACGACTTTGCCTTGAACGTTATCGGCCAGCACCGTTTCGGAGTCAGGACTGGGATTGGCGTCTCCCTTGGTGGTAAAGGTCGTCTGGCCTTCCTCATTATTAACCGCCACGATCCGGTGGGTTACCTTCATATCGTTATGGGGGAACATGACAATATCACCGGTCTTAGCCTGCCGGCCCTCTATTTTATGAACAATAACGATATCTCCGGGGGAAATCAGCGGCTGCATGCTGCCGGTCACGATAACCTTGGGCTTGTAGCTAAAAACCCCCATGGAGAACCAGACGATGATAATAGCCGCCAGGCTGGTCAGGGTCCAGGCCAGGTGGCTGTCTTCCCGGCTGGCAGATCGTATAGTACGCGCCTCTTCGCCGTAGATCAGGCGCACCATGATCAATCCCAAAACCGGTGCCAGGACGCCAAACAGGGTCTGGCTTACCCATCCGGTGTCGGGGATAATCGGAGAAAAGTGCTCCAGAGCGCTTAAGCCCCCCCTGTATATGGCGGCCGGGGCGGCTCCCCCCAGCCAGGCCAAATAGCTGGCCAGAAAGCTCTGGCCCACCGCCGGTAAGAATTCCTGGCCCAGGAACTCGATCAGGGCCTTTCCGGTACCCAGACTGGCAAATCTACTGAGTGGAAAGGAAAAAACCGCGAAAATCATGGAGACCAGGCTCATACCGATAAAGGGGTGCCTGCCAAAGTGCCGATTGAGCAGCCAAGCGCGCCCCATCTCCATTCCCAGGACGGCGGCCCCGCAACTTACCAGGTTTATCAATATACCCCGGGCACTCCGGTCATAGGGGTTTTTGCCGAACTCGCCCATAGCTATGTGTAGCATCATGCCCAGGAGGGCAATAAACACGCACATCAGGGCCAAGCGGCGCAGCATACGCCGCAAACGCAGCTTCCCCTGAGGCTGGACATCCGGTAGCCAAGCAACCGCGGCAATTATTACTCCCCAGATAAGGGTTGGCAAAACATAGGATTCAGCAAACAGGGGCATTTTAAAATCAAGCAACTGGTTGCTGACCGCGTAAGCCGCCAGTAAAAGTAAGAGTAAGATAAGCGTGTAGCGAAAGGATTTCCTCTTCACCAGCAGGGTGTTGCCCGGTTTAATAGCCAACCCTCCAATTTCCGTTCTGGTTCACCTAAAATAGTTACTGAGCAAGCATGCCCGTTATATAAGTTCCATCCCTATGATATATATCCTGCTATATTCGATAAAACAAACCGGGGGAGGAGCGAGCGGCCCCTCCCCGGTGGGAATGTAAATAAATGCCCAGCAAAACCTTAGTCGAATCTGTTTACGATATTATTGGGCAGATTCAGGGTGGTCGGAGGATTGTTATCCCGGTTAACACCGTTCCACTGGGTGCCGTCGATGCTGATTTTCAAGGTCTGAGTGGCCAGCTGTGGTACATCAATACCAGTTGCTCCGGCAATATGAATGCTGATTCTCACCTTCACTTTATTCTCGGCAGGTTCCCAATTGGCATCAGGATCTATAGTACTATGTTTGCTGCCATCAGCATTGGAGGCTTCCAGAAGAGTTCCCAGCAGTGGGGGGTTTTCCGGCAGAACATTTTCCATCATGGAATAGGTGATATCATTAGGCACTACACGAATTACGTAACTGAGCCAATTGGGCAGGGCTCCGCCGTTTTCATCAGTAGCTACGATGTTGTTGATGACCACCGGAATAGTACCGGCATTAAGGATTTCCGCTTCGATTTCGCCCTGGTAGTCAGGATAGGCGTTGTCGATCCGGACCGTCAAGGTCTTTCCATCAGTGCTCAGCCCGCCGTCCACCAGGGAAATATGGGCCACGTCCCTCCTGATCCCGGGGGCCTGAGGGTCATCGCCAATGTTGGGATTGCCGCTGCCATCAGCAAGTGTTCTGGCTACGCTGTCCTCGCCATCCTTTAGGTCATATGGAGAGCCGGCGTGATAGTCGTCCCCCACATCGGGATTCATCCATTTGAGAGCTACTTTACCGGTGTTCACGGTTGTCTTCAGGACTACGGTGTCTTTCCACAGAGCCGCGTAGGCTCCTCCCAGGGCGGCAAAAGCAAAAATCATCACAATTGCCAAAACTTTCATTCTTTTCATGCGTCTCTTCCTCCTTTTAAAAATTAAAATCATCGGAGTTGTTCGTTGGAACTCCGCCCGACTCTAAATATTTTTTGCCTTACCCCCTTCCTCGGTTTTAACTTGAGGAATAATCTGTACCGACCCGTGGATCTCCAGGGTGTCGCTCCATAAACCCGGAGGAACCGGGTATTTGTCAGGTGCGCTGTACTGAACACAGGGAAGGGTGATTTTGAACCAGTAGATTCCGGGCAGGTCGGCATTCAATATATTGATCCTTATCTGCCCCTCAACTTTCTCGCCTTTATCCAATCCTCCCCCGCCCGGCATGGCCTGGGGACTGCTCAATTGATACCCGGCCTCCAGAATGCCGGGCGTGCCGTATTCGATCAACTCGGGTTTCCCGGTGATAAAGCAGACCGGAATGCTTGAGTTCTGGTTGAGGAGCTCGGACTCGATAACAAAGCTGCCGGAGTTTTCTATCCCTTTTATATCGAGACTTATTTTGTGATTGGTCAGGCCATCTAAGGGTTCTACGGCAGATGAAAACGAAACCCATCCCTGTCCCAAAGTGTTTCCCGGCTGTACCACGCTTGAAAAAACCACGTCTCCGCTCTCGCTCATATGTCCGGTTTCGATCCTGGTGGCGAGAGACAGATCACCGTCCCATAAAGCGGCTTTGACCGGCCCGATCAAGGCCATCCCCACCGTCAGAGCCAGGGCGAGCATCAACAGGTTGTTTTTATTCTGTTTCTTAAGCTTCTTGATCGAACTTGTGAAATTTGACACTTGTTGCGTATGTCTCCTTTCATTTGGACTCTCTATCAGGGCCGGATTGGCATCTATCATTAATTGAGCTAAATGTATTGGTTTTATGGATATCATTACCATACGGCTTTTTAATCTAACCTGCCATTCACCCTGAGAGGGAATCTTTTATCAATTTCTAAGACTTCCAATTTAATACTTTTACAGGTTTTGGGTGCAGCTATTTCCCAATAAATACGGATCCACTTCATATCTGCCCGCTCTCCCCGGAGTTACTACTCGTCTCAATTACTTTCAATGGTAACTATGCGCTGCAATTACCTATTTTACTGCTATTTTCCAGCGTATAAGCCTTCCGATCGGGGAGTACAATAAGTAATCATCTAGTCCTAGGACTCATTCCTTTTTGTTCAAAACGCCTTAAATCCTTTAATTTACCTAATTTATGAGTCTTATTAGCCTTTCAAAGACAATAAATTGTTGCAAAAAGGTCAGGGAAAAAACACCGCCTATAGTCGCAGTGCAAGCTTGAGAAAGAGATTTCGAACTGCTTGGTAATGAATAATATCGACAAGCTGGGTTTCTCGGCCGGATTGGGGCAGGAACGATAAAAACGCCCTAACGAAAAAACTCCCGGCCAGATGGCGGGAGTCAATCAATGCTTTTCGTATTCAATTGAGATCATACCGGCCCGGTGTCTGCTCTATACAATACTGAAATTGCCTCAGACCGGTTGCGAACCTGCAGTTTGCGAAATACATTACGAAGATGGGTTTTTACGGTTGATTCAGATATACAAAGCGACTCGGCGATTTCCTGGTTGGAAAAACTATGGCACATTAAGTCCAGGATTTCTCGTTCCCGGGTAGTCAGGGTGCCTACAGTTTCCAGGTTTTTATTCAACACCCCGATTCCGCCATAGTTAATAATGCTGCGGGGATTCACCCTGGGTAGACACAGTAAACCGCACACCACTATGAGTTCCACCGCATTGACTATTTGCCTGGGCAACAACCGCATGGGAAGACACCCGTGCACTCCGCAATTGATAAAATCCATTATATCGAAACGGCTGGGATCATCTAAGATGGCTACCTGCATAAGCATGGGGCAATTGCTTTTAAGGTCGGTCAATAGTGTCAGGGATTCTTGATCATTAATCTTGATCACGACCACATCCGGTTGAATGCGAACACAAGCATCAATCAACTGATCATACTCAATATTCTCTATCACACGAAAGATGCTTTTTTCATTAAAAGCCACAGCCAGGCTGTTAAAATACAAAGGAATACTACTGCATAGCAAAACCCTGAATTGACTCATATTGCGCCTCAATCCTGCCGATAAATATTTGGTATGATCTTATTTACTATCCACGTATTTACATATTATATCAAAATGCGATTGCATACAATCCTATCATTCCTTAAATATGACTAAGTATTTATAATTTTCTAGCTAGATTGAATATATGGAAGCAGATCCCACCTCCAAAAATAATTAACCAATCCGTGAAAATAACAAACATCTTTAGGTTCGCTTCCAACACGAAACGCCATAACCGCAGTTCTGGGACAGGATTCAGTGGCCACTAAACCCGTATCCAGATCGATGTTTAGCTCAACTACATTGGAGGGTCGTATAAAATTACCGGAGGAAACCTTGCCGATCGCGCCCTGCATAAATCCCTTCCATATAGGGCCTGCAACTGCACTGCCGGTTAAGTTAACGTTCCGGTCTTTATCATAGCCGACCCATACCGCGCAGCAGGTTTTGGCTGTAAACCCCACAAACCAGGCGTCTTTTCGTTCATCGGTGGTTCCGGTTTTTCCTGCTGTAGTCAAGCCTGGCACAGCCAGGGCGGCCCCTGTTCCTCCCGGCTGCATAACCCCTTTGAGCATATCAGTGATAATATAAGCATTATCCGGCTCAATTGCCCTCCTCCGGTTCACTTTATTTTCTTCCAGTACCCGGCCATTTCTATCCACAACTTTAATGATATAATAGGGCGCACTGTAATAACCCTGATTGGCAAAAACGCAGTAGGCAGCGCATAATTCCATAGGGCTGACCTCGCTTGCACCAAGGGGCAGGGACAAAACCGGCTCAATATGCTCAAATCCAAACTGCTCTGCTCTCCTGGCGACCTGCTGCGGTCCCAAACGATAGTTCAACTGCACCGCTATGGTGTTGTCAGAGATCATCAAGGCCTCTTTTAGGGTAAAAGGGCGCCAGTGATAAGGATCGTCGCCGTAATCTGAAGGCCGGTAAGGCGGTGAACCGGGTATTTCGTATTCGGTTTCTTCACACATTAACATACTGGCTGGAGTAAAACCGGAATCGATGGCCAGGGAATACATAAAGGGTTTAAAGGTCGAGCCCGGTTGACGCCGGGCATAAACCCGGTTGTAATTGGAACTGCTATAATCTCGACCACCCAGCATAGCACGAATCTGCCCGGTTTCAGTATCCAAAGCCACCAGTGCGACCTGCATCTCCTGGTCCTTGGATTTCATTCCGGCCGCACAAGCCTGTTCGGCTGCCCTTTGCATATCCAGGTCCAGGCTCGTATATACTTTTAGACCTCCCTGATATACCTGACGCTCGCCGTATTTCTTGCTGAGGTATTCTTGAACCATGGCTATAAAATAAGGCGCGTCACCATTCCGGGATAAAGCTTGACGGTAAGTAAGTTTTGCATCAATAGCCTCTTGCTTTTGGGCCGGGCTTATCATCCCTTCATCGAGCATTCTTTGCAATACTACAGCCTGCCTTTCCTTGGCGGCCTGCGGGTTCTGATAGGGATCATAGTGGTTGGGCCAGCGCGGCAGACCAGCCAGAAGAGCTGATTCAGCCAGGGTTAACTCGGAAGCGCTTTTTCCGAAAAAGGTTCTTGCCGCAACCTCCACCCCGTAGGCGCCATGGCCAAAATATATGGTATTGCAATAAAGGGCCAAAATTTCATCTTTACTAAATTTGCGCTCCAGTAAAAATGAATAGTAAAGTTCTTGTATTTTGCGCGAGAAAGTTCGCTGGTCATTCAAGAATAATTTTTTAGCGGTCTGCTGGGTAATAGTGCTGCCGCCTTCAACAATGGCGCCTGCCTTGATATTAGCCACCAGCGCCCTCATAATTCCTTCCAGGTCTATACCATGATGACGATAAAATTTTTTGTCTTCCACCGCCACAATGGCCTGCCGGAAACTAGGAGCTATTTCATTGATATATACATTAATACGGTTCTCTTCGGAAAGGCCTTTTATGGAACGCCCATTGACATCATAGATCACTGAGGGTTCAGGTATATCAAGTCCTGGCAAACTCCAGCTGAAAGCCAGAAGAAGAGGAGCAACTAAGGCGACAATTATCCCCCAGACGGCAATTCGCTGTATTGGTCTTCTCCAGCGCATAGCGTTTTATTTCCTCCGAACATAAAAAATCAAACTTACCTTTTTACCAAATTATTCCCCAAGGTAAGCTCCCAAAACCATTTTCGGATATCTTTTTAGCCCGTTCTGAAAAGTTTGGAGGCCAGGCAGGAAAAGACGTTGAAAAAATGGAATCTATTTGGGGTGTCCTTAAACGAACGGGCCTTTATACGGGCATACTAATAGAAAGGTGCTTGGCGTTAAATATTTGAAGATAGGAGGGGTGGGCAGTGATAAAAACCTACTTTTACAATCATGAAGATAAAACCATGTACCACGATGTGGATTTAACCCACAAAGAGCAGCTCCTTGCATCACCCCACAACCTGCTATGGATCGACCTCTTTGACTGCTCGGCCAGCGAACTGCATGAAGTGGGACGAATCTTTGATTTCCACCCCCTGGCCCTGGAGGATTGCCTGCAGGAAAGCCCCCGGGCAAAATTGGACCGTTATGACGATTACAATTTTTTCGTTATTCACGCTCTGAGATATTTTGAGGAAGCGGAAGAAGAAGATGAAATAACCAGTATTGAATTAGACGTATTTATGGGAGCAAACTACCTGGTCACCATCCATCCGGTGGCTCTGGCAGCGGTTGGTAAGGTTGCCCGGGTTTGCCTCAACAAGGATGAGTATATGGTTATGGGCCCGGAACACCTTCTCTACAGAATCGTGGATAATATCGTTGATGATTATTTTCCGATTATGGAGCGGCTCGGGGAGCGCATTGACGATTTAGAGGATAATATTTTTACCCAGCGCGGTCAGGAGACCTTTGAAGAAATCCTGGCCCTTAAAACCACGCTCATTTTATTGCGCAAAGTCCTGATTCCCCAAAGGCGTATCTTTAGCAACATCAGCAGCCATTATTCTTTCTTTGTCAGTGAAGAAAACGTCCCTTACTTCGAAGATCTAATGGACCATCTGGATAGTATTCTGGACACTGCCAACACATTTCGCGATTTGGTTACCAGCTCGACTGAAATTTATTATTCTATCATCAACGGGCGCACCAGTGAGATCATTACCGTCCTGACTATAATGTCGGTAATAATGATGCCTCTAACTGTGATTACCGGATTTTTTGGCATGAATGTAACCCTTCCCCTGATGCACAACCCCTGGGCCTATGCGATTATATTTGCCGGCATGATGCTCCTCGCCCTGGGTATGCTGATTTTCTTCAGACGGCGGTCGTTTATTTAACCCTCTCTAGCATTTTTAAAAGGCATAAAACAAGGGGATGAGCACCAGGCTCATCCCCTCAGATTTTGGTTTTATAAAGGCATGGAACTTTATTAAGAGTACTTCACGCAGATGTTGCTGATCAGTTCCGCAACATCCTGCACATAATCCTGGGCCATTTCAATATGTTCGTACACCTCTCTCCACTTGATGATGGAAATAGGATCATTTTCATGTTGATCAAACAGAGCTGCCACTCCGGTGCGATAGAGACAGTCCTGCTTCTTTTCCAGGCGGCGGATTTCTTCAGTACATTTCATTATTTCTTTAAGGTTTTTTTCAAGGTGATTTAGCAGATGGAGAGCCTTTTCCTGGTGTTGTAGAGCCTGAAACAGGACGTCAACCATTTCCTGGATGGTTGCATCCGGCGGTCCCGCCTTGTACAGAATCATTCGGTCAACAATCCCGGTAATATAATCAAGGGTGGTAGACAGCTTTTGAACCAGCTGGAAGGCATCTTCCCGGTCAAACGGCAAAATGAAACTGGTATTCAACCGCTGCACTAAATCTTCGATAATGCGGTCACCCTCGTGTTCCATTCCGGTGAGTTTGGCCATTTTGATATCCAGGTCGCTGTAGTCGGATACGACCTCTTTAAGGATTTCGCCGCCTCTTACCACCACCCGGGCGCTCTCACTGAGCATAAAAAACAGTTCCTTGTCCTTCCGGCCAAACATAGCCCCCAACATGGCGCTCCCCCCTTAAAATAATGCATGTACCTTTTTTCACTTTCCCGTCGGAACTTTTTAAGCCCTCTTTTCCCGGGAAGTGCAATCCTTTTTAACTTATAATGCTCGCATGTAGTCGGGACGCAGATACTTCTTGTCGTTCGAGGCAATGATCTGTTCGATCATCTGCAGGATTTTGGCCTTGTCACCCGGAAAACGCCCTTTTATGGGGAGGTAGTTGGAGGCGTGGTTGCTCCGGAACTCGGTTCCCTGCACGTCTAGATTCTCTATCATAATACGCATTTCGTCAAGTATTTCAAAGGGACCGGGAAGCTCAAACTCCCCTTTCTGAACTTTTTTATACATTTCCGTGCGAGGTACGATCATCAAGGTTAAAGCGCCTATATAATCTGGATTAATCTCGTTCAGGATTTTGGCGGTGTTAATGGCATGATCAACAGCTTTGGGGGTTCTTCCTGCCAGACCCAATAGAACAGTTACTGACAATAAAATACCCGCCTGCCGGATCCTTTTCCCGGCTTCTACCATCTCCTCGTAGGTGACCCCCTTGCGAATCTCCTTCAGGAGTTCCGGATCTCCTGTCTCAACACCCAGATAAGCAATGTTTAAGCCCGCATCGCGCAGAGATTTTAATTCGTCGATGCTTTTGTCAATAATACTGTTAGGGCTGGCATAAACCCCAACATGGCGAAGACTCGGGAAAGCACTATACAGGTCTTGCAGTATTTCCAAAAGGTCATTGGTGTCGAGCGCGAGAGCATCCCCATCACATAAAAAAACCTTCTCCAGATCGCCATAGTACAAGCGCGCCATGCGTATATCGGCTTTGATCTCATCCAGCCCGCGGACCCGAAACTTTTTATCCTTATACATTCCGCAAAAGGTGCACCGGTTGTGGCTGCAGCCGACCGTGCACTGAAGCAGATAGCTCCTCGCTTCGCTGGGTGGCCGATAAATATTCCCTTCATATCGCATAAATAACACCTCTTTTTAAGGAACGGATAGTCAATGTCTAACATTTTATAATTTATATTCTTGCCATAAAAAAAGCGATACTGTTCAAAATAAATAAGGGTGCGAGTAGAAGGAGGTTTTTGTTTTGGCTAGAAAAAGAGGTATCATGTCAGATGAGCTTAAATACGAAATCGCCCGTGAACTTGGTGTTGACCATATAGTGGCAACCGAAGGCTGGGGTGGCGTATCGTCTCGAAACTGCGGAAACCTGGTTGCCAAAGCCATTGAAATGGCTGAAAGGAACCTATCTAACCAACGATAACTGCAAAGGCTCGCACCGTTTGCCGGGATTAAATCCCGGCAAATTTTTATTCTATAATCATACTTATGACAGCCCGCCTTGGCAAGCAGAATTTTTATGAAATGAAAGATCAGGCGTCTTTATCTTTTTTTCGAGTCAAAAGACTGATTATCCAAAACAACATGAGAACAAAAAAGCTGGCAGCCACGGAAACATGTTTCAACCCGCTGCCAACCAGTATGCCTATAATTGCCACCACCCATAGCCCCGCTGCTCCAGTCAGGCCACGTATCTTGCCTTTCTCATTAACCCAAATAAAACCAGCCCCCAAAAAACCCAGGGCGGCAACTACTTGGGCCGCAAGGCGCCCCGGGTCAGCTACCCAGGGATTGTCTAAGGCCTTAAAGAATTCAGTCGACACAATCGACACCAAGGCGGCTCCCATGGCAATCAGCGCATAAGTTCTCACATCCTCCCGGCGCGCTCCTATCAAGCCCATGAGTACGCCTATAAACCCCGCCAGGCAGATGCGGAAAACAAATAAACCGGTCATCGGTTACAGGACTCTGTAATTCGGAGCTTCCTTGGTTATCGAAATATCATGCGGATGGCTCTCAATTAGGCCCGCATTAGTAATTCTCACGAATTTGGTCCTGGTTTTCATATCGGCCAGGTTTCCTACCCCGCAGTAACCCATGCCTGCTTTGAGACCGCCCACCAGCTGGAAGATAGTCTCCGATACATAGCCTTTATAAGGAACCCGCCCCTCAATGCCCTCGGGGACCAATTTAGCTGCACCTTCCTGGAAATAGCGGTCGCTGCTGCCCTGCTGCATGGCATCTACAGAACCCATACCGCGGTAAACTTTGTAACTACGTCCCTGAAGAATGACTACTTCACCAGGGCTTTCTTCAGTGCCGGCCAGCAGGTTGCCCAGCATGACTACGTCGGCGCCGGAGGCAATCGCCTTGGCAATATCTCCTGAATGCTTTACTCCACCGTCAGATATAATGGGTATTCCGTATTTTCGGGCCACTTCTACACAGTCTACTACAGCGGTTATCTGAGGAACGCCAATACCAGCCACCACCCTGGTGGTGCAGATTGAGCCGGCCCCAATTCCAACTTTAACGGCATCGGCTCCAGCCTTAATCAAAGCTTCCGTGGCTTCGCCGGTCGCCACATTACCGGCAATAAGTTCCGTATTGGGGAAGTGCTGTTTGATGTCCGCCACCATGTCAATAACATCCTGGTTGTGCCCGTGGGCGGTGTCCACTACCAGGACATCCACTCCTGCTTTGATCAGGGCCTGAACCCGGTCAAAGGTATCGTGGCCGACCCCTACTGCCGCTCCCACCAGCAACCGGCCCCGGCCGTCCTTGGCTGAATTCGGGTATTTGTAAGTCTTCTCAATATCTTTGATGGTAATAAGACCCATCAATTTGTTGGTTTCGTCGACCAGGGGCAGCTTTTCGATCTTATGCTGACGCAGAATTTCCATTGCGTCGCCCATACTGGTTCCCACTGGAGCGGTTACCAGGCTGCGGCTGGTCATTACATTCTTAATCGGCTGGTCAAAGTTGGTTTCGAAGCGGATGTCCCGATTAGTTATGATGCCAACCAGTTTACCCTCTTCCGTTACCGGAACCCCGGAAATGTGGTAGTGCTCCATAATATCAAGGGCATCTTTGATTTTATTATTCGGAGCCAGGGAAAAGGGATCGGTTATTATACCGTGTTCACTGCGTTTTACCCGGTCCACCATACGGGCTTGTTCTTCAATGGACATGTTTTTGTGTATGATTCCTATTCCGCCTTCGCGAGCTACGGCAATGGCCATACGCGTTTCGGTAACTGTATCCATTCCGGCGCTCATTATGGGAATGCCCAGCTTTATGTTTCGGGTTAACTGGGTAGTGACGTCCACATCTTTCGGTAGGATCTGAGAATGCCCGGGGACCAGGAGTACATCATCAAAGGTAAGCCCTTCTTTAGCAAATCTGTCTGACATAGGATGTCCTCCTTTTATGAATTTAGAATATATTAGCCTATTTAGCCCCCGTTTTCAACCCGGTATCCCTATTTCCTGGTGTGCTTTTTATTTAATCTCCTC
>Ga0232080_100321_pt1 | contig 16730 bp, 17 predicted proteins | sample SJ14nscriptome_FD_186098 | JGI IMG/M metagenome (GOLD analysis project Ga0232080, IMG submission 186098) | Metatranscriptome of enriched culture of PCE-dechlorinating microbial communities from Ithaca, New York, USA - SJ1.4 (Metagenome... ... | reverse complement strand
TCCCAATGAGACTATGGGAATCACCACGGTAGACTAAAAGGAGAGAATTACTCCTCTCCCCTCGTCGAAGAACGGAGCGTAAAAGTTTCCCTTTACTCCGCTCAGGCATTCCAGAACAATGAAAAAGGCTTTAAGATGAGATCTGGGGGTAAAATTTCCCCCATTGATCCTCTCATTCGTGTTTTTAGAACCGTATTACGCTTTTTAAAATAGTCTTGGTTCAAATAAGGATTCTTTTCCAATTTGAGTGCTGGATGTCTTATTATCTTGACATCTGAAAAGTGTTTGAGAACTTTATCTCCTTCAGCAAATACCCAGTTACGGGTGCCAATTGAGTGCCAGTACTTCTTGACTGTCCAATGTCGAGATTTGTCATGGTGTCTCCTTCTAGCCCAAAGATAGAGCATGTTGTACACAATATTATCGAGTTTATGAAAGATAGCGCTCGAAACTACTGAATGATGGTAATTAGCCCATCCAGTGATTATAGGATTCAGTTCATCAATCAGATTCTTTTGTGACCATGCCTTTGCCTTTTTGATAGTATCACTTATTTTGGATATTATCGTGGCAATAGATTTCTCTGATGGCTTAATTAGGAGTTTTCCATTGTACTTGCGAAAATTCCAGCCCAAAAAGTCGAAACCTACATCGATATACGTAATTTTAGTTTTCTCCTCAGAAAGAGTAAGCCCTCTCGGTTTGAGAAATTCAGTAATTAGAGTTTTAATTTCTAATGCAATTTCTTCAGAATCCGTTGTTACCACAAAATCATCAGCATACCTCACAAAATTAATCTTATGGAGGTTGCAGTTAGATTTGTCAACATTACCGTTCTTTCTTGAATAATATTTTTTGGCAAGGATGTTTTCTATCCCGTCAAGAGTCATATTCGCAATTGTAGGGGACAAAACTCCGCCCTGAGGCGTACCTATTTCGGTAGGAAACAGCGTATCGAAGTAGACATATCCTGATTTAAGGATTTTCAATAGTATTCTTTTATGGATGGGTATGTTTTCCATTATCCACTCATGGTTAATGTTATCAAAACACCCCTTAATGTCGGCTTCTAATATCCATTTTGCAGATTTACCTTGAGCCAGGCAATTAAATAATTGCTGACAGGCATCATGAGCGCTTCTGAATTTTCTAAATCCAAAAGAGCATCTGTCTGCAGTTGCTTCAGCCACTGGACTTAAAGCCATATTTAGGAGTGCTTGCATCGCCCTATCACCCATAGTTGGAATACTTAAGGGACGTTTTTCCCTTTTACCAGGTTTTTCAATGTACGTTCTTTTGAGTGGTTTGGCTTTGTACTTTCCAGCAATTAAATTTAGAGCTGCTTTCATTTTTGATGCTGGATCTATCCAGATTTCACCATCTATTCCAGATGTTCTCTTTCCTTTATTTGAGGTTACCTTCTTTACTGCCAGCATCTTTCCGGAGAATGAATTCACCAACAGGTATTGAAGGCGTTTTACTAGGTTCCAATCCTTTTCCAAAGTTGCTTTTGTAATTCGGGTTTGCAGTCCATTGATACGCTTCTCAGCTAGTTTCCAATCGAATTGCTCCCATTGGTCCTTGAGCTGCATATCTGTTAATCCCTTGCCTTGTGGCATCGTTGAGTATTTAACATTCATAGCAGTCACTCCTTTCATACAAAGAAACACCCGCAGTAAGTCAGCACCCTTTCAGGTCGAGGCAAAAACCTCTATCTTCTCCATTACAGAGAAGCCTTAGCTATATACTGCATCCTCTGCCCGCTATGCCTTCGTTGCATCTTGCATCTACCTTCTTTGGAAGGAGCATATCGGGTTTACCAAGTCCGAGAGTCCTGAATAATTATGAACCTTTTAGAAGCCACCTCTAGACCGAAGACCATAGTGTCCATTCGCAATAACGTGAACAAAGCCATTATTGCCAGATCTTATTACCGTTTTGGTTTAGGCGTCTCAACCCAATTTCGCCTACTGCTCCTAACGATCCTTACGGTGATTCAACATTCGTTTCTTCATGAGGTTCTTATACTAGCAGATTATCTGGATTAGGTTTCCAGAGATCTCCACATTGTCCTGTCCGCTACATACCTGATCGTTACCAATCACGCATGGGTCAGTAGTATCATCCTGAATGGATAGGAAGGCGTTGCCGCAATTCAAAGACTCCGTTTATCTTGTCGCAACTTGTTCCTGCAGCTTCGCACCCGTTCATTGCTAAACACGCACGTGCAGGTAGGGACGCCCAGAATGGATTGGGTGGCGTTTCCGGTTTTAAACCCGGTTAGCAATCCGATTTACTGCTTCTTGTCGCACTTGAATACCTCTATAATAGAGTGACTAAGGGAAATAAGGTGCAAAGACTAAAAGAGGCGGTTTTTCAGATGGCAGGAGTGAATAGTGTAACCGACGGTGTTACATGTACATCTTGATCGAATTTTGGTTGAGTTAGTGGTGGAGTATCTATCCCACCTTGATTTATGGATAGGATACAGTGTTTCGCCCAATTTTTTGTATTTTTCATACTCTTCTCGAAAAATGTACGTGCTAAAGTTATCCACTATTATTATTATTCGATCGCCTCAGATAAAAGGTGAGGTTTTTAGCTATTCTTAAAAATTTTTTTATTAAATACATAAAACCCGCCATTGACTATCTGACTGGTTACTCCGGGCTTTTCTCTGAATTTGACAACTTTCCCGCCATCAATTTTCATTTCTCCAAACTGAGATGCAGGTGAGATCCCAGTAAGAGTAGCGATTTTTCCATGTGAATGATGATACCTTTCAAGTTTTGAGAGATCAACATCTGAAAGGCCATCCCCGTAAGTCACAAAAAAGGAATCCCCGGTGATATATTTTTTAATTCTTTTAAGACGCTCTGCTTTCAGACTCCACTCACCAGTATCAACCAGAGTGACCTTCCACCCGGCAACCTCCTCATGCCGGGGATAAATAGTTATCTTACTCTCCGGACTGAACTCGATGCAGATGTCAGAGTTCATCACTTCGTAGTTATAGAAGTACTCCTTGATTATCTCCCCCTTATATCCGAGGGCAAGGATGAACTCTTTATGCCCATAATGGGAATAGATCTGCATGATATGCCAGATAATTGGCCTCCCACCAATTGGAACCATCGGTTTTGGGCGAAATTCGGTCTCTTCTTTGAGACGGGTTCCAAGACCCCCACAAAAAATTACCACCTGCATATGTATCTATAGTGTTGTGTTTGATTGTATGAGTATTCAATGATCATGAAAAGATGAAATAGATCAACCATCAATAACAGGAGAAATAACCTATGAATTTAACCATCTCACATATCCGGGAGATTCAACAATACAGCGAGAAACCAATATTTGGGTTCATTCTCTATGCCCTCTTCTTTGTATATAACTTATATGGTTCCTTCATCCTTCAGTTTCATAAATACACAAGAAAGACAAAAATCGATCCATCCGCTATTATCCATCCATCAGCATGTATCTCACCATGGGGTGTTCATATCGGGAAAGATGTAATAATTGGTGAAAAAACCGTTATAAAACCTCACACCACCATACATTCCGGAGCAATCATTCGTGACCAGTGTGTTATCGGTGATTCAGGTTATCAAATCTACCGATATAAAACAAAACGATTGCCAATTATTCATACTGGAGGAGTTTTAATTTCTAACGATATACACATTGGACCCAATACATGCATTGACGGAGGCCTGTTTGGAAAAATTACTTATATTGGTCCTCGATCAATGATTGGAGAACAGGTTCACATTGGACATAACATTTGGATCGGATCAGATAGTATTATCGAAGAAAAAGTCACCATCGGAGGTAATACTTTCATCGGTGAAAAAGTACATATAGGAAATAATTCCGTGATATCAAACCGAATCAATATCTCTTCTAACTCAATCCTGAAACCAGGAACTATTGCAACGCGTGATATAATGGATAATACGGCATGATGATTTCAGAATTTATCGAATCGGAGGATGAAATAGTCCATGATACCAGCTTTTCGAGTGTTGGCCATCTGCATGGTAAAAATGAAAAAAGACTAGTTCCAATTAATTCAACCCAAGACCTTAACTATGCAATTCTATCAGAAACCATTGCAGGATATATCATACCTGAAACCATGCCCATCCCAAATATTACAGGTAAAGGAATATTATTATCTCCACATCCCATAAGGACTGCTTTAGGCATTCAAAAAAAAATAATTCAAAATTTTAAAATTCCTAATCTACCGACCAGAATACATCCATCTGCACACATTCATCCTTCTGCAATTATTTCTGATATGAACATAGTCATACAAAAAAACGTAGAAATAAATGAAAACGTTGTTATCAATGAGAACTCAATAATTGAAAAAAACTCCATCATCGGACCAAATACAATAATTGGTTCAATTCCCAAATCCTGTTATGCTGATCCAATCTTGAAGGATTTTAATCCGTGTGGATCAATCAGGATTAAACAGGGTGTTGTCATTCATGCACATTGCTGCATCGAAAAACCATGGTTCCAGGATACGACTACAATAGGCCAGAGATGCCATATCGACAACCTGGTTACCATCAGTCAGGGAGCCGTAGTAGATGATTTTTCCCTTATCACGGCAAATTCAGAAATCGGAGAGTATGCAACTATCGGAAAAGACTGCTGGATAGGGCTAAGAACGAGCATACAACCCGGAGTGAAGATTGGAGACTCCTGTTATGTTACTTTAGGATCCAAGGTCACAAAAAATATTGGTCACGGAATGGTGGTAAAGGATAATTGGGCGATAAAACGTGAGCGTTTTAAAGGAATAATTACCTGAAATAAGCCAGGGGTTTTTTCGCCATATTGACAGTAGTATCCATTCCCCATATATATATCCATTCCCCGGATGAACCTGCCCATCGTTCCGGATGAGTCAGAATATACACAATATGGGGTTTATTATCATCAATAGCCCGGATAAGATCCCATGTCGAATGCACATCTTCAGATGAACTATTTATCTGGTTCTGCAATCTATCCCGTATTTTATGAGTATTACTCCAGGTTCGGCCGGTATCTGAATAATACACACAATTTATCGACAGGTAGGCTTCACCTGAAAGGTCGAATTCTTCAAAGGAATAATGATTCCAGAAATCACGGTTATCATATTTTGATAATGGAGCACCATGCATACAAACAGTTTTAACAGAAAAATATTTTCTAAAGTCATATAATTCCTGTTGAAATAACTTACCCGCCAGATCAGGATCGCCATCAGCTTTACTCATTACTTCATAATGATAACCGATTTCATGACCCATATCTATGACTTTTTGAATGACTGAAGGCTGAAAAGTATACGGATGCCGGAAATAATACGTTGCACGGATTCCTAAATCACGTTCAATATGTGCAAAATCAACTGCTTTGTAAATCCGGCGGTCAATATCATGTCTCATGATTACCGTATTCCGGGCATCATTGCTCCCGGAAAGATAATCATCAACTGAACATATCGTATATCCGGAGGTTAAAAAAAACCGTACCAACTCCCTATACATTTCAAGGGTAAAATCTTTCATATTATTGTCAACTTAAAAATAATCAGATCACCTGACCGCCATCAACCCCAAGAATCTGGCCATTCACATATGAGCCAAGATCTGATGCAAGGAAGACTACGGCTTTTGCAATATCATCCGCCTGCCCGATTCTTCCTAAAGGGATATGAGATAATAAATCCTGGCGGGTTTCATCCTTCACATCATGAGTTAGATCAGTATCGATAAAACCAGGAGCAATAGCATTAACAGTGATTCCGAAAGGCCCTAGTTCTTTTGCGAGTGATTTAGTAAAAGCAATCAAAAATGATTTTGTGGCTGAATAAACCGACTGACCCTTACTGCCATAAACCCCGACCACAGAAGAAATATTAATAATACGTCCTGATTTATGTTTAAGCATAAGTTTTGCAGCAGCACGGGAATAGAGAAACGGTCCTTTACAGTTTGTTGCAAGTAATAAATCAAACTCTTCTGTTTTTGTCATAAGAAGTAGGTTATTTTTCATTATCCCTGCATTATTCACAAGAATGTCAAGTCTTCCATATTCCCCTTTTATTTTATTTATTACCTTTTTAACATCATCTTCATTCCGGACATCAGCCTGAATTGCCATAGCCGAACCGTTTTTATGATGAATCTCGTTTACCACATTCTTTGCTGACTCTTCATGTGATTCCCAAGTTATTACAACTTTTGCACCTTCGTCAGCACAGCGAAGAGCGATGGCCTTACCAATACCCCGGCTACCACCTGTTACTAATAATACCTTATTCTCAAGTAAACCCGTCATTTTTTCACCACCGCAATCCACCGGACCATCCTTCCGGCTCCAAGCATCCCATCCCATGGCTGAGTAAATTCATGCATCGCCCCTGGAGCCATCACCCGGTCCACTCCCCGGTAAGCAAGTTCCCGGACATATCTCTCTTTCCTGACTTGATCAACCATCCCCAAAGCAACCGTCTGAACCTTCCGGGTTACAAGGGGAAGAACCTGATCAATATCGGATACTTCCTTCACAAAAACACACCTTCCCTGAACCGGTTCCTCAAGAGAGATGGTATCATTTATACAGACAGTCCATTTCAAATCATCAGATAAAAGAATATCCTTGGAACTATCAAGCAGATATCGGGCACGGGTATTAATAACCGAGATGGCGATCCCCTCATCCAGGGGATAAAACATTCTTTCAGGAAGAGTTTGAAAAGCCGATTTTAACTGCTCTGCAATGTCATGAAGTAACATTTTACTCTTTTCGAAAAATATCGTATGAGGCGAAGAACAGGCTGCCTGGTTATAAAGAACAATATCCTGAGCAAGTCCCTTCAGCATCGAAGAGAATTCAGGTGACTCAACCGCTTCCTTATCAAAAACCGCAAAAGAATATTTGGGACCATATACTATTGTATCAGCATGGACCTGATGTGGGAGACAGGATATCGCCTGCACTGCCTCATGACTGCCATAGATTACCCTGCAGTCTGCAGACAATGAAAAGTCCCGGCTCATGATCTCATTTTTTCCAGGAAAGGAAACCAGCGAGACTGATAAGGTTATGACTTTCCCGCTATATGATACTCTATCAATTTCAATGGTAACCTCCTCAAGTTTCTGTAATAACGGGTTGAGATATTTATAGACTGATGGATGAATTTTCAAAATACTGGCATTTTTTCCAAGAGTTGCTAAAACCAGAGAGAAAAAAACCAAGAAGCGGAATGTTTCCTGCAATCCAATGACAGACGACTCCCCGGGGAACATGAATCATCTCACTTCGGGAATCTACCTGGATAGAATCCCTTATGCCCGGTTTTATCCCAAAATTTGCCAGATAGATTGCATGGAGGTTTTCCTTCCGAAGCCACAGGGAAAGGTAAGAAAGACCAGGAATATATGCCAGAGAAGAATCTTTAATAATCTCCTTTCCAAAGTGTGCAAACAGGTGAATGATGATCTCATCCGGACACTCAAACAGGGCACGACGATTCTCCTCCAGTTCCTGTATCAATTCGGTGAATGATTCAACATATCGTTCTTTGTCTACACAACCCCCTGCATAAATATGAATATTATCTTCCATGATCCACCCGGAAGGTATCCCCGCATCCCCGTATTTCTGCTCGTTCGACCCGGTTTAAAATTTCAAAAAAAACACCCCTTCTTCCACAGGGGCATCCATCCCACCCGATAATTCTCCCGGTATCTTCAGTCAAAAGAGCCTGCCCATAATAACTAGTGGGGAGAATACTCATTACTTCTATAAGTCCGCGCTCTCCTTCCCCACAAGGCTTTAATGTCTGAATATTCCGGATAATGATCTTCGCACAGGCTGGGACGTGCTTATTTCCGCACTCACAATCAGGAAAGATGATCCCGGTCTGTTCTGCCATCCCATAGAAATCCAAAACCCGGTATGAAGGTATTCCAAAAAAATCACGTATATTCATGGTAAAAAAATCCTTCCCGACAGCAATATTCTGAAGGTTTTTCCATCCTCCGCCATGAAACAGGGTCCCTCCGGAAAGATGAAGATGGATATCATGTTTCTTGAAATACGGTATGCACACCGACCAGATAATCCAGGTAAAACCAAACAGATAAACCGGTATACCCCGATCGAGCTGCCTGATTTCTTCAAGAGCCTCGGGGTTAACAGTAAGATAATCCCCTTCTTTTTTCAAAAGATAAATTGTCTTCCTCGCATAGAGAGACAAACCCCTTACTCCGGCAGTCCTGGCTGAAAATTCATGTGCAGGATCATTTATCTCCGGATGATCTATCACGATAAAAATCAGACGCTTCGGGCCGAGATAGTGTGCTAGAATTTTCGAGAGAGATCTGTTCTGATTCTGAATGGTAATTTTATCTAAGGGAATTTTACTCGTCTGCTGACCGGTTGTTCCGGATGAACGAAGAATCTTTACAATATCATCAGCTGGCACCGTTGCGAGGTCGAACTCCTTGAACATGGTTACCGGCACCCAGGGGACATCGGCAAGAGAAGAGATATCTTCCGGGTTCATTGAAACTTTTTCATAATATGAACGTATATGTGGATTGATGAGAGCATTCCTGATCTGCTCTTTGATAATGGGAAGGAGTATGTTCTCTCGCTCAATTTCAGTAAGATCATACACCCCATACTTCCATATCAGGGAGATCAGATGATCATTCGGATTTACAGTCATATGAAGAGTAAAGTCTTTTAATGGCGTCCCTATCAGGCTTTCCAGATGAATTCAAAGGAAGATTTTGAAGGACTAATATATCTGTCGGTTGTTTATGGGAGGGAAGATGACCAGCACAGTGTTTTTTTACCTCAGATATTAGGGATTCACTATCATAATCCGATTGAATACAGGCAACTATTGCTTCTCCCAGAATCGGATGAGGAATACCAAACACCACACATACACCTACATATTCAACCTGCATTATTACGTCTTCAATCTCCTGCGGTGATACCCGAAAACCTGCAGATTTAATAAAAGTACCTTTCCTTCCGATTATATAAATAAACCCTTCTTCATCAACAGTCGCAAGATCTCCGGTATAATACCACCCATCTTTGATAACCTTGGCAGTCTCATCCGGATCCTCCAGATACCCGGCCATGATATTATCCCCGGCTGCGACAATCTCACCTACTTCACCGGGTTTGACTTTTTTGCCATCCTTACCACGGACCTCAAGAGTAACCCCGGGAATCCCTTTCCCGATAGAATCAGGTTTTTTAAACAGGAACTCAGGAGGAAGATATGATAATCGGGCCGTTGCCTCCGTTGCTCCATACATCACAAAAAATTTTTTATCAGCAAAGGTTCTGGCAATTTCATGAATCACTGAACAGGCGAGATGTCCTCCGGCCTGGGTTAAATATCGAAGGCTTGGAAACCTCATTGTGAGAAAAGGGGTTTTTTGAACCAGGATTAAAAAGGTACTCGGAACACCAGCAAATCCGGTACATTGAAACTCATGTATTCCTTTTAACGCTCCTCCCAGAAATGGAGACTGATTAAGAACGAGACTACCCCCAACCCGTATGTGAGTATGAAGAAGTGACGCACCATAACAATAAAAGAAAGGTAGAACAACCATCATCCGGTCATCTGAAGAGAGATTCAGGTATTGAAGAATTGAATTGGTGTTTGCAATGAGATTTTTATGAGTCAACATTACCCCTTTTTTGACCCCGGTACTTCCTGAGGTAAAAATGATTACTGCACATTCATCCTTTGGAATATGGGAATGAAAAGACATATCACTATGAGTGATATCGACGGGTTGAGAAGAGAGTACCTTTACTCCGGCCAGCAATGATTCATATTTCTGATCCGCGAAAACAATCTGAATAGAACATCGGGTAATTATCTGTTCGATATCTTTTGGAGAACTCTTTGTATCAATTACGACAGCAGTATTTCCTGAATGAATTATTCCTGCATATGCCTGGATAAAAAAAGTAGAGTTATCTGCAAGGATTCCAATCCGACTATTCGTTCCAATGGAATTCTGTATCCATACAGATATTCGGAGTATAGAACACCAGATGTCACGATATGAACAAGACTTGTCCCCGGATAAAATAAGAGATTTATCTGAATCCTTTGTATGTTCAAATAAGAAATCGATAAAATTCATTTTTTATGTAAGATATTTTAATACAATTTCACGGACTTTCTTATAAGAACTCATATCAATAATGTCATCCATCTCAAACTCAATACCCAGTTCTTCTTCCAACATGGACACTAATTGAAGGTGTTTGAGAGAATCCCATGGTTGATAGGAATTATAAGCAATGTCATCATGTACTTCTTCTTCAGGAATTTCAAATGCTTGAGCAAATATTTTTTTAATTTTTTCTTCATGCATCACATATCACACCAATACACAACCAATGCATTACTGACTGCTGCCTGAGCAGTATGTGAGATACTTATCTTTATCTCAACCCGGTCTAAAAAATCTGTTGAAAACTGTTTACCTATAATGATCGCCTTCGGACCTTTTTTATCCACATGCAATATCTCAATATCTGTAAAAGAGATGACCGTTTGATCAAGTGATGAAAAAGCTTTGATTATAGCTTCTTTAGCACAAAAACGCCCACATAAACTCTGTGCAGGATCTATTTTAGAAAAACAATAATCCAGTTCATTCTGTGTGAAAATTCGTCTTAATAAGTTACTATGTGATTCGAGAGAAATTTTTTCAAACCTTTCAATCAATTCCATATCAATACCAATAGAAAATTTTGGTATTCTGAAATTATTGTTGAGCATGTTCCATATCCACTTGAAGAAGAATTATTTTCTCAATACCACACCCCTTTATTCTCCTCCTGCATATCAAACATCATTGCGGAAAGTAAAAACTGCACCCCAATCCCAAACACTATCACCGAAACAACCGCCGGAACAAATATCGAATTATTCATTATAAACTTAAACCATAGTGCATACAAACCAAACAAAAACGAAATAAACGTAAAAAATACACCTGCACAATAAAAAAACACGAGTGGATGAAATGATAATACAATATATTTCGTCTTCATCCGCCAGATAAACGCATTCAATAATAACCAGGATAAACGGACAATATACGTTGAATACTTTATTTTTGATCGTTCTAAACCATACCTTGCAGGATGAGGAACATTTCGGACCCTGAATCCAAACGTATTCAGCCAGACCAGAAGATCATTACAGTATCCGTAACCAGGATAGATTTCATCTAATGAAATTGTCTCCAGAGCACGACGCGAAATCGCCGTGTACCCATTTTGGGGATCCATTAATTGCCAGTATCCAGACGCAATTTTCGTCAGTAATGTCAAAACAGAGTTCCCGACAAACCGCCACTTTGACATTCCCTGCCTGAACTTCTCATTTACTAACCGGTTCCCAACCGAGTAATCCACAACACCCTCAACCACTGGATCCAGGAGTTCAGGAAGGAAAGTTGGATCCATCTGATTGTCCCCAGCCATCACCGCAACAATATCCATCCCATCAGAAAGGGCTTCTTTATATCCGGAGATGATTGCACCCCCTACCCCTTTGTTTTTTTGATGATGGATGGGGACCACCCGGCTGTCCCTCTCCGCATATGAATCGATGAGAGATCCGGTCCGATCTGGTGATGCATCATTCACAGCATACACCCGGTCAACGAAATCCGGAACAGACTCCAGAGTAGGCACAATAAGCAATTCCTCTTTGTATGCAGGAATAACAACACCGATTTTTTTATTTCGATACATCAGACCTCATAGGTATCAATTTTTGATGGATTATCCATGATTGTATTGATTGAATAAAATTTGTATATACAAATATGAACGCCCAAAGAGATTTACTTCTTTAATATTATAAATATCTGTCAAAATACTGGAACCGCCGAATAAAAGCCCCATGAGCTCCTTTCACCTATCAAATTAAGAAAGGTATTCACCACGATATACTATACATTTTACACAGATACCCCAGAGGGAGGAACAATATGAAACGGGTAAAAATTATCTCCAAAGGTTACGTTCAGGGTGTAGGATATCGGGAGCATGTCCGAAATGCTACCTTCAGGAAGAACATATCAGGTTATGTTCAATATCTTGAGTCAGACGACGTTGAAATAATCGCAGAGGGACAAGAGAGTGATCTTAGAAACTTTATTAAGGAGATCAATGTGAGTGAATACCCGATTGATGTCCAAGATATGAACGTCACCTGGCAGGAACCAACAGGAGATTTAAAAAAGTTCGAAATAATCCGTGGTGATAAAGACCAGGAGTTATTTGAATTAATAGATGTGGCTGTAACACGCCTCTGCCGAGTATTTGAAAATACATCAATGAACCAGGAAAAGTAGGATCAGATGTTTAGAAAACGGGATGAGACGATCCCTTTCCTGATAGTTTCCATAATCACTCCACCTCATGTATCCGGACACATCGATCCCCGGTAAACACCAATACCCATTTCTTCAGGTTCTTAAGCCCCGCAAGTTCAGGGGGTGCTGAATACTTTTTGAGCTGCATGATTCCATCATTCAAAACCTCCTGAACCCTCTCCTCACATGCATCTTTCATTTTCAGGTACTTGAGCTCGAAAAGGGCATTGTAATCAGGATTCCAGGGCTCCCGTGCCAACAGAGCAATGTCGATATATCCATCCGGCACCTCATATTCTGACTTGACCAGGTAGAGGTTACTCATTTGAGCGAAGGTAAAAATAATGATCTTGATATATTTCTCATCAAATCCGATATAATCCCGGTTTGAAAATGAATGAAGCAGTTCTTCTACGAGGGCAACCAGTTTGTCACACCTTCCCTCCCATGCGATCTCTTCGATTGCATGCAATATTGACCCGGTATCCGGGTGGTACTCTGCTTTTCGTGAGATGACATCCAGGAAAAAATCTGAATATATCCCCCGGATAACAAAATTCGGGATCTGAAGACTTACCCTCCCCGGCATATTATCCCTGATTGTCAGAAACCCTAGGTAGAAAAGGAGGGATTTAAAGTCATCCGGAGTAAACCTTCTCTCCATGGAGAACTGATCGGTCAGCCGTGCAGTAACACACCCGGCATCAAGAATCTCCTGCAATACAGCAATATTTTGTTCAGGGGATTTCAGTCTCATAAGCCGGTCTATCTTACCATAATCACTGGCAATATTCATATCCAGTAGTTTTTCCGGGGGTTTGTGCCGTGCAAGATAACTTTTGATATAATAGAGGATCATATCACTGTTAAAAAGCCGGACATCTGCATCTTCCGAGAACAGGTACCCATTATAATACTCACGCAGCGTTCTGACCAGGTCAGGAGTATACATATCAGCAGGTAAGATCTGTCCGATGAGGCTCCTGATTTCCTGTTCAGTAAACCCCATCATCTCATGGAAGACCGGATTTCTGGTAAGGTCATCTGCAATATTAAACCCGGATGTAAGACTATCAAGGGTTACCGGAGAAACCCCGGTTGCAAAAATTCTTCCTACAAATTCTTGTGTCCCGATCTTAAGAGCTTCATACCATTTCCTTATAAAGCCCTGCCTGCTTAAGGTATCCTGAAAGAGATCCAGATCAAAACTGAGAAGTTCATTTGCAAAATGATCATACTCATCAATGAGGACAAAAACCCGCCCCCTCATTTCTGAAGGTAATCGTGAAAAAAAATCGGCAAGCATATCTGCTGGATAACCGGAGAAGTCCGGTATGAAATCAAGATGATACAGTTCAATAAATCGAACCAGAGACTGCTTTGTCCTGGCAGAGATACTGGCAAAGAGGGAATCCTCAGAGCTGGTCGTTAACGCAGAAAAGTTAAAACTTAAGATATAGTAGGAGTTATGTTTCGATGTTGGGTTTTTTCCGATATCGGTCCCTGAGAAGAGCGAAGAAAAACTATCGCATTGATTGATATCATAGTAGTTTTCTAACAAAGAGACAAAGAGGCTTTTTCCAAACCGTCTGGGGCGAAGGAAAAATACATATGGAGCAGGATTCTCCTCAAGAAGACGGATAAACGGAGTTTTATCTACATATACATATCCCTCTTCTATGATAGTCCTGAAATTACTAATACCATAGGGGATCCTTTTTTGCACCATTGGATACAGAGGGTATGATCATATAACAGTATAGGTTCACCGCTCGTGCCAGGAATGATGAACTATAATTCCGACTATTTTCTTTTGGGCAATCTCACTTTTTAATAATCGGTTTGTCGGGAAAGAAAGACCAAATGATTCAAGAATATCCAATAACCTCTCATCTACCATGTATTTATGCAAAGATACTCTATAATTATGCAAGATGGATCTCATTCGCTCCAGATATATCATTCATGGAGATGTCCAGCGTGTCGGATATCGTGATGTTGTTCAGAAACTGGCTATAAAAAATGGTATTAAAGGAGAAGTAAGGAATCTCGAAGATCTTGACGTTCAGATCATTGCAGAAGGAACAAAAGAAGCAATATCCCACTTTTCGAATATAATATATATACAGGATTTTCCAATCAACGTCGAATCGATTGAAACACGGGAAGAACCATACACCGGGGAGTTTCGAACGTTCAAGATAATCAGGGGTGACACGGGTGAAGAGATGGCTGAACGGATGGATACCGCAATCCAACACCTTAATCTTATTGGTAAATACAGTAAGACCGCAGCTGATAATTCAACAACATTGATAGAGATGATGCATACCTCTCTGGATAAACAGGACCGGATGCTTGAAAAACAGGATCAGATGTTGCAAAAACAAGACCAAATGCTTGAAAAACAGGACCAGATGCTGCAAAAACAGGATCAGATGCTTGAAAAACAAGACCAAATGATTGGGAAACAAGACCAAATGATTGGGAAACAAGACCAGATGCTCGGAAAACAGGATGACATGATCTCTGTCCAGCATGAAACCGTCGATGAGATCAAAGGCCTTCGAAAAGACTCCAAATCGTATCTTGAGAAAGAATTTTCAGAGATCCACAAAAGGCTTCATTCTATAGAAAACGCCCTTAATGACGCCGGAATAAAAATCCATTGAGCTCTAGAAATCATCTCCCAAAAACCTCACCGCCCCGTCTCCCATGAAACAATATTTCTCGTTTCAGGATCAAAAACCACCCCGACTTCAACAACCGGCCGCCCATCAGCCCGGTACTTTTCTGCATACCTTTTCTCCTGAATCTGTGCAAGAGGACTCTTTCCCTTGTTTCCATCAGATGACTGAACCTTAAATTCAAAAACCCAGATGGAATTCTTTGTTATGACGGTAAGATCAATTCTGCCACGGTTTGTTGTGTCCTCTGCAATAACCTGGTACCCGAGACTTGCAAAGTAGGCATATACAACACTTGCATAGTACCCCTCAAAACCGGATAACTGGTTTTTTCGATACCACTCATGAGGTATGGAGGCAAAGAATGAGTAAAATACTTCCCGAAGGTTATCCGCATCACCAGTGCTCATGACACGATCCAGATTTCTCTGTATAATACTGGTCCCGGAGTTTTTCGTAAGCACCTCCAGCATGAGAGAGGAGAAGGCACTTTTCACTTCCAGGTTTGGAAATCCTAAGCGATAGAATGCCTTTTCTCCAATATGGGTAACATCTTTTATCGTCAGGTACCCTGCCTGAAAAAGCAGTGTTTCAGGTTTTATGTCATCTATCTGGAATGAACCAAGGAGCTCTTCTCCGGTAATCAGCGTGTCAAGATCAGGAAGGGAACGGGGGGTTTCAGCAAGTATTTTTACAAGAAATCCCGGGGTTCCCGTTTCAAACCAATATGGACGAATTGTTCCCTCGTCCAGGAAGAGAAGAATATCAAACGGATTGTATACCGACTCACCCGCCCATGAATAGCCATTATACCAGCTGGCAACAAGATCCGAATCATACGCTGCCATCAGGGAACCAAACATCTCCCGGACATCAGACTCAGTATACCCACAGATGGATGAGTACCGCCGGTCAAGGGTGATATCTTTCAGATTATTCAGACCTGAAAAGATACCTGTCTTACTGAACTTTGAGACTCCGGTCAGAAAAACAAACCGAAGGTGTACATCCAGCGGTTTTATAGCACCATAAAAATCCCGGAGCAGGTCCCGGAGCTCAAGAGAAAGATCAGGTTTTTCCAGATTATCCAGGATCGGCTTGTCATACTCATCAACAAGGATGACCACGTGTTTTCCAGTCACTTCGGCAATCCGGGGAACAAGATATACCAGTCGTTCTCCAGGCGATCCCTCTGTTCTTTTTACGTTGAACTCTTCTTCCCACAGATCAATAATCCGGTGTAATCTGCCGGTCAGGTCATCTGCAGATCTGATCGTGCCCCCGGAGAAATCAATCCGCAGAACTGGTGAGGCCCTTGTAAAGTCCCATATCGAATCCGGCTTTGTCAGTGCAAGACCCTCAAACAGGTAAGCCTTCCCTGAAAAGGCACAATCAAGCGTATCGACAAACAGGCTTTTTCCAAACCGGCGTGGCCTTGAAAGAAAGTAATATGACCCCCTCTGAACCAGATCAAGGATGAACGGGGTTTTATCCACATATACATACCCCTCACGACGGATTTTTTCAAAGGACTGGATACCGATAGGGAGGAGAGTTCTGGCCATGTATATGTGGATAAAACCCC
>Ga0232080_100315_pt1 | contig 16881 bp, 16 predicted proteins | sample SJ14nscriptome_FD_186098 | JGI IMG/M metagenome (GOLD analysis project Ga0232080, IMG submission 186098) | Metatranscriptome of enriched culture of PCE-dechlorinating microbial communities from Ithaca, New York, USA - SJ1.4 (Metagenome... ... | reverse complement strand
GCAATTTGGAGCGCTAATACTGGATTCATATGTGAAAAAGGCGATGGATGAGAGCAATCTATTCAAGAATTATACTATGCAGGAACTGTTTGATGAGCTGGACGTTATCGAGATGTTTCAGCAACCAGGCAGACAGGCATTTTTTGGAGAGATTACGGGTAAGCAAAGGAAACTCTATGCAGCCTTAGGGGTCCAACCTCCTGCCTAGATATAATTTGACGGGATTTTAGGTTACATGAAAAAAATAAATATCATCTGGATCTGGCACCAAGTAACATTACTATTTGTTAAGCGGCAAAATGCCTAAAAAAAGATTTTACTTTCATGTTGCATATCAGCGTGTAGTCATGAAGGCTATGGATAAACGGGAGTTACGTTACAAATAGTAGAAGAGTTTGAGAATGATTTATATGATTGCTTAAATAACAGGAAAAAGTAAACAATGGCATTATTATAACTCATCTGTATTTCAATTAAGAAGGATATTTTGCCGGAAAGAGCATATAATATAAGTAAGGAAAGTAAGGAAAAGGAGGGCCTGCAAAATGGAAGTTGCCAAAATTACCAGCAAAGGTCAAATTACAATTCCTATTGACATTCGCAAAAAGCTTAACCTGAAAGATGGTGATAAGGTAATTTTTATTGAAGACGGTGATAAGATTATTTTTGCTAATGCTGCCAAAGTAGCTTTTATGAATGTTCAAAAGGCATTTGAAGGTGAAGCGGAACGGCTTGGGTTGAAAAATGAACAAGATGTAGTGGATATGGTGGATGAAATAAGAAAAGAAATGTGGGAAAAACGATATGCGGATAATGATTGATACAAACATCCTCATTTCAATATATCTTTTTCCCACCCCGATCATGCGTGAATTAGTTGACACTATCACTGAGAAACACACCATCGTATTGCCATCCTATGTAATTGATGAACTCAAAACAGTAATCAAACGTAAGTTTCCGGCCAAATATCAATTTTTGGATGCATTCCTTAGGGAATTACCTTTTGAATATACTTATACGCTTGAAAAGATTGATGCCAATAAGTACCCGAATATTCGAGATAAGAAGGACCTGCCCGTTCTTGTTTCAGCGATTATAGAGGATGTAGATATTTTAATTACAGGTGATAAGGATTTTTCTGATGTGGAGATAGAAAAGCCGGAAATACTCACGCCCACACAATTCTTGAAGAAATATAGTTAAACGCTTATATTAATCATTGACCGCCGAACAGGCGATTTTTCTTTTTTAGAAATGCATAATTGGGAAATATACTGAATTTTAAAGTACATGAATCACTGCTACAACGCATATCGAAAATTGTGTATTATTGTCGAAAAAGTAATACTAAATTGGAAGAAGGCATGAAATATACTGGTAAAACCCTGTCTGTAGCAATTAAGAAGTATGTTGAAGCTGGGCTTAAATCCGTAATCATATATTCAGGCCAGTACTTTGCAATCTTCGGCTTCTTGGAATTTATTCAATTGTATACGGCATGCGGCACAGAAGTAAAGAAGTGCCTGGAGCCGATTCTTGCCAAAGTATAGCATGACATTAAGGTGGGGGGCATATTACGAATTGAAGTTTATCCGAAGATAAGCGACAGCATGAGATTATCTTCGGTATAATAGATGTTATCGATTCTTTAGCCTCATAATTCAACCTGAGTATCATATTTGCAAAGAAAATGGGATTGCAACTAGAACGTATGTTCGATAAAATTATATAAGAGTTATTTTTAAACCTATCGTATTCGATAGGTTTAAATGCAGAAGGCAGGGAGAATGCATGAATGAAAATAACAAGATTCAATTATTTGAGGATAAACGCATCCGTACAGCTTGGGATGAAGAGGAACAAGAGTGGTACTTTTCTGTGGTGGATGTAGTGTCAATTCTAACCGACCAAGCAACGCCTCGAAGCGCAAGCACATACTGGGCTGTTTTGAAAAAACGCTTTATTGAAGAAGGATTTCAGTTGCTTACAAATTGTAAGCAACTGAAATTGAAAGCTGCAGATGGAAAACGTTACAATACTGATGTTGCAAATACCGAACAGCTTTTGCGCATTATACAGTCCATCCCGTCGCCGAAAGCCGAGCCATTCAAAATGTGGCTTGCTCAGGTCGGACGTGAGCGTATCGAGGAAACAATTGATCCGGAACTGACCATCGATCGTGCTTTAGTTACATACCTGAAAAAGGGATATTCCCGCGAATGGATTAACCAACGATTGCAGGCAATTCAAGTACGCAAAGAGCTTACCGATGAATGGGATGACCGTGGCGTAAAACGGGGGCAAGAATATGCTATACTGACCGACGAAATTACAAGAGCATGGTCAGGCATAACGACTCGGCAGTACAAACAGCTCAAAGGACTGAAAAAGGAAAATCTCCGCGACAACATGTCCACATTGGAACTAGTTCTTAACATGCTTGCTGAGGCCACCACAACTGAAATTTCTAAAACAACAGAACCGCAAACCTTTGAAGAAAACAGGCAGGTAGCGCAACGCGGCGGTCGAATTGCAGGAAACACACGCAAAGAAATTGAGGCAGATACCGGTAAGCCTGTCATAACTAGCAAAAACGCTATTGATTTCTCCCGACTTATTGCTAACGTCATTGAGGAATCTGATAAAGATGATAAGAATGGTTAAAGTGGAACAGAGGTTGAAATATGGTTATCACAGCCTTTGCGGGAGTCGGAAAAACCTATTTCTGCAATAACGTCGAGGGCGCTAAAGATTTTGTATGTATGCCCTATAAGTACATTTTACCGAAAGGGAAAATAGATGCTGCTGAAGAAGAGGCGAGAAAAGCCGATTTGAGCCTCGAAATGAATTCGGATTATCCCCAAAATTATGTGAATGCGATATTGGAAAATATGAATAGATGCGATTATCTCGTTATACCGTCGGATGCACGTGTACTCGCAGGCTTGAAAGATAAAAATGTGCCATATATATTATGTTATCCCGAGGTTGGCCTTAAAGATGAATATAAGAAAAGATATTTGCAGAAATACTACTAAACAATCCTCAGCTATATAAAACCCCCATTGTACGTAATGGCAGGTTAGCTACGGTAGGTTATCAGCCGGAAGTATGGAAAGAATGGGAGTAGAGAAGAAATTCTCTTAAGAAAAATAAAATATTACCAATAAAGGCATCTGCTGAAAAACAGGTGCTTTTTATTATTTAGGGTCAATTTTCGATTAAAGAAAGCATTGATTTATTATTTAAACATGGTTAAAATGGCAAAGGTAAATTTTTAAGCAAAGGGGATAAGGAAAACTTTGGAAGAGGAAAACAAGAGAATGAATTGGGCCGGGTTTGTAGAAACAACTATCGTTAACTTTTTTCAACAAAACGAACTTGAAAAGCTTTCATTAGAAGACGGAAAAGGGAACAAAGCTAAATTGACCAAACAAAAGGATAATGTGATAAAGGTTGAATATACTTCAACTACGACATTATAAACAAAACGGAAGAGCATCTGCTGAAAGGCAGGTGCTTTTTAATATGGGCGAATATATGGATTACAAATGCGATTTATATGGCATAAATTGTATTCTGAATGGCTTCAACAGCGGTATAATCAAGAAGGAAATTTAGCAAACACAGAAATATATGATTATATGGAAAAAATGTTGATGAGAACGGTGTGTATTTATGGCAGTTGGAGAGAGTGAAAGGCTAATTGACAGGCTTGGGGGAATTTGGTTTATGGAGCCGTCTTCGTTGGGAGAGTTTGCTGGCATGAAAAGAGCAGACTTCTATACAAGGGTCTATCAGATTGTACAGGCAATCCCCCGGGGCCAGGTGGCAACGTATGGGCAAATTGCCTGGATACTGGGTAAGCCCCAATGCGCACGGAGGGTAGGACAAGCCCTGTATCATGCTCCCCATGATGTAAATCTGCCCTGCCACCGGGTGGTAAACAGTAGGGGAGGGTTGGTTCCGCATTGGGCTGAACAGAAAGATTTATTGCTAAGGGAAGAGGTTGCTTTTAAACACAACGGTTGTGTGGATTTGAAAAAACATTTATGGAAAATCTTCTGACGTTCCTTTGTCACCAGCAGCAGTGGGGCAGGGGCTTACATCATCTTTCCTGTTTGCGGCTATTTAATGGCTTTTACGCCTAGTGGTCTGTAACATCTAAAGGTTTAGGTTATCCGCCGAGAAAAATTTTCGCGGCGGGCGGCGGCTCCTTGGCGTCCTGCCATCGCCGCATTAGCCCATCCATGTGCGTCAGTTCCTTGCCGTCCTGGCACCGCCGCACTAGTTCGTCCATGAACGTCGCCGCATTAGCCCGTCCGTGGGCGTCAAATGAGTAATACTGGACGTATTGCGATTGACGCAAACAAAGCCCTGCGGAAATTTGGCCGGCGGGAACCAAATTTTTAGGTGTTACAGACCACTAGGTCAGCACCCCCATACCGGCAAGCCGCTCTTTTTGACTAAGGGACGAAGACAGAAGCTTACCAGTATTTCTTGAAAATATTGGATGTTATAATCGCAGGTAGATCATACTTACCTCAAAACAAGCAGGGAGAAAAACATGAGCAGAGATGCGGGAGAAAAAGAAAACCCCGGGACCCAGGAGCGCCTTAAAGAGGCGGCGCAAAGCCTTCTGACCTGGTACCGGGAACATCATCGGGATCTTCCCTGGCGCCGCAGCAAGGACCCTTACAAAATATGGATCTCCGAAATCATGCTGCAGCAGACCCGAGTCGATACCGTCTTAGAATACTATCCGCGATTTATCACGCTTTTTCCGGATATCCATACGCTGGCCCGGGCCAGCGAGGAACAAGTGCTGACCAGTTGGAAAGGCCTGGGCTATTATAACCGGGCCAGAAATGCGCACCAGGCGGCCCGGATTATCGCCGACCGCTATGGAGGCGCCTTCCCAGAGGATTTGCAGGCCATCCAGGCGCTTCCCGGGATTGGGGCCTATACGGCCGGAGCCATTCTAAGCATTGCTTTCGGTAAAGCGGTTCCGGCCATCGACGGCAATGTCTTGCGTTTTATAGCCCGGCTGCTGCTCCTGCAGGATGCCCGGGGCAGCAGCGCCTTGCACCGAAAAGTGGACCAGGCGGTGGGCGGCATGATACCAGATCATCAAGCCGCGGATTTCACCCAGGCATTGATGGAAATGGGAGCTTTGGTATGTATCCCGGGCCATCCGCGCTGTGAGACTTGCCCCGTAAATACCCTGTGCCTGGCCTGTGCGCATCAGATGCAAAGCGAGTTGCCGGTAAAAAAAGAGCGGAAGAAAGCGAACCCGCAGATGAGGTATTGGGTTATGGCCTTTGTGAAAGAAAATCAGATTCTCATGGAATATCGGGAGGAGGAAACCCTCCTGGGACACCTATGGGGACTGCCCATGATTTTGATCCGGGAAGGGCTGGATCTGGTGCAAGAGGCTAAAGCGCATTTCGGTTTAGATATCGAAGCCGGCCCGGTTCTGGGAACCTTTATACACCAGTTTACCCATCGTTCCTGGCGCATGGAAGTCGTATCCTGCTCCCTCAGACAGTCCGGCCCTATAAGCAGTTCGCTGCAATGGCGGCATTTTGACGAGCTTCCTCAAATGGCTATTCCCACTGCTTTTCAAAAGATCATGCCCCTGTTAACAGCCGGTGACGCGGCTGACCAAGGTTCAAGAAGGTCTTGATTAACGGTTGCCATCCCCAAGTGATTCAAGCCGTTGCCCGCTTGAAAAATATTCCCCTAGGCTAGGCATGTGGAATCTATAATCCTGTTGCAAAGCCGGAACACTTGATGAATAGAGGGTTTGGGGGATAATAAATGAAAATATGCTTTCACGTCTTTTCTTTGTAGAAGATAAATGGACTTGCCCATTTTATATAGATTAGGTAAGCATGCTTCTGCCAATTCTTCACCTGGCTTATGATAAGAGAATGTTCAATGACATTCCGCAGTTCTCTGACATTGCCTGGCCAATCATGATTGATGAAATATTGAAGCGTTATAAGTACAAGAGACACGGCTGGAGAAAATGCTAAAATATTAAAATAAGCATGAATATAAAACCAGCATTTGGACGATGCGAAAATGGGAAAATTATTCTATAATTGTTGTAAAATAGTTTTTCATGCCGTTTTATGCCGTTATGAAGAAAGACCCCGGGAGGATGTTCGGCTGGGATGACGGCATAAAGCAAAACCGGTTCTCAGCGCAAGACGCTGGTGTGAAAATTCGGTCGGCCAAAAACCGGGAAAGGATGGGACTTATATTATAATGAGAAACACTACCAAAAGAACACTGGCAATGATCATCTGCCTGACCATGATGCTGACCCTGCAGCCGGCTGGAGTGCCAACCGCCCTGGCCGCCGCGCCGGAATGGACTGCGGTGGGCGGCCCGGGATTTTCCGACGGTGAGGCTTTCTGTACATCCCTGGCCATTGCCGCTGATGGAACCCTCTATGTCGCCTATAAAGGCAACGACAATAAAGCCACGGTGATGAAATACAGCGGCACCGGTTGGGAACTGGTGGGAAGTGCGGGATTTTCTGCTGGTACGACGGACTATATATCCCTGGCTTTGGCCGGCGGAACGCCCTACGTCGCCTATCAAGATTGGGGCATTGACAAGAAAGCCACGGTGATGAAATACAACGCTGGCCTCACCGGCTGGGAGGAGGTGGGCAGTCCGGGATTTTCCGCCGGTTATATAGATTATACCTCCCTGGCCATCGGTAGCGGCGGGACTCTTTACGTCGCCTATAAAGATGCCGCCAACGAAGATAAAGCAACGGTGATGCGGTACATACCGGACACCACCGCGCCAGTCCTGACTGCAGGCGGCGTAAGCCGCAGTTCGGACAGCGCGGCGACGGTGAGCTTTAACTCTGATGAAGAAGGACAATACTATTATGCGGTGGTGGCGGAGGGCGCGGCGGCGCCGGCCCTTGACACCGGCGGCGCGGGAACAGCCTGCGGCGCCGGCGATCAGACCATCACCCTGACCAGCTTGAGCGCCGGGAATTGGGATATCTACATTAAGGTCAAGGATGCGTCCGGGAATGTCAGCAACGCTTTAACAATGACCATCCCATCCCTGATGGCATGAATCCCTAACCTGACAGCCACCGCCGACTCTGCCAGGGTTCACCTGAGCTGGACTCCGGTGGCGGCCTCGGTATCATACTCAGTCTATCAGAGTACAATTTCGGGAACCTATGGCAGCGCTCTGGACAGCGTAGCGTCGTCAGTCTACAGCTATGATGCCGTGGGGCTGACCAATAACGTCACCTACTATTTCATGGTAAACGCACTGGATTCTTATGGCAACACGGCCGACTCCAACGAAGCAAGCGCCACCCCGCGCCAGCATAGCGGCACTTCCTCAGGTAATGACGACGTCTTGAGCTTCACCACGGAAAAGGCCGTTCAACCGGAGCCAGAGCCGGAGCCGGAGCCGGAAGAAAAGCAGATGTTTTCCGATGTGTCGGACACTCACTGGGCCTATGCGTCCATAAACCAACTGTGCCAAAAAGGAGCCGTCAGCGGTTATAAAGACGGGAGCTTCAGGCCGGATGACCCCATCACCCGGGCCGAATTTATCACGATCCTGGTAAAAGCCCTGGATTTGCACGCTACCGTGACAGCCCAAAACTTCAGCGACACTGCCGATCACTGGGCTCAGGAGAATATTGCTACCGCCGCCTCCTTAGGCATTGCAGGCGGTTATGCGGATGGCAGCTTTAAGCCCGACGAACTCATCACCCGGGAGCAGATGGCGGTGATGGCGGTCAAGGCCGCCGGAGTCACGGCCGGTTTCGGTGAGACTGCCTTCACGGATAATGAGGAAATTTCATTCTGGGCCAAAGGCAGTGTGCTGGCGGCAGTAGACGCCGGAATCATGACAGGCTACCCGGACAATACCTTCCGACCCCAGGGCAATGCCACCCGGGCGGAAGCGGTTTGCGTTATTCTGAACCTAATAAAATAGGTTTTAGAACACTGAACCTGGTTGATAAGCTTGATGCCGAGCTTATCAAAGATCCAAGGTTATAATGAGTTACCGAGGCTATCCCTTTCGGGACAGCCTCTTTGCACATGCTCCTTGGGACCGCTCCATACATGGCGGATGTTTCATTGAAGCGGCCAGGTCGTGATTTCTTTAGTTGTGAGATCGATCCGTGAAAAACCGGTCTGCCGGCCGTCCTGATCCTTATTTATGAAAAAGCCGTATCCGTCGAGATAATAGAGGTACTGGCCGACGACCGGTTCCGCTTCGTAAACGTCCGAGGACAGTTTTACCCGATAAGCGCCTTGTCCTTGCCGGCTGCCGACGCCTGTGCTGTAAAGATATACCCAGTTGCCATGCACATACTGAATCATATCGATGCCCACGTCGGACATTTTGAGCGAAGACAGCTTCTCCGCTTTCCCGGTTTTTTCGTTTATCCGCAGAACGGACCACTCGGTCATGGAGGGAACGCCGTTTGCGTCTTTTTGCCTTGTCTTGACATAGGTTTCGCCGTTCAGCCGTCTGCATGCCCCGAACTGTCCCAGCACGGCGTCTTCTCCGGTCTGCGCATTAATCAGGTGAAAGGTTTCGCCGGCGGCGTAATCGACATAGACCCCGTATCCGTCCGCGAAGGTATAAATGTAGGTGCGGCCTGAGGCAAGCATCCGCCGGTCGCTGCCGTCCAGTTGGGCCCTGTAAAGACCGCGGCTGTTCAGATCCGTGTAATAGATCCACTCATCCTGTATGGTGAAGTAGTTTTTGACGTTTTTTATGAGCACCTTGATGTTGCTCCCGTCTTTATCCATGGAGCAAAGATTGCCCTGCGGCGTCCCGTTGATACTGTCAAACCCGATCTGATCGGTGAAATAGATCTTGTCGTCTGTCAGCCACAACTGAATGGATGATTTTTCACAGATTTTTTGCACCTCTCCCGTAAGGCTTGCCTGGTAAATACCGCGTCCCATCTGGTAATAGGGCATATAGTAAATATAAGTTCCGTCAAAGTAGAGCTTTTGCGGCCGGTCGCATTCAACCAGCAGCCGGTTTTCATTCGTCGCGGTATTCACCAGATAGATATTGCTATTCTCACCCGCGTAGATGAGTATGTCGCCGTTTTTGACAAAGCGTTCTCCACTGTGCAGGCTGTGGTTCTTTTCATCGGATACGGCAGTAATACTCGTTCCCGCTGCTTCAGTTTTGTTGGCCGCATCTGCTTTTGCCGTGGCCTCTCCGTGAGGGCTCGAGTTGTCTGGAGCTGGTTCCGGTTTTGGGCCGCAGCCGGAAACCGTTAAAAGGATCAGAGCAATACCGAGAAATACCTTGATTTTTTTCATGTTTTCCATCCTTTATTTTTATCATATGAGTTACATAATCATCTATTTTGGAAGACCTTACCTTATATTACCTTAACTGCATACCCATGTTAATAGTTCCTACTGTTATACAGACAGAGGCCAAATATATGCTTAATAATTGACTGAACATATGTTTGGCTTTATTATTATATTGTGACAATTATTTACAATATTTTGGAGGGATTGCTGTGAAGGATAATAAGAAAAAAGATCAGAATAAACTGCAAAGCAGAAACAGTACAGCAGAATTTTTGATATTCACTTCGCAAGCAAACGAAAATACAATAGAATTTCGAGTTGAAGATGAAACGGTTGGGCTCACCCAAAAATTAATTGCCGAACTTTTTGGTGTGGATCTTAGGACGGTACAATGATCATTTGAAAAATATTTACGCTGAGGGCGAACTGGTGGAAGAAGTAACTATCCGAAAAAACCGGATAGTTCAAACAGAGGGAAAAAGAGAAGTCAGACGAGATGTTTTATTCTATAACCTCGACGCCATCATTTCAGTCGGATACCGGGTGAATTCACTTAGAGCGCCCCAGTTTCGGGATTGATTTTGATCATGGATGGATGTTTGATGAGCGCTTTATATATTTAAAGATGGGAGGAAATGCAAATGAATAATACTGTATATCTTTATGTATTTGATACAATGGCAGATTGGGAAGTAGGGTATTTAACTGCTGAACTGAACTCCGGAAGATATTATAAGAAAGGATTAGCCCCATCAAAAATAGTTACTGTAGGTATTGAAAAGACTCCTGTCACTACAATGGGAGGCTTGAAAATATTACCGGATATTGAACTGGATGAGTGCAGCACCGAAAACGCAGATGCTTTGATTTTACCTGGCGGAGATACGTGGACAGAAACAATTCATGAGCCTATATTGTCAAAGGCAGAGCAGTGTTTAAAGGAAGATATTATTGTAGCAGCGATTTGTGGTTCTACAATAGGTCTTGCTCAGAAAGGATTGTTGGATTCGAGATGGCATACCAGCAATGACTTGGAATATCTTAAAATGATCTGTCCTAACTATGCGGGAGAAAAGTACTATAAGCAGGAGTCTGCCGTAACTGATGGAAAACTGATAACTGCTTCCGGAATAGCTCCATTGGAATTTTCTGTACATGTCTTAAGAGCTTTAGATGTGTTTTCTACAAAAACATTAGATGCCTGGAATAATCTTTATAGGACTCATGAATCCAGATATTTTCATGCGTTGATGAATTCAATCCAATAGCTTAATATATATTTGCTAAATGGATGTAATCCGCAAATTGGCCTGAAAGCATTTCAAGAATCCGCCGTTAATTACAGTATTATTCGTTTCTGGGTTTGCACGTCCAGGCTGTTTAATTGAAATAGACGGAATTGCAGCAGTAGAAAGCAAGGAATGAGGTGTATCATATGGATAAGGATGTTGTTGAAAACCTGACCGCTTCCGATTTAGCCTATTTGCAGGAGCTTTACGATAATCTCAACGGGTCTGGTCCGTACCCGACCGAGCTGGAGGACTAAAGAAGATTATGAAAAAAGAACTATGTTTCCGAATCCCTGGGGGCATATGTCAAATGGTTCCCTAGCGAAAGAAAAGTAGAAATAATCAGGTAGCTGCAAGATGACAGATTTTCATGTAAGACAGGCCAGTTGTGCCGGAAACAGATAATAACGTGCTTTTGAAAATCGAATACCGGATACATATCATTCAATTGGAAACAGTAATCTCAGAGGTGCTTCCACCCAGGACAATAACCCTCATTTCAACCCATTGCATGAAGCAGATATAGCAGGTGATCAACCTCATGAAGGCCCTCCAAGCCAGTGGCGAGAAGGCCAAAAAGAGAGGGAACCGGCGTAATTTATGGCTGCAAAACTTAACGAGTACAATCAGAAAAGAAATTTTAAAAGAACCTTAGAACCCGAAGGCATGGCAGAAATGGCCGGAGATGGTCTGAGATTTGTCGTCCAGCACCATTTGGCCCGCAGTGATCACTACGATTTTCGCCTGGAGTGGGACGGGGCTCTATTGAGCTGGGCAGTGCCCAAGGGCCCTTCCTATGATACTCATGACAAGAGGCTTGCCGTACAGGTGGAGGACCATCCCCTGGAATACAGGAACTTTGAGGGGACGATTCCCAAGGGGGAATATGGCGGCGGAGTCGTTATGATCTGGGATGAAGGGTTCTGGGAACCTTACGGGGATGTGGCTGAGGGACTCTGTGAAGGTATGCTGAAATTTGTTCTGAAAGGACGAAGACTTAAAGGAAAATGGGCTCTGGTGCGCTGGAAAAGGAAAGCGGGGGAGACCAAAGATAACTGGCTTTTGCTTAAAGAAAAAGATGAGTACGCCAAAACGGGCGACAGGATTTCCCAGTTTACCACCAGCATCAGAACCGGACGCACCATGGCCGGAATTGAAGAAGGGGAAGACGAACGGATCACGAGGAATCCCTTCAGCAGTACCGGCGTGCAGCTTGCCAAATTAGTCAAAAAGGTTCCTGAGGGTGAGGATTGGCTCTATGAGTTGAAATACGACGGCTACAGGATACTGGCGTATATTGAGAACGACAGCGTCCGGCTCGTTACCAGGAACGGCCATGATTATACAGAGCGGTTCCCGGAGGTCGGCTATGCTCTAAGAGCCTGGGCTGGCAGAAGGGCGATGGTTCTGGACGGCGAGATAACCATCACAGACGCAGCGGGCAAGACGGATTTTCAGGCTCTGCAGAACTCTTTGAAAAAACCCAAGGACCAAAACTTGACCTATATCGTTTTTGATCTTCTGGCGCTGGATGGGGCGGATCTCCGGGGAAATCGCCTGATTGACAGGAGAGGAACCCTGGAAGCTTTGATGAAGGATGCCCCAAAAACCCTCTATTACAGCCGGCATGTTAGGGGAAACGGCAGGGAAAGTTTTGTTGCGGCCTGTGAAGCAGGCATGGAAGGGATCATCGGGAAAAAAGCCGATTCCATCTACAGCGGAGCAAGAAACTCCGACTGGATCAAAATTAAATGCGATCAAAGGCAGGAATTTGTCGTCGGAGGCTATACCCTTTCTGATAAAAAGACGAGCGGGGTAAGCTCTCTTCTCCTGGGCGTCTATGAAGGGGAGGAATTCGTCTATGCCGGACGTGCCGGCACCGGTCTGAGCGAATCCAGCATGAGAGAGCTTGCGGGGAAATTTGCAGCCATAGAGAGAACGAAGCCCCCTTTCAAACTCGCACCCAAGCCCAGGTCGAATGAGAAGATCACCTGGCTGGAACCTGAACTGGTCGCGGAAATCAAATTTGCCGAATGGACCGAAGATAATCTGTTAAGGCAGGCAAGCTTCAAAGGCCTGCGGACGGATAAGGATCCTAAGGATATAAAGAGGGAAAAAGCGGATGATGAAACACAGCCTTGATCAGCAATTTAAATGAACCGGAGCGCAAAACCCGGCGAAATTACTGTCCTGCTTCTTCCTACATAACAAGATGTAGTGGATATGGTGGATGAAATAAGAAAAGAAATGTGAAAAAAACGATATGCGGATAATGATGGATACAAATAAGTGAGGGCCCGGGTGCGCCCCCTGAATGATCCTCGAGGCGTAATAGAAAATGGAATAGGGACTGAAACGCCAGGTAAATCTCCACCTGGTGTTTTTTGTATTGCCGACCTCTAAGCCAGTAATAGGTTTAGATCTTATCCGCTATTTTCTGTTATGATTAATCCTATAAATGGAAAGACATTTAAAATTATTGACGAATCCCGAATAAGGCACGGGGCTGATAGGCGGCGGGCTTTCGCCGGGAACGGGAGAAATGCACATGAAAAAAACCATGAGCAGTTTATTGGCCATCTTATTTCTGATTTTTGCCTTCCAACCGGCAGGAGCTTGGGCGGCCCAAGCCGGAAAAGAGGTTACTGGGAGAGAATTCAAGGTGATAGGCTACTATTCCGGAGATCTGTTTAACGAACCGCTGGAAAAGCTGCGCACGGATCAACTGACCCATGTGATGTATGCTTTTTTGATCCCGAAAGAAGACGGCACGCTGGTTGAGCTGGAAAAGCCCGATCAGCTTAAGGAGCTGGTGGCCAAGGCGCATCAAGACGGAACCAAGGTTTTTATCGCCCTGGGCGGCTGGGTCTATAAAAATCAGCCTTTGGCCCCCGTGTTTGAAACAGTGGCGGCATCCCCGGCCAAGCGAACCCTTTTCATAGAGAATGTCTGCGCCCTGGTGGAGGCCTATGAGCTGGACGGGGTGGAGCTGGACTGGGAGCATCCCAATGCCAATACCATCGCGGATTACGAAAGCCTGGTGCTGGAACTGGGCGCCGCCCTGGACCGGCAAGGAAAGGAACTGACCGCCGCCCTGAACGGCGCCTGGTCTCCCATCCAGGGGCCGGTAGCGGCCATGCTGATTACCGAGGCCTGTCTGGAACGCTTCGACTTTATCAATGTGATGGCTTATGACATGAATGACGGGGAGCACAGCCCTTTCTGGCTTTCCCAAACCTCCCTGGATTATTGGCTGAACCGGGGCCTCCCGGCCGAAAAAATTGTTCTGGGGATGCCCCTTTACGCGCGACCGAGCTGGCTTCAGTACCGCCATCTGGTCGCCCAGAATCCCGATTACGCCTATTCTGATTACGCCCCCACCACTCCCCTGGAATCATACTATAACGGCTTAAACACCCTACGGGAAAAAACCGTGCTGGCCTTAAAAAAGGCCGGCGGGGTCATGCTCTTTGACATCAATGAGGACACCGAAGATGAAACCAGCGTTTTATCCATGATCGACGACCTTCTCTCCAGAACCGCCCACCTGTCCCGGGAGGAGTTAAACTGCTATGTTACAGTCGTCCTGGATAAGAAAGAACTGGTGTTTTCCGAGGAAGAAGGACTGGGCGTTCCCTTCATCGATGAAAACAACCGCATCATGATGCCGGTGCGAAAACCCCTGGAAGCCATTGGCGCGAAGGTGGGCTATGATGAACCAAGCCGCCGGGTCATAGTGGAAAAAGACGGCATCACGCTACAGATTCCGATCGGGAAAAACACCATTATGGTCAATAACCGGGAAGTGGCCATAGACACCCGGCCGCTCATCAAGGACGGCCGGGCCTACATCCCTCTGGGGGCCTGCTTTGCCGCTTTAGGCTACGGTGTTGCATGGCACGGCGACAGCACGACGGTATTCTTATTCCAAAGTGAGAAGTAAACGCGGATTACTCCTTGGCATAAAGAGTGTATGCCATAAATTACGACCCTAATTATTATAGAAACAGGTGGTCTTATTGTTTATCGCTGATTTTCACATCCATTCCAAATACTCCAGAGCCACCAGCAAGGATTGTGTGCCTGAAATGCTGGAGTTCTGGGCGCGGCGTAAAGGAATCGACCTGATTGGCACGGGAGATTTCACTCATCCGGCCTGGCGGGAGGAGTTAAAGGAAAAGCTGGTCCCTGCGGAAGAGGGCCTTTACACGCTCAAGGATGATTTCCGCCAAGAGGCTCAGGTGGCGGGAGGCAATCCCCAACCTAGATTTATGGTGACCGGCGAAATCAGTTCCATATACAAAAAGAACGGCCGGGTCAGAAAGGTGCACAACCTGATCCTGCTTCCCGGCCTGGAGCATGCCGAGTCGCTGTCGCGCCGGCTGGAGGCCATAGGCAATCTGCGTTCCGACGGCCGGCCCATACTGGGCCTGGACAGCCGGGACCTGCTGGAGATCGTCCTGGATACCTGCCCGGAGGCCATCTTGATACCGGCTCACATATGGACCCCGCATTTCTCCCTGTACGGCGCTTATTCGGGCTTCGACCATATCCAGGAGTGCTTCGAAGATCTGACCGGCTACATCTACGCCCTGGAAACCGGCCTCTCCTCAGACCCGCCCATGAACTGGCGTCTTTCCGCCCTGGACGGCTTTGCCCTGGTTTCCAATTCGGATGCCCATTCTCCCGCCAACCTGGGCCGGGAAGCCAATGTTTTTGACACCGGACTTTCTTATCCCAGCATCCTGAAGGCCTTAAAAAACCGCACCACCCGAGAGTTCTACGGCACCCTGGAGTTTTTCCCCGAGGAAGGAAAATACCACTATGACGGCCATAGAAACTGCAAGGTGTGCTGGAAGCCCGCCGACACCCAAGCGGCCCGGGGCATATGCCCGGTCTGCGGCGGCCGGATTACCGTGGGGGTGCTGCACCGGGTGGAAGCCCTGGCCGACCGGGAAGAGGGATGGGCGCCGCCGTCCGCCCGGCATTTTGAAAGCCTGATTCCCCTTCTGGAGATCATCGCCTCCTCCACCGGTTCTACAGTGGCCGGCAAGAAGGTGCGGGCCATATACGAGAACCTGATCCGGAGCATCGGGCCGGAGTTGTATATCCTCCGCCAGGCGGCTCTGCCCGATATTGAACGGGCGGCCGGCCCCTGGATGGCTGAGGCTATCCGCCGGCTGCGCTGCGGCCAGGTTGAGATACAGCCCGGCTTTGACGGAGAATACGGTAAAATCACGGTAATGGACAAGGGTGAAATCCAAGTCCTTTCCGGGCAGTTGAGCTTTTTCAACGATCAAAGAGATGCAGCGCCGGCTCCGGTCATCCCTAAAACGCGGTTGGATACAAAGGCTGCGGACCGGCAGGGGGCCGCCGTGCCGCCGATTTTAGCTAATACGGTTTTGCTGGGCGAGGCTGAGGACAGGAGCGATCCGGCTCGCGGGGAAATACCCTATGAATTGAACCCGGAGCAGTGGGAAGCGGTTTCCGCTCCCGGACCGGCCGTTGCTGTCATGGCCGGCCCCGGAACGGGCAAAACCAAAACCCTGGTCTACCGGATTGCCTACCTGATTGAAAAGTGCGGGGTGCCTCCCGCCGGGATTACCGCCGTTACTTTTACCAACCAGGCCGCCCGGGAGATGCGCCTCCGTTTGGACCGGCATTTCAGGGAAAAACGGACCACGGCCGCCATGTCCATAGGGACTTTCCACTCCCTGGGCCTGCAGATTTTGTCCGGCTGGAGAGGGAAAAACCACCCGGCGATTATAGATGAATACGACGCCCTGGCCATCGTCGGGGAAATCCTGCAGGATATGCAGTTGCATTTATCCCCCCGCGATGTCCTGAGAAGAATATCGCTGCTGAAAAACGGGCTGTCCCCGGAGGAAGACCTGGAAAAGGGTGATTCGCCCGGCGGCAGCTCCTCCGGAGGAAGTGAAGAGTCCCTGGCGCGTATCTATGACGTCTATTGCGAGCAGCTGAAGCGCTACGGGGTCATGGACTACGATGATATTCTCCTGGAAGTCCTGCAAGGGTTTGCAGAAGGCCCAGGGGATAGGGAAGGCGGGAGCGGACCCAGCCTTTTTTGCCACCTGTTGGTGGACGAGTTCCAGGACATCAATGAGGTTCAATACCGCTTGATCAAAGCCTGGGCCAAAAACAGCGAGAGTGTTTTTATCATCGGCGACCCGGACCAGTCGATTTATGGTTTCCGCGGTTCGGATCAGCGCTATTTTGCAAGCTTC
>Ga0232080_100281_pt1 | contig 17786 bp, 17 predicted proteins | sample SJ14nscriptome_FD_186098 | JGI IMG/M metagenome (GOLD analysis project Ga0232080, IMG submission 186098) | Metatranscriptome of enriched culture of PCE-dechlorinating microbial communities from Ithaca, New York, USA - SJ1.4 (Metagenome... ... | reverse complement strand
TATTTGCTTTTGCGGCCTGCCTGCTCGGCGGAATTGTGGGCGACATATTGGGATTCATCCTCATACCGAAATTTGTAACCGTTATTTTAGAGGTGCTTTACAGCCTTCCCCAATACTACTTGAGCTTTGACGTTCTCTATGGCGTGGGGGGTGTGATGCTGTTTATGGTGGGCATAGTGGGAGCGACGGCGCTCGCCTGCCGCAGCGAGCTGGAGCAAATGCCGGCAACTCTCATGCGCCCCAAAGCGCCTGGTGCAGGAGCCCGTGTATTTTTGGAGCGCGTCTCTTTTATCTGGAATCGTCTCATATTCCTGAATAAAGTGACTGCACGCAATCTGTTCCGTTATAAGAAGCGCCTGTTCATGACGGTAGGGGGCATCATGGGGTGCACCGCCCTGATTCTCTGCGGCTTTGCGATCAAGGATTCCGTTGCAGATTTGGCGCCCAAGCAGTATGAAAATATATATCGGTATGACCTGATGGCGGTTTTCGATGAAGATGATAACGACAATCTGATCGGGCAGTTAACAGCCGACGCTAATATCAAGGATTATCTGAACCTGCGGATGGAGAGCGTGAAGCTGATCAATACCGACGGAGAAGCGGAGAAGGTGCAGCTTATGGTCATCCCCAAGGGAGGGGCAATAGAGGACTATATTCGCTTGGAGAATTCGGAGGGTACGCTGGCCCATCTGGATGATGACGGCATTATTATCACCCAAAATGCGGAGCAAATCCTGGGACTCAAAAGCGGCGCAATAGTTTCTTTACAAAACATGGAGCTTATGCAGCGCGAGGCCGTCGTATCCGGTGTTGTGAAGAACTATCTGGGCAATAACGTATATATGACGCAAAAGCTATATGAATCGCTGTTCGGCACATACGCCCCCAATGGCGTGCTCGCGCACCTGTCTCCTGCCTGCACCGATCAGGCGGCATATGCCGAAACGCTTCTCGATAACGATTCCGTGCTTTCTACTGTGAGCATAAGCGCGCTGAAAGAGGATTTCGGTTTTGACCTTATCAATGCGGTGGTTTTGCTTATCACTATCATGGCGGGCGGCCTTGCGCTGGTGGTGCTGTTTACATTGGCGAATACGAATATCTCTGAGCGGGTTGGAGAACTGGCGACTATTAAAGTATTGGGTTTTTACGATCATGAGGTGCACCAGTATGTCAACAAAGAAATGCTCATTTTAACCTCGGCAGGCATCCTGGTTGGTTTGCCGGTGGGGCAGGTCTTAAGCGGTTTTCTCACCACTGCGCTCAACATGCCGTCCATCTATTTTGCGGTGCACGTAGAACCCGTCAGCTATCTGATTTCAGCGGCAATTACATTTTGTTTTGCTATCATCGTCAATGGGATAACAAATCGTATCCTTGACCGCATCAACATGGTGGAGGCACTGAAAAGTGTGGAATAAGGGTTTGCCAGTGGCCGCAGCCCATGCTATAGTTAGGAAAAATTGGGGTTTGACTGATATAGTTCCCGGGAAAGGGAGCATGAGGGATTGAAAATTGCAGTTTTGATGAGCGGAGGGGTGGATTCCACCGTCAGCGCTCTTTTGTTGAAGGAAGCCGGACACCGGATCCTGGGTCTGACCATGATAGCCTGGGATGAACAAGCCGCTCACAAGGCAACCGCCGCCGCCCGCGGTCTCGGAATCGAACACCGGGTCGTGGATCTGCGCGGTGTTTTTCAGGAAAAGGTGGTAGATTATTTTTGCCGCTCCTACGAGCGGGGAGAAACCCCCAACCCCTGTGTGGAATGCAATCGCTGGGTTAAATTCGGAGCCTTGCTTGAAGCCGCTCGTCAAATGGGCTGCGACCGGGTGGCGACTGGTCACTACGCCCGGGTGGAGGAAAACGGCCCAGGACGTTTCCTGCTTAAACGGGGAATAGATCAAAGCAAGGACCAGAGCTATTTTTTATATGCTCTGGTCGGACGGCAGCTTGCGCATATCGTCTTTCCGTTGGGGGAGTACAGCAAGGATGAGGTCAGGGCTCTGGCCGTACGCCGCGGGTTGCCCGTTGCCGAGGAAAAAGAGAGTCAGGAGATATGTTTTGTGGCTGGTGATTACCGTGACTTTCTCAAAGATAGGGTCGAAGCTAGGCCTGGGGATATAGTCGATCAACAGGGGCGGGTGCTGGGAACCCACCGCGGCATTCCCTTTTATACTATCGGCCAGCGCAAAGGTCTGGGGGTTGCCGGAGGGCGTCCCCTGTACGTCAGCGCCCTGCGGAAGGAAAGCAACCGGGTGGTTCTGGGCGACAATGAACAACTATTTTCTAAAAGCCTTCTGGCCGCGGATTGCAACTTCATATCTATCGGCGCGTTGCTTGAACCCCTGGCGGTCCAGGCCAAGATCCGCTATCGTGCTGCTCTGGCCGGCGCTGTTATAACCCCCCAGGACAAGCTGATAAGAGTGGACTTCCAAGAATCCCAGCGGGCCATTACGCCCGGTCAATCAGTAGTCTTCTACGACGGTGACTACGTCGTCGGCGGTGGCCGCATAGTGAGTTAGGGGACGGTTCTTCAACTCATTTTTGTCAGGATTATGCGAAAGCTAAGCCGGACAAGGCAAAAATGCGTTGAAGAACCGTCCCTCTGGCTTCCTAATTCAACCGTCCTGGGTAAATTGACCTTACTCAAACCAATGCCGCTTTCAGAGAAAAGGTATTTAAGGAGGCCCGAATATGGAACGATTGAATCAACGATTGCTGACCGCCCGGCGCGCGTTATCAACCCTGGAGGAACTCACTGGAATCAACCTGCTTGGTTCATGGCTAAGCAGAATGCTTGATAAAACCCGTAGTGATAATAATAGCCTCGATAAATAAGTTTATTTTATTTATTGCTTATTTTGGAGCCAGAGGGCCAGAGGGACGGACGATCCTTTTGGTTTTTCCCTCTGGCTTGCTTTATTTCGTGTGCATTTTTTTAGATCCCGGGGAAAACTTAAAAAGTAGAGATATTGCGAAATGGGATGGGAAAGCAAATGAGGCTGCGGGATATGGAAAACATGCCCTTGTTTGACCGGGAGCGAGCCCGGGTGATAGGCAAGGTATTGCGGGGAGTGGTGGGAGATGACTTTGTGCTATTTTATCTGGTGGTGGAGCTAAATGACGGTCAAACCGGCATGATAGAACGAGGCGATTTTGAACTGGGCCGGGACGCGGTTATCGTTGACCGTCCGGATATGATTAAATCTTATGCGCATGGGGAAGAATTATCAATATACCAGCTGAAGGTAGGGGATGCGGTATTTGATCAGGATGGCCGGGAGCTGGGGGTTTTAAGCGACTTTATCGTATCCCCGGACCGCAAACTGGTCGATGCGGTGGAAGTCTCGGCCGGCCTCATCGACGATCTTATCGATGGCCGCCGGCAGATACCGCTGGAGCAGGTTACCTGGAAAAGCATCACCTCGATGCTGGTGGAAGACCGAGGAGGAGATCCGTTGTGATTATCAAGTGCCCCGTATGCAGAAGTTCGCAGGTAGGCCGGGTGGGCAGCGACCAGTTCTATTGCTGGAATTGCTTTGTCGAGTTCAACTTTAACAAAGGCCGGGTGAACCTTTATGAAGTCGCTGAGGATGGAAGCCTGATGGCTATGGAACGCTCCCCGGAGCTGATATAAAAGCCGGGAGGTGATTTTTTGAGATATATACGTCCCATGTTTGTCGGTGTGATGCTGGGCTCAATCGCCAGCATGCTGTATTTGTCCAGGGGCAATGGGACCCGGCAGGTAATGGCCAGGGTGAAGCGCACGATAAACCTGCTCAATTATGTCGGACAGGAGTTGGGTCTGCCCGGCAAAAGGCAGGCTTAAATGCAAAAGAAGATCAGCCGGCTGTTCCGTTTAAGCCTGGTTTTACTAGCTGCTGCCGCCCTCGTTTACCTTTTGTATAAGGTTCGGGAAATCCTGCTCACCTTCGGTATGGCCGCTTTGATTGCCTACGTCTGTTTTCGCCCGGTATTGGCTATTGAAAAAAGGGGCTTGAGGCGGACCTGGGCAATTCTGCTTTTCTATGCGGTTTTACTGGCCTTTCTAGCCCTGGCTTTATGGGTTACTATCCCCATTATGATTAAAGAAATCGGTGAGCTGGCCCGACTGCTTCCCCAGTATGCCCAGCAGGCCCAGCAATTGAGCGGCGCCGTGCAGAATTCAGCCATGCCGGACCGCCTTGGAAGCATGATCGGCGATAATATGGCTTCGATTGAAAACGCGGTTTACGATAGCCTGCGCAATTTTTTAAACAGCCTGGATATATTCTTTAGCCGGGTTATTGCCGTTGTCTTTTCGCCCATCCTGGCTTTTTACATCATGAACGACTGGGAAAGGCTTAAGAGTGGATTCCTGGGCCTTTTTACCCCAGGGGGGCGGCGTGATGCGGAATTCCTTTTTCATATGATAGACCTGGGTTAGATGGAGTTTTTAAAAGGCAACCTGCTGGTGGCAGTCATTGTCGGCTGCGCGGTAGGAATAACCGCCGCCTTTTTGGGGGTCAGGCTTCCCCTGCTCATCGGCCTGGGTGCGGCCATTGCCGAATTAATCCCTTTCTTCGGGGCGTTTTTGGGAGCCGTACCGGCTTTAATCTTGTCTTTTTCCCAGTCGCTTAAAACCGGTTTGTATATGGCTCTGGCCGTTCTGATTATTCAGCAGCTGGAAGGCAATATATTGACCCCGCGCATTGTCGGGACCCGCCTGGGCATGCACCCCCTGTTGATGGTTTTTGCCCTGCTGGCCGGAGGAGAGCTTTTCGGCATCTGGGGGCTTCTGGCCGCAGTTCCGGTGGTTGCCGTCCTCAAGGTGATTGCCGTCTGGCTGTTTGAAAAACTGATCAGCTCCAACCAGGAAAATATGGATAATAAGGATTTGTTGACAGAGCCTGATATATCCAGGAAAATAAATAACAAAGTGTAGAATGCGGGAAAGAGGAGGCTTCGTTGTGTGGACCAGCAGTAAGATCCGGAAGACCTTTTTAGACTATTTTGCCGAAAGAGGCCATACGGTAGTTGATAGTTCATCATTAGTACCGGCTGAAGATCCAACCCTGTTGTTTACCAATGCCGGTATGAATCAATTTAAGGACATATTTCTCGGCCTGGAAAAGCGCAATTATGTGCGCGCCACGACTTCCCAGAAATGCGTCCGGGCCGGGGGAAAACACAATGACCTGGATACAGTCGGCCGTACCGCCCGCCACCATACCTTCTTTGAAATGCTGGGCAATTTCTCCTTTGGAGATTATTTTAAAAGGGAAGCCATCGATTACGCCTGGGATCTTTTAACCCGGGTAATCGGCATCCCCCAAGAATACCTGTGGATTACCATATATAAAGACGATGACGAGGCCCATCAGTTGTGGCAGGAAGTTGCCGGGGTGCCGGCTGACCGCATCGTTCGTTTGGGCGAAAAGGACAACTTCTGGTCCATGGGTGACACCGGACCCTGCGGGCCCTGCAGTGAAATACACTACGACCGGGGCGAAGCCCTGGCCTGCGGTCCGAACTGCGGTTTGGGCACCTGTGACTGCGACCGCTACCTGGAGATCTGGAACCTGGTGTTTATGCAGTTTAACCGCGATGAGAGCGGCAATATGACCCCGCTGCCCAGGCCCAGTATTGACACCGGGGCGGGCTTGGAGAGGCTTACTTCCATCCTGCAGAATGTTCCCAGCAATTTTGACACCGATCTGTTTAAACCGATCCTGGCTTTTGTTGAGGAGATTACCGGAAAAACCTACGATCCCGGTGAAGCCGGCTTCCCTTTCCGGGTCATTGCCGATCACAGCCGGGCCTGTACTTTCCTGATCAGCGACGGCATCCTCCCCAGCAATGAGGGCCGGGGCTACGTTTTGCGCCGCATTCTGCGCCGCGCGGTGCGTTTTGGCCGGGTTTTGGGTTTGGAGGATCCTTTCCTTTACCGCCATGTTGACGTGGTAGTGGATCTGATGAAAGAAGCCTATCCCGACCTGGAGGGTAAACGCGATTTTGTGAAGGAAGTTATACGTCTGGAGGAAGAACGCTTCTTTGCCACTCTCAATGAAGGCATGAAAAAAGTTGATGAAATCATCCGCCAGACAAAAGGCCGGGGCGAAAAAGTGGTAGCCGCCCGGGATGCTTTCGTTTTGTATGATACCTACGGTTTTCCCCTTGACCTGACCGAGGATGCCGCCGAAGAAAAAGGCTTCCTGGTAGACAAAGACGGGTTTAACCAGATGATGGAAGAGCAGCGGGAGCGAGCCCGCCAGGCCAACAAAATGGAGGCCGCTTTTGGCCAGGAGATTCAGATCACGGAACTCTTGCGAGATACGCCGGCCACAGTTTTCACCGGTTACGACAAGACCGGAGACCAGTCCACCGTACTGGCTATTATCGATAACGGGGCACTGGTGGCCAGTTCCACCGACAGTAGAGTCCTGGTGGTCACCAAAGAGACGCCCTTCTATGCGGAAAGCGGCGGGCAGGTGGCTGACACCGGGCTCATCCGCAGCAAATCGGGGCTCCTGACGGTGGATGATGTGCGCAAGGCCGGCTCCTGGTTCCTGCACCTGGGGCGTTTGCAGGGGACTTTAAAACAGGGCGAGCCGGTCAGCCTGGAGATTGACCGGGAAAAACGGTTGGATACCGCCCGGCACCATACCGCCACCCATCTGCTGCACAAGGCGTTGAGGACGGTCCTGGGCGAACACGCTCAGCAAAAGGGCTCGCTGGTTGATTCCCATCGCCTGCGTTTTGATTTTTCCCACCTGGCGGCTTTGGAAGACGAAGAACTGGCTGCTATTGAAACCCAGGTCAACAACGCCATATGGAACAGTATGGATGTCAACACCAGAGTCACCGATGTCAAAAGCGCCCGCGAGATGGGGGCCATGGCTCTGTTCGGAGAAAAGTACGGCGAAGAAGTCAGAGTTGTCAGGGTAAGTGATTTCAGCCTGGAATTGTGCGGTGGCACCCATGTGCAAAACACCGGACAAATAGGCTTGTTTAAGATTTTGAGCGAGGGCAGCGTCGGTTCGGGACTACGCCGTATAGAAGCCGTGGCCGGGCGCCAGGCCTTTTCCTATTTGACGCAGGTGGAAGGCGAACTGAAAAATGCAGCGGCGCTTTTAAAGACGGTTCCGCAGGATGTGGGGGCCAGGCTGGAGGCCTTAAACCGGACCTACCGGGAAAAGGAGAAAGAGCTGGAGGCGTTGAAAACCCAAATTTCTCGTGGCTCAATTGAAGATTTACCTTCCAAAGCCCGGAACGTCAACGGGGTGGCGGTGCTGATAGAAGCCCTGCCCAACCAGGATGCCGCATCCCTGCGCGAGAACGCCGAGCATCTCAAGGACAAGTTGGGGCAGTCGGTGGTTTTGCTGGCTTCAGAGAATCAGGGCAAGGTATTTTTGGTCTGCTTTGTGAATAAGGGACTGCTATCGCGGGGCCTGCACGCCGGTGATATCATTGGAGCCGCGGCGCGTGTTGCCGGAGGCGGAGGCGGAGGCCGGCCTGATATGGCTCAAGCGGGCGGTAAGGATCCTTCGAAAATTCAGGAGGCCCTGGAAGCGGCCTGGGCTTTGGTCAATAAAAATTTGATTTGAGTGCGGAATTAACGGCACTGATGGTGTACTATGGAATAGAGGAGGTGCGGTTTATGTCTCAAGATGGAGAACACACTGTTCAATTTAATCTGGAGAAAGATGGTGAAAACCGGGTTCGCAACATACTGCAAACCGTATACTCGGCTCTTGATGAAAAGGGTTACAATCCGATCAACCAGTTGACTGGCTACATGATATCAGGCGATCCGGCCTACATAACCAGCCACAATGAAGCTCGCAACCTCATCTGCAAAGTGGATAGAGACGAGATATTGGAGATTTTGATCAAGCACTACCTGCAAAAATAAGCATGTGCAATTGAACCGTCAAGGAGCCTGGTAATGAGATTGATGGGACTGGATGTAGGCGATCGGCGTATCGGCATAGCGCTGAGCGATCCGCTGGGCTTTACCGCCCAGGGGTATTCGACTCTGGAAAGAAAGAGCGACGACCAGGTACTGGAAACAATCATCCGGCTTTGCGATGAATATGAAGTCGGGAAAATCGTGGTCGGTTTGCCCCTCAACATGAATGGCAGCCTGGGCCCCAGAGCCCGGCTGGTTCAGGAGTGGGCTGAACAGCTGGGGGTACGTTCAGGCCGGGAAGTTGTCTTCTGGGATGAACGTCTGAGCACTGTCAGTGCCCAGAGGGTATTGTTGGAAGCCGACCTGTCGCGCAAGAAACGCAAGGGACTGGTCGACAAGGTAGCGGCAGTATATATACTGCAGGGCTATTTGGATAGACAAAGTCAGAATAAAACGGCATTTGACAAGTCCCCAGGCTAATATTAGAATGGTAGTGTTTAGAAAGAGGTGAAAAGCGTGAGTAATGAAGAGATATTTGATGATGAGCTGCCGATAATGGTCCTGGTGGACGAAGAGGGAGCCGAACACCACTTCGAACTCCTGGCCGAGCTGGAAATCGAAGACAACACCTACAAAGTGCTTCTTCCATTACTGGAAGAGGGAGTAGAGATCGAAGAAGACGAGGTTGAGATATTTTTCTTCAAGGTTATGTTTGATGAAGAGGGCAATGAATTCCTGGCCGATATTGAAGATGATGAAGAGTGGGAAATGGTTGCCGACGCCTGGAAGGAACTGGAGGAAACCGGCGACTTTTAATGAATATTTATAAACGGTGACAGCTATTATTGGGGACGACCCTTGGCTACGGCAAAAGGGTATAGTCCCCGAATTTATTTTCCCAGTGAATTAAACCGGGCGGGCAAAAATCACACATGCTCCCTAATATACATACATAGTACTCTATTGAGTCTAATTCCATATATTATCGGCGGATAAATTAAACTTTTAGATATTACAGACTACTAGGTATTTAATAACTGTACATGTTTAAAGTCTAATGATATATAATATATGGAGATTCGGTAGAATTTGAGGTTTTTGGGGGTAAAGATTTGAACCGCGATTCCTTGAAGTTATGGATCCCTGTTGCCATTTTGGCTGGGTTACTCATTGCGACAGGCGCATCGATCCTGCAGTGGTTTTATTCTTCAGAACGATTTCTTCCCGGGGTCGAGATAGCCGGAGTGAAGGTTGAGGGACTCAGCCGCCAGGAAGCTGCTGCCGAGCTTCAAAAAAAGGTTGAACGCTTTGAAAAAATTCGCGTACACTTCTTCAAAGACGATTTCAGCTATGATACATATCTTTCACGGCTCTGTGTGGCTCCCGATGTCTCAAAGATAGTTGAGGATGCCTGGACGGCTGAACAGCAGAGAGGCTTCTTTTCTAAACTCTCCAACCTGGGCGGTTCCACGCCGATTGTCTACAAGCCCGCCCTGGAGTACCAGGAACCGGTTATTAAAAGCATGGTTGAAATCTGGAACAGCCAGTTGGGAAATGCCAGCCAAGACGCGCGTATTGAGATTGATGCCCAAAAAGGTATGACTATCATTCCTGAAAAGCCGGGGCGAGGAGTTCGAGCGGACAGCGTTATAAAGGAACTGCCCAATCAGTGGGCTGATTTTTCTTCGACAATAGATATTCTGCTGCCCATCGAGGAAACCGAACCCAATATCAAGGCCAGCGACCTTCAGGGAATGGGTGAGCTGTCCACTTACACCACCCAGTTCAAAACCTATGAAATCAACCGCTCCAGCAATCTGCGGCTGGCCGCTACAGCCATTAACGGCCATATGGTGCCTCCTGGCGCGGTGTTCTCTTTTAACGATACGGTGGGGGAGCGAACCGTAAAAAGCGGGTACAGCGAAGCCAAGGTAATTGTCGGCAACCGTTTTGAACCCGGGCTGGGCGGAGGCGTTTGCCAGGTGTCTTCCACTCTTTACAATTCAGTCCTGCTGGCCGGAATGGAAATCGTGGAACGCCACAACCACGGGCTGGCCATCACCTATGTGCCGATGGGTTTGGATGCCACCGTATCCTATGGCGTACAGGATTTCCAGTTTAAAAATATAACCGCTTCCCCGATCTATATGCGGGCGGTCACCAATGGCGGTGAACTTACCATCAGCGTCTATGGCAATCTCCAAGACAAGGTCAACGTAAAACTGCTCCATTACATTGATGGGGTAATCGGATACGGCGAGACCCGGGAAGTGAGCCCCGATTTGGCGCCGGGCGAGGAACGGGTGGAAAGCGGCGGCGCGGTGGGTTACGCATCGCGGGCCTATCGTCAATTCCTGGACGACAGCGGCAAAGTGATCAAGGAGGAACTCTTGTCCGAGGACTATTACCGTCCTATGAACCGCTTGGTCCTGGTCGGGCCGAGCAGCCCTGCGACTTCCAATGCTCCGTCAACCCAGACGCCCGGGCCGAACAGCAACTCCGGCGGGGGGGATTCCCCAAAACCGCAAAATGGCGTCCGTACCTAGTACAACATTCCGTATATTCGTGCCCATAATTTGGGCACGAATATACGGAACGTTGTACTCGCCGGGATTTTAAAAATATGACAAGAAGGTTCTCAAAAATGCGTCAACTTGATTTTAAGCCTGACAAGCCCCGACGGGCCAGAAAAATAATCAGCCTCCTGGCCTGCTTGATTATTATAGCCCTGGCCCTGGTGCAAACCTGGAAGATTCAGTATGCGGCCGTGGCCCCCCAGGATAAAACCCCGGTTGATATCGTAATCCCTGAAAAGAGCGGCGCTAGCCAAATAGCCGTTCTCCTCAAACAGAACGGCTTGATAAGGAGCGAGCTGGTCTTCCGCTTTTATTGCTCCCAATCTAATCTGGCCACGGTTTTGAAACCCGGTCATTATCGTTTTACCCGCAGCCAAACCCTGCCCGAAATAGCCCAGTTGATCGCGCAGGGCAAAATAGTCAGCACCACGGTTACCATACCCGAAGGGTATACGGTGGAACAGGTAGGCCGCCTTTTGGCGGAGAAAAACCTGGTGACAGCGGCCGATTGGCAGGCGGCTCTTAAGGCGGACTACAATTTCAGCTTTTTACCTGCCGCCGGGGGCAAGCGGCAGCAGCGCCTAGAGGGCTTCCTGTTTCCGGACACCTATAACATTGAGTTGGGCACCCCGGCCCACCAGATCGTCAACCTGATGCTGGAACGGTTTCAAAAAGCCTGGGAGCCTGAGATGGCAGCCCTGGCCCAGGAACAGAAGCGAAGCCCCCTGGAGCTTGTTACGATTGCCTCTATCATCGAGCGGGAAGCCATGGTCGCTGAAGAGCGGGAAATAATATCTGGAGTGATCAAGAACCGCCTGGACAAAAAAATGGCCCTGCAGATGTGCTCGACGGTCTTATATGTCCTCAAGCAGGACAAGCCGACCCTGAGTATAGCGGATACCCAAATTGACTCTTATTACAATACCTATAAATATACCGGCCTGCCGCCCGGCCCGATTGCCAGCCCGGGGCTCGCTTCGCTTCAGGCGGCTCTCCATCCCCAGAAGCACAATTATCTCTATTTTGTCGCCAAAGGCGACGGCACCCACCAGTTTTCCGCAACCAATGCGGAGCACCTGGCTGCTATTAAAAAATACCAGAAATAAGGGTTTGAATCATCGCTTTTGTAAAGGCTCTTATTAGTGGTCTGTAACACCTAAAAATTTGGTTCCCGCCGGCCAAATTTCCGCAGGGCTGCGTTGTCGTCAATCGCAATACGCCCAGTATTACTCTTTCCGACGCCCACGGACGGGCTAGTGCGGCGATGCCAGGAGGGCAAGGAGCCGCCGCCGCCTTCCCCTGCGAAAATTTTGCTCGGCGGATAACCTAAACCTTTAGGTGTTACAGACCACTAGCCTTTTTGAATTGGAGGAAAATGTAATGAACGTTCCGGAGCTGGTCATGCCCGGAGGGGACCTGGAAAAGGTGAAAGTCGCGGCTTTGTTTGGGGCTGATGCCGTTTACATGGGCGGGCCTCATTTCAGCCTGCGAGCCTACGCCGGAAATCTCGATAGTGAAGATATGAACGAAGCCATTGCTTTTTTACAGCAGAGGGGTAAAAAAGCTTACATAACCGTAAATATAATCGCTAAAAACCGTGATTTAGCGGCGTTACCCGCTTATCTGGAAGAACTGGCGTCTCTTAAGCCGGATGCCCTGATCGTATCCGATCTGGGGGTAATGCGCCTGGCCCGAAGATACGCTCCCGATCTGCCCCTGACTATAAGCACTCAGGCCAATGTGTGCAACTATGAGGCCGCTGCCGCCTTTGCCGACCTGGGGGCCCAACGGCTGGTCCTGGCCCGGGAACTCGATCTGGATGAAATCGAGGAAATCCGCCGCAAGATGAATATAGAATTGGAGTTATTCGTACATGGGGCGATGTGCGTGGCCTTTTCCGGGCGCTGCCTCTTGTCCCACTACATGACCGGCCGCTCGGCCAATCAGGGAGCCTGCGCCCATCCCTGCCGGTACAGCTATGCCCTGCAGGAAGAAAAACGTCCCGGGCAATACTTTCCGATCCACGAAGACCCGAGAGGGACCTATATATTGAACTCCCGGGATCTGTGCCTGCTCCGCCATTTGCCCCGCTTGATCGAAATGGGCATCGACGCCTTCAAAGTTGAGGGCCGGATGAAGAGCCCTCTGTATTTAGCCAGCACCGCCGGTGTTTACCGGCAGGCCATTGAACGCTACACTGCAACCGGTAAGGCCTTCGAGCCGGATGAACTGGAAACCTGGCTGCGGGAATTGGAGCGGACAGCCACCAGGCCTTTTACCAGCGCTTTTATCGACCACGATCAAGAAATGCAGGATGTCGACAAAGGTTCGAAGGGCGAAAAGGCGGAATTTTGTGGCATTGTAAAGGGATTTAACCCCTTAGGCTTTCTGGAAGTGGAGCAGCGGGCCAACTTTGGGCCGGGCGACACCCTGGAGCTGCTGCTTCCGGGCGGTGAAGCGAAGCCCTTGTCGCTTGCCATTTTGTACAATCGGGATATGGAGCCGATGGACCGGGCCCGGCATGCCCGCCAGCGGGTTTATATTCCCAGCCCTGAAGCAGTTCCTGAATACTCCGTCTTGAGAAGGATTGTCAAGCAGGATGAGCCATGATATTTACGCCCGGGTTGAACCGGCCAACATCGATATGTTGAGTAAAATAGTAGAGGCCTACGAACATCTGGGGATTGTCTCCACTCTTGACCGGCGTCAGGGTCTGGTGGTTATTCGCTGCACCGGTGACACCCGTGAAGATATGCTGGGGATCCTGGCCTCTCTTCCCTTTGCTATCAGCCTGCTTGATTAAGGCCGGCTGTTTTGCATAATAAGACGCTTTTCGCCCCACAATAATGGTCGGGGTGTTTTTATGCGTCGGCGCCGCACTTTTATATTAATGTTCTCCATATTGGGTATCTACAGCCTGCTGGCCGCTTATCTGGCCTATTGCCAGATCATACGGGGACCCCGCCTGGCCGCCCAGGCCGCGGATATGCGCAGCCAGCGCATCGAGCTGCAGGAATTGACCCGGGGTGAAATACTGGACCGCAATCTGTTCCCTTTAACCGGAAGCACCAGCAGCCTGGCTCTCTATTGCCTGACCAGTTCCAGCGGCAGCGAAGACTGCCGCCAATTAGCCTCGGTTCTAGCGCCTATTCTGGGTCAGGAGGCAGGCGAAATTGAACAGGAATTGGCTAGGGCTTTGGAGCAGAATAGCGGCTGGGTAAGGCTGGCGGAAAGCCTGGACGAGCGGCAGCAGGCCCGGATCAATTCATTGAACCACCCTGCGCTGCTAACGGTTCCCATAAGCAAGCGCTACCGCAACGATGGATTTTGCGCCCATATCCTTGGATACCTGGGGGGCGGGGATAACCCCAGCGGTGTTTCCGGGATAGAGAAGGCCTATGATGAGGTTTTGCGCCGCGATCCGCCCCGGACCCAACTGGTTGCGGTGCATGACGCGCGGGGGGTAGCCATTTCAGGATTGATGTATAAAATAAGGCAGGAGCAGCAGGACGAAAAATCGGCGGTCGTTTTAACCATCGACCGCCGGGTGCAGACCCTGGCCGAAGAGGCTATGAACCGGTGGGTAAAAAAGGGCGCGGTAGTGGTGATGGATATTCGTACTAAAGAAATCCTGGCCCTGGCTTCCCGGCCGACCTTCGACCCATACCGGGCAGCCGCCAACCGGGAGTCCGATGCACCGCTTATAAACCGGGCCTTAAGCCCTTATTATCCCGGATCGCTTTTTAAAATTCTGACTACCTGCGCCGTTCTGGAGGAAGGACTCGCCGATCCCGGAGAGGAGTTTAGCTGTTCGGGCCAATACCTGATGCCGGACGGTTTTTCTTTTTCCTGCCTGCGCAAGACCGGCCATGGCCGCCTGAACCTGGCGCAGGCTTTTGCCCTTTCCTGCAATCCGGTTTTTATCGAGCTGGGGAGCCGCTTGGGAAGAAATCGGCTGATCGATTATGCCGGGAAGCTGCACCTGACTGATGCCGCTATTATAGGATATCCGGGTCAAGCGGCCAGTGAAATAAGCATTAACCCCGGGCCCCGGGCCCTGGCCAATGCCAGTCTGGGCCAGCAGGGCGTCAGGTTGAGTCCGGTGCAGATCTGTTCATTGCTGGCAACTATTGCCGATGACGGAAACTGGTCGCCGCCCCGGCTTCTAAGCTGCACGGTGGATTCCCGGGGAGAAAAGCATTACCCGCAAGAAGCGGCCCGGGAGCAGGTTATAAGCCCGCAAACCGCCAGGACGGTGCAGGGATTGCTGGAGAAGGTGGTTAAGGAAGGGACCGGGAGCAGTGCGGCTTTTCCCGAAGCGCAGGTTGCGGGCAAAACCGGAACCAGCCAGACTGGAGCGCTAAAGGAAAACGAGCAGGAAATCCTGGACACCTGGTTCGGAGGCTATTTCCCGGCCCAGGAGCCCCGCTGGGCGATTGTAGTGATAGTCGAAGAAGGCGAGTCCGGAGCCCGCAGCGCCGCTCCGGTATTCAAGGAAATAGCCCGGAGCATGGTAGGCAGCCTGGGAACTCGGGCCAATTAACAACGGCAACCGGAAGGAATAGCTCTGGAAGCACACATAATTGTATACTGTATACAAAAAAGCACACTCTTCAGATGGAAAGAAAAGTCAGTTAAAATGACAGTGTAACTTTTGATAACAAAAAACAAAGGGAGGTTTCAAGATGAAAGTGGTATTCATTTTAATTGGACGCCGGGTTGAAGAAGCGGTGAAGGTTCAAGCCGTACTCAGCGAATTTGGAGATATTATAAAGACTCGCCTGGGAATCAACCGGGAATTGAGTAAGGAAAACGATGCTTCCGGGTTTATATTTCTGGAGCTTTGCGGTGAGGAAAAACGCGGCGATGAGCTTTGTCAGGCATTAAACCAAATTTCTGACGTAAAAGCCGAATGCCTGAAAATTGAACTTCCGGGCTGCAGCTGCTAATAAGCCAAAATGATTCCGGGCCGGGCGCCCGGATTTTTTTAAAAAACCGTTTGACCTTTATTGACTAATGCGAACGGCGCGAATATAATAGACTCATCAGGTAGTAAAAACATGGATCAAAATCAAGCGGAGGTGCATTTCAACTAAAAAGCGGCAGGTGCCGGTTTTATGCGGCTAAATGGAATAATAATAGGAAAGATTAGAAATCGGGCGGACTTAAAGCCCGAAGGTATGCAAAAGGAGGTAGTTAGAATGGCGAAAGCGGTAGGCATTGATTTGGGAACCACCAACTCGGTAATAGCAGTCATGGAAGGGGGCAGCCCCACGGTTATAGCCAACGTGGAAGGAGCTCGCACGACTCCTTCGGTAGTAGCTTTTAAAGATAACGACGAACGCCTGGTAGGGCAGGTAGCCAAGCGGCAGGGAGCCTTGAACCCGGAAAAGACCTTTTATTCCGCCAAGCGCTTTATCGGCCGGCGCTACTCTGAAGTGGAGGGCGAGCGCAAACTGGTCCCGTACTCGGTAGTGGCGGGGCCCAGTGACGCGGTAAGGTTTAAGGTTAAAGAAAGGCAGATTGCCCCGGAAGAGGTGTCGGCTCTGGTCCTGAAGAAACTGGCTGATGATGCTTCGCAATACCTGGGCGAGAAGGTCAAGGACGTAGTCATTACGGTTCCGGCCTATTTCAATGACGCTCAGCGCCAGGCCACCAAGGACGCCGGCAAAATCGCGGGCTTAAACGTATTGCGGATCATCAACGAACCGACCGCGGCCGCCCTGGCCTATGGGCTGGATAAAAAGAACAATGAGACCATCCTGGTATTCGACCTGGGAGGCGGAACCTTTGACGTTTCCATCCTGGAAGTGGGAGACGGGGTCTTTGAAGTAAAAGCGACCAACGGTGACACCCATCTGGGGGGCGACAATTTTGATAAAGCCATCGTGGATTGGCTGGCCGGGGAATTCCAAAAAGACTATGGAATAGACCTGCGCCAAGATAAACAGGCCCTGCAGCGCTTGACCGAAGCCGCTGAAAAAGCCAAGGTCGAGCTGTCCAGCGTGATGGAGACCCAGGTAAGCCTGCCCTTTATCACCGCCGACGCCAGCGGTCCCAAGCACCTGGACATCAAGCTGACCCGGGCCAAGCTGGAAGACCTGATTCACGACCTGGTGGAAAAATGCCGCCAACCGGTGCTAAACGCCCTGGCTGACGCTAAGCTCAGCACCCGCGATCTGGATGAGATCATCCTGGTAGGGGGGTCGACCCGGCTGCCCCTGGTGCAAAAGCTGGTTCGGGAATTGACCGGCAAGGATCCCCACATGGGGGTGAATCCCGATGAAGTGGTGGCGGTAGGAGCTGCCATCCAGGCCGGAGTCCTGGCCGGGGAAGTAAAGGACGTGGTTCTGCTGGATGTTACCCCGCTGTCCCTGGGGGTTGAGACCATGGGCGGGTTGATGACCCGTATTGTGGAGAGGAACACCACCATCCCGGTGCGGCGCAGTGAGACTTTCTCAACCGCTGAAGACAACCAGCCGGCGGTGGATATTAATGTTCTGCAGGGCGAAAGGGATTTGGCCCGGGACAACCGTTCCATAGGCCATTTCAAGCTGGACGGCATAGCCCCGGCGCCGCGAGGAATTCCGCAGGTGGAAGTAACCTTTGATATCGACGCCAATGGCATCCTGAAGGTAAGCGCCAAGGATAAGGGAACCGGCAAAGAACAGACCGTCACCATCAGCGGCTCATCCAACCTGGATCAGGGGGAAATCGACCGCATGCTGGATGACGCCAAACGCTACGCCGAAGAAGATAAGCAGCACCGCCAGGAAGTAGAGTTATATAATGAAGCTGACAGCCTGTGCTACCAGGTGGAAAGACAGCTCAACACTTCCGGGGAGCAGCTGGCCGTGCATGAAAAGGCCCGTATTGAAAACCTGTTAAACGACCTGCGCAGCGCTTTGAAAGAAAAGCAAGACGCGGCCCGGATAAGGTCCCTGAAGGAAGAATTGGAACAGGCCGCCCACGCCTTCGACAACCTGGCCGCCGGTCAGGCCGAATCGTCCAAAACGGCGGGCGGGGACCACGACGTAGTGGATGTCGATTATGATGAAGCCTAGTACAACGTTTCGTATATTGTGTATATAAGTTGGAGCAGATTTTTTCGAAGTACAAGGCGGAGGGCGGCTCCATGCCGTCCTGGCACCGCCGCATTAGCCCGTCCGTGGGCGTCAAATGAGTAATACTGGACGTATTGCGATTGACGACAACGCAGTAATTCGGGAAAATCTGCCCAAATTATGTGCATGAATATACGGAATGTTGTGCTCAAATAACCCTCGCTTTGGAGGTTGGTAAGATGGCAGTTCAAT